>WNFQ01004270.1_pt1 | contig 11140 bp, 9 predicted proteins | sample 5400171 | NCBI WGS metagenome assembly WNFQ01 (sample SAMN13153356, study PRJNA577476) | soil metagenome | isolation source: 20 cm soil under Madrone tree | place: USA:California | collected 2016-06-14 | reverse complement strand
ACGACTGCGCATAACCAAGGTCGAGCTGGTGGACTTCGCGGCCACGCCGCAGCTCGCCCCGCTTGGCGGCATCGAGCAGTTTGGTGGCGAGACCGAGCATGCTCGCTGCGATCGGTCGGCGTTCTTCCTCGTAGCTGTCGAGCAGGGCAGCGGGGGCGCCGGTGGCAACCGCCGCCAACTTCCAGCCGAGATTATAGGCGTCCTGGACGCTGGTATTGAGACCCTGGCCGCCGGTCGGTGGATGAATATGAGCGGCATCACCGACCAGGAACACGCGACCGACACGGTAGCGATCGGCCAGCCGCGCGTTCATGTTGAAGGCCGATGCCCAGGACACCGATTGGATGCGAATATTATCGCGGCCGGTGCGCTCGGCCACCATTGCGCAGAGCCCTTCGGCGGAGAGGTCGACGTCGCCTTCGAGCGGGATCGGCGCCTGCAGCTGGAACAGCGCGGTTCCGGCGAGCGGGCATAGCGACATCTGCCGATTCATCGAACCCTCGTTGAAGCGGTGCCATGCATCGCGTCCGAGGCCCGTCAGGACGACATCGGCCACAACGGCACGGACGCCAAGCGTCTTGCCCGGAAAGCCGATGTCGAGCGCGTGGCGCACGAAACTGCGGCCGCCATCGTCGCCGACCAGATAGTGCACCCGAATGACCTCTTCGCCGGCTTTGCCGACAAGCCGGGCCGTCACGCCATCCCTGTCCTGCTCCAGCCCGACCAGCTCGCATCCGAACTCGGGCCAGTGTCCGAGTTCGACGAGGCGCTCGCGCATCACGCGTTCGGTCAGGAATTGCGGCACCAGCAGCGCGATGTGATAGGGCTCGGCGGGCGTTGGGTCCTCATGCTCCACGACAGCGGACTCGGCGTAGCTGCCGTCGTCGCGATATTCCCGCTGCGGCGGATAGCGGCCGCCGACCGCGACGACCCGGTCGATGATGCCGAGATCCTCGAAGATCTCCTGCGTTCGCGGCTGGATGCCCTTGCCGCGCGAGCCACGGAAAGGATCGTCCATCTTCTCGATCAGGCGGAAGGATATACCCCGGCGCGCAAGGTCGATCGCGAGCGTGAGGCCGGCAGCGCCGGCACCGCAAATCAACACCTCGGCTGCCAAATCCTCTGTCATCGCCATCTCCTTATGTGTAATATGCACATAATAGGAGCATCGGCATGCCGTCAAGAAAAAGAGTGCAAGATGCACATATATCCGAACGGATCAGGGCCTTGCACGGAGCATTGATCGACATCGTCAGCGTCATGAACCGCCCCCAGCGTGACGAGATGATGGTTCGGGAAGCCGGCATATCGCTCGATCGCGCCCTGTTTCCGCTGCTTGTCGGCATCGAGCGGCTCGGTCCGATCGGGGTCGTCGATCTCGCCGACCGGGTCGGGCGCGACTACACCACCGTCAGCCGGCAGGTCGCGAAGTTGGAGAGCCTCGGCCTTGTCGAACGCCGGGCCGGCGCCGCCGATCGTCGAGTCCGGCAGGCCATCGTGACGCCGAAGGGCAAAGCCATGACCGACGCCGTGGATGCGGCGCGCGAACGGATCGGCCGCGCCATTTTCGCCGGGTGGGATGAACGCGATGTCGAGGAGCTGGTGCGGCTCGTGCGCAAATTCGCCGACGCCGTGAACGCCGACGCCCCCAGCGATCCGGCGGGCGCGCCGTGACCCATGTAGAAGGAGCAGCGTTGGGCGGAGCGTCGCGGCGACCACGGGCCGCCCTGGATGTCATATGCCGCGCCTCTACGTTTGGAGGTCGAGGTATCTCAATCAGGTCCGGGCGTCATGACTACGTTCCCGCTGTTCGCGACCGATCCACGCGCCGCCAGGACCGCGCCGGTTTTGCGGGTCGGAGCAGCGCTTCCCGACCCCCTTCGAGTTCATGACCAAGGATGGCCCGGCTGGTTTCGATATTGCGCTGATGAAGCGCATTGCCGAAATACTCGGCCGCAAATGGCAGTTGGTGCCCTACGAGGGCGCCGACTTCAACAGCATTTTCGCCGGTCTCGACGACGGCAGCTATGACTGCATCACGTCAGGCACCACCATCACGCCCGGACGGCGGAAGATCGCCGATTTCTGCGCACCCTATGCGGTCTCCGGCCAATCGCTCGTTGTCGACGCCAGGCGCCATCCGAACGTGCATGGGATCGCCGACCTCAAAGGCCTGGTGATCGGCGTGCAGCAAGGCAATACCAGCCAGCCGGTCGCCGATAGACTGGTCGCCGAGCACCGCGCCGCGCGCGTGCGGGTCTATGCCTATGACGAAATCGAGAAGGCACTCGATGATCTGACGAGCGGCAGCTGCGACGCTTTCATGAAACTCGCGCCGGTCACGGCGTGGTTCGTGCGCGACCGGCCGAAGCTCAAGGTCGTCGAGACCGGCATCACCGTGGAGCGCCTCGGCATCTGCGTGCGCCATGGAAACACCGCACTGCGCAACGCGATCAACAAGGCGCAGGCCGCGCTGGCAGCCGACGGCACGCTGGCAGCGCTGATCAAACAGTGGCTCGGGGCCGGGGCGACTCTGCCGGCATGAACGTCAAGCCGCTCCACGTGGCTCGGCGCGACCATCGTATCGTTGATATCTTGGCTTCGCCCTCGTCCCGCTGAGCTGTATTGGGGCTCAACCACTCGCCGGGATGCCACGCAGGACGATCTCGGCTATCTCAAGATCGTCGCCTTCTCCTCGCTCGCTGAGGCCTCTGCCGACGCCTTCGCGATCTTTTGTTCCGCGGTTCTGGCTCATTTTCCACTTGCCCTCGAGCCGCGTGATGGCGAAGCGACAACCGACGATGCCGCGCAACATGGCTTCGACAAAGGCATCGGGCGCATCTGAGAGCGCCCATGGCCTGGCTTCACCCTCCTCCTGCTGACTCACCCGAAATGGCTCTCAATCGAACAGCGCCACCGCTCGCGTCCAGCCAGCCGATCCGCCTTTCACCTTATAAGGAAAACAGGCGACAGTGAAGCCGTTGGCAGGAAGCTGTTCGAGGTTGCACAGCTTCTCCATGTGACAATAGGGTATCTCACGGCCGGCCTTATGGCCTTCCCAGATAATTCTCGGATCGCGATCTTTCAGCCAACGTTCGCGTGTGTGCACGAATGGCGCATCCCAGCCCCAGGCATCTATACCGGCCACGCGCACGCCACGCGAAGTTAGATAAATCGTAGCTTCGCGGCCCATGCCGCAACCTGCGGTTAGATATTCGTCGCTCCCCATGCAGCTTGCCGCGCGCGTATTGACCAGCACGATGTCGAAGGGCTTGAGCTCATGGCCGATGCGTTTGAGTTCAGCTTGGACTTCTGCTGCGCTCACCACGTGGCCGTCCGGCAATTCGCGGAAATCGAGCTTCACGCCCGGACGGAAGAACCATTCGAGCGGCACTTCGTCGATGCTCATCATGCGATTACCGTCGATCGACTTCGACTGAAAGTGCATCGGCGCATCCATGTGCGTACCGTTATGTGTCGTGAGTTGTACGATTTCGAACGCCCAGCCTTCGCCGTCCGGCAAATCCTCGCGCCGAAGGCCTGGAAAGCACTCCAGAAGCATCGGCGCGTTTTGAGCGTTAGTGCGATATTCGATTCTCGGCCGCATGAAGGGATGATCGAGCACGGTCTCGTTGTCGCTGAGGAAATATCGACAATGCGGCTGGGCAGTTTCACGGTTGCCTCCTTCATTCGATATCGATCACGTTCATCGCGATCAGTAGAAGTGGATGATGCTAGGAGACAGGGCAAAAGACTTTGCGGAAAGCTTGATTTATCGCTGCAGGACCCCTGATTATTCCTGAGAAACCAACTCGTGCTTCAAGCGCGGACTTAAATGCAATTTCTCTTTGAAAATCATATACTTGACGTTAACCGACGAGAGTTGAGACGCGGGGCCGAACGTGTCACGCTCGAACCGCAGGTTTTCGATTTGCTGGTCTATCTGCTGCAGAATCGCGACCGGGTCGTCAGCAAGGATGATCTGATTCAAGGAGTTTGGGACGGCCGTATCGTGTCGGAGTCCACACTTACAAGCCGCCTCACGGCCGCGCGCAAGGCTGTCGGGGACAGCGGAAGCGAACAACGGCTGATCCGCACAATACCACGCAAGGGCATGCGCTTCGTTGGCGATGCGCGCGAAGAGAAGGCACCTGGCAGTATCGCAAAATCAACATCTCCAGCGACAAGCGACGAGGCAAAAATTTCGCCCGCATTGGCGCTTCCCGACAGGCCTTCGATTGCAGTGCTGCCTTTCCAGAATTTGAGTGGTGATCCAGAGCAGGAGTATTTAGCCGACGGCGTCGTGGAAGACATAATCATGGCGCTGTCGCGGATGCGCTGGCTATTCGTGATCGCGCGCAATTCAAGCTTCACCTACAAGGGCCAGGCCGTGGATGTGCGGCAGGTCGGCCGTGAGCTGGGCGTGCGCTACGTGCTCGAAGGGAGCGTGCGCAAGGCGGCGAGCCGAGTGCGCATCGCCGGCCAGCTCGTCGATGCCGCGACCGGGGCCAATCTTTGGGCGGACCGATTCGAAGGCGCCCTGGAAGACATTTTCGATCTGCAAGATCAGCTCGCCACTAGCGTGGTGGGAGCGATTGCGCCGATGTTGGAGCGGGCCGAAATCGAACGCGCCAAGCACAAACCGACCGAAAGCCTGGACGCTTACGAGCATTATATGCGCGGGATAGCAAGCCTCAGTCATGCACCTTCCGATTGGAAGGCCAACGGCGACGCCCTAAAATATTTCCTCAAGGCGATCGAACGTGATCCAGATTTCGCTGCGGCCTACGGTATGGCAGCATGGTGCTACGTCTGGCGCAAGGCAAACGGCTGGGTCACCGATCGCGCGAAAGAATACGCCGAAGCCGAGCGGCTGGCGCGGCGCGCGGTCGCATTGGGTAAGGATGACGCGGTGGCGCTGGCGAGGGGCGGGCATGCGCTGGCCTTTGTCGTCGGCGAACTCGACGACGGGATGGCGTTTGTCGATCAAGCGCTCGCCATCGATCCAAATTTCGCCGTCGGGTGGATGCTTAGCGGTTTGGTGAGCGTCTATCTCGGCGAGCCGGATAAGGCGATCGGACGCATTGAGCGGGCGGTGCGTTTGAGTCCGCGGGACCCCTTCAACTTCATCGCACAAACCGCGTATGCAATGGCTCACTTCTTTGCTGGCCGTTACGACGAGTCTGTGTCCTGGGCGGAAAAAGCATTGCGGGACCATCCGGACTATCAACTTGTATTGCGCATCTTCGCGGCAGCGAATGCACTTGCTGGGCGCAACCAAGCGGCGACACGGGCGCTGGAACGATTGCGGCAGCTCGATCCCGCCCTGAGAGTTTCCAATATTAAGGATCGTTTCCCGCTCCGCCGATCAGGAGATATTGCAAGGTTTGCCGACGGCCTGCGCGCCGCAGGGCTGCCGGAATAATTGTGGAACTGTATTTCGCTCTCGTCCGGAGCTGGCCCATCACGTCAATCCGGGATTGCCCGGCATGGCTGCTATCGGAGGGTAGCCAGACCACATTGGGATATGGGGAAGACCGCCGCCCGCGAGGCGCAGCGCAAAATCGCAGTCCGTCACAGATTCACCGATTGGAGCGCGTCGCGGGCTGCGGCATCATAGCGGCACATCCAGCCTCGACTGCCGCCCAGCGGCGGCGGAATCATCCGAGCCCGAGCAGGACGCGCAGGGCGAACATCACCCACATCGCCAGCAGCACGATCGCGCTGACGCCGAGCGCCTGAAAGCGGCGCCTGACATTATTCGAGCCCGTATGGATAGCCGCGTGCACGATGCGCAGAATGACGAACAGCCACGCCAGGGTGATGAATACATAATTGGCCCTGTGCAGCTCATGGGCGAGAACGACGAGGACGTAGAACAGCACCGGCAATTGAAACTGATTGTGGAAGCAATTCGAGACCTGCTGAACGCGCGGCGGCCAACTTGGCTCGCCGAGCGCGATGTCCTTCACGCGGGTCTCGCCGCGCCGGACCGAGCCAAACCGCACCGCGCCCATCCAGAACAGAAGCACGAAAGTCAGCGCCACCTGGACGAACACCGGGGCGAGACTCATCTCAATGCTCATGGTTCAAAACCAGCAGGTAGCGCGCGGGGCAAGGCTGCAATTCTGTACGCGAGGGAGTTCGCCGGCGACTTGCGCGCTGTCTTCGATGTTCGAGGTACCCGCCGCAGACGCTCACGACCTTCGGTGTCGGTCGGTCGAAATTGACCAAGCGTCTGCGAAAATTCGCCGAGGGCTCGCGGTCATATTTCGCTCGTCGGAGTCGACTTCGTCGCCCGCAAAACACGTACCGCCGCTCAACGGCCCGCCGGGATGTCACACAGGACGATCTCGGCTATCTCAAGATCGTCGCCTTCTCCTCGCTCGCTGAGGCCTCTGCCGACGCCTTCGCGATCTTTTGTTCCGCGGTTCTGGCTCATTTTCCACTTGCCCTCGAGCCGCGTGATTACGAAGCGACAACCGACGATGCCGCGCAACATGGCTTCGACGAAGGCATCGGGCGCATCTGCGAGCGCCCATGGCCTGGCTTCACCCTCCTCCTGCTGAGCCGTGAGCTCGGCGACGTGGCGGCGTAGCCAGAGGGTGTCCTGGATCACTTCGGGACGACCATAAGCGTGCACGGCCGCGTAGTTCCACGTCGGCACGACCTTTCCGTGCTCAGTTTTCGAAGGATACCAATTGGGCGTGATGTAGCCCTCCGGCCCTTGGAATATCATGAGCGCCTCGCTGCTCTGGGCAAGGTCCTTCCAGTGCGGGTTGGCGCGCGCGAAGTGGCATTCGATGACCGCACAGGGATCATGGCTCTTGAGCACGGTCGGCAGATGCGTCGCAAAGAGGCCCGCCGGGCCTGCCGATATGAACGCCGCGAAGGGCCGCGCGCGCATCAGCGCATGCATTGGGGGCAGATCGTCAATGCGGAAATGATCGGGCTGGTACATGGAGATCGCGTTGGAGATCACGTGGGCTGCGGTCTGGGTTCTATTCTCGCCTTGGCGCGCCGCCGGCTTAGCGGACCCCGGCGAGCTCCTTCTTGCTGGAGCGGGCGAATACATCGCGCGCGGCGTTCACGCCGGCCCCATCCGCGAACGCGTAGCCCATCTGCCGGATAACGGTTTCGAAGGCCCGCAGCGCGTCGAGCAAGTCAGCCTCGGAGAAGGCGCCCATCGTTCCCCAACGCCACATCTTTCCGGCCATCTTGCCTTGTCCGCCGGAGATCACGACGCCGTGCTCGTTGAGCAATTTCGTCAAAACTGTCGCGTTGTCGAGGCCATGGGGCGTCAGAATGCCCGTGACGGTGACCGAATGCACGCCGTCGCGCGAGACCACCTCCATCCCGAGCGCCTTGACGGCTTCATGAAGCGCGTGCGTGTAGCGCGCGTGACGGGCCCAGACGTTGCGGCCGCCTTCCCTTTCGTACAGATCGATTGCGACGTCGAGGGCAAAGGCGACGGAGACCGGGGGCGTCCACGGCGGCTCGCCCTTGTCGAAGAACTCCTTGTGCTTGCGCAAATCGAAGTAGAAGCGCGGCGCCTTGTTGGCTTTGATCTTCTCCCATGCGCGCGCACTCACCGCGACCATCGCCAGTCCCGGTGGGCACGCCAGCGCCTTTTGCGACGCAGCGCAGACGATATCGAGCTTCCACTCGTCCATCTTGAATTCGCTCGCGCCCAACCCACTCACCGAGTCGACGACGACGTACGCGGGGTGATCCCCGATCGCCCGCGACATCGCGCCCAGATCGATCTGCACGGCGGTGGACGTCTCGTTGTGCGTCAACAAGATGCCGGTGATCTTCTTTTCGCGGTCGGCGCGCAGCCGCGCGGCCAACGCTTCAGGGTCGACCCCGGCGCCCCATGGCGTCTCGAGCATCTCGACGGTGCAGCCCCACATCTTCGCGATCGTGGCGATGCGCTCGCCAAAAACGCCGGTCGGGCACGCGAGGACAATGTCACCCGGGCCGAACATGTTGGTCACCGCCGCCTCGAGGCTGCCCGTCCCCGATGCGCCCAGCAACAATACATCGCCTGTCGTTGCGAAGATCGATTGCATGCGTTCCGCGATGCCGTGGAGCAGGCGCGCGTATTCGGGGCCGCGATGATTGATCAGCGGCTTCGCCATCGCGGCCAGTACGGGTTCGGAGACGACAACCGGTCCGGGGATGAACAGCAGACTCTTTGGCATTAGCACAGACTTCCAGCCGAAGGGCCGCGTGCAGCGGCCCTATGGTTTCATGCAACCTTAGTTCATGTATGTACTAATCACTACGATTACTCGAAGGAAGGGCCGAGCCGGTCGAAATCGACCGCGACCGTGTTGCCGCCGCTCACCAGGACGCCGACGCATTCGCCGGACCTCGGCTGGTAGCGGCCTGACAGGAGCGCTGAAAACGCGGCGGCGCCGCCCGGCTCGGCAACGATGCGCACCACCTCCCAGAGCGCGCGTTGCGCCTGAGCGATGGCATCATCGGTGACGAGCACCACGCGATCGACGAACTGTTGGGCGATCGGGAAGACGAGTTCACCCACCCGCCGCGGCGCCAGCGAATCTGCTGCAATGCCGCCGGCCTTGGCGTCGACGGGCCGACCGGCTGCGAACGCGCAATGCAAGGTGGGCGCCGCCTCGGGCTCGACCGCCACGATGCGAACCTTTCCGGAAAACCACGCTGCGATGCCGCCGATCAGCCCGCCTCCGCCCACCGCCACCAGGAGCGTGTCAAGATCGGGAACCTGATCGCTCAACTCCATCCCGATTGTTCCCTGGCCGAGCAGCGTCTCGGTCTGGTCGAAAGCATGCACGGCCATCGCACCACTTTGCATCCGCCAAGCTTCACTGGCGATCAGCGCGTCGGCGTACCGTTCGCCGCCGACCACCAAATCGGCGCCGTAGTTGCGGATGCGTGCAATCTTCGCCGGCGAGGAAACCTCCGGTACGAATATCTTGGCTCTAACCTTGAGCTTGTGCGCCGCATAGGCCACCGCGGCGCCATGGTTGCCGCCCGATGCCGCGACCACCCCGGCGCTAGGCACATCACGCATCAGCAGATTGGCGAAGGCTCCACGTGCCTTGAACGAACCGGAGTGCTGCACAAGCTCGAGCTTGAGATGAATTTTGCCGCAGCCGAGACCGAAGTCTGCGCCGGCGACCTCGACCATGGGCGTGTGCCGGACATAGGGTCGAATACGGCGCTCGGTTTCGACGATGGTGTGCGGGTTGACATTGCTTGGCATCGCTGTCGCCCTTCTCGCATTGCACAGTAACGAGACCCGATTCTTCCTACCACCGCACCGACGGTTTGCGGGTAACGAGTTAAGGGCGTCGCCGAAGAGGCCCGTTGCAACCTGGCCCCCAATCCGCTGGACAGTTGCCTCGTGCCCGATGATAATGACGGCACTTGGCGGATGTGCTCCTCCCCGGTGTCGAGCTTCCCCCTCCCTACCCTCCCCCGCAAGCGGGGGAGGGTAGGGAGGGGGCGCTGTGGGCAGCAGGAGGTACGAGAGGCGGATCCGGCTTCTTAAGGTCGATTGGAGCATCCGCTCGCCTTTACGGAGGACGAGGTCCTCATCCGGCCACGAAGGACACCGCTACGGATTTTGTGGGTATTGAAGCGGATCCGTTGCAATAACACACCGCTATGTAGGGAGGAGACCGTCATGCGTGACCGCTTCTCAAGCTCGATGGTACCGGTCGCCTTTGCGGCGGCCGCTGTCGCCGGCATTTCGATGTCCGCCACGCCGGCGTCTGCTCAGGTTCCGGCGGGTTCCGCCAAGCCGCCCCCGGCGTTGACAACGCCCTGGGGCGACCCCGATCTGCAGGGCATCTGGACCGATGAATCGGACACGCCCCTCCAGCGCTCCGCCAAGTATGCGACCCAGGAATTTTTCACCGACGCACAGCGAGCCGAATTGGATCAGGCGCGATCCGCCTTTCTCGGCCGGGACAGGCGCTCGCAGCGTGGCACCGAGGCAGACGTGGCCGGCGCCTACAACGCGACGTTCACGCCCATGAGGCGCACCGGCACGCGCACGTCGAGGATTGTCGATCCGCCAAATGGCCGGCTTCCGTCGCTGACGCCGGCGGCTCAGAAGATTGCCGCTGTGGAAGGGGAATTTCGCGTTGCCCTGTTGCAATCGACCGAGACGTGTAAAAATAAGGAGGCGGCGTGTAACGGTGGCAAGTATGATCCAGCGCCCTCCCCGCGATTTGCGGAACTTCCTCCCCGTTACAACCTCGCACGCATGAATCGCCACGATGGTCCGGAGGACGGCACGCCGCCGGACCGCTGCCTGACCGGCGGGCTGCCGGAGTTTGCAGGCGGCAACATCGTCATGGACGGAAGTGCCCATTTGCCGGCCAGCATCCGCCAGTGGTACGGCGACTCGCGTGGCCACTGGGAGGGCAGTACGCTCGTGATCGACGTGACGAACTTCAGTCCGAAAACCGATTTTCAGGGCGCCCGGGAGAACCTGCACCTCATCGAGCGCTGGATGCGGACCGGGCCAACATCGCTTGCATACGAGGTCACCGTCGAGGATCCGACCGTGTGGACTCGGCCATGGACGGCCAAGCAAGAGTTCACCAGGCAGAACGATGAGGCGAACAGAATTTATTACGAGCCTCGCTGCATCGAAGGAAACTTCGGCCTCCCGGGTCTGCTGCATGGCCGGCGCACCGAAGAGTTCGCCTTTGCGGAGGGACGGGGTCCTGATCCGAGAACCAGGGACAGCATAAAGGGTGTTGAGTTTGAGGCCGATCCGCTGCAATAAGTCGATTGAAGGTAAAGGGAGACCATCATGCGTGACCGGCTGTCAAGCTCAATGCTAACGGTCGCGATTGCCACTGCCGCTGCCGGCGCCCTCGTTTCGGTGCCCATGACACGGGCATCGGCCCAGGCTCCGGCGGCTTCCGTCACGCCGCCGGCCCCAGCGCTGACAACGCCCTGGGGCGAACCTGATCTCCAGGGCATCTGGACCGACGAAACTGATACGCCTTTGCAGCGCTCTCCCAAGTTTGCGAACCAGGAGTTTTTCACCGAGGTTCAACGCGCCGATTTGGACAAAGAGCGGTCGGAGCTGCTGCGCCGCGACAGGCGTGTCGAGCGGGGGACCGAACTCGACGTC
>WNFQ01003711.1_pt1 | contig 11140 bp, 5 predicted proteins | sample 5400171 | NCBI WGS metagenome assembly WNFQ01 (sample SAMN13153356, study PRJNA577476) | soil metagenome | isolation source: 20 cm soil under Madrone tree | place: USA:California | collected 2016-06-14 | reverse complement strand
CGAATCGTGGCTGGCGACCGAGAGTCTCGTAAGGTCGCGGGCTTATTAAACGATTTCCTGCTCAAACAGAACGGCTTGCATCTACGCATCACCGACAATCCGCCGAAGCGTGAAAACTTCATCTCGTTCAGCCAGGCCGGCAGCCGGAGTCTGCCAGCGGAAGGCTACCGCTTGGTAGTTGCTCCAAAAAGCATCCGTGTCACCGGGCAACCTTCCGGGTTGTTCTATGGTATGCAGAGCCTGACGCAACTGTTGCCTTTGGGTCCCCAGCCGACGATAGAACTCCCTGATCTCGACATCACAGACTATCCCCGTTTCGGCTATCGCGGAGTATTGCTCGATGTCGGTCGACACTTCTTCTCGGTCACGTACCTCAAGAAGTTACTCGACCTCGCAGCGCAATATAAAATCAACAGGTTTCACTGGCACCTCACTGACGATGAAGGATGGCGCATCGAGATCAAGAAATACCCGAGGCTCACTGACGTGAGTTCGCATTCAAAGGATCCACCTACGGCGCAGGGTTCTCTCTCCTTGGGTGACGAGGCTCGCCACGGTGAGTACTACACGCAAGAGCAAATCAAGGACATCGTGGCCTACGCCCAGGCACGTTTCATCACAGTGGTTCCCGAGATCGAGATGCCAGGACACTCGGGAGCCGCGGTTACGGCATACCCGCAATTGGCATGTATGTACAGCGTGCATGCCAATGTCCTCTGCCCCAAGGAAGAAACCTTCACATTCCTGCAGAACGTACTCAGCGAGGTCGCAGCGCTGTTTCCGGGTCGTTACGTGCACATCGGCGGGGACGAGGTGCAGAAAGACAGCTGGAGAGAAAGTGCCGAGGCGCAAGCCATCATGAAGCGCGAGGGCTTGAAAGACGAGGAGCAGCTGCAGAGTTACTTCGTGCAGCGCATAGAGCGATTCCTGAGGACCAAGGGAAAACTGACAGTCGGATGGGACGAGATTCTGGAAGGAGGCCTGGCTGCGAACGCGATTGTGATGTCGTGGCGCGGAGAGGGCGGCGGCATCGAGGCCGCCCGACAAAAGCACAAAGTCATAATGACTCCGTCCGACTATTGCTATTTCGATTACAACCAGGGCGATCCGAAGCGCGAGCCTGCGAGTATCGGCGGCTTTACCTCACTCGAAAAGGTCTATGGCTATGATCCCATCCCGAAGGAGTTGAAGGGGAGTGAGAGGGAATACATCCTTGGCGCACAAGCTAGTGTGTGGACGGAATATATCAGTACGCCCGAATACCTCGAGTACATGCTGTTCCCGCGTTTGCTGGCGTTTTCCGAAGTCGTGTGGTCGCCTATAGCGGGCAATGACTACGATGATTTTCGGCGACGGCTGGCTTATCATTTCGGTCGCCTGGAGAAGCAGGATATACACTTCCGGATTCCTGAGCCCGATGGACTGAAGGATTTCTACACGACAACGGACGACCATGCGCTCGTCGAACTCAGCTCTTTGATTCCGGCCGCCCGGATTTACTACACGCTCGATGGCAGCCAACCGACGGATAACTCGTCGCGTTATCAAACGCCCTTGCAAATTCCGCTACACCTTAATCAGAAAAGCATCCTGAATCTTGTTGTGGTTGCGCCCGGAGGCCGGCGCAGCGTCGTTTATGGGGCCACGTTTCTGCGGGGCTCGTATCGAGACGCGATCCGCGTCGACGCCAATCAACCTGGGCTGACGTTCGCGCTGTATGAAGGGAAGTTCACGAGCGCGCACAGCATCGAGCAGGGCACCCCGGCAGCGAGAGGAATTACAAGCTCGTTCGACCTGCAACAGTTTAACCGGGTGTTCGACTACGGGATCGGCTTCGATGGATACCTCACAGTCCAGTCGGATGACTTCTACCAGTTTGCCGTGGAATCGGACGACGGATCAGTCTTGGAGATCGACGATGAAGTCGTCGTCGACAACGACGGAATCCACGGGAGCCGCGTGGTGATAGGGCACATCCCTCTGCGGCAGGGCGTTCACAAGTTTAAGTTGAGGTATTTCCAGTCGCAGGGTGGGGCGACGCTGCGCGTTAGTTGGGCAGTTTCGGGAGGCGAGTTGCAGCCGCTGGCTGGGTTCGCTCTATACCATTAGCGGCCGGCTGCCCGGCGGGGCTCTCGGCTGGCTGCGGCAGGCCAGTGGCGAACGGCGGGGAAGCCGGGGAGTGTGCTAATCAGAGTCGCTAAGTCTCAATACGACCTTGCTTCGTTGGTAGCTGCGTGGTTCCGCGTCCGGGGTGTGCGCACTGAGGGTTACACGATAGAGAGATGGCGCAACGGGCTCAAGGGCCGCACCGTGGATGTCCTTGATGACCCAGGGCGTGCGCAGCTCGAAGCTCGAGGAAACTGAGATCGGGTGATCGAGCTCGATCACGAGCACTCGGCCGCTGAGGCTGAGCGCTGTGATCTTGATGGCCCCACTCGGCTCGCCCATCATGGGCCGCCAGGAAGCGGGGACAATGGCTGCTCCTCCCGTGTAACCGAGTGTCAGCAGCGTGCTGCCGGCGGGAAGGGTGAAGTCCACTTTCGCGTGAGTATCTTGTGGGTTTTGCTCGAGTTTCGCAGTGATCGAGCGGTTGCCGATTTGAACGCCTCGCAGCGCGGCTCCGAACGGGAGTTCGGGATCAAATACCATCTGTACGGGTGCCCCGGCGTTTTGCATCTGCAGCCGTATCTCGTGGGCGGATTGGGTCATGTTGAGGGTGATTTCAGAGCCGCCCACACGCAGATGGCGCACGGTGACCTCGTTCCAGCTCGGCGGCAGATGAGGAGCAAAGCTGACCTGTTGCAACCTGCTGTCGACCCGTAATCCCAGCAGCCCGGTGACCGTACTTGTGAACAACGCGGCCGACGACCAGGTCTGTTCGGGTACGGATTCGAGTTCTTCGTGGTAGTAGTCGCCGGCGAGCGTTTCGGGCATGTGTCCCAGGGAATCAAGCGACGTCCACGGGACGAGCCCACTCCAGATGGGAAGGGCCGTCGCGGGACGATGCTCCGCCCAGAAAGCGCTGGCCGTGGACGCAGTTCCCAGCGCCCAGACACTTCCGCTCGCATAGGAATTCGGCTCGTAGGTGCTGGCGTTCGATGCCTTGCTGCGTGTGCCCCAGTCAGCCTGAAATTCGTAGGACGCGAGCTGATCAAGCAGGGAGGCGCGCTGCTGCGGTGTGAACACGAAGCTGCGCAGGGCCGCGGTGGGGCTGGCATCGCGATCAATCAAGGGCGCTCCTGAGCGGCTGTAGGCGCTGATCCAAACGTTTTGCCGTCGGTCCCAGTACCGATGACCCACTGCCTCTCTGGCCTGTTGGCTGGTGCGGCGGGCCGCTGCGGCCTGCGCGGTGTGGCCGGTAGCGGTTGCCAGATCCGCAAAGGCTTCCGCAGCCGCCACCCAGCTTGCGGACAGCGTCAGATCGTCGTTGAGCGGGTCCTGTTCGTTGCTGCCTTCCTTGTCGGGGGGAATGCGTGGCAGTCCATCCTTCGGATCCAGCAGGGAGCGGCAGTACCGGTAGGCAGCCTGCAGTGCGTCCCAGTTTTTATTCACGAAATCCACATCGCCGGAGATTGACAGATAGCTGTTAACGGTGTTGAGGAAATCAAAAGTCAGGTCGACGTGCACGTACTTGTAGGGATACTTGTCCCAATCCACGAATGCGGCACTTTGCGAAAGCTCGTGCCAGATCATGCCGTTGTTGTGATCCTGAAACTTGAGAATGAATTCAAGCTCCTCGCGCGCCCGCTGGTACTGCCCGGCAGCGAGCAGGGCGCTGACTGCGACCATGCCATCGCCGGCAAAGAACCAGTCGTACTGCGGACGCCGGGCCTTGCGCGAAGCGCCATATCCGGCAACCAGGCCGCATCCCAGATCGGGATTGCAGACCCAGGCCTGATCGAGGGCGATTTCGGACCACGCCAATGCGCGGCTGGCGTCGGGGTCGGGCGTGTCAATTTGCAGCGCCTCGTCCAGCACACGGACGTAGTGATCGACGGCGCTCCTGTCCAGCGCCGTGCTTTCCTTGAGAAGATTCTTTGCGATTGCGGACGCATCCTCTCCCGCAACCCCGCCAGCGATCACTACCTGCGCTGTGTTGCGAGCATTTCGCGCGCGCAGGGTAAATGCCAGACCCGGCCAGCGCCCCACACTTTGAGCGTAGTTCAACGTGCCGTCGTGGGCCACGATGTCAGGCGAACCCACGCTCGCGGTGAACCGATGACTGGGCTCGGAGAGCAAATACGCCGAAGCGCCAGGATTCCATTGGACTTCCTGCCCACCGATGCCGCCCGGCCACATCAGATCCAGTACCGGGACGAAGCGGACCACGATATCGACGGGGAGGGTAGCGTCCGTTTCGTAGGTAACGATCGCGCCCGGGGCATCGAGTGGTACAAAAAGTCTTTCACGGATGACGAAATCAGGCCCGACGTAGACGCGCGTCACCGCTTCCGGACTGTAAACGATGCGCCGAAGAACAGACTGACCGTCAATCTCAGTGGAGTCGCCCTGCCGGCGAAAGGCGACCCCGAAAGAACGCAGGATCTGCAGCGGATAGACCCAGCCCTCGAGGCCTTGCTCCGCGTAGCCGAACATGGCCGAGCGGCGTCCATGTACCGCGATGAAGCGCGCGGGCTGAGTAGCATCCGTGCTCCAGGACAGCTGAGTGAAGGCGCGTCGCGCATCAGGCGGCGCGTCAGCTGCGAAGAGAGTTGAGCAGCCAAGCAGCGCATACAGCGGGAAGCGCGCAATTAGTTTCATACTCGGATTTTACTCGCCGGCTTCGTTAACCTGCCGGTGAGCCCGCGCCGCGGCGTCCAGGCGCTGTTGGTTCTGCGCATCCGTGTCCGTCTCCTTCGTACGCTGGGCCAAGCCTTTATCAATCTCGGCAACCGCGGCCTGAGCTTGCGGCAGCACCTTATGGAAGCGGACAATCTCCTCCTGAGCTTGCTCGGGGTGGTAGCCGAGGCGATCACCGGCCTGCATCGCATCCACCAGAATGTCGGGCGCGTCCGAGAGGGGGAAGGTCTGGCGCAGGGCGTCATAAGCACCGCGCAGCCGTGCCATGGCGCCGGCAAAGCCATCCAGCTCATTGCGGCCAGCTGCCAGGCCGGCAGCCCGGCGCACCTCCACCGTGATCCTGTCTTCGACGCTCCCTCTCGCGACTGGAATCACAGTGGTCAGCGTATTACCCTCGAAGGACCATCCGCCCTTGCCTGTCGCTCCTGCATGTGCCACCGGCATGCCGTTTACGGTCACGGCTTCCGGCGGCCAGTCAGCCGGCAGCCGCAACTGGTAGCTGCGCGTATTCAGCATGCCCGGATAGCTGCCTTCCGCGGGTCCAATCTCCACCCGCAGCATGTCGCCGGTTTGCATCGCCTTGATCGGCGTGCGCGCAAAGACGCCGCGCTGGTACTCGACCGAGGCGCCCGAGTCCTCATAAACCTCATAGTTGGAAGTCTGTCCCGGCGCCAGCGGCCACACATTCACAATCAATGGGTCAATGGGTTTTTCACCGGTGTAGCGCATCGGCGGCTGCATGGGCACAATCGCTCCGGCGCGCAGGTACACGGGCGTCTGCTCGATCGAGAAACTGCGCTCCACCTTGGCCGGGCCAATGAGATGCTTGCCCGTGGGCCACTCGATCCATTCGCCAGCGGGTAGCCACACCTTTTCCGTGGCAAGGCCTGTCGCCTTATCCAGCGGCCGGGTTACCGGGGCCGCCAGCATTTGATCGCCAAACACATACTCGCCTTTGGTGGTGTAGGCTGCGTCTTCCTGCGGCCAGTCGTAGTACAGGGGGCGGAAGAAGGCGACGCCCGTGTCGTACGTGCGGCGCGCCTCCGTGTAGATATACGGCTGCAGTGCATAGCGAAGCTGGAATGTCGAGCGCAGGATCGACGAGTACGGCTCTGGATAGGCCCAGATGCGTCGCTCCGAATCGGGATTCTTGGTGGTGTGGGTGCGCAGAATGGGGCTGAACGCGCCAAACTGCACCCAGCGTGTGTAGAGTTCCGGCTCTACGGCGCCCGGCGCGTGCCCGCCGATGTCGTGACTCCAGTAGGCATAGCCCACGTTGGCCGCGGTGGCCGTGAACCACGGCTGGAAGGCCAGCGAATCCCACACTGATACTGTGTCGCCGGAGAAGCCAATCTGGTAGCGGTGGTTGCCCAGGCCACCCCAGCGATGAAAGAGCAGCGGCCGCTTACCCTCACGCTGCTGATCGGTAAAGTGCACGTAATTGAGCCACCAGGTCGGTGTTACGGCAGGCAGTTTGGTTTTGGGCTCCTGCTGCCAGTCCAGCCACCAGAAGTCGATGCCCTGCTTCTCCAGCGGATGATGGATGATGTCCAGATAGTTTCTGGCAAAGCCCTTGTCGGTAATATCGAAGGGAATGTACCGCTTGGTGGCCGGATGAACGCCCATCGCCTTTGCCATCTCAGGGTAGCGGTCCTCCCACGGCTGAATGCCCGAGGCCGGGTGCACGTTCAGGCTGGTCTTCAGCCCGTCGGCGTGCAGCGTGACCAGGAACTGGTCGGGGTCCGGGAAGAGCAGCCGGTTCCAGCTATAGCCGGTCCAGCCCTTTGAGTGACCGCTCGCGTCCAACGTGCCGCGCTCACCCGAGAACGTCGGGTGCCAATCCATGTCGATGACAAACACATCCAACGGTATATCGTTCTCGTGAAAGCCGCGGATGATCTCCTCGATCTCCTGGTCGCTATAGGCCCAGTAGCGCGACCACCATGCGCCGAAGGCAAAGCGCGGCGGCAGCGGGATTCGACCCGCCACGCGCACGTAGTCACCCAGCGCCTTGTAATAGTCGTGGCCATAGCCGAAGAAGTACCAATCCTGGCGCTCGCCGGCGGGCCGCTCCATGACCCACGGCCATGGACTCTTTTCGCCCTGCAGAAAGCGGAAGTCGGCTGAGTCAAAGAGCGGCCGTGTGGAGTCGTCCACCACCGCCCAGCCCGAGCGCGACACAAGCCCCGGCTCAATGGGTTCCTTGGTCTTGTCGCCCAGCGCGCCGTCCAGGGTTCGCGTTGTGCCCTGCAGGTTTTCAGGATCGACCAATCCCGGATGCCAGTCCACCGGCTTGCCCCTCACGGCGAGTTCAATGACGAGGTTATCCGGCCTGAACCGGCCGTCCGCGCCGGCCGTGTACGTCAGCGCCAGCGCGCTGGTTTTGATGGTCAGCTTCTGACCCGCGTCCGTCACCTCGTGTTCGAACGGCGGCACCGGCAGGCGCCGATTGAGAACCACGAACGAAGCGTGATCCTCAAACCTGCCGTCCGCCGCCCACTCCATGCGGATCAACTCGGGCGTGAGCACGGTAAACCGCGTTTTGCCGAAGGTCACAACGGCTCTGGGGTCGGCCACTGGATTGGTGACGGGCTCAGGCGGCGCCGGCGCTACCGCATGAGGATTGGCCGCGGCAGCAGTGATTTTCTGCGTTGCGGCGGCGCGGTCTGCTGTTTGAGCGTTCGCAAGGGCCGTCAACCCAAGCGTCCATCCGATTGCGAGTCCCGGTGCGGCAAAGTGCTTCAAAGACATCCGCACAGCTTCCCTCGGAATCGGTTACGGGAACTCGCGTATACGGATGTTGCGAATCGCCAGGGCTCCGGGGTGATCGCCCTGCAGGCCGATCAGGCCCGCGGTCGCCAGGCCGTAGTTGGGGTACTGCGCATATTTGCTTGCGAAAACCCGGCTCTTCCAGTCGGCACTCTTGAGCTCATAGTCGACGACTTTGCGTCCATTGAGCCAATGCTCTATGTGATTGCCTTTTACGACGAGGCGCGTCTTGTTCCAATGATCGAACGGCAGCACGACCCCGGCCGGTGCGCCGTAGAGCGCGTACGCGGCCGCGGCGGCGGTGAGGCGACTGCGGCCGTCCGCCGCGTTCTCGTCATCGAGGAGTTGATATTCCGGAGCGCTCCAGTAGATATGATCGTACTCGCGTGTGCCGCGGTAAAAGATACCGCTGTTGCCAGCCTTGCCGATCTTCCACTCGAGCTCGAACTCGAAATTTCCGAAGCTCTCTTTCGTAACCAGATCATCTACCGGGCCGTCCTTGGAGAGCACCCCGCCGGCGATGTGCCAGCCGGCCGGCAATCCGGGCTCTTTCCAGCCGCGCCAGTCGGGCGCGCTGTCCTCCTGCAGGAGCGAACGCCAGGGTGCTGAGGGCGCGTTGGCCCCTTGTGCTGCAGCCAACAGCGCTGCCCCACAGGAAAGCGCCATGGTGGCGTACAGAGGAATCTTGTTCATGGTTCACACCTGTCTGGGATCACCTGTTACGGCAGGTTCAACTTCTTGAGCAGCTCGGGCGGAGGCCCGTCGAAACTTGCGAGCGGCACATTGCCCATGTAGTCCAGGTCCTTGCGGCCAACGGGCGTCGCGTAGAACCCGCCGGCGGTCAGATCGCGATAGAGCGCAAAGAAGCGCGCCGCATCACGCCTTTGCGAACTGGATTCGTAACAGATGTCATCGCAAATGCTGCGCTGTTCAGTGGCGGCGAGATCCGAGAACCCCTTGCCAAAGCGCCGTGCAGCCTCGTCGTTCAACCACGTGAAACCGCCCAGCACGACCGGCCGGTCTTGCTGACTGGCAGGATACGGTGCACTCACCCACTCATCAATGAACTCGACCACCCCGACGGATGAGGCGCTGGGCGAATGCTCGTCGGCCGGAATGATGATGTCCGCGAGGATCCCTGCGAGCCGCCGCTGTGGCGCCGTGAAGGTCAGCGGCCACAGCTCGCCGGGGTGGTAAACCGCCAGAAGATTTGGATCGGTCCCGTAGCCTCGCGCCGCGGGAGTCGAGTCGGCTCGGGCCGCGTGCTGCGCGGACAGTGGCCAGGCCGCGCTCGCCGCCAGCACCCACTTGATGCTCGTGCGCCGGTCCATCACAGCTCCTTGCGCCGCATGCGCTCGAGGATGTGATCCGCCGCGCGCCACGCGAGGGCCATGATGGTGAGGGTCGGATTCTTGTCGGCGTTGGATGTGAACACGGCGCCGTCGGTGACAAAGAGGTTCTGCACGTCCCAGGTCTGGCACCATTGATTGGTGACCGAAGTCCTGGGATCGGATCCCATGATTGCCCCGCCGACTTCGTGAATGATCGAGCCGCCGGGAGCAATGGCCTTGGCACCGTCGCTCTGCACCGGCCCAGACGTTCGGCCGTCCATTGAGTCAATGACAGCCGCGAAGGTGCGTTGCATATGCGCGGCCTGGCGCAGCTCGTGCTCCGACCAGCGCCAGTGGAAACGCAGCACCGGGATTCCCCATTTGTCCTTGACCTTCGGATCGATCTCGCAATAGGACTGATCATTGGGGATCATTTCACCGCGCCCGGCGAAAGAGACGAAGGATCCGTAATAGCGGCGCACATCCTTCTTGAACTTCACCCCGTAGCTGCCGCCGGTCAGCCATTGGATCCCGGCCCCGGTTCCGAACCCCGGCATACGCTTGCCGCCGCCGAATTCGATGTGGTAGCCGCGAGCAAAGCCCAGCTTGCCGGCGTGCTGATCGCGGTACAGCCACCAGGGAACATACATCTGGTCACCGTCTGCGGCGTCTTCGTTGAGCGGCGGCAGACTCTCGAGCAGCGGAATCTGCCCGGTCACGCTGCTGCCAACCGTATCCATCAGATATCGTCCGAGCCGGCCGCTCGAGTTGGCGAGCCCATTTGGAAACTGCGCGCTCCTGGAGTTGAGCAGAATACGCACCGATTCGCAGGCACTCGCCGCCAGGATCACCACCCGTGCGGTGGCGTGCTGTGGCCTCCCGGTGGTGCGGTCAAAGAAGCTCACTCCGTTGGCCCGCCCGTCGCGCCCGAGGGTGACCTCGTAAACCATCGCGTCGGTCGTGACATCGAGGTTGCCGCTTGCCAGGGCCGGCGGCAAATGCACCGTGGTCGACTGATAGTTTGCGCGGATGGAGCAGCCGCGCCCGCACGGTGTTGCCCACAGACACGCCGCACGGGCGCGCATGTCCTCCGCGAGGAGTTTTTGCGCCGTGACATTCCCCGGATGTAACCGGGCCGGGGAGCTTCCGAAATCCAGCGGCCGGGTAAGAACCGCTCGATGACACGGTATCACCGCGATCCCCAAGCGCTTCGCTCGCTGAGCGACCAGGAGGTCACTGACCAGGGGCTTGGGCGGCGGCAGCAGGCACCCAGGTGAAGAATCCGGCGTGTTCTCCAGATGCTCGTTGCTGCCGTATACACCGATCAGCAACTCGACCTTGTCGTAATAGGGCGCGAGGTCCTCGTACCCTATGGGCCAATCGAATCCCAGCCCATCCCGGCTACGCGGCTTGAAGTCGTAGGCACCGTAGCGCAGCGAGATTCGCCCCCAGTGATTCGTGCGACCACCCAGCATGCGCGCCCGCCACCAATCGAAGCGACCCGCAGCCTCTTCGCTCGTCCGCACATAGGGCTCTCCGGGTACCTCCCAGCCGCCGTCCACCGTCGCGTCGTAGAAGCCAAAGGGCTTTTGCGGCGTAGCCACACCCCTCAGCGGCGCCAGCTCCGGGGTCTGGAACATGGGCGTCTCGGTTTCGGGGGAATATCGGCGCCCGGCCTCGAGCATGAGTACCTTCGCACCCTCCATGCACAGCGCATACGCTGACTGCCCGCCGGCGGCCCCGGAGCCGACCACGATGACATCGTAGGCATCCCGTTGGGATTTCGGCGTCACGAAGGGCATGGCTGTACCACTCGAGCAGGTTCAGGATCGATAGGCTTCGCGGCCGATGCCCTGCACGGTGATCCCCTGGGCGGCGAGCACTTCGTGCTGGAGGGCGTACATCGCCGCGGCGGCCTCGTCGATCGCTCGCGTAAAGGCGAGTGACCCGGCCAGGATCGGCGCCAGCCGTGCCTTGTCCTGTACGCGAGCCTTGGGATATTCATGTTCCACGACCAGGAAGGTCTTCTCCGGCTCGATGCGAAGCAGCTCACGCGCGGCGAGCTGATGATCGAGCCAATCGACCGATCGATTCTGCAGATACGCGAGTGGATCATGGCGCGCAGTGCCCGGCAGCTCGTGTTCGCAAAACACGGTCTGCTTCTTCCAGGCGTTCTGCTGCTCGGCCGGATCGGCGCTCGGCCGGTTCCCATGCCAGTCCCCGCGCTGCATCGTCTGGCC
>WNFQ01006409.1_pt1 | contig 11144 bp, 12 predicted proteins | sample 5400171 | NCBI WGS metagenome assembly WNFQ01 (sample SAMN13153356, study PRJNA577476) | soil metagenome | isolation source: 20 cm soil under Madrone tree | place: USA:California | collected 2016-06-14 | reverse complement strand
TGCGACGTCGCTGCCAACTCGACGGCTATTCCGATGACCAAGAGGGGGCTAACATCAGTGGAAAATAGTGGGCCTGTTACCAGTCTCTCAGGAGATCTGTTTACCACATCCCAATTCCCTTTCTAGACTCTTGGAACATAACTAATTGATGTAGAATCACATACACCTTTATATCTGATGAATGAAGATTGGAACACGTCATTGTATTTGCGTTTTGAGCGGGAGCGCACCCAACCGAGTCGTGATCTCCTCGCCAGGATCACAATCGATCAACCAGAAGAGATTGTGGATCTCGGATGCGGACCCGGTAACAGCACTGCGATTCTCCGCAAACGTTGGCCCTCCGCCAAAATTGTTGGCCTGGATAATTCCCCGGCCATGCTGGAACAGGCAAAAAAGACTGATCAGAAAACGGAGTGGCTCTGCGAGGACATCGGCTCGTGGCGATCATCGAGTCAGGTCGACTTAATTTTCGCGAACGCTTCTCTGCATTGGCTGCCAGACCATGAGCCACTGTTGAATTCGCTGATTCAGCAGCTTAAGCCCGAAGGCACCTTAGCTTTTCAAGTTCCCGCCCTCTATGATCAGCCGGCAACCGCAACTATCCGGGAGATCTCCGCTCTTGCTGCCTGGAAGATCTACGCGCCGCAATCTTTCCCCATCGTACATCCGCCTCGTGTCTATCACGACTACTTAGCCGGCAAAGCAGGATCTGTCGATCTCTGGGAGACGGTTTATTACCATCAGCTGTCGGATCACACCGCTATCTTGGATTGGTACCGGAGCGCTGGTCTACGCCCCTATTTAGAGGCCCTGCCGAATGACCCAGCGCGCGAGGAATTTCAAAAACAGCATGGGGACCAGGGATAGGCGGACTTCTCGCCGGATTGCCGCTCACTTCGGGCCCTATCTCGATCTACCTCTGTGCCGAGCAGGGACCACACTTTGCGGCCTCTGCTGCCGCCAACTCGATACTGAGTCTGACGCCAGTCGCTCTCTTTTCCGTTGTTTACACCCGGCTATCCGGTCACCGGCAAGTGGTTAGCTGCGCGCTTGGTAGCTTCGGCGCCTTTCTACTCTCTTTATATTTTTTGCAGAAATCTGGCTTCTCTTTTTGGCCATCCTGGATCACAGGATTTCTGGCGATCTCTCTTGGCCTTATGCTCACTCCAATCAAGGTGCCGGCAAAATTTCAAATCCACTATCCCCGGTGGGATTTACCGGCACGCGTTTTCTCAGCCACCGCGATGGTCCTGACTATCACGCTTTCCGCATCTGTTCTTGGATCCCAGTGGAGCGGCTTACTTTCACCAATTCCAGTCCTGGCATGGCCCCTGTGTGTGTTTGTTCACCATCAACAGGGGAGCGATGGGGCTCGAGCTGTACTCCGCGGAATTCTCGAGGGTGCTTACGGCGTACTGGTCTTCTATACCATCGTCGCCGAAGGACTTAGCCATCTCTCGCCAATCCTGGTTTACATTGCCGCGATGGTTGCTTCCCTGATTGTTAGCGTCCCTTGGTTAAAGAGTAAGCTCGTGCTGCCCGCGGAGTGAGCGTGTCGGCGTTCCCGGCGTTGCGAGCGCCTACGTCAGTGCCGTCGAGGGGATAATGCAGGGCTAAACGATCATTCCGAAGGCTAGTGCCGAGTCCTTTTCGCGACTCTGGCAACCATCGAGAACTACTTAGAAATCGTATCCACGAACTCAGGGCGAAGGTTTTGTCGAAGTCTCGGCCGGCGCTGGCGAGCCGCTGGTTTTCCCGGCACGTTTCAGCAACGCGAATATGTCGCTGTCCGTCGAGAGCACCAAAGCCGAGTCTTTGGTAAAGATTTTGTGGTAGGTCTCGAGTGTCTTGAGGAAAACGTAGAACTCGGCTGCCTGAGGATTTTGGGTATAGGCGCGAGCGTAAATCTCGCTGGCCTTGGCGTCGGACTCGCCCCGGATCTGCTGCACCTGGCGATAAGCGTTAGACTGGATTTCGTTCAGGTCGCGCTCGCGTTGGCCAGCAATACGGGCGGATTCACCTTCCCCTTCAGAACGAAACCGCTGTGCGATCTGAAGTCGCTCGCTGATCATGCGCTGGTAGATACGCGCCAGGACATCGGGATTGTAGTTCACTCGTTTGATTCGGAAATCGAGCACAGCGATGCCGAACTGGGCTAGTTTTTGCGTGGCCGCCGTCTTGATTTCATCTTCGATCTTCTGCCGTCCGAACACGATGGGCGGAAGAACGCCGATCGTGCCGGTCGGACCGCCTTTAAGAGTCTCGTCGCGCAGTGGTTGACGATTCTTGTCAGTACGCACGATTTCGATCAGGTCGTGTTTGGCGATTGAGTTACGCGTCTCACTACCGAGGATGTCGTCGAGGCGCGATAGAGCGCTCCGCTCGTCGTGCAAACGCACGAAATAAGTCTTTGGATCTTCGATCCGCCAACGGGCAAATGTGTCGACGTGGATATACGTTTTGTCCCGGGTTGGAATCGCGACCGGAGCGCCGTCCCATTCCAGGAAGCGTTTATCAAGACTGTTTACACTTTGCACGATTGGTATTTTGAAATGCAGGCCCGGATCGGCGATCGGATCGCACAAGAGAAGCGCAACGACAACGATGGCTATCCCGGCAAAGTAACTCTTCTTCATTATTGCCGGCCCTCCCCCGGTTTGATCGAGAGCGGCAGCACAGGAAGTAATTGCCGCAAGGACTCATCAACAATGATTTTTTGCCCCGTTTGCGGGAGGATTTCTCCCATAGTCTCCAGGTAAAGGCGGCTGCGAGTAATCTCTGGCGCCTTGATATATTGTTGCAGCACGGCGCTAAAAGCGGCGACATCGCCTTCAGCTTCGTTAACTCGCTTGAACCGATAGCCTTCCGCTGCCCGTATTGTCTCGTCGGCCTGGCCTTTAGCCCTTGGCACTACGTTGTTGTATTCGCCATTGGCGATATTGATCGCGTTTTCGCGATCCTGTTGCGCTTTGTTCACTTCATTGAACGATGCCTGCACTTGGCTGGGCGGGTTCACATTTTTCAACTGCACCTGGTCCACGCGAATGCCGAGATGATATCGCTTCGACAATTCTTGCATGCGGGCCAGTGCCTCAATCTCAATGTCCTGGCGTCCGATGGTAATGAGTTCGTCAACCGTACGGTCGCCTACGACCTCCCGCATCGCGGCTTCAGACAAATCGCGGAGAGTCTGCCCCGGATTGCGGACATCGAACAGATACTGACTTGGATCTTCGATTCGATATTGCACGACCCACTCGACTAGTGCTGCGTTCAGGTCACCGGTGACCATGGATTTTTCCTCGTCCGGTTCCTGGCCGGCCTGGATCGGATTGGTAACATAGCCGGGCGTGGCGAAGCCAAACTCAAGTTTCAACTGTCGACGCGTCGGTAACACGGTCACGACGTCGATGCCGAATGGCACCTTGAAGTGCAAGCCTGGGTCGACCGTCTGCAAATACTTTCCGAAACGCCGCACGACACCCTGCGATTCGGGTCCTACCGTGTAATAGGACATCCAGAGTCCCACAATCAACAGGATGCCAATGAAGATTGCAGCTATCCAGCCAAGCGATGGAAGTTTCAAATTCAGCTTAATGTCGGGCGGCGTGTAGTCGGCCATGGAAGGAAGGCTAATTGGGACCTAGATAAGGATTCGAGTCAAAACTCTCCCTGTCGGTATAGTGGGAGGAGCGCGTGGAAAATGGCAAGGTGCGGCTCCGGTCGAGCCGGTTTGTTATTGGCACCGCGATCGATTTTGTCATCCGTCATTTGTTATTTGTCATCCGCTTCTCGTCGGATCAGTGTCGCGCATTGTAAGGAGCTGTTCAAACCTAGCTCGCCGCGTATCGTTTGCCGCGAGCTGGAAATGCATCAGATACGGTATTTTCTTGCTGTAAGCGAATATTTGAACTTTCGCCACGCCGCTGAGGAGTGTCATGTTTCCGCCCTAGCCCCACCCGGGCTATCCAGAAACCCGAAGACGAATGATGGAACGGCGGAAAAACTGAACGAACTGCTTCGGAATGGTTGGTTAGACCTTGCGATACTCGCGCAGCCGCAACCGTTTCCAGATACTTTCCAGACCTCGCCTCTTTATCGTGAGCGTTTCTGCGTTGCCTTCCCCCGTCGGCCACGAGTTTCAAGCAAGACAGAGGAGCAAAATGGACGACGCTGCTAAGAAACCTCAACTCCTACCGGCAATCTGTGCCGCGGCTGGTCACCTGCAGTCGAGACCTTCACTCGGACGGTACCAACGCATCGGTGGCCCAATGCTCGCCTGCAAAAAGGCGCTTGGCGGCAATAGCTGCATAAAAATAATGAAAAGACCTTGTTGCCGAGAGTCTCCAATGAACTGAGTTTTTGCCTGAGATGAAAAGAAAAGCCATGAGAAAGAGTGATGCTCGACCTGGAAGACGAGAAAATGCTGCGCTACAGACTCCAACCGATCTCAACCATGAGGGCGTTGAAGAAATTTCGAGTGCCCTCCGCCAACTACTGGCAGATGTGTTTGCACTTTACGTGAAGACGAAGAATTTCCATTGGCACATGAGTGGGCCCCACTTTCGTGACTACCACCTCCTCCTAGACGAACATGGCGAGCAAATTTTCGCTATGACCGACGATGTTGCAGAACGCGCACGCAAGATTGGCGGAACGACGCTCCACTCCGTCAGCGATATCTCGCGACACCAGCGCCTGAAAGACAACAATGCGGAATTCGTTTCTCCGAAAGAAATGCTCGGAGAGCTTTGTGCTGACAACGAGCAACTAACGCGATTCTTGCGCTCTACCCATGAGATCTGTGACCGGCACAATGACGTCGCTACTGCCAGCTTGATCGAGAACTGGATCGACGAGACTGAGCGTCGCACCTGGTTCTTATTCGAAATACTGCGCGATCGCTAAGAGCCCGGAGACATGTACCTAATCAATTGAAGCCGCCCGGCCTCCGGTTGGGTCTTACCAGGCTCTGTCCGGTCAAACCAGTCAGCGGCTCGAACGATCGCGCCTGCCTTTATTTCTTGGCGCCTTGGCGTGAGCTTTTCTTTGGCACTTGCGGATGTAATGTAACTTGCGCAGTAACATTTTCATCGATTCACTGATCGGCCGAAAAACGCGAAACCGCAGAACCAACAGAGCAACTTCATGCAATGATCTCATCATTTACAGGCAAAGTCGTGTTAATCACCGGCGGAACCGCTGGAATTGGACGAGCAACGGCGGTCGCTTTCGCCGAACAGGGCGCAAACGTCGTTGTCGCCGGTCGGCGTGAAACTGAGGGAGCAGAGTCGGTCACTCTGGTTGAGAACGCCGGCGGCCGCGGCTTGTTCGTCCGTACAGATGTGACCCTCGAGGAAGAAATCGCTGCTTTGGTAAACCGCACGATTGAACACTTCGGGCGACTCGATTTCGCGTTCAACAACGCCGGGATCGGTGGAGAGGGGGGCGTCGGCATCGCCAATACCGGCGAGGTGTTCGACCGCATCATGACCATCAATGTGCGGGGCGTCTTTTTCGGCATGAAGTACCAAATCCCAGCTATTCTGCAATCGGGCGGCGGAGCGATTGTGAACAATGCTTCGGTAGTTGGCCTCAGGCCGAGCGCCGGATCACCGATTTATAGCGCCAGCAAGTTCGCAGTGGTCGGTCTCACCAAATCGGTAGCGCTTGAGTTCGCGGCTAAAGGCGTGCGCGTGAATGCCGTTTGCCCCGCCATCATCGAAACGGACATGACCGAGCAGATCCGAAGGGACGATCAAACCCGGAGCTACCTGCTGCAGCGGCATCCCATCGGCCGGTTTGGTCAACCGGAAGAGGTGGCGGCAGCGGTGCTGTATCTCTGTCCGCCCGGTGCAGCGTTCGTTACCGGCGTCGCTTTGCCCTTGGACGGTGGCTTCGGCGCCTGATCGAGGTGGGAGCCGGCGGCACCTGTGCCCAGGCCGGCCATCGAGCGATGTGCGACATCCCCCAAAAGCCGTTTTTGTCCGGATTGCCGCAATCAATGAGACAATGATTGCGGCAATCCGGACAAATGGCAGGTGACCGCAAGGCACTGATGTCTATTTTCGAACTTACTATGAGACGCGAGTTTCAATCACCTAAAGTTCAGCTTGATCGTGCGACTGCGGAAGTCGTGAAAAGTGTCCGTCCGATCAGACGTCATTTCGTCGATCTTTCCGTGCCTCTGGAAAATGAAGTGATTGCAGATCCGCCGGGGGCCGGTCCGAAAATCGAGTATTTCCGGCACGCCGAGACCGCGGACGCAATATGTCGATTCTTTCCTGGGCTGGAACCAGAGGATTTACCGGAGAGCGAGGGATGGGCGATTGAAAAGATCAGTCTTTCCACCCATAACGGAACACATCTGGATGCACCTTGGCACTTCGCTTCGACTATGAATCAAGGTGAACGCGCTTGGACGATCGATCAGGTACCGCTGGAATGGTGTTTTCAGCCGGGCGTAAAGCTTGATTTCCGTCATTTTCCGGATGGATACGTGATTACAGCTCAAGACGTGGAAACGGAATTGAGGCGGATTGGTCACACGCTGCAGCCACTGGAGATTGTCCTCGTCAATACTGCGGCAGGAGCACGATACGAAAAGCCGGATTATATCTCTGCTGGATGTGGAATGGGTCGCGAAGCTACTCTCTACCTCACCTCGAAGGGTATCAGGGTAACGGGTACGGACGGATGGTCATGGGATGCACCATTTGTACATACGGCCAAGAACTATGCACAAACAGGCGATTCGGCTTTAGTCTGGGAGGGACACAAGGCTGGCCGGGAGATCGGCTACACGCACATTGAGAAACTAAATAACTTGGAATTGTTGCCAGAGTCAGGATTCCTAGTGAGCTGCTTTCCAGTGAAGATCAAAGCCGCTTCGGCAGGCTGGACTCGAGTAGTCGCCATTTTTGAAGACTCAGTCTAGCCAAATTGAAATCGTTCTGAAAGTTTCCGACGCGTGCGCGGGCCAGAGAACCAAATGGAATAGGCTCCAGCCGCAGACAGCAGCCAGGTTAGTAATCCGCTGAGAACGACCTTCTTCAGCCTCGCAACGAATCTTAGCCGGGTACCGCCCGACTGGGCCTCGCTGTCATACCTTCGAAGGATCGTCCCGCCACCTCTAAGCGCATTCGTAGAGGAATGCGCATGGTGACGGTTGTGCCTTGTCCGACCTCACTACACACCTCCAGCCAAAAAGAGTGACCGAACAATCCTTGCAGCCGGCGACGCAACAACTCCAATGCGTGCACCTGCGGACGTGTCGCGAAGAAGACTCTTTCGACTTGGGTCGAGGGTACTCCTTGCCCATCATCGCTGACGCTCATCTCGAGCGACTGTCCCACCAGACGGACCGCGAGGCGCAGCCGTCCAGCGTTCGGCGAAGACTGTAGCCCATGTTGCACCGCATTCTCCACCAAAGGTTGAAGTGAGAAAGGCGGAGTTAGAAGCTCTAAAGCTCCCGGATCGATGATCTCTTCTACTTTCAATCGGTTACCAAGCCGCAGCGACTCGATATCCAGATAAGCGCGCACGACTGCCAACTCTTCCTCCAACGGAACCAACACTTGTTCGTGCTGGTCGAAACTGGCGCGGAGGAAGCGGCGCAACCGACCGGCTGCGCGGGGAATCTCGCGCGGGGCAACCGTTGCCAGCGCTGCTAACGTGTTTAATGCGTTGAACAAGAAATGCGGGCTCATGCGCGCCTGAAGTGCACGCACCTCCGCCGAAACCGCCGCCCGGGCTTGCTCATCGCGCTCACGTACGTGCGCTACGATAGCCAGAATCAACGCTGTACCCAAACCTTGCAACACAGCGGCCACCTCAATCTGCCCAAACGGATGCGGCCCCGCTCGAGCGCCAGAAGCGAAGAAGAAAACCAGGCCACTCCGCAGCAACGATACCGCCGAAGTCAGACAGAATCCCGTCAGCGGGTGTTGCGCCAGCTTAGGGCGCCACTGCGATAGCCACCCACCGGCCAGGCCGCCGCAAACCATGGAAATCCCGATAGACCCCAATGGCAGACCGTCATACCTGACCGCCAGCCAAGTCACAAAGACGCTGACCGCCAGCCCGATCCAAGGGCCCGCTACTAGACCAGCTGCACATACCGCTACGATCCGTTCGTTGAGCCAGCCGCTGTGCGAAAAGCTCGCTTCTTCGACCAATCCAAGAGCTAGAAACACCAACAATGCCGTTCCCCGATCCCGCATCGATAGTAGTGAGCGCTCCTGTTGTCTTAAGCCCGGCACAAACGTGAGTACGAATGCCGCGGTTACCAATACACAAATGTCGCTAAAAAGATTCTCCATTGCAGCAAGCCGGGGGGTCGGCTACGAGGCTTGAGGCACTACTACAGCCCGATGAACGTTCTTCAGGGCCGGCGTCTCGTGGCAGTATGGGCCTCGTGTTTTATCGAATAATTCTCCATGCTGAAAATGACTGGTTCCCGAATTGGAAGCGGGCCCTTTCTCGTCTCGCCCACTAAGTTCCAACCTCAAATAGACGCCGAGATTGCGGAGATATCCCTTTTTTTGTCCCAATTGCCGTGTTCGTTGTCCCAACTGCCGACGCTTCGCTAAGGAATGACCACTTTGAATGACCAGACGCAGGTCTTCAAGCGGCTAGAGATCTGCCTCGGCCGCTTCCATTAATGGCAGATTTAATTCCCAGATTTAATTCCAAGTAAAGCTGGTCAGCGTCGCAAGCTTCTGACGTACGAGAGCTGATCGATATCGGGACTCATTTTCATAGAATGGTGAAGTTTTAAAGGCCGAGGATCCCAAGGGCCAAACAGGCGAGCACCGCCGCCGAGATCAGCCAATGGATGCCTTCCTCGAGAGGATCAGTCACGCCAACCGAACGTCCTCGACCGATGGCAGACCCCTGAACCTGCCAATCTCTCTCGCTTTGTTGGCTAATTCTTTCAGATTCTGTCAGCACCCGGTGACGTGCCTCGAAAGAGTCAATGACACATGTTGGAAAATCGGGTGGCACTCCGTTTAAATTGGGCTGATCGTCGATGGGTCGTACAACATTGGAGCTGGCAGTCATAACATATTCCTGTTGAATGATTCGTGCGTGTTGATGACGCAACAAACAACAGGATTTGAGAGGCCAGTCGGTTTTTGTACGAGCTGCCGCAATCGTTGTTTCAAAATGATGCATTGGCCCTTCTATAATTTGCGGCCGCTGCACGGCTCACCGTCCGGCCCAAAGGTAAAGAGCTTGATCAGGCGCTCCGGGTGACGGATGGCGATATCCAGGCCCAAAATCGCTCCGTCACTGCAGCCGACGATCGCAGCCTTCCGGATCTTCAAATATTCCATCAATCCGACCACATCGGAGGTCATTAACTCGTCTCGGTAGTCCAAACGAACCTGAAGGTTCTCATCCTTTCCAACGACCTTCCGGCTACATCAAACCGTGTCCGCGGGGAATGCGCAAGGTAACCGTGGTGCCACGCCCGGCGTCGCTATACACCTCGAGCCGAAACGAGCGACCGAACAGTCCTTGCAATCGCCGCCGCAAAAGCACCAGGGCGTGCATCTGCGGACGTTCCGCAAAGAAGATCTGTTCTACTTCCTCAGACGATACTCCTTGCCCGTCGTCGCTAACGCTCATCTCCAGCCATCGCCCTGCCGAACGTATTGCGACGCGCAACCGCCCAGCGCCGGACGAAGATTGGAGTCCGTGCTGCACCGCATTCTCGACCAGCGGCTGCACCAAGAAAGGTGGCACTAGAGTGTCCGCTATGCCGGGATCAACGGCCTCTTCCACCTTCAATCGGGCTCCATGTCGCAGCGACTCGATATCTAGATAAGCACGAACAACAGCCAACTCTGCCTCCAGTCGAACGAACTCTCGATCGTGTTGATCAAAACTCGCGCGGAGAAACTGCCGCAATCGCCCCGCCGCCCGGGGAATCTCGCGTGGCGCAAATGTTGCAAGCGCCGCTAACACATTCAATGCGTTGAACAAGAAATGCGGGTTCATTCGCGCCTGGAGGGCGCGCACCTCGGCCGAAGCCGCCGCTAGCGCTTGCTCATCGCGTTCACGCACTTGCGCCACGATCGTCAATATCAGCGCAGTTCCCAATCCTTGCAGCACGGGACCCATCCCTATTTCTCCGAGTGTCTTCAGCGTCCCGTGTACGCCGGGAGCGTAGAGGAAGATCAGACCATCACGCAGTAATGACACCCCCAGAGTCACGCAAAAGCCGATCCAAGGACGCTGGGCTACTTCGGGCCGCCACCAGTGTAGCCACCCGCCGATCACACCGCCGCAGAACATCGAACTTCCCACGATCGCCAGGGGCCGTCCGTCGTACGCGACCGCCGCCCAGGTCACAAACGCGCCGACAACGAGCCCTACACTCGGACCCGCCAGCAGACTAGCCGTACAGACCGCGACAATTCGGTGATTGAACCACCCCGTTTGCCGAACGGCGGCCTCTTCGACCAGCCCAAGAACCAGGAAAACCACCAGCGCATTTCCTCGGTCGCGTACCGATAGCAGTGAACGCTCCGGCCGCCGGAAGCTCGGCACCAGGGTGAGCGCGAACGCGGCAGTTACCAAAATACAAATCTTCTTGAAAATACTACCCAGCGCGAGCATCACGGAGTGGGTCATGAAGGAGAGAGTTTGCGGCTGAGAATCTTCGCCCAAAAGCCCTATGAACAGGGCTCTTTTTTGTCCCAACCGCCGTGATCGTTGTCGGGACTGCCACTTCTCCGGGGTTAAGCATACCCCCTCGCTATCAACTCTCTCCCGCTCGTCGGTTTCCTTTTCAGCGCCAGGTCTTCAACGCCGCAGTCAATCGTGCGGCGCCGCTGCGTGAGGTCGTGATCTCGCTTCCGAGTCGGTCATGCAGTTTCACGTGGTAAAGCCGGTCACCGCAACGAATGATATGTTGCGCCGCGCGAAGGTTCACCACGGCGTGACGGCCGACCTGAATGAAAGGGTCGCCGCCAAGCCAAAGCATCAGCTCACCCAAGGGATAATATGTCGCAAACTCCTCAAGCACGGTATGTATCCAGGTCCGGCGACACCGGCGCAGTACGGCGACGACCTCCCGACGGGACAGCAACCGGATCTCGTCACGATCAACGCCCGAGACCGGCAGCAGCTCG
>WNFQ01003705.1_pt1 | contig 11146 bp, 9 predicted proteins | sample 5400171 | NCBI WGS metagenome assembly WNFQ01 (sample SAMN13153356, study PRJNA577476) | soil metagenome | isolation source: 20 cm soil under Madrone tree | place: USA:California | collected 2016-06-14 | reverse complement strand
GGAACCGAGTGATTAACAATGTCTTATCCACACATGAGAAAGTCGCGCGCTTCCAGCTGTTCAGGGCTTTCGCCCCGCGAGCGCTCCGATGCACAACCATTGCTTTCTGTTTGAACCCGCAATTGCACTACAATAAAGGCCGCCTCCCCTGCACCTTCCAGGGACGGTTGTGGACAGGATGAAGCCATCGCTCGGTAAAGAGGGCAAGCCGGTACTCGACGAGACCACCTTCCAGAAACTGCTGGAGGCGGCGTATGTCGTTCAGGAACACACCGACCGGGTTCCCTCAGGCACGGCGCCGGACGCCAACTCGCAAAATGAGCCACCCGATTCCGACTCCACGACCACACTCGCCGAGATTGTCGAAACCCAGCACCAGATTCACACGGGCCACCTTAAACTGGATAGCAGTGCGAATCTCGTGGCCGACCGGATCCGCAGGATTACGGGCGCACAAGGCGCCGCCATCGGCATTCTGGATGAGGAAAAACTAGTCTATCGGGCGGGCAGTGGAATTCTCGCGAATCAAACGGGAACGGCTCTGCGGCCAGAGGCAACTTTGTCGGCTTCCACTCTGTCGCATGGCGCAATCCTGCGTTGTCCCGATGCAGGCACCGATTTCCGGGTGAATCCGGAGATTGCCCAGCGCATCGGTATCCGGTCGCTGATTTCGGTTCCGATATTTCACGATGGGAAGACGGCCGGAGCTCTGGAGTTGGTGTTTTCCAATTCCAACGCTTTTCAGGAGCATGACGTCCGAACGTGTCAACTCATGGCCGGTCTGATGACCGAGGCCCTCACCCACGCCGCGGAAGAGGAGTGGCGCAAGGGAGTCACGGCGGAGCGAGCTTCCATGCTCGAAGTTCTGGAGAAAATCAAGCCGCAGCTCGCTCGCCTGGCCCATGAGCCCAAATCTTCGACTCCACTCGATACCACCCCGACCGAGACAGCAGAGGACTTCGCAGACGATTCGAAGTGCCAGCGCTGCGGCCACGAACTTGCATCGGGGGAGGTTTTCTGCGGCTCCTGCGGGACGTCTCGCTCCGCTGCGGCGCGAAACGATTTGCAGAGCAAGTGGGCCACCCTGTGGAATCTGAGGAAGGCCGGCAGGCCGGCACTCGCAAACTCTGTTCCGGAGCCCGAGCCAGCCGGAGCTCATGCCCCACAAAGTGAGGGTACTGCAGCGCCGAATCGGGCCGTGGAAGATTTCGCTCTACCGGATTTCATTCTTCCGGAAAAGAAGACGCCGGCGGTGCCACCGGTTGAAGCGCGGGCCGAGTTACCGCGTGTGCCGGAATCGTCCGACGAAATGAGCATGGCTTCGTCCCCAGAAAAGCAAGCCGCAGCGCCTCCATCGGAAACGCGGGTCGAAGCGGAAACACCGGCCCTGCAAGTTCCAGTGCCGGTCAAGAAGCCTGCAGAATCCCGCGTCTGGCTGCGATCCATCGCTGTCTCTCCTCCTGCCGTTCAGCTCAACGGATTTTGGCAGAAATTTAGGAGTTTCGTACGCAAGCATCCCGGAGACCTCGCCCTGACGGCCGCCGCTGTCTTATTTGTGATCACGATTGTTTGGGCGATCTCGGCCAACAACCCCACCACCTCAGCGGACTCCGGCAACCCACAAACTACCGCCAGCGGTAGCGCACCCGTGAAGCCAAGACGAAAAGCTCCACCGCCCCCCAGGCTCACGATGTATGAACAGTTGCTCGTAACCCTTGGGCTGGCCGATCCGCCGCCCGCTTCCTCCTATACCGGTAATCCGAACGTACCTGTATGGGTGGATGTGCATACTGCTTTGTATTACTGCCCGGGTTCTGATCTGTATGGCAAGACGCCTCAAGGCAAGATCGCCAGTCAGCATGATGCGCAGATGGACCAGTTTGAGCCGGCCTCCCGCAAGGTCTGCGACTAAACCTCTACAACACCAGCCCGGCGCGTCCTACAGGATTTCCACTACTCTCCTCAATTGACAACTTGCCCTGGTGGGAGTGGAATTGGTTTCAGCCAACTCGTCGGGAGAACCGCTCTTGCCTCATTCTCATGGAAACGCGATGGGACCAGTAACCGCACTGCCCAACCCCGAATTGAATCCCATGCTGAACCCCACGCTGGGGCGCAATCTCGGCCGCTGGGCGCACGTGTACTTCACCAGTCCGCCAGAGAAGCGTGAGCAGGCCGTGCTGGAACTGCTTCGTGAGCTCGAAGCCGAATCGGGCACCGGCGAGACAGAAGGACCGTTGAACGGAACCTCCACCGGCATGGCTGCCGAGATGCGCCTGAATCCTGAAACCATGGCTTGTGCTGAATGTGGACATCAAAACGCAAAGCTTCACCGCTTCTGCGGTATGTGCGGATCGCCGTTGACGCTCGATGATCCCAACTCAGACGAGGGAAACACAAGGGACTTGCCGTCCGCCGGAGGCCGGCCTCCTGGTAGCGAACCGGATTCTGCTGTGATGCGTGATCCGGTGTTTCCGACCTTGTCCCTGTTCGCCCAGGTGGGCGAGGAGGCGTCCGGGAATCGCGATTCGGGCATTCAGTGGCTGAGAGACAGGGATTCTGAGGACGGCGCTACATCTCCAGCTCTCAAGTACGTTTTGGTCGTGCTAGTGATTTTGCTGGCGGGCGCCTTCTTTTACAACCGCTCCCGAACGCCGGGAGCGCGTGGCCCGGGCGAGCAAGGGGCGTCTGGAGTCTGGACGGGAGGCGGGAGTTCGGCTCCGGCAGTCAGGCCGCAGTCGGGTTCCCCGGCGACTACACCGGAAAATGTAAACCCCGCTAAGCCCGAGGCAAACTCCAGAACCACGTCGCCCAATCCAGTAACGCCGAAAGAAACTGCGCCGGCTGAGTCAAGTGCCCCCAGCGCAGCTGACACAACGACGCCCGCCCCGGTGGTTGATGCTGGGGCGAAACGCGCGGCGGCGAACCCGAGGCCCAAGCCGCACGAAGCCGCAGCAACGCCGCAAGAGGCGGCGACCATGAGCGGTTCATACGAGTTAGCCACGGCCGAAGAGTACTTGACGGGCAAGCGTGGCCCGCGAAACACCGCGGTAGCCGCGACCTTCCTGTGGAAGGCCGTGAGCAAGGAAAATACTACGGCGATCTTGCTACTCTCGGATTTGTACCGGACCGGAGACGGCGTCCCCAAGAGCTGCGATCAGGCACGCCTGCTTCTCTACGCGGCAGCGCGGAAGAATGTCCCCGAGGCAGGTCAGAAACTACGCTCGTTGCAGGTGGGCTGCCAGTAGACTCTGCGCAGTCCCAGAGAAATCCAGACCCCTCTGTCCTAGTTGTGGTGCGAGGAAGGGGTCTGTTCGAGGCCCAGAATGCTGTGCTCCCAGGCCTCGAGCTGGTCGAACTGGTCAAGCCCTGGCGACTTGTTCGTACTTGCGGGCTTCGTACCAGAGGGCGAGTTCGACTCGGTTCCAGAGTCCGAGCTTGTCATAGATGACTCGGAGATAGTTTTTGACGACGTGCTCAGTGGTTCCGATTTCGTCAGCAACTTCCTTGTTCTTGAGTCCTTGGGCAACAAGCTCAATAACTCTGCTCTCTCGTTCGTTGGGGATGCGCTTTCCGTAACGTTCGCCTCCAAACATAACTGCCTCCGGTACAAGAGTGTTGCGAGCTTTACTCGCTTGATACCGCTCGTAATCCCAAATCGCAGAAACAGACGATTGAAATGCGCCTTTACAGTCCGGCGCGCCATACTGAGTTGACGAGCGATTTCGTCGTTGTCGCAACCTTGGAGAAGTAGTTCTACGATCTGTTGTTCTCGCTGACCCAAACGGACAGGCTGTTCGCTCATCAGGCCCCCTCAAAATGTTGCTTTGGTATGTGATCAAGTGCCGGGCCGACCGCGCACGCGTGCTACCTGCGCACGGGTCGAAGGACCGGACATCTTTAACTGCAATTGATTGAAAACGAGCGTTCTTACTGAATTCCATAGCACTCCCAGTGCCAACTTGGGAGATTTTTCGGCTGTGACAAATCGGAGGAATTTTCCACAGGCAAATACCCTACGGCCCGCAGACCGACCCGCCGTCATCTCTCCAACAGCAAACTGGAGTACACACATCCATTGAGATGAATCCACCTACGGGATTACTTGCAGGGTTCTAACTGTATGCAGGACAGTTCGTTTGTCAGGGATGACCGGCGGTCGCATCATGGCCGTGTCAGGCAGGTGCGGGGCATTCGGCGCCGCAGGGCGTGGCATCGGGAACGGTCCGAAACTGCGAGGTTTGTGCGTAAGTGTAACGCCTTGATAGGGTCCTGAGGGCGCGGCTAGGGGGAACACATTAGGACAAAAGTGCCCGTCCCGTCCCACCGAGTGGAACCAATTACACGGACCAGTTTTCTCGCAAAACGGCGAAGAGCCTCGCTGGGGGAGAGCGGGGAGACAGTCGCTTGTTTGGATGAATTTCGCTTCGAGTCGACAATGACGCTGACTGAAAGAATGCATAGATCGCTCTAAAAACCTGTCACAACCTCCTGAATTAGCAAGCTCAACTTCTTCGTTAAGCTTCGATAGTGATACTGTCCAGCTAGTCGTCGGCTCACGTCCTCGGCAGAGCGATGGGGCAGGTGCAGCGCTTCCAGCAGGGCATCGGCAATATCCAGTGGATTAGCCGGTCCGACCCATATTCCCGCCGCGGTGGCTCGTAAGACGTCCGTAAGAGCTCCCTCCTCGGCGACGGCGAACATAGGGATTCCGGTTTGCAGATATTCGTAGAATTTTGCGGGCACCTGCAACTCGTGGCTTCCCTGGAAGAGCAGCAGCAGATCGGATTGCCAGAGCAGATTCCAAGCCTGTTGCCAACTGGTCCGGGGGAGAAATTCGAGGCAGTCGCACTGCAGCAAGTCGGGAGCAATCTTGACTGCCTGCGCGAGATGGGAGGGCTCCATATCTCCTTGAAAGATCACGCGGAACGATGCCGGATCCAAGCGTCCCGAGCGGACCAAGGTGTTCAATGCGATTAGGAACGTATCGATGCGGCGATGCCCGTAGAGAGAGCCCAGATGGACAAACTGGCGCCGGGCATTAATCTTGTCGCTGCGTGGGACGGGCAAATCTTCGAATCCGTTGGTCAAGGTGCGAAACTTCGCGAGATCGAGGTCCGGGTACTGCAATTGATAAGCTTCACGCAGACGATCGGTGTTGCACAGCACTCGATCCGCCATTTGAACGCAACTCTTTTCCAACCGGCTTGCGAGCTGATGCCACCACGCAGGTCGCCTGCGCACGGATTTTGCGCTTGCCCAGGGGTCCCTGAAATCGGCTAACCAAACCACCCCGAACTTTCTCTTTAAGTGCCGAGCGACCAGATGAGACGTCCATGGTGGACCACTGGAAAACACCGCGTCCACACGTTGCTGCCGGAAAAATTGATCCGCTCGGCGGACCGCAGGCCAATACCAGCCCCAATAGCGATCTGGAACCTCCAGCAGAGCATTGAGATTCCCCCGCAGCCAGTAGTACCCTCCCTGTGTTTCCCCACCTTCAGAACCTTTGGAGTGGGTCTCTCGGGACGGCGACGCCTTGATGATCTGTTTCAGGCTTCGGTACCACTCTAGAGGGTTTGAGTTTCGGGGCGTGCGCAGCACTCGCAGAGACCCGGGCAGTGTTCGGCTATGATCGACGCTTTCATAAAATTGCTCCTCGACTGAAAGCACAGTGGGTTCAATTCCGCACTCCGGCAAGTAACGGCAGAACTGGGCAATCCGAATACTCCCAACCTCTGCCTGGGGGGGGAAAGTATAACTGACGACCAAAATGCGAAGTGGCTTCAAAAATCTCTCCGAAAACGCTACGTACTCCCGCCTAGCCCAGGAGATTGCGGAAAAGACTCGGCTCGAAGCGCGGAATCGGTAATTTACGATTTTCGGTGTGAGTGCCCGCGTCGCCGTAAGACCCAACCGTTCAATCCCGATTCACCTTTTCCAGAAGGCTTGTGGAGACTGCCCACAACGCACGAAGTCGGCTGCCGTAGAAAACTGTCATGACGAAGATGTAAGCCCCTCCCCCGGCTAGCACTTCTGAGGCAAACCGTAAGTACAGCGGCCAGGTCAACGGCATGGTCCACCTCAACAATCCAACAACAATTGCCATAGCGATGGACGCGTTCAGAGGTGGAAGCACACCACGGAGGTATTCGCCCCAGCTCAGATTGATCCTTGACAGAGTACGCCAGTAAAGCGGTATGACTACGAATGGGTAAGTGGTGATCCAAGCGGCGGCGATTCCAGTCGTGCCCCATCGGCTAGCGATATAAAATGCCGTGGGCATCACAAACAGGGCGGCGATGCCGTTTAGCATTGGGAAGCGAGTCTCGCCCACAACGATCAACACCTGGGGAAGTAAGGTAACAAGGGCACGAAAAGAGCCGTAAAAACTAAGCAGTTGCAGAGGCACAATAGCTTCCATCCATTTCTTACCTAACGCCAGTGGGACGAACTCAGGGGCAACGAGTGCCAAGCCAAATGTCGCGGGGAACGTCAGAATACATAGACCTTCGGTGAGAACACGCAAATATCGACGCAAGGCTGATTCCTGGTCCTTAACCGCAGCGAAAAAAGTCGGAGTCACCCGAACCACAACTCCGGTAACTTTTTCTACCGGGGAGGTTGCCAAATTCCAGGCAAAGGTGTATTCGCCGAGCGGGCTTGCACCCAGAACTCGGCCGGCGACCAGAAAGTCGGCATTGGAGAAGCCATACCAGCAGAGGCGGGAAACCAGAATTTGCCATGTAAAGTGAAGTGCCTTCTCGATCGATTCGAAGCGTGGCCTTGCAAAGCCATGCCGTTTACATATTGCCGTGGATCCCGACAACCAAGCGGTGCCGAGAACATTTCCCAAAACAAGTGACCAATAACCCAGCCCTAACGCAGCCAGCAAAAGCGTCACCACCGCTTGCGTCAACGACTGCCCGGTTTCCAGAGCCGACAGCAGTTTGAAACGCATCTCCTTTTGGAGAAGGCCGTAGGGAACACTCCGAAACGCCAAGATGATGAAGGTGGTGCTCATGACAATCACCACGGCGGGCAGCCTTGGGTTTCGAAAGAAATGGCCGAGCGGGACCGCAATGGCACAAGAGATCGAAAAGCTCGCGATCCCGACGAGCAAGGAAATACTATTGAGTTGCGCAATCTGGACTCCGGTCAATTCGCGTAAAGTGAGAACGGTAGTTCCCACCCCGAACTCGCTGACGAGAGTGACCAGCCCCAAGTAAATTGCGGCCATCCCTACCAGGCCGAAATCCGACGGTGCCAACAGGCGAGCGATGATAATAGTAGACACCCAGGTGAGAACTTGACTCGACCACTTGGCTGCGGCCGTCCACGCCACCCCCCTGGCGAGGATTCGATCGAGGCTCTCGGTGCTGGTCACGGAGGAAGGAGGTCTCTGATCCGGCCGAGAGTCGTTGAGGGTTTGAGTCATGTGGCCGCCGCTAGCCGGAGGTTTTGCGCACTAACCATACCTAAAGAGCGTTCTTCATCATTGTTAACACATTCCGGGCGATTGCAGAGCATTGGAATGCCGCAGTCCCTGGACAACAACGTCGAGTCCCGAGCGGAGCTAACCTCTTGCTTGGCAGAGTTCAGGGTAGGGCGCGCTATCCGGTAAGGTTCCTCCTCGAGAAAATCGCGCTGGCATACGCACCGGCGGTGCTCCTCGCCGCAGCTTGCATCACAATATGTGGCATCGTATCATCGCGAGAACTTGCTTTGTGACCTCGGTATCCCAAGTAGTATTCAATGGCGCTGAAGCGAATAGGCGAGCAAACTGGGGCGTTCTCGTCAAAACGCGGTCCGCGCCAGACCTGCAAATGCGCGATTCTGCTACACGAGGTGAAATCAGACGTTGACGATTGGGGACACTCGAATTGCCTGCCGTGTCGATCGATCCCGTGGCTTTACAACGATGCAGCCAATTCGTCGGGCGCACGACGAACTGGTTGTACGATCATCTGCGCCACGTCCCCCGCTACAAACCAGTCGTGTATTGCAACAAGTTGCTGAATCGCGACGAGTTTCCCGAGCTTGATGCTTGGAGTGTAGATGCCAGAAGTCTTACGCGGCGCCTCTGGCATCGGCTGGCCGGAAATCACCTGTACCCAACTGATTGGTGGCGTCTGAGAAGTCTTGCCTCACAGGTATTGCATTCCCACTTTGGCGACCAAGCATTCGAAGATCTCCAGTTACAAAAGGTGCTCGGGACGCCATGGATTGTGGCCTTCTACGGCGCAGATGTTTACGAGTTGGGCAGCCAGGCCGAGTGGCAACAGAGATATGCGCGAGTATTCGACCAAGCAGCGCGCGTGTTGGCTCTTGGTCCGATGATGAAGGCGCGCCTTGAGGGGTTGGGGTGTCCTTCCGAGAAGGTGCTGATCCATCCGCTCGGGGTGGACACTCACAAGCTGGGTAGCTGTCCCCGGGTATTGCAAAGAGACGAACCCCTGAAGATCCTCTTTGCGGGAACTTTCCGCGAAAAGAAGGGTATTCGATACCTGATCGAAGCCGTGGCCCTGTTGCGGCGGCGAGGTGTGCAGTTTGAGCTACATCTTGTGGGAGATGCTGGCGGAAAGCCCGGAGACCTCGAGACCAGGGATGCGATTTTTCGTCAAATCAGGCGACTGTGTCTCGATGATTTTGTAATTCACCACTCCTACCTTGCGTTCCGGGACCTCGTTGATCTCGCGCTGCGCCTGCATGTCTTTGTGGCGCCGAGCGTTACAGCGGCGGATGGGGATGCTGAGGGAACCCCTTTTGTTCTTCAACAGATGATGGCCACAGGCATGGCAGTGATTGCCACCCTTCATTCTGACATTCCATACATTTTCGGACAGCGTGCGGATTTGCTTGTTCCTGAGGGCAACCCCGGTGCAATCGCGGACCACCTACAGTACTATGCTGAGGCTCCGGACAGGCTCGTTGATGACGGGACCAAACTGCGCGATCAGGCCTGTCACTTCTTCGACATCCGGAAGTGTGCTGCTCACCTCAGCGATGTTTACGATGCCGTCCGCTGAATGTTCATGTCCTGCTGGATCGCTCCCATGGGCGCGACATGTATATTTCTAGGTCCCAGCCGTGGAGGGCGGCTAATTCAGCCGGTCTCCCGCCGCTGCTGGCCCCAGTTTGGCTTAAGGGCTAGGACGGTATGGTACTCCTCACTGCAAATCTCGAATCCGTAGCTCCTCATGATGTCATCGAAAGCGCACATCTTTCTCGAATCCTTATGAAACTCGATGGCAATCGCACCAACACGCGTCAGCCACTGCAAATGTTTTCCAGAAAACATTTCGGCTTCCGCACCTTCAACGTCAACCTTCAGCAGATCGACCGTCTTAAAGCCCGAGTGATCTAATATCTCGAGCATCGTGAACCCCTCGACGGTCCATTGCTCTCCCGCTGTCGACGAGGAGTCGCGCAGGGTGAAGGTGCTGAATCTATCGGTGGCGACCCGGGGATCCGGTGAGAGTTGTCTGTGGGTTCTCCAGGCGGCAGCTCTCAAGGTTTTGCAACGACTGCCGAGGTTTCGCACATTACGGACAAGCATCTCGTAGCTTTGGGGATTCGGCTCCACTGAAAATATGCGGCACGAAGGCGAATGATGGGCCAGATAGAGAGAAGCCAGACCAATGTTGGCGCCCAGATCGATTACGGTTTGAAATTCTCCGACCGTGCGTACGACTTGCCCGTATACTTCGTCCACCGCAATTTCATGGAACGTCGCCAAATCCGAACCTGTCTCACGCAGGGCGATCTTTCCCCGGAAAGGGTGTTTCATGTGAACTTTGATGATACCGTTTCGGTGCTCCTGTCCCTTTTGTACTCGAAGAAGATAGTTCCGAAAGCGAAGTGCGGAAACCAAAGACATTCGAGGAGTCCATTCTCTGAGGAAGGATAGCGTCCACGATTCCATTCAAGCCGGTCCCTTCGCAATCACCTCTCGTTCGGTTCTCGCCAAATTGCCCAGGTTCCCCTCTCTCGTCGCCATTCCAATTTCGAAATTTCGGAGGCCTCGGCCAAACATCGTCGACCGAAAAAAAGTTTAGCACTTCCTACGCCATCTTGAGCGAGACGCGTTACCAGCCATAGACGACCCGTAATCATTCGGAGTCGCCAGATGTGCAACACGCATCAAGACGCTAAGAGTTGACGTCACCCTTTTGACAGTCTCGGCTGCGCGAACCAGATGCAAGGTACAGCCGAAGAACTCCGCTGTTGCGAAACACGCTTTTCGCGAGATTTCCTGATCATGTTTGGAAAGGATTCCAGTCTAAATGGGCCACCGGACATACAGTGGGGCGATAAAAAACCATCGTAATTGTTTTCGAATCACTTGGCCCGGTTGCCGGATCTTATGTTTAAGGTGATGGACCCAGGTATGGGATACTCCCTTGTGCAGATGCGCTTTCGCCTTTAAACTATAAGCCTATAGCTCAAGGAAGCGGGATTCTAACTACATAGGGGTCAGCTGTTTAGCGAGACCCTGGCGGGGACCAACGGACGATTTGAAATAACCCGGTCCCATCCCATCTGGGCACGCAGGCGTTCTGTTTCTTTCCCGTTCATGCCGAGTGGCGGCAGTACAAGTCAGTCATTTTTTGTCCGGACCCGTTCCGGACACTCACAACAACAGAAGCTAGATCGAACCGAGGAGGTTCACGGATTTGACTTCGACCAGTCATTTGATTCCCGCGCACGGCGGGGAACTCATCCACCTTATTGTTGAACCTAGCCGGGCTGCGGACCTCAAGGCCCACTCCAAAGAATGGCCCTCCTGGGACCTCACAGCGCGCCAGGTGTGCGACCTAGAACTCCTGCTGAGTGGGGGCTTCTCTCCCCTGCGCGGATTCTTCAATCGCGCCGACTACGAAGGCGTTTGTCACAACTTGCGGCTGGCGAATGGCACCGTGTGGCCGATGCCCATCACGCTCGATGTCAGCGAAGAGTTCGCCAAGTCTCTGAAGCCCGGCAGCAGCACGGTAGCCTTACGCGATGGCGAAGGCGTCATGCTGGCTGTTCTCCGGGTCGAGGATGTGTGGCAACCGGATCGCGCAGCCGAGGCTAAGAGCGTCTTCGGCACCACCAGCAAGGCCCATCCTGGTGCCGACTACGTTCAATGCAAAGCAAACCCCTG
>WNFQ01013515.1_pt1 | contig 11148 bp, 11 predicted proteins | sample 5400171 | NCBI WGS metagenome assembly WNFQ01 (sample SAMN13153356, study PRJNA577476) | soil metagenome | isolation source: 20 cm soil under Madrone tree | place: USA:California | collected 2016-06-14 | reverse complement strand
AGCGGGCGCTGAATCTTGACGGTGGTTCATCGAGCGCTTTCTGGTTCAAACGCAAGGACGGGAGTGTGTTTTCCATCTCCGAACAAAAAAGTGTGCGCGATTTTGTCGGCGTGACACCGCGCTGATTACCCGAGCCGAGCGAGGGACCTCTCATAAGGTGATGGAGCAGGCAAGTTGATCTGTGTAATCTCAGCTTCGATTGTGAGGTCCCTCTCCGCCTTCGCGGTTCGGGATGACATGCAATGAAAACGTTTGGCGGATTTAGATCAGGCGACAGATTTTTCTTTGGCGAAGTCTGTGGTGACGAAGTGCACGTGCTGGCCAAGCCATACTGGGTCGACGTCGCCCCGACGGGCGAAGTCGTGAAGCTGGCGAATGTAGATGTCGATCTTCCGGTGGCGCCGTCGAAGTTGATCGCGGTCGGGCTCAATTATGCCGATCATATCGCCGAGATGAAGCGGACGCCGCTTGGCACTCCGCTGATCTGGTTGAAGGCGCCGAGCTCACTCCTGCGGCACGAGGGCACGATCGAGATCGCCTTTCCGGAACATCAGACCGATTTCGAGGTCGAACTCGCCATCGTAATCGGCGCGCAGGCGAAAAACGTGAGCGTGGATGGCGCGCTCGATTTTGTTTTCGGGTATACGATCGGGCTCGACATCAGCGATCGCGATTTGCAGAAGAGCGAAAAACAATTCGCGCGCTGCAAATCCTTCGACACCTACACGCCGGTGGGGCCGTTCGTCTACCAAGATGTCGACCTGGCCGATGTCTCGATCGAGTTGAAGCAAAACGGCCAAAGGCGCCAAAAAGCGCGCACCGGTCAGATGATCTATTCGCCGGCGCAAATCGTTTCCTTTGCCAGCGCGGGGATGACGTTATTGCCGGGCGACTTAATTTTGACCGGCACACCATCAGGCGTGGGCCCGATTCGCGAGGGCGATCAACTCGAAGCGGGCATCGCTGATTGGCCGGTGCTGCGCAATAACGTCGTGAATGCGCGACGCTGATTGTCGACCGACGGCTGCGGACAAATCCAGACTTTTGCGCCATTTGATCTGCTTCTCCTACATCCCACGGGCGTACATAATCCGAAATAAAGTAGCGACCTTCGGTGGGACGAAGTGTCTAATTAATAAAAGGTGAAAAGTTTTGCTCGACTCGACACGAATCCCTTTGGGATAAAGGAGGATACCGTCACTGGAAACCGAGCTGGTAACGGAGACTCTGCCGCAACTATGAAAACATTGCTTACTATCTGCATCTGTTCCGTCATCGCATTGACTGCGTTTGGACAAAATCCACAAAATCCGCCGCCACCGCCTCCGGCTGCGCCGCCGGCGGCAACCGCGGCAGCGCCTGGCGCTCCGAGTGCGCCGGCAAATGCGGCGCCGGCCAGCCCGGCGGCACAAGTTCCGCAACAGCCCGGTGCAGCTCCGGCCGCTCCGGGGGTGGCGCCTGCGGCTCCGGGAATTTCGCCGGGCGCTCCGGCCGGTGCCCCGCCCGCCCCGGGATCAACCGTTGGCGCGACGCTAACCTCGCCGGCCCCGGCTGGCGCTTCTCCAGCGGCTTCGCCCGCAGCCGAAAAATCCAGCGCGATGAGCGGAAATTTTCTGATCGATAACTTCCGCAAAGGCGGCCCGATCATGTGGCCGATCCTGATCGTCTCGATCATCGGCGTCACTGTCGTACTGGAGCGAATCTTTTGGTGGGCCGGTCGCTGGTTCCGGCGCGATCCGAAGCGCATCGAGAAAGTCTTTACCGCTATCGAAGTCGGCGATGTGGCCGAAGCCTCGCGCCTTTCGCGCGATTCGCGCGACCCCGTCTTGCGCATGATGTGGAACGGTCTCAACCATCAACACGCTTCCTTGCAAGGCGCGTTACAGGTCGCGGCTGGAATCGAAATCAAACGCGCGGGACGTTTCCTCGTTGTCATGGACACGCTCGTGACCCTGGCCCCGTTGCTCGGTCTGTTGGGAACGATCACCGGTTTGATTCGATCGTTCAGCTTCCTCGGCAACGAAGAACTGGCCGTGCAAGCGGTTACCGGCGGTATCGCCGAAGCGCTCATCGCCACAGCCTGCGGTCTGGGCATCGCCATCTTCGCCTTGATTCCGTTTAACTTTTTCACTTCCCGAGTGTCTAACTTGGAGTTCGAACTGCAGACTGCGGCCACGAACCTGGAGGTGATGCTGGAAGCGACCGCAAAAGCGAAAGCGGAAGCGGAAATGGCGCCGAGCAGGAGATAAATGGCCGTTGGTTCAGGCGAACTAAGCTGAACATGAAAACGCCAACGATTCGCGGAAGACCAAAATGAGAGTTGTTACACCAATCCCTCACAAGAAAGCGCGGATCGAAATCATCCCGTTGATCGACATCATGTTCTTTCTCCTCGCCAGCTTCATGATGGTGAGCTTGAGCCAGGTCCATATGAAGGGCATGAAGGTAAATCTGCCCACCGGTGTTTCCGGCGAAACGCAAAACAAACGCGAATACGTCAGCTTATCGGTGGACAAGGATGGCTACGTCTATTTCGATAAACAGCACATTGAACTCAACGAAGTGGTGCCAAGATTGCAGGCGATCTATGCGGTCAGCCCGGATGCGAAAATTTTCGTGCGCGGCGATCGTGACGCGCTGCACGGCAACGTAATTCGCTTGCTCAATCAAATCCGCTCGTCTGGCTACAACAAGGTCGCCTTTGAGATCAAGAGCGAGGCCGGCAAAGCAATTCCGGGACCGGGAGCAGCAAGTAAATAATATGGCTAATATGCCGAAACCGTTGCTCTATAGACCGCCACCACGATGGCACGTTTGGGCCGCGCTTGGCGGCGCCGCGTTGATTCATGGCATAGCGGTCGTCGCTGCCATGAAGCACGAAGCGCCAGCGGTTGATCTAAGCAATATTCCAGATGCGGTCGTCATTGGACTCGATCAGCAAGAGCAGCCCCCTGAGCCAACTCCGCCGCCGGAAGAACCGGAGGCGCCGCCGCCACCGCCACCGCAAACAGTAGAACCAGAGTTTAAGGAAGAACAGCCCACTCCACCACCAAAGAATAAGCCGGTGGCAAAGGTTGCTCCCATCGCCAGACCGGCAGCGGCGGTGATGGGCGCCGCAGGCGCAAAGGCCAACGCCGTTTTCGGTCCGAAACCCAGTTATCCGTACGAAGCACGCGCCAAAAAGCTTACGGGTAGCGGTGTGTGTGTCGTGACCGTAGATCCGGCAACTGGTAATGTGACCAATGCCGAGATGGTGCAAAGCACGGGAAGTTCCATACTGGATAATTCGGCTCTTAGTACGTTTCGTACGTGGCGATTTAAACCCGGCGCGCTATCCAAAGCTAAAATTCCAATCACCTTCACGTTAACCGGAGCATCAATTTAGCTCATGAAAGTCTCTTCACCCATTCCGAAGAAACGGGCCCGCATCGAGATCATTCCCTTGATCGACATCATGTTCTTTCTTCTCGCCAGTTTCATGATGGTGAGTTTGAGCCAGACCCACATGAAGGGCATTCGTGTGAATCTACCGGCGCCCGTAGCTCAAGTGCAGCCGCCCGATCCGACCGTCGTGCACCTGCAAGTGGCGAGCGGCAATGCTACTTATATTAATCGGCAATACGTTCCCGATGAGCAGGTAAAGGCGACGCTTCAGCAGCTTTATTTGGCAAATCCTGGCGTGAAAGTTTCGATTAGTGCGGACGAACAAGCGCTCCATGGCGATGTCATCGCGCTTTTGGATAAAGTTCGTGACGTCGGCATTAAGAAAATCGGTTATCAAGTCCGCAGCACAGGAACACAAGTTGGTGCACCAGCTGCGCCGGCGCCGGGCGCGCCACCGCCACCTCCCCCTCACTAGTCTGTGCCTTCGGGGTAAGAACGACCCGAACGCAAGGCCTCGCGCAATCTCGCGATCGCTTTCGCGCGATGGCTGATTTTGTTCTTAATCTCTGCGGGCAACTCCGCGAATGTCCGGTCGAAACCCTCTGGTACAAAGATCGGATCGTAACCGAATCCGTTCCGGCCGCGCGTGAGACCGACAATCGCGCCTTCCACCACTCCTTCGAACGTCCCGAGTAATTTCCCTGCGCGCGCGGCCGCGATTATGCAACGGAAACGCGCCACCCGTTTGGAGGCCGGAAGATTCTGGCGCGAAAGCTCGTGCAGTAACTTGTCGACATTCGCTTCGTCGCTCGCATTTTCGCCGGCGTAACGGGCCGAATAAATGCCGGGCGCGCCATTCAACGCGTCGACTTCCAGGCCGGAATCGTCCGCTACCACGAGTCCGCCTGAGGCGGATCGGAGTTGCGAGACGGCCAGCGCTTTCAAAGTCGCGTTCTCTTCAAAGCTGCCGCCGGTTTCCTTTATTTCCGGGGCGCCTTGTACGCTCGATAGATCGCTCACCGCAAAGTCCTTTCCCAGAATTGCCGCGAACTCGCGTGTCTTATGCGCGTTGCGTGTGGCCAGAAGTAAGCGAACCATGTTTGACAGGATTTACAGGATTCTCTGGATTAAAATCCTCTGAATCCCGTTAATCCTGTCTAATTCTTTCCTCATGAGCGAGCGCCGCAAACCGTATCCATTCGATCAGATCGAGCCGAAGTGGCAGGCCATCTGGGATAAGCGGCAGATTTTTCACGCGCCTAATCCGGATGAAAAGGATTTCGATCCGGCCAAACCGAAGTACTACGTCCTCGACATGTTCCCGTATCCGAGCGGCGCCGGCTTGCACGTCGGTCATCCGGAAGGTTACACCGCCACCGACATCACGGCGCGCTATAAACGACTGCGGGGGTTCAACGTTCTGCATCCGATGGGCTGGGACGCGTTCGGTCTGCCTGCCGAGCAATACGCGATCAAGAGCGGCCAGCATCCAGCGATCACCACGCGCGAGAACGTGGCCAAGTTCAAATCACAGCTCAAACGCATCGGGTTTTCCTACGATTGGCAACGCGAGATCAACACGACCGATCCGCGCTACTTCAAATGGACACAGTGGATCTTTCTTCAGATCTACAACTCGTGGTTCAACCCGAAGACGAACAAAGCGGAGCCGATCTCGACTTATCGCGGCGACAATCCCGATAGCGTGCGGCTCGCCTACGTCGCCGAAGTTCCAGTCAATTGGTGCCCGGAGCTGGGCACGGTTTTGGCCAATGAAGAAGTCATCGATGGCAAAAGCGAGATTGGCGGTTTTCCGGTTGTGCGGCGTCCCATGCGAAGCGAAGGTGCGGAGATCGATTTCAAGATCGACAAGCACGAACAAAAGATCCGCGTGTTCACGACGCGACCGGACACCCTTTATGGTGGGACGTTCTTGGTGCTCGCGCCGGAACATTCACTTGTCGATCTAATCGTGACTGAAGAGCAGTGGCCGGCGGTCCGCGAGTATCGCGAAAAGACCGAACGCAAAAGCGATCTTGAACGAGCGGAGCTTACGAAAGCAAAGACCGGCGTTTTTACCGGCGCCTATGCGATTAATCCAGCGAACGAACAGACGATTCCGATCTGGATCGCCGATTATGTGCTGCTCGGTTACGGCACCGGCGCGATCGGGGGTGTGCCGGCGCATGACGAACGCGATTTGGAATTCGCGAAGAAATTCGATCTACCAGTTGTCGAAGTTGTTAAACCGCTCGGCGATGAGCCGGCGTTTGGATTCGTCGGCGAAGGAATCGCCATCAATTCGCCGGTCATCAATGGCCTAACGACGGCGGAAGCGAAAAAGAAAATCACGAAGTGGCTGGAGGAGCGCGGTCAGGGCAAAGGCGCGATCAATTACAAACTGCGCGACTGGCTTTTTTCGCGTCAACGTTACTGGGGCGAACCGTTTCCGATCGTCTGGCAGGACGGACATCATCGCGCGCTCGATGAGAAGGAATTGCCGCTCGTGCCTCCGCCGCTCGACGATTTCAAACCAACCGGCACGGGTGAGCCGCCGCTGGCGAAAGCGAATGATTGGGTCCGTTATTCGGACAAGGCGCAACGCGAAACGAACACCATGCCGCAATGGGCCGGCTCGTGTTGGTATTACATACGGTTCTGTGATCCCAACAATGACGAACGCTTTGTTGGCCAGGAGGCAGAGCGTTATTGGATAGGAGGGGCAAATGACGAAGCACGAATGACGAATGACGAAAAAATGACGAAGCTCGAATCAAAGACTTCGGCATTCGACATTCGACATTCGTCATTCCGGGCGAAGCCCGGTGGCGTCGATTTATATGTCGGTGGAACGGAGCACGCCGTCTTGCATCTCTTGTATGCTCGCTTCTGGCACAAAGTGCTTTTCGATCTCGGTTATCTTTCGAAGCCGGAGCCTTTTCAGCGACTCGTGAACCAGGGGATCATTCTCGGCGAAGACAACCAGAAGATGTCGAAGTCGCGCGGGAACGTGATTAGCCCCGATGAAGTGATCGACAAGTATGGGGCGGACGCATTTCGCTGCTATGAGATGTTCATGGGTCCGCTCGAGCAGATGAAGCCGTGGAGCATGCGCGGTGTCGAGGGTGTGTCGCGCTTTCTGGCGCGCGTCTGGCGCTTGATCATGAGCGAAAATCAGGCGGGCGCGTGGCAATTGTCGCCCGCCGTGCGGGATGTCGATCTGAGCCGGGAGCAGTTAAAGGTTACCCACGCTACGATCAAGAAAGTGACGAATGACATCGAGACGCTCTCTTTCAACACCGCCATTGCCCAGATGATGATTTTCGTGAATGCGTTCATTCCGCAACGTGGGACGGAAACGATCCCGTTGGCCGCGCTGCGCACATTCCTTATCTTGCTCAATCCGTTCGCGCCGCATCTCAGCTCCGAACTTTGGGAGACGTTGAACGCGAAGTTCAAAGACTCGCGCGGCGACATCACCGAGCAAGCCTGGCCCAATCACGACGAGCGTTGGCTGGCTGAGCACGAAGTCGAAATCGTCGTGCAGGTAAACGGCAAGCTGCGCGATCGAATCAAGATGCCGATCTCGGCCACGGAAGAGGAAATCAAGGAAGCCGCGCTCGGGAGCTCGAAGATCAGGGAATTGATCGGCGCAAAAAATATTCGCAAGATTGTCGTTATTCCCAAAAAACTGGTAAACATCGTCGTATGAATTGGTTTGGGCGCGTTTGGAAAGAATTCAAGGAGTTCGCGATCAAGGGAAGCGCGATGGATCTGGCCATCGGTGTGATCATCGGCGCAGCCTTCGGTTCGATCGTTACTTCGTTGGTCAAGGACATCATTATGCCGCCGATCAGTCTGCTCACCGGCGGACTGGATTTCTCGAACAAATTTATCGTGCTGCGAGCGGCCAAGGACGGCTCGATTGTTTTCAATACGCCGGCCGATGCGCTCAAAGCGGGCGCGATCACTTGGAATTACGGCAATTTCATCACGCTCGCGATTAATTTCCTGGTTGTTGCCTTCGCCGTGTTTTTGCTCGTGCGGGGTATCAACCGGATGAAGCGGCCTAAAAACGCTCCGCCGATCTCCAAGGATTGCCCAATCTGCGCGATGACAATTCCGGCGAAAGCAAGGCGCTGTCCGCACTGCACTTCGGAACTACCAGAAACAGTCCGCGAATTGTAGCCGCCCCGCTCTGTCGGGGCGTTTTTCTGCTCCCAAGGCCTAACCCAAGGTTAAACCACCCCTGAATAGATAAGATAGATAAGGTCGACCATCGCAGATTATGCTTTGCCCCCATTGGGCTTCAATGGTATTGAGCCGGTCATTATTCACAAATGCCTAACTCCTTGAAGTTTGCGCTCGGGGCGTTGCTCGCGTGTTTGCTGGCCAGTTGCGCGGAGCAGCCACAGTTGTCAAAACGTGCCAGCGCCACCAGTTCCAACCGAATTCAAAAGGTGCGTACCACCGCCTACACGCACACTGAAGAGGGCGGTCGTCGCAATGCGATCGGCACGCATCTTTCCGGCCGCCGTATCATGAGCGCGGCGTGCGATTGGTCGCGCTATCCACTCGGCACGCGGTTCCGCATCGTCGGTGGCACCGCAGAGTACATAATCGATGATTACGGCACCGCGCTGGTTGGGACCAACACGATCGATCTCTACAAACCGAGTCGTCTCGAAATGCGCCGGTGGGGGGTGCGTCATGTCGATATCGATATCTTGGAGTGGGGCTCGCGGGAGCGGAGTCTGGAAGTGCTGACGCCGCGCAAGAAACACCGGCAAGTACGAGAGATGATCGCGGCGCTGCAAAAGAAGAATGCCGCCCGGTCTGCGACCTCCACTCAGGCGCCGGCTCGTTCCTCTTCCCTGCGCACAGTGGATTGATTTAGCGGCGCTCCTTGGCGACTTTCGCCGGATGAAGATTCTTGTCGTCGGAGGCGCTGGTTACATCGGCAGCGTCTGCGCGGAATTGCTTCTTGACGAAAACCACGAGGTTGCTGTTTTCGATAACCTGAGTGAAGGCCATCGTGCCGCGCTCGATCCGCGGGCAAAATTTGTCAAAGGCGATCTGCAAGATCGGCAAGGAACGTTGTCGATCTTGTCCGAGTTCCGGCCGGATGCGGTCATGCACTTCGCGGCCAGCGCGCTCGTTGGCGAATCGATGCAAAATCCATCCAAGTATTTCCACAACAACGTCGCCCATGGTCTGAACCTGCTCGATGCCATGGTCGAGACGCGCATCTCGCGCCTCGTTTTTTCATCCACCTGCGCGATTTTCGGACCGCCCGAGCGTCTACCCATTGATGAGACCTTGCCGGCGCATCCGATTAATCCGTACGGCGAATCGAAACTTGCCTTCGAGAAAATCCTGCGCTGGTACGGGGAGATTCACGGGCTCGACTTTGTTTCACTGCGCTATTTCAATGCGGCCGGGGCGTCCGAAAAATTTGGCGAAGATCATCGCGTCGAAACGCACTTGATCCCAAACGTGCTCAAAGTTGCGCTCGGGCAGAAACCGCACGTTGAGATTTTCGGAACCGATTACGATACCCCGGATGGCACATGCAGCCGCGATTACATCCACGTTGTCGATCTGGCCCGCGCCCATATTCTCGCGCTCAACGCCAGTAAGCGTGATTTCTACAATCTCGGCACCAGCGGCGGGTCCAGCGTGCGCGAAGTGATCGATGCCGCCGGCAAAGTTACCGGGCGCAAGATCGACATCGTGGAGAAGCCGCGACGCCCGGGCGATCCGCCGCGTTTGATCGCTTCATCGGAGAAGATCAAGCGCGAGCTCGGCTGGCAACCGCAGTTCCAATCGCTCGACGCCATCGTCGAGAGCGCGTGGAAATGGCACCAAAAATTTCCTCAGGGTTATAAGGATTGAAATGTGGGAGGGACCTCGGTGTCCCGAGTCCGAGCCGGACTGGCATTATCGCGGCGCTGAGGCGGCTCCCACATTGCAGAAAAAAGCGCCCGCGGAAACCTCGTCCCGCAGGCGCTTTTAAATCTTAAACTCGATCAGCTCGATTACGGCCTGGTCGTCGTTGTCGTGGTCGTCTCTTCCTTTTTGTAGACCGAAACTGGCCTTGTCACTGTGATTTTGGTGACGACCATGCGATCGCCTTCCTTAACGTAGGTGTAGGTCACCGGCATGTCGGGACGAAGAGCCGACCACTCCAGGGTCCGGCCTTCCGGATCGACCAGAACGGTTTTCTTCGTGTAGTAGTAATTCACCGGCTCCGCCGTCGTGCTCGTGCGGAAAGTGATGTATTCCGATCCCGGCGTGTAGGCCGTAATCGTTCCCGCGCCCGAGGTGGTCGACGATTCCGTGGTCGTGGTGCCTGTGACAGGGTCCGTCGTTGTCGTGGTAGTGGTGCTTTCCTGCGCGAAGGCCGCGCCCAGCGCGACCGCGAAAGCCGCTCCGGCCAACATTTTCATTAATCTCATTTGTTTCATGTTTGTCCTTTGCTTTGGTTGAACGGATGCTCTCCGTCGTGCCTCTATCCGACTCTCTAGAGTTCCGGTTTATTCAACCGCAATATGGTTTCGTAGGATCGACCCGCTTCGCGCCTATCGGGCAGCCGATTTTTCAAATTAGCTGGGTCGCCCAGCTACTTCCTTTCTCATTTTGTGCAGGGTCCTCTCGCGTGCTCGGAAGTAGCTGCCTGCCGCAGGCGGGTCCGGCGACATCGTCCGGTTGCATCGAAGCGAGCCAACTTTGCCCGCTTTGCCCGGAGGGGGAGGCTAATTGACGCTATGCAAGGCCTGCCTGGATTTCGCGATTTTCTGCCGAAGGAGTGCGCGGCACGGAATTACATCTTCGCCAAATGGCGCGAGATTTCTCGCCGTTACGGTTTCGTTGAATGGGAAGGACCGGTGCTTGAATCGACCGAGCTCTATAAAAAGAAAAGCGGCGACGAAATTATCGGTCAGCTTTTTAGTTTTACCGACAAAGGCGAACGCGAAGTCGCACTCCGCCCCGAGCTGACGCCGACGCTCGCGCGCGTGATGGCCGCGCACGAACGCGAGTTCAAGAAACCGCTCAAGTGGTTTTCCATTGGTCCATTCTTTCGCTACGAGAAACAACAGCGCGGACGGCTGCGCGAACATTTCCAGCTCAACTGCGACATTATCGGCGAAGCCGACGCCAACGCCGATGTCGAGCTGGTTGCCCTTTGCGTTGACATCCTGCGCGGATTTGGGTTCACCGAAAAAGACTTTGTTGTCCGCATTAGCGACCGCGAGTTCTGGACTGATTTTCTGCGTGAGCAAAAAGTTCCGGTGGAACGTTGGGAAGAAATACTGCACGCAATCGATAAATCCGAACGCGAGCCGCGCGAGAAGACGATCGAGAAGCTTGGCCAACTCGCGGAGCCCGTCCTGTCGATCTTGAACAAAGGCGGCAAGAGCGAAAAACTGGAGCGGCTGGTCGATGGATTACGCGTGCGCGGACTCGCCGGGTTCGTTCATGTCGATGTCCGGATCGTGCGCGGCCTCGCTTATTACACTGGAATGGTGTTCGAGGTTTTTGATCGCGCAGAAAGACTTCGCGCCGTTGCCGGCGGCGGGCGCTACGATAATTTGATCGAGCAGCTCAGCGGCGGCGCGGTCAAGATGCCAGCGCTCGGTTTCGCCATGGGCGATGTCGTCCTCGGGGAATTGATCGGCGAGCATCCGCCCGCGCGCGCGCAAATGGAAGCAGCCATGCGCGATCAAGGCAAGATCGACATCTACGTCGTCATTGCCAAGGAGG
>WNFQ01007937.1_pt1 | contig 11149 bp, 9 predicted proteins | sample 5400171 | NCBI WGS metagenome assembly WNFQ01 (sample SAMN13153356, study PRJNA577476) | soil metagenome | isolation source: 20 cm soil under Madrone tree | place: USA:California | collected 2016-06-14 | reverse complement strand
CGTTGCTTTCGATCGTCACGTCGTGAATATCGGGCGTGTCGATCAGGATGCCGTGCGCGTTGTTGTTGCCGTTCAGGTGATTGCGCAGCAGGGATATGTCCGAAGAGTGCGGACCCAACGCCAGGATCACCGGAGTGGCGCTCGAATAGATGCTGCAGCCCTCGATATGCACCCCTTTCCCGGTGATCTGCAGCAGCGAATTCAGCTTGAGCATGGGGGCTTCGGACAATTTCACCCCCGAGTCGCAAGTCAACTGGGTATTGGACGGGATGATCAGGGTGTGATTGAGCTGGTAAGAACTCGTGAGGTGGACCTTTCCCCCCTTGGAGACGAGCGCATCGATGGATTGTCCCGAAGCAGCGCACGCGAACAACACCAGCACGGGCGCCGACAACTGGAATTTTCGCATGACTGAAGCGTAGTCGAGGCGCCAGGCGATGACAAGAACATGATCAAGAAGCCACGCTGTCGCGACGCAGAAACGATTCGTCAATTACTCTACGGCGCAATCGAATGTCAGCCCATCCAATCGCAGACTTTTGCGGTCGCCGCGGACACCGGAACATTCATCGTGGTGTTGGCTGTGTAGTCCCACAATGCAAGGATCGTCTCTCCGCTGCGTGTGAAGCGATATCCCACCTGCGTCCCGCTGAGGTTTGTCAGCGGGCCGACCGTGGTGGTGCCGTCGAGCCAGTAACTCATCGCGGCAAATGCCGGGACGGCGGGTTTCGGGCCCACTTTGTCCGTGCCGAATTTGATGTTGGGATTGAGATTCCAGTAGTAGCCGAAGGTATTGTCGGTTGCGCTCGAATCGTGCGCCCAAAAGTCCGCGATGTAGAACGCGACATCGACCTTGAATCCCTCGCCGAGAAGGATGATCGTCGATCTCACATTGGCGAGAGCTTGCTTGAGTTCATTACCCGCCGCATACGGGCCCGGGATGCCGGAGCTATACCCATGCTCGGTCCCCAGAAAGGGGATGCTGTGTCCTTTCGCGGCCGTTGCCAGTGCCATTTGCGTGCGGATACCGGTAATCAACCCGTGCTGCTCCGGAGGATACTTCACGTAGGGATGCACAGACACAGCGTCGAGATACTTGGCGAGGCCGGCGGACCAGAGCTGCTGCATCGGGACGGGGTCGACCGGGAAAACGGTCGGGCCCATGACCATTGCTTTTGCATCCGCCTGGTGAATTGCGCTGTAGGCCACTTGAAAGTACTGGACGAGTTCAGCCGGCGTGCCGCCGAAAAGCACCGGAATCGCCGGCTCCCAGGTCATTTGATAGTAGTGCGTGGATTGGGCGGGGAAATCCGCGGCAACCCCGCTCGCCCTGGCTTTCGTGAACTCAGGGAACCCTATAACGCCTTCGGCGTTCAGCGGGCCCATATACGGCCGCAACACAGTTCCCGTCCCCGCATTCATCGCCCACGCCGGGATTTCCCCCGTGGTTATCAGCGGTATGGCGTAAGTGGGCCAAGCAGCGTGGTTATTGACAGTCGACGTGGGGTACTTCAGTCCATCGGCGACCGCTACACTGTGTGCGGTTGCAAATTCGCCCGCTTGATGCGGTTCAAGAGTGTCCCAGCCTGGACCTGCCAACAAGTAACGGACTCCTAGATAGCTCATGACGGGGCCCATGGCGGAGCTGAATCCGCCTTGCATGCCGAAGCGGCTGCCCGAATCTCCGTAATTCTGGCGGGTCGCCGGATCGGGGACCACCGCATAAGTAATGAAACCCGCAGGGCGCGTGCCCAAACGAGCCAGGGTGGTGCCATCGGGCAGGGAAGCATCAACTCGGTAATATCCGTACTTGGAGGCAGGAGGCGAATACACCACCGTGGCATTTCCCGATGAATCCGCGCTCAGGGACTGTGAAGCCGTCGCCACTTCGGAGCCAAACCCATCGACTACCTTGATGGCGAGTGTGGTGACGATTCCGGCGGTGAGACCGGTGGCTTTGAAATTCAATCCGACGTTCTCGCCCAGCACGAAGGTGCTGTTGTTCGCCCGGCTGGTGTCGCCGCTCAACGACGGAGAGGGCCCCAAGGAGGGGCTGCTCGAAGCAACGGGCGGTGTGCTATTGTTAGTCGTGGTCGGCGGTGTAGTGACCGCGCTCGGGGGCGGTGTAGTGACCGCGCTCGGGGGCGGTGTAGTGACCGCGCTCGGGGGCGCTGTAGCAGCTTGTGTGGAACCGCTCGACGAGCCGCAGGCCGCAAGCATCATCGCAGGCGCCGCCAACATGAGAACCGCCGAATATTTCTTGAACGCGAGATGCATAGGTGATCTTCAGTCCGTGTTGCGAGTTCGGGACGAGTATGGGCAGGGGAAGTCGGCGCCGCATCGTGTCTCCTTCGACGGACGTGTCTCCTTCGACGGACAGGTACCGATTTTACTTATCCCGGTCCGCCGCAAATCCGGCGCCAATACAGCGATTTTGCAGAGCGCGGTTTAACACTTGCGTGGCGCGCATTTTTGAGGAATCGGTTTTATGATAGGGTGCGGCGGAACCGCGCATTGGTTTAGGAAGCGCCGTTCGCAAACTGAATGGGCGGCTTCTGTGAGATGATTCTCATCGTCAACATCTATGTCGGGCGCGAATGAAATTGCAGGACACGGCATCGAACAACCTCCTGACGCAGCAGCAAATTGACGACTTCGGACGTCAAGGCTTTCTCATGCTGCCGATTCCGCAGATTCCGGGCCCGGAACTACAGTGGTGCCGAAATGTCCTGATGAAATTGATGACTGCCGGCGTGGGACGCGATGAAGGCCGATATTTCGATCTAGTCGAGCGTGATGGCGGCGGTGAGGAAACCTCGCCGCAGATCTTGAAGCCGTCGCTGTACGCCAAGAAACTCCGCGAATTCTCTTATCGGGAGACAGGATTGGCGGTGGCCCGGCAGCTGATTGGCCCGACGGCGGCGTTTGTCGGGGATGTCGCGATATTCAAGCCCCGTGAAACGGGCGGCCGCACCCCTTGGCATCAAGACGAGGCATTCCGCGAGGCCAATTTCGACTACGACGAGGTCAGCATTTGGATCGCATTGACGGATACCACTCACGAGAACGGTCCGATGGCCTACATTCCCGGGTCGCATCGGCTCGGGATACTCCCCCACCGGCTGCAAGGCGGGTCTCACGAAGCGAACTCGATCGAGTGTTGCGGAGGTTTCGAGGAAGGTCACGCGGTCGTGTGCCCGATTCCGGCCGGGGCGATGATCATCCATCACTGTCGGACCGTGCACGGATCGCTAGCCAACAAGACCAATGCCGAGCGACTTGCCTACGTGCTGACCTACAGCACGCCTATCAAACTGCGCAAGGAGTACCGCGAGTTCCCATGGCTGGACAATTTGCGCAAATCGGTCCTGAACGAGCGCAAGGTCTCGTTGCTGCGGGGAGGTATCTTCCGCGAACTGCTGCGCGTATTCAGATCGGATCGCATGGTCTCGCGCAACGCAATAGTGGCGTTCTCATTGAGGCGGCTGAATCAGTTGCGGCACTTCTTCAAGTTCTAGGCGTGCCAGGCAGCGGTTTCCACGCATTTCATCACTGACTCGGCGATGGTTGCCGGTTGATATCTGTCGCGCACCGCCGCGGCGGACTCGGCAAGGTGCTGATGGGCGCGGGATGCACGCAATTGCTGTGCAATGGTCTCGGCCCATGTGCCGACGGGCGAATTCGGCTCGACGTAGATGCCGCGACCCATGGTGACCTCGGGCAACGAACTTCCATTCGTGACGATCACCGGCACTGCGAAGCCCATCGCCTCCACCGCCGGCATGCCGAATCCCTCGTACTCGGAGGCCAGAACGAACGCCTGGCAGTTCATGTAGAGATGCCCCAGATCGGCATCCCGAATGAATCCGGTCAAAGATATTCTCGCGCGCACGCCGGCGTCATCGACAGCGGAAATCTGCTCGGTGACGGCTTTCGATCCGCGGCCGACCAGCACCAGGTGCAGATCCGGGAATTTTGCCGCGATGGAGACGAAGGCCTCCACAACGGTCGCGGTGTTCTTGTGCGGATATTGGTGGGATACGCTGAGAATGAAACGCTTCTCGGACAGCGCCCGGGTCGCCTCACTGACGGCGCCGACCGAGTAGCGGTTCCAGTCCACTGGGTTATAGACCACCGTACAGCGGGCGATACTGTCGTCGCCATAGAAGCGTGCCAGTTGCTCCTTCTCGAATTCCGAGATCAAAAAGACGCGGGCCGCGCTCCGCAAGCTGCGCTGGAATATCCAATCCAGCCACAAGCGCTTGCGCTGCGAAAAGTATTGGGGGAATACCCGATGCTGGCAATCATGGATGTAGGTGAACGCCGGTGCGCGCCGCCCCGGGATGCCCGGCGGAATGAAATAATTCGGGAATATAACCGGATCCCGCGATTTAACAATATTATAATACGCCGTCTCCTCGACGAACCGCGTCCACATGCCGCCATCGACGCACGGATATTTTTCGGTATGGATTAGCGGTTGTGTTTCAGTCCAGCGCACGAAATCAGGATTGAGGCGCTGGAGCGACGCGTAGGGCAGCGCGACCCGCGTACCCGTCAGGAGAATACCGGATATCAGATTGGAAACGGCCGATTCGAGACCCGCGGCCTGACCGTGACGGACACAGAACAAGGGAATCTGCACATTCATTGGATCTCCATGGGTGCCGTGCGATCGCTCGCGGTACACGGATTTTGAAAATTATGCCTATTGACTTGCCGCTGGAGCTGGGGCAGCTTCAAGAAAGTCCGTCCCGGAGCGCCCAAATTGTTTAACATGACCTCCATGATCGAAATTATGCGGCACTCCCCTGCAAAGGTATAAGCGTCATAGTGAACTCATGACTTTTCCCACGCTTGCGCGCATAACGATTTACCACAATATTCTTTGGTCCAAGTATAAAGGCGGTGTCTTCTCGCACGTCCACTCTCTGGCGCTCGATCGCGGTGTCGATGTATCGGTGACTCAGATTGCGGAAACCGAGGGCCAACGGATCGAGCTCAGCGGCATCGATCTTTCCTATCACACCTATCCTTACCGCCTGCTGTTCCGCGGCTCCCAGGACAGCGTGGTCTGGTACAAGCGCATCTTCGCTGCCAGCAAGGACATCTACAACAATCCGAGCGATTTGGTCGTGCTGCCCGGGTACCATCGTATCGAATATTGGGCGATGCTCATCATGTGCATCGTCCTGCGGCGCAGACGCGCGGTATTCTCCGACTCGACGCCTTTCGACAAGCCGGAAGTGCGCTGGCGCGAATTCGCCAAGCGCATGTTCTTCGCGCGATGTCATGGCTGCTTCACGTACGGTGAGCGCAGCAAGGAATACTTGATGAGCTATGGCGTCGACGAGAGGAAGATTCATATCCGCCGTCAAGCCGCCGCCCTGCCGCATGACTATGAACCCTCCGCCGTCATCGAGCACTATGAGAGGATGAGCTCCGAGAAGTACCGGCAGCCACGCTTCGTCTTCATCGGGCGGCTGGCGGTGGAGAAGGGCCTGTTCGACTTGTTGCGCGCATTTCGCCTGGTGCGGACCAAACTGCACAATGCGCGCCTGGATCTGGTCGGCGCTGGACCCTTGATGGAGGATCTCAAGCGCGAAGTGGCAACCCTCGGTCTCGAAGACTCGGTCAATTTGCTCGGCTCCAAGGATCTTGACGCGTTGGTGCCGCTGTTTTACGACAGCGTGGCCATGGTACTGCCGAGCCACAGCGAGCCGTGGGGACTGGTGGTGAATGAGTCCTTGAGCTACGGCTGCCCGGTCGTGGTCAGCGATCTATGCGGTTGCGTGCCGGAACTGGTGATCGACGGAGTGACAGGCTACAGATTCTCGACCGGGAACATCGACGCGCTTGCCGCTGCGATGGTTGCGGTGACGAAAATGTCCGAAGACCGGCTCTCCGCCGCCAGAGAATGCCTGAACGTCATCTCGTCGTTTACGCCGGAACGGGCTGCGGCTCAGATTCTCGATGGCTGCATGACCATCCTCGGAGACGGACCTTCGAGCGGCAGGTCTGCCGCGGCTTAGTCCTCAAACCTCGGCCGTACAGGACGCGCTGGGGAGCCGAGACAAATCATCATGGCAGGCATGTCGCCGAACACGGAGCTTCGCGAGCCCACGACTGCGCCCTGATGAATGGTCACGCCGGGCGCGACAAACACATCCGTTGCGACCCAGACATGGTCTTCGATGACGATCGGATGGCTTTGGATGTCGAATGCGCGGCTGCGATAGTCGTGCGTTCCGGCGCAAAGGTACGATTTTTGGGAGATGACGACATTAGTACCGAGCGTGATCGGCGCAAAACTGTACAGGACGGCGTCGTCGCCAATCCAGGAGTAGTCGCCGATCTGAATTTTCCACGGATAGGTGAAAGTAGCGCTCGCCCGTACGCGTACTCCCTTACCGATCCTTGCGCCGAATAGTTTGAGCAGCCATCTGCGAAATCCATAGAGCACCTGCGGCGAGGCACGAAACAGGGTCGCTTGAACCAACCACCACAATTGCACCATCACGGCCGAGCGGCCGCGAAAATTCGGCGGCAAGCTGAACGCACGGAGATCTTGGAAATTGCGGGTTTCTTGCTGCATAGCAGGGCGCAGTATATGCGAACTATCGCAGCCTCAGCCTCTCTCCATATCCCGTAAGCTCCAGATATCCACTGCCGACCGTTGCACCATGCTCGTATGCGCTCACGGCACCTTCCCAATAGATCGCGCCGGTAGACAGGCGCGCGTCATTTTCTTGATCCTCCATCAAGGGTCGGAGCGCGATTTCGCGTCCGCCCAGCCGGACCCACCATTGCACTGGATACGCGGTGCCCGTGCGCGGCGAAATCCATTGCCTTCCGGCGCGAAATTCAATCTCCTCCGGCCGCAGAATCTGCGTCGCCCCGTCGCCGCTGCGCACGCTGCCCCCGGCCCATAGCTGATTACCCTTAAGGTCTCTCACCCGAAACGCCATGAGCGCGCCGCCGTCAGCGCGGTTGATGCCGATCCAGTCCCACCCGACCGCGTCGGCGTCCAGATACTCGCTCGACCATTCGTGGTCCAGCCAGGCCTCGCCGGTGACGGCGTCGCTCTGTCCGTCGCGTGCCACCGTGCCCGAGACCTTGAGATGCGGTACGCTGTAGTAGTAGCTGGCCGCGTGAGGATCGGGGCCCTTGCGGCTGAACCCCTGGTCGCCGTTCAACATCACCGGCTGTGTTTCGCGCAATCCCAGGCGCAGCGCAAAATCCTCCGCAACAATGTTGGCCTCGTACGTCCCGCCGGCCGCGCCGGCATCTGCCTGGGCGGTGCCTCGTGACGCGACGTGCCGGAGCGACCAGTCGTCGATCCACATCCGGGTGTCCCCCTCGGCGGCTTCCGCCAGTCCCATTCCGGCCCTCCGAATCCGCTGATCGTGTCTCAGGTGCCCGAGCTTCGGGTCGCTGATGGCGCAATGTGCGATCAGCAATTGGCGTGGTGCAAATGCGCTGGGGTTCTTCTCAGCGATGTCAGTCTTGGTACGAAAAAATGTGACCTGAAAACCCAGCGATTCCCCGCGTTCGGTGCTGAGCCAGCCGGTGACGTACCACCACTCGGTTCGAAACTGCGGGTGGCTGCCGTAGTCGGCCGGGAATACCAGGGTATGGTCGGGCGTGACGGGCGCGTAAGCGGGTCCTGCGTCGGACGCGGCTGCATTCCCTGCGCCCGCCACGGCGAGCGCCCAAGCGGCCCATTGCCTGCGCACCGCTCTCATGGCCTCACCAGTCCTCGCGAACGGCCTGCACCGCGTCTTGGCCGGTCGCTGCGCGACCGCTCCATATTGCCGTAATGGCCGCGGCCGCGATCAGCGTGACACTCAAGATCGTGAGCTGCCCTGTCGGAATTGCCAAGTCGATGCTCCAGTTGAAGGATTGGCGATTGACCACATAGACCAAAACCAGGCTCAAGGCACCGCCCAGAATGAGGCCGTATACCACGCCGAACGCGCTGGTGAGGATGCCCTCGCTCGCCAGCATGCCGGTGGAACTGGCGGCGAAGCTCACACCGGTGAGGCCGATAATGACCGCGATGGCCTCGAGCGCATAGGTAATGGCGAAGGCGCGATCGAAAATTTTCAGCGAGCGGTCGCGCAGGTCGGTGCCGGTTAGAATCTCCACAGAATCGCCGCGGGCGAATGGCGCGCGCAGCGCCGCCTCGGTGCGTGCCGCGCTGGCGCCGGCTTTGAGCCAAATGGAGCCTTCGTTGGCGCTGACATCACCGGTAGCCGCCCGATAGGCCTGGCGCGAAATCACGATGGCCCCCGCGGGTCGCGCGTAATCGCGCCACACTCCCGCGACCGTGAAACGCTGCCGCCGGCCGTCGAGCGGTAGATCGATTTGACTGCCCAGCGTGTATCCGTAGATATCTTGCAGCGCCTCGGAGATCCAGGCCGGTTCGGTCGCTCCTGCCGACGGCAGCCGGGCGCTTCGAAGCAGCGGCAATTCCCCTGCCGCCTGCGCGTCCGTCGCGCCGCGTGCGATCAGCCACACCGCTGCGTGCGAGGGGTCGAGCAGCACTTGGCGTGTGCGCCGAAACTCGATGCGTGCAACGCCGGCCGCCGCAGCGAGCTTTGATTGATCCTCCTGGGACCAATAGGCTGTATCGCTGCCGAAGGGCTCGCGCAGTTGCATGTCGGCGGGCAGGAGCTTGCCGAGCCACTGCTCGAACGACAGGCGGAACGAGTACACCATGATGGCCATCGCCACCATCAGGCTGAAGCTCACGATGATGGACGCCAGACTCAAAGTCGACAGGCCGACGTTTTCGCGCAGCTGAGCGACGGCGGTGTCGAGGACCACGCGGTGCGTGCGCGGCGCCAGGCTCAGGCCCCTCAGGGTGAGTGTCGGCACCAGCAACACCGCCCCGAATAGCAGCGCCGCAATCGCGGCGTAGCCCAAGATCGGCAATCCGCCCAGCGGCGGCAGCCGGGACAGCACGGCGCCGAGGCACAGCAGGGCCACGCCCGAGAACGCACCCGTGCGCGCCGCGGCGGCGTAGTCGCCATTACCCCCCTTCAATGCGCGGGCCGTCGGCTGGCGTGCCGCGCCGCGGGCCGGCAGCCATGCGCCCAGGCTCGATACCGCCGTACCCACGGCGAAGAACGCCAGCATCGGCAGCGGCGCCGCACGCAGCGACCCACCCACTGCATGCAATTGGCCGTTGCCCAGATCGCCAGTCAGGAAGCGCAGTGCCACGGCTGCAATGAGTGCCCCCAGAATGATGCCGAGCAACGAGCCGGCGAGCCCCAGGGCGGCGCCCTCGCCGACGAGCGCGGCCTGCAATTGGCCGCGGGTCACGCCGAGCGCCCGCAGTAGCGCCAAGGCGCGGCGCCGCCGCAGCACGGACAACGATTGAGTTGAAAAGACCAGGAACGCGCCGGTCCACAGCGCGACCAATGCCAGCATATTCAAGTTCACCCGATAGGCGCGCGTCACTGTCACGGCGCGGTCGCGCTCGATTTGCGGGGCGACGGCGAGCACGCCGCTCGGCAAGGTCTGGCCGAGGGCGCGGCGAAAAGCCTCGGCATCGGTGCCCGACCGCAGACGCAGGTCGATTCGGTTCAATCGGCCGATCCGATCGAAGGCCCGTTGCGCCGAGGCAATGTCCATCAGTCCCAAGGCCTGGGAATACGTGCCTTCGGATAGCACGCCGGCTACGCGCAGGGCCTTGGACGAACTGCCGACCGTGACTTGCAGCAGATCGCCCGGCCGCAACTTCAGGTCCTGCGCCGCCCCGCTGCTCAAATAAATGCTGTCCGGTTGCAATAGCGCAAAGACCCCCGCGCCGATATCGCCGATGAGCGCAGGCTGCAGCGTGGCGGCTCGAAACGGATCGACGCCCAACACCTTGAGCGGCTCGCGTCGTCCGGGTAGAGCGACTTCCAGCTCCAGCACCGGGCTTGCCTCGCTCACGTCGTGGTCGCCCGCCAATCGTACCCATAGCTGCTCGGCGAAACCCTTGCCGGGGCCCCGAACGATGATGTCGGCCTCGCCCACCAGCCTTTTGGTGGCCGAGCCAAATTCATTCAAAGCGGCGTTGTTGACCAGGTACACCGCCGCGCCGAGTGCAACGCCCAGCGCGATGACCAGCACGGTGACTGCCAATCGCGCCGGCGATTCGCGCCACTGTGAGAGCAGCAGCAGGCGCCAAACGGCGAACGCATTGCGCGATTCGTGCCGCGTGTTCATTCGCCCGGAGCCAGTGGCCGCAAGCCTTCGGCATCGAGCATCAGAATCCGATCGGCGGTTTCCGCCGCGGCGCGCGAATGAGTGATCAAAATGCCGGCGCCGGCATTTGCTTTTACCTGTGCACGCAACAACGCCAGAGTCTGGGCTGCGCTGCGCGGGTCGAGATTTCCCGTCGGTTCGTCGGCCAGGAGCAAACGCGGTTGATGCACCAGCGCCCGCGCAATGGCGATGCGTTGAACCTCGCCGCCGGACAATTCTCGTGCAAAGCGTCGCGCCAGCGGGGCCATGCCCACGGCCGCCAGCATAGCCAGCGTGCGCCGACTGCGTTCGGGCTCGGCTATGCCCAACAAATCGAGAGGCAGGGCGACATTTTGCTCGACGCTCAGATAGGGCAGCACATGAAAGGCCTGGAAGACGAATCCGACTGCCCGGCGCCGCAGCAACGTGACGGCATCGTCGTCCAACGCCGACAGATCGACGTCGTCCAGCAGCACTCGGCCGGAATCCGGTTGATCGAGGCCGGCGAGTAAGTTGAGCAGCGTCGACTTGCCCACACCCGACTCGCCCATCACGGCAAGGTATTCGCCTTGCCGCAGGTCAAGGCTAATCCCCTCGAATATCGCCGGGCGATCCGGCGAAAAGCGCTTACTGAGCTTCTCGAGCCGCAGAACGGCGGGATCAGCCATCAGGCTGCCCATCGAGGCGGTTTCCCGCTCGAATCAAGCGGCGTCGACTCCGATCATGGCTTTGACCTCCAGAAAGTCGCGCAGGCCGAATTCGCCGTATTCGCGCCCGTTGCCGGACATCTTGAAGCCGCCGAACGGCGTTTGCATGTCGCCCGACGCACCGTTCAAGGCAACTTGACCGGCTCGAATGCGGTTCCCCACGCGCCGCGCGCGGACATTGTCCTGCGACCAGACGTAGGCGGCCA
>WNFQ01008186.1_pt1 | contig 11153 bp, 18 predicted proteins | sample 5400171 | NCBI WGS metagenome assembly WNFQ01 (sample SAMN13153356, study PRJNA577476) | soil metagenome | isolation source: 20 cm soil under Madrone tree | place: USA:California | collected 2016-06-14 | reverse complement strand
GCGTGTACTGCCGACTCGTTATGAGATTCGAGAGGTAGGGAGGTAGTAGCGTGCATGCGATACTCTACCCTCTGAGCCCCCAGACGTAGTACTCGCACACAAGGAAACAACTGTCCATGAGCATGAGAGCCAGGCACCAAGAACCGAGCACCGCAAAGTGTTGGGCTGCCAACGCTATCATGTTTGCACGAGGTGTCACCGATAAGCGCCGTTCCGAGGGGAAAGACAAAGACCAAATCATTACCCCGTATGTATACGTGGGACCACAAGCTCACAGACAACAGACACCAATATACGCCACAGAGCCATCGCGCCTATGAGCGCCGTATCTCCGAAAGCCGGTCACGCGCGTAGGAGCGTTGGAAGTGGAGGTGGAGCTGTCATAGCTGTGCCCCATAATCTAAACCGCATCAATCCCACCACGTTTCGTCCGTCATCCGGCTGGCCATCAGTCCTAAGAATAAGAAGGTGTTCCCCCGGAATTACTTTCCTTTGGAGGTCTGATCTACTGGCGTGTGAATCTCTTCTACAATTGCGTTGGCAGTTGTCACGATTCTTGACAACCACCGACTCGGAGCTCACGCGTGTGTATCTTTGATGCGATCGCGGCCCATGTCACGTCCATTCACCGATGCAACTTCAAGCGGTAAGCTCAAGTGGTTACGTACCGGCCACCCGTTACCCGTCATGAACTCGTAACATTGAACGAGTCATACAGTAGTAATCCCTGAGAGAAAACCCGTGGGGAGAGTTGACTTCGAAACATCCTCATTTTCTTTGAGCTTGAAACATCTTCATTCCTGCGTGTATGTCGGGGGCCGATTGTCGGCTCGGCATGCCCGAGATGTTTCCACTGCCTCTCGGCTCGGTGTACTTCGTTTCACTCTCGATCGACCATCCCTTCCGTTGCTGTAGATCGGACAACGTAAACATCCGACGCGCAGTTGCAGATAAAAATATGATTTACTTTTCTAAGTCAATATCTTTAGAAGCAGCCCATGGTGTAAGGTCGGAGCTTATATTCACCAGTGGCATACGTAGTGCTTAACGAATGCCTTTTTAGTGTAGCTGTAGAGCGCCAGCACTCTCGCAGTTGTACACATGGAGCGCCCTTCGGGCCAGCTGATTGCCGCCCTCAGGTCTCGATGGAACCCAGCTATTTTCGCATGGCTCAAATGCCAAGGATGTATCGCTAAAATTGAGATGGGCTCTATTTCATGTGCTGATTTTTTATTGTCGGTGATAGTGCGATAAAATGCGCACGATATTTGAGCCGACTTTTCCCGCGATTATGCCAGTGGCGTGACGGAACGGTAGAAAGAATGCCGTCGTCTGAGTATAGCAAAGCATACGAACGGAGTGTGCGATGGAACGGCACCGCAACGTACGTTGCAAAATGATTGAGAAAAATGATATGATTGGAACAAGTCAACCAATGAATGCGCCATCGGATAGACCCGGACTTAGACGTGTTCCGTGGCACCAAATCACCCTACACTAAATCACCCTACATGACAACTTTAAGAAATATGGCCGGTAGAAGTAGCCAGCATTAACTATAGGGCCACCCTGAAGGTCAATGAGAGACAGCGCTTTCTCAATCATACAAATCCCGATAATAACAACCAACACCGGTACAGGAATAAAAGAAGAGTGACTGAACTTTGTAACGACTTTACGGCGTCTGTCATCACTGCTGTATGTCATCACTACTGTATGGCGACGAAGCAACCTGAATTTGGGGTGTCCGGGTCGCGGAAAGGCACCCTGAGAGCCATCAGACACGAGGCGTACTGGACTGCGACGTCCACGAAGCTACGCCCACATACAACACCCTTGACAGATGATGATGAACAGGGTACTCTAAGCACCGCTCTGGTATGGAACTTACCGGTGTACATCACTTCGTCCGATCACTACCCTGCTTCCGCAAAATCTCGAAGGCTTTTCAATCGCTGCGAAACTTCCTCCTTGAACATGGCGATTTCTGTGCTGTTTTTGACTATTGCACGAACTGTCTCGTCTCTCAAGCGTGTTATCTTCTCGACTTGCTCCCGGTACCTGATCGCCAAATCCCATTAACGTCATGGAAAGCGGAAGCGATTAATGATGGTACGCACGCAATCTGTAGGGCTTGGAACCGGGACTGAATGCCAGTACCGCTGGAAAGAGCTGCTGTCCGTGCCTGGCCCAAATCCCGCTCAAGACGCGATATCTCGGCATTGGTTACAAGGGCCTCTCGCTGTGCGACCTATGGCAACGATGATATGTCTGTCAAACGCGGAATGTAGGTCTGAAAAGGGAAGAGACTCACCTCTCGGAGGTCATCCGCCTGTTCATTCAACACCATCACTTTCTTCTCCGTTTCATTAATCTCGTCCTCCAGGTTTTCACACTCCAAAATTAACTGATCCAATTCATGGTCTACTTTGATCCGCTCGCTCTCGACGACTGCGCGCTCGCCTCGTTTGCCCTCGATAAGGGTATTGAGCGTAGGCTTTATGACATGGCGTACGTCCGGACCCCTCAATAAGTTTTCGGTTTGCGATGCCGCTGTGTTCAGCTCTACTTGGAGGTCAATATCTTCCAAGGGTGGGGGAAGTGGCGGGAAGAGCCCCAAGTTAGAAAGATGCCTTGTGTAAGCATCGACCGCCTCCTCAGCCGCGGCCCCACGATTAGCGACAGCGACCTCGAGCGAAAGTATATTTTTCCGTGATTCGGCGATCTTGACCTTCAAATCCTCTAGACTCCGCGAGAGTTGCTCATGCTCCGTGTTCATACGAATAACTTCCTCTGGTGACATATTCTGTCAAAGACAGATGATACTCTCACTCACTCTGTTGCACGATGTCCATCTTGAGAGTTGCGATGTGACTTATAAGTGTTTTCTTTCTCCCTTCCCAGCTGCGAATGCACTCCTGGAATTTCTCGCGATCCCGTTTGAGGAATTTGTTGTCGGCGAGTAGCTTGTCGATTGGTGCCTTGCAAGATGTCAGTTCACGGCCTTTGCAAGAGATTGGGAATGTGGACGTACGGGTGCGGATTGTAGTTTCTCTAGCTCAGCTTTGACACTTATAAGCTTTGCCCTCTGCTCCTCTAGGTCGGCGTCGATGCGTTCATTCTTCTTGGCTATCGCGGCTCAGCTCGGACGCTGGACGTATGTAGACCAGTTACTCACCATATCTTTCTTCAATCTTTCGTTGTTGTTCCTCGAAATCATCTGATCCTGCAAAGAAGGCTTCGTACGACTCTGCAAAATAATCGAATGCGAGAGCGGCATGGTGATTGGGGTCATCGAATTCCTCGGGAACGATGCCAGAGAACTGTAATGTGGGATGTTCGCTCTCCATGTAATGCAGCCTTCCCTATATGAGCGAGCGGTAAGAAACCCTGTACAGAGGCAAGGTGTTCGTGACGTACTTTGCACATGACTATGAGCCAATGTAGAACGCCGAGCAATTGAGGCCAGGAGTGCATACTCGCAGGAGCGGCAAGCCATTTAGGATCTACCTGTCCAACGAACGGGTACCGAATGCACTTCAAAGCCTGAATGAATTCATCCTCAAAGCGTGCTTGGGGATCGAACGGATAGCCAGGGTCAAGCATCGAGAACAGATACTGGACTATATTCCGATACTCCTTTCCCGTAATGTTCGCCAGAGTCTGCATGGATATGTCGTACTCGGTGCTCTGGAGCCAACTGACGATATCCTGTCGCATCTTGGTTTGATATTGACGATCGCGGAGAGGGCGAGTGTCCTTCAAGGTCTGAGTAACAGCCGGCTGAAGTGCGCCAGCCCCACCGCCCCATAGCGAACCTCTTCGTACGCTCCTGCCGCCTAGTTAGTTAATTCGTGCAGCGCGGATAGTCAGTGAAAGACGCTACGATTGTAGAGGGGTGCGGCTGTGCTTTGAGGCACTCGCAAGTAGCGGGTTCAAGTTCTGCGACCTGTATAATGACTGCCTAGGGTTCGTCGACGGCGGCGCTAGGCCTGCGGGTAGGTAGATGCCACGGGCTGCTGGCCCTGCGACTGAGAGCCTCTTGTTCTGCGTAGACTTCTTCATGGCAGATGGGGGAACCGCCATCGGAATCCCCGTTCTCGCATTTTCCTGAGAAGATGTTTGGAGTACAGACCGGCGCGCGATCTCGTTCATCATCTGTGTAGTGGCGTGGTGGCGATAACCGTTTGTTGACTGCGATGGCCGAGCGCGTCGTTCATCGCCCGCGACACGAGCACGTGCACTTATCGCACGCGTTTTTGACACGTGATGATACACACTTCCACTACCGATGACGGACGTCGTGGAAACAGATCTTTTTGGCGGGACTATTAAGGCTAACTATCCAAAGAACTTCATCGATGCCTCGTATGTGATTGACTGTCAATCGAAGCCTGGCTCCGTTCCAACCTATTTTGACCTAGCATATTTCGTCAAGTCCCTGACACCCAGGAGGTATACCTATCTCAACACTCGGACGATAGCATCATCATAGAGATTCTTGAAAGAGTCTCTGCTGACGACTCTGCTGAGGCAGCAAGGTCTACAATCCGCTCTTTACCTTTTTTGAAGAGTTCATGCTTGCGCTAACTTTCGCATTATTCAGGTACCACTTCGACGCTATTGCTCACGACAATGATGCGCTCTCCTCCTCTGTAGATGGAGTGAATGAGATTCCTTACAATCGCAGCGACGAGATACCCTCTATCATTGTCCTACGCGGTCGGCAAGGCGTGAGGAAGTTTAACAAGACGTCTGTCGACGACTTGCGCATCTTCATGGCACTATATAGACTGAAGAGAAGAGGCGTTGATCTCGTCTTGTCGCTTAATTATCCCATGAACACCAGCGAGGGTGTCACCCGTACTGAGGAACAGTATAATACAGCCAAAGAAACATTCCTCTCTATCGCCGCTAGTTTTCACGTCATTGATTTCCGTTTGTTCGTATCGTAATGATCTACGAAATTGATGCGTTGTACCTTTACCCCCGCAGCAGGTGTTTTCGTTTTCGTTTATCTCCGGCGGGGCACTCCCCATATTCGACTCGGAGTCATAGCCGAGTGACTGTCGAGTTTGCTGTGATGTACTGACGGGATTCAAGAACCCCAGTCTACGAAATTTATTAGGTTCACTATGTACTTCGATCCCTCATGGCGAACTTTAAACTCTTGATCGTAGAGATTACGTTCCTCCGCAGCTGCATTCGACGATGGAGTCAGCCCTACATGACTGCATGACCCTTCATAGGGGCCTTGCCAGCGGCGATAATGACTCGACTAGCAGTTCTTGTACCTCATTTCATCGCCAACAGGGTTCTAAGGGCGCACTCAGCTGACCCTCACACCCAACTTCTGTATTCGGTGACAAGAGAACGGTCCATCAATGACGAGACCCACCTCCAAAAGGGCATAAGGGTTTATTGCAAAAGAGCTATACCAACCAAGGTATGTACGATCGTCCGCATCGATATCGATACAAGTCAAATGAGGAAACCAACAAAAAAGGAGACGAATATGGTACATTTTGAGCGCTAAGGCTCTTTTGGAGATATGCGCAGCACGTGGAGCGCAATGATCCTGCAGGGAAAACTAATTGTTTTCCTGCTCTGCTTCTGCTTCAGGATCCTCGTCGATACGCTCATGAACGGGCCCACTATGTGCCTCCGCAGCAGCTTTTGCTTCTCGCTTGCGTCTCGCCGATTCTTTGAGCTTGTCCCACCGCTCGCGGAATTTCGCAATCATCGCTTTCTGCATCACGGACGCTTTTCAGCACCAAGATAACAATTCCGTCGAACAAAGGCACCGACCTGCTTTTCGTTTTCCACGCGCATATTGCGAAGATCCTCTTCCAGCTCTTTGACTCTGCGAGAAAGCTGAGCCTCTCTGTCTCTGTTCGTACTGATTGGAACCACGGGAGGCGGTGCGGGGACTAGGTTAAGATTGAGATTTGCGAGGTCAAACGTAGACTGGCCGGTTCGTTGTGTTGCATGCAAGGAAGCACCCATTGCTCTGTGCGCCTACAAACCCGATGATGAGTGCGCTGGGATTTGCCTCCTATCAAGGTGTGTCAAAATTACCTCCCGCCGGGCCACCGCAATGTTTTCTCGAAGCTGCTGATCCTGTTCTTGTCTCAACTTCAGCATTCGTTCAGCATTTTCTAGTCGCTTTTTCATTCCTTCGAGTTCGGAACGAAGGGTAATGTTCTCCTCTTTAAGAGCCAGTTGAGAGGGCTCAGATTTAGATGGGATGAAACAAAATGAATCGGATGAGTCGTAATCTTCATGCCTGATGTCACCTTGGCTCACAACCGATGAAAATTGACACTCACCTTCTTCCGCTATCTCGTCAAACTCGTTTCGCAGGTCGATCACTGATTGTCTCAAGGGAGACGAGTTGCCATGCGCATCATCAACTGTTGTCGGGGATGAACCATCTGGCGATTGGGGCTTAGAGCGACCGCCAAAGAGTGCACGCCTCTGACGACCGCTGCCATCTGTATCAGTGTCGCTGCTATAGCTGCCATTCCGACCCAGCTCGCGCTGTATGGATTCTGAAAGGCCAAGAGAGGCAGTGGCAAACGCCAAAGGTTGTGCAACGTGGTCGAGCTGCTCCATGGCCTTCCAAAACGTGTTAAATGCATCGCCAGCGTCCGTTGACTGCAGGCACATGACGCTAAGTGGCAGGAGGAGGCAGATGCAAGTGGCACAGACCTGTTGTCCCAAGAGCATGAAGGACTCATCAACTTGGGAATCTGGAAGTCTCTCCCTCGGATGTGTCAGCGGCGATGCGGAGGATCCGTGTGTGGTCAGTGCAGAGGCGGGCGACGGGCGCGGTAGTGTTGGTTTTTGAGGAAGTGTTGGGTCGATGCCCTCCTCTCGAAGTGCAGCAATCCTTCTTTGTAATTCTTTCGCGGATCTTGTGTGTTCATTGTATAGCATTCTTAACGTTCTTCTCGTCTATAGAACGGAGTGAGTGTGATGAGACCATGAGAAATGCAAAGTAACGGGGCACGCGGACATTTTCATCGTTGGATGCCTCTATACAGGATTGAAATGCGTCTGCGGACTTTTGATGTTCCTCAGCGGCAGGGACGAGGAGGCCTTTAGCAACGAATTCGTCAGCGTTAGTCGCGTGCTGATGTGCCTGCGGTACAAAGAACGAGATAAGAGGCCGCGCGTTCTTGAGTATTTTAGATGGGCACTACCGCAGTCAAGGGCCCGGGGGGCGTAGAAGTTGCCATGGGTTGCGTTCAATGCGTTCAGGAGGGGACGAGGGGGTGAATGGGGCTTGTTCGCACAGAAATCGGTGAAATAAAGCAAATTGACAGAAAGCGCTGGCCACGAGCCTCGAGCTATGGGCGACCTCGGATCCATTTACAGCCACAAAACAGGCAGCCTTGACTCGGCCACAGCGGCCCGCCCGAGTGTCCTGCATTGGTTCCTGTGCCAGGTTAACTTAACCAGTGTGCAGGCATTGAATTCTGAGTATGGACTAGCACACGACTGACGATAGTCAAATATCATTGTCGTCTGGACAATATCAATATTCCACGCATTTCTAACAACATGAGCGCACGGCACCCATACATAATTCGATTATGAACCGTCTCGCCCCCGTTCTCTACATCAGATCAACCCTTGCCACCTCAAGAGCCGACCTTCCAGTCACCCAGGTGAGCCGCATCTCACCCAGCTTGACAACCCAACGTCACGGCTTGACGAGACCGCACAGGATTCCGGAACAACAGACGAGCTAACAGACGTAGGCACTAAGAAAACACAAGCTAGTCAAGATGAGACTGCGCATTCCACGTCGAGGTTGGAAATTCGTACAAGCGACCTTGCTCTGCAATTAGAGAAACCAGAACATCCCATGCCAGCGGTGAGTGACCCCCTCTCCAATCTTGAGAGTATCTCCACCTAACGATCCGAAAAGGGAGTCTTTGAGTCCGAGTCTATATCTCTTCCCGTCGCGAGCAACGAACCATCCACACTACTACCAGCGCGCAGCGAAAATACTTCCCTTTTTGCCTCAGACAGCGCCAATGGTCCATTTCGATCTGTGGAGCCCTCGGGTGAGACCCCCAAATACGTTAATGACGATCCAGTCGAAAATGTTGTCATGGAGAGTATCAATGTCGGCCTGGTACCCCTGCACATGCCACGCCTGACCGATCCAATCGCGCTTTGCACAGGCTTTTCGATGCAAGCGGAGGTCGTAAAGCATACGAGCAAGTTCGCAGAGTTCCGAAAGGCTCAGAGGAAGGCGTTTCCGGACAGAGAAGGCAAGGCTGAAGAACCAGGAGGGGGACTGTTCTTTGCATCTCGGATGCTAGGCCGAAGTCCTGTGGTATGTGTGAGGCAGCACTTTCTAGTGAGGCTCTGACTTATTCGTCGTGGTAGTTGAGTGCTTCGAACGAGGGGTGTTCCTCTGATGATTTACCACAAAAGGAACCTCCCTTTGACTACCTAGGGGTGGATATACCTGATGTTAGCATTCTAGTCCCCGGTACTGGTAGTTTGTAGTCTCGCAAAGTTTTATGTAGTCACTGCGTAGTCTGAGATGGAGCCAACTATTCATCGGCATTTTCCGCCTGATCCGTGTGCTCAAAACTGTGTTTCGCTGAGCTCGTACTCGTCTTCCACGAATCGTCATGTCAATTTTTCAACGTGATCCAAGGGCAGGTGCTTTTCTAGGAGGAGATAGGGTTTCCGGACAGGACATTCGCGATCAAAATGGTGCGTTTAGTATCGCGATTCTTCGCGAGATCTCACTCAAGAGCAATTCAGTGGTCGCTGCACAGACCGTAGCAAACATCGTAAAAAGCTCCCTCGGCCCGTTAGGCCTCGACAAAATGCTGGTAGATAACATCGGGGTACGTCTTATATTCTTTATTATGTTTTCACCATATAGAACCCGCGTGGACCCGCAGGAAGTGACGATCTCAAATGACGGCGCTACCATCCTTTCTCTCCTCTCTGTAGAACACCCCGCTGGCCGTATCTTTGTAGATCTTGCTCAAAAGCAAGATAAAGAAGTCGGTGATGGCACGACTTCTGTCGTGATCATCGCCGCAGAGCTGCTGCGCCGTGCAAACGAGCTCGTAAAAGCAAAAATTCATCCTACTACTATCATCACGGGATACAGACTGGCGTGTCGAGAGGCCGTAAGATTCATGCAAGATCAATTAAGCGTGAAGGTGGAACAACTAGGCCGGGATGCATTACTAAATGCTGCGAAGACGAGTATGGCAAGTAAGGTCATTGGGCCGTGAGCATTCCACTTTTCCGATTGCTTTGGCGTTTCGACCACTCAACCTCGTGTCAGTGATGACGACTTATTTGCACCAATGGCAGTGGATGCCATGTTGGCGGTCAAGACTATCAATACTCGAGGGGAAACAAAATACCCTGTCAAGGCTGTGAATGTCTTGAAGGCCCATGGGCGGAGTGCCCGGGAATCGCTCTTTGTGCAGGGCTATGCACTGAACTGTACCGTTGCCAGCCAAGGTGTGTTCAATTCATTGCGGAATGAGTTTATAGAGATTTCTAACATTTCTCCAGCGATGAAAACACGAATCACTAATGCCAAGATCGCGTGTCTCGACATCGACCTTCGCAAAACGCGCATGCAGCTAGGCATTCAAATTCTAGTTGATGATCCAGAGCAACTTGAGGAGATTCGTAAGCGGTAAGGACATGCTATTGTCGTCGCGAAGAGTCGGATTGACGACATCACCAGGGAGGCGGAAATCACACTTGAGAGAATTCGAAAAATTCTGGCTGCTGGTGCAAACGTCGTCCTCACCACTAAGGGAATTGACGATCTTGCATTGAAGGAGTTCGTGGAGGTCGGTGCCATGGCCGTCCGTCGGTGCAGGAAGGAAGATCTTCGTCGCATCGCCAAGGCTACCGGCGGTCAGCTGATCTCCAGTTTGGCAAACTTAGAAGGAGAGGAAACCTTCGAGACCAGCTATCTTGGCACAGCAGAAGAGGTTGTGCAGGAGCGCATCTCGGATGATGAACTCATCCTCATAAAGGGCACGAAGGTGGTGAATTCAGCTTCTGTCATTCTCCGCGGGGCCAACGATTACATGCTCGATGAGATGGAGCGCGCGCTGCATGACACTTTATCTATAATTAAGAGAACACTGGAGAGTGGGAGCGTCGTTCCCGGTGGAGGGGCAGTGGAGTCGGCGCTGAGCATATATCTGGAAAACTTCGCCACAACCTTGGTGAAAAGCTGCGTTCTTATCACAATGCGGCTCAGAACGTGCCCGCCGGAGACCCTAAGAAGGTCCTTTTGCGGTATGGTCTGGATCTGATGAAGGGCGACGTGCGGGATAACGTCACTGCTGGCGTCCTCGAACCCACGGTCAGCAAGGTACGCAGCCTCAAGTCTGCATTCGAGGCGGCCGTTTCATTGCTGCGGATTGACGATGCAATCCAAGTTGCACCAGGTATATCTTTACTGGACTGAGTTCAATATCGGACACTGATGGATGTCTCTGCAGAGCCAAAGCCGGAGCGTGATGGGCACGGACACTAGAGACGAGTGTAGTGTATGTAGAACGAATATAAGAGCAAACGCGTAGATCACGTGGTGTGAGTGACACGGGTTGATTTAGGCGCACGCACACTTTCCTCGCGACTTGCGGTACTCTCGTCTATTTCTCTCCTCTCGACGCGTCTGGCGTTCTGCTCGGAACGCATGCAGTCGCAGAAATCAGAGTGTCCTCCAACTTACCTGCCCCACGTTTTCAAGCGCTTCAACTCTCTCATTTGGGCATGCCTCGACGCTGACCTCCACAAGTCGGCCGTCTTTTACGCGGAGCGCTATTTTGCGCTGGATCATGGAAACCATGAAGCGCGACATCTGTACGCGAACGTTATGCTGCGCGCCAACCAGCCTCATTCAGCATTGCATCTCGTGAACCTTCCACAAGACCAACGATGTAACGGGTGCTTGGAAATAAAAGCCAAGTGTTGCTCTACGTTGGGGAGGCACAGACAAGCACGAGAGGCATTGGAGGATGTTTTAAAGAATGCCGTTGAGGTGCCGTCGCGTGCGTTGTTCTCCATTTATGAGAGCGTATTTTGGGGTCTCCTCACTCACCTGTCTCCCTTCGCACAGTGTCACAGGAACAACGAAC
>WNFQ01017317.1_pt1 | contig 11154 bp, 13 predicted proteins | sample 5400171 | NCBI WGS metagenome assembly WNFQ01 (sample SAMN13153356, study PRJNA577476) | soil metagenome | isolation source: 20 cm soil under Madrone tree | place: USA:California | collected 2016-06-14 | reverse complement strand
ACACGATCGCATATGCCAGGACCAGGCAGCTAAGGCCCCCAATCCACCGTTTTCGCCTCGAGGTCATTGGTATTCCGCATTCTAGTGCGTGAGCTCGGAGCTGGTAGGTTTCGGACCGGTCAATGCATTACTTTGGTACTGCGGAACATTGATCAGCCTCTTAGCGTACAACCCCAGCCGAACTTACGCAGCGTCCCGCGGGCCACGCCGGGTGGGGCGGACACGCTTGTCCGCCACTGTTGACGGCAAACCGGCGCTGCGTCCTCTGCTAGAATCAGTCCATGACCTACCCAGTGACTCGCCTTCGCCGCCTGCGCCAGAACGACCAACTGCGCGCTCTGGTACGGGAAACCCGGCTCACTCCGGAGGCTTTTGTATACCCTCTGTTCGTCTGTCCGGGCCAGGGTGTGCGCAAGGAAGTGCGGTCTATGCCGGGCGTGTTCAACCTGTCCGTGGATGAGGCCGTCAAGGAGGCACGCCAGGCTCGTTCCCTGGGCGTTGCCGCCGTTATTCTGTTCGGCCTACCGGAGACCAAGGACGAAGTTGCCACCGGCGCCTGGTCGGAAAGCGGGATCGTGCAGCAAGCGGCTCGGGCCATCAAAAACGAAGTTTCCGACCTCATTATCGTGGGCGATGTTTGCTTGTGCGAATACATGTCTCACGGACACTGTGGTGTGGTGCGCAAGGGACAATTTCCGCAATCGCTCGGGGCGGCAGCCCTGAATACCACGTCGGCTGTTGCTGTAAGGCCGGAAGAAAAAATGAAGGCCATGGAAGCGGTGGCAGCGGTCGCGGCTCGCGCTGTCGGGCGGGAATTCGAAATCGTCAACGACGCCACCCTCGAGCTGCTGGCTCGCACTTCGGTCTCGTTGGCCCGCGCTGGCGTGGACATTATCGCCCCTTCCGACATGATGGACGGTCGCGTAGCTGCTATCCGTAAAGCGCTCGACGAGGCCGAACTGATCAACACGCCTATTCTCTCTTACGCTGCCAAGTTCGCTTCGGGATTTTATGGGCCATTCCGCGAGGCTGCCGATTCGGCGCCCCAGTTCGGCGATCGCCGCTCCTACCAGATGGATGGAGCCAACCTGCGCGAAGCCATGCGCGAGATCGAACTCGACGTCGAAGAAGGTGCGGACATGATCATGGTCAAGCCCGCCATGCCTTATTTGGACGTGATCGCCACCGCCCGCGAGCGCTTCGACTTGCCGTTGGCGGCATACCAGGTTTCGGGCGAGTACGCCATGATCGAAGCCGCGGCACGCAATAACTGGATTGACCGCGAGCGCGTCATGATGGAATCGCTGCTCTCGATCCGCCGCGCCGGGGCGAGCACCATCGTTACTTACTACGCGAAGGAAGCCGCGCGGCTGTTGGGATAGTTAGCCTTTCCTTACTGACCTGGTCTAGAATCGTACGCTTGCCCAACTTCATCTCTTCTGTATAGAGGTGTGCGCCCTTGCCCGAAACCGTTTATGACATTGCCATCATCGGGAGCGGTCCAGCTGGATACACAGCCGCAATCCGCGCTGGCCAGTTTGGTCTGAAAACCGCGCTTATCGAGAAAGACGACGTACTCGGCGGCACTTGCTTGCACGTGGGCTGCATCCCGACCAAAGCTTTGCTGTTCAACGCTGAAGTTTGGGACCACCTGAAAGACGCGAAAGAGTTCGGCATCGAAGGAGTTGACGCGCGGAAGTTGAATTGGGCAGCCGTCCAGGAACGCAAGTCGAAGATCGTGACCAAGCACGCCAAGGGCCTCGAGTTCCTCATGCGTAAGAATAAGGTGGAAACGATCCGGGGCTATGGCAAGCTGACCGGCTCGGGCCAAAACAGCGTACTGACGGTTGAAGTCACCGCCGACGCCAAGACCTCGCAAGTCAAAGCAAAGAATGTGATTCTCTGTACCGGCTCGGAAGCTCGCATGCTGCCAGGCCTTGAGCCCGGGGACCGCGTGCTGACCAACATCGAAATTCTCTCGCTCAAGGACATTCCCAAGTCGCTGGTGATCGTTGGTGCCGGGGCTGTAGGCGTGGAGTTCGCGTCCATCTTCCGTTCGTTCGGCGCGGAAGTCACTATCCTTGAGATGCTGCCCAGGCTTGTTCCGGTGGAAGACGAAGAAATCTCCAAGGAACTGGCGCGCGTATACCGGAAGCGCGGAATCAACTTCCACACCGGCGCCAAGGTGGAGAAAATCGAAACGACGAAGTCAGGAGTGTCGGTCGCTTTCAGCGTGGATGGCAAACCGCAGAAACTCGAAACCGAGAGAATCCTGATCGCGGTCGGCCGCAAGCCGCGCACCGAGAATATCGGTCTGGAGAAAACAAAGATCAAACCCGATCGCGGTTTCATCAAGACCGATAGCTGGATGCAGACCAGCGAGCCCGGCGTCTACGCTATCGGCGACATCGTGCTCGGGACGCCGCAACTGGCGCATGTCGGCGCGATGGAAGGCATCGTTGCCGTAAGCAAGATCGCAGGCAAACCCGGCAAGCCGATCAACCCGGAGCACATCCCCAACGCAACCTACTGCCATCCCGAGATCGGCAGTGTTGGCTTGACCGAGGCCAAAGCCGAGGAAGCGGGATACAACATCAAGGTCGGCAAGTTCCCCTTCACCGCGAACTCGCGAGCTTCAATTGTGGGCCAGCACGAGGGATTCATCAAGATTGTCTCTGACGCCGATTATGGCGAAATTCTCGGAGTGCACATCATTGGCCCGCTGGCGACTGAGTTGATCGCTGAAGCGGTTGCGGCAATCGAACTCGAAGCCACGGTGGAGGATTTGATGTGGACGATCCACGCCCATCCCACACTGGCCGAAGCCATGCTGGACGCGTCGAATAGCGTATACGGAATGGCCATTAACGCGTGAAAGGCAGGCCCCGTGGCCAAGAAGCTTTTGATCTCCGTCATCCAACTCGGCACCATTGACTACGCCACTGGTCTGCGCCTCCAGCAGCGGCTCGTCGAACTGCGCCAGGAAGGGCGCATCGGCGATGTTCTTCTTCTGCTCGAACACACGTTCCACGGCCGCGGCCAGCTGGTGGGATATCCGATCCTCGATTTGCGTGGGTTTTCCACGCCTGACGGCAAGCGCAAAACCTTGGGGGCGATCGAATTCGTGCGTCGGCTGGAAGAAGTCTTGATCCGCACCTGTGCGGATTTCACGATTCCCGCGCAGCGGATCTGTGGTCTCACAGGTGTCTGGACCGCTTCAAGCACGGATAAAGATAAAGACGAAGCCAAGATCGCTGCCATCGGCGTCCACATCTCCCGTGCTGTCACCTCGCATGGTTTCGCTCTGAATGTGAACACGGATCTTGACGGTTTCAAACTGATCGTCCCGTGCGGGATCACCGCAAAGCCCGTGACATCGATGGCCAAGGAACGGGGCCGACAGCTCTCGTCGCGGGAGGTCGCGCATTCGCTGTCTCGCAACTTCGGTCTGATTTTCAACAGTCAGATGCTTTGGCTCGAAAATTTAGACGCGCTATTGAGCCCCACGGTCGGTGTGCCGGCGAAACCGCCCGATGAATTGCGCCAGCTGCACAAAGAAGAAGATACGTTCTGGGCATAGCCCCATGGCCAAGAAGAAACAAAAGCAAATCATCACCAAGCCCAGCAGCCGACGCCCCGACGCTAACCCCACAACCGCCAACCAGCGCACCTATACGATCCCGGATTACCGCCTGGAAAAACCCAGCTTCACCATCCGCCAAGTTCGCAAGGCCGACGGAGTCCGCTACGAGGTCAGCGGCGATTTCAACGGGACCGTACCGCCTATTCGAGAATCGAGATACCTGAACCGGCAGCAGCACCTTGAGATCTATCGCTGGATGCTCCTCAATCGCAAGATGGAGACCGCGCTTGAAAATCTCTACAAGCAAGGCAAAGTGGTCGGCGGAGTTTATTTCGGCCTCGGCCAGGAAGCATGCTCGTGCGCCTCCGCTTATGCCTTAAAAAAGGAAGACTGGCTGGGTCCCATGATCCGCAATCAGGGCTCGACGCTGGTCCGCGGCTTTTCCCCCCGCGACATCATGATGCAGTACATGGCCAAGGCTGGTTCGCCTACGCGGGGTCGCGACGCGTCGTCCCACTTCGGCGATATTCAGGATCGCAACGTAGTCTCTCCCATCTCAACTCTCGGTGACTTGATTCCGGTGCTCGCCGGCGTGGCGCTGGGCGCTCGCCTCCAGGGGCGAAACATCGCGGTGATGACCTACATCGGCGACGGCGGCCAGTCCACCGGCGTCACCTACGAAGGCCTGAACTTCGCCGCGGTGCAGAATCTGGGCCTGGTGCTGTTCGTCGAAAACAATCTCTGGGCATACTCCACGCCGGCTGACATGCAATTCCGCGTGAAAGACCTCGCTGAGCGCGCCATCGCCTACGGAATTCCCGGCGTGATCGTGGACGGCACCGACGCGTGTCAGGTCTATGACGCCGCCCACGAAGCCTGCGAGCGCGCCCGCCGCGGCGAGGGCCCCACCCTCATCGAAGCCAAAATGATGCGCATGAAAGGCCACGCCATCCACGACGCCGCCGAGTACGTCCCCAAACCGTTGTTCGAGTACTGGCGCAAGCGCGACTCGATTGCCCGCTTCGAGAATTACTTGCTGAACGTAAAGAAGTAGATAAGCCCCACCGAGAACCGAGAACTAATTGCCGGTGTTGATCAACAACTGGAGGCTGACCGCGAATTCGCCGTCGCCAGCCCCATGCCAGAACCTGAATCGGCCGCAGGTGGTGTGTATTGCGAAAATGGATGCCACCAGGTCAAGCCGAAGTATGCGACCCCGAGGGTCAAAGCCAGACCTGCCGCTCGCGTAAAGTACACCGAAGCGGCAGTGCATTTGAAGTGACGACTGTTAACGGACCCCATGCCCCAACTCACCTATCTCGAAGCTATCCGCCAGGGCATCTGGGAGGAAATGGAGCGCGAGCCCGCTGTTTTCTGCCTCGGCGAAGACATTGGCATCTACGGTGGCGCCTTCAAAGTCACTGACGGATTCATAGACCGCTTCGGCCCGGAACGCGTCGTTGACACGCCCATCGCCGAGTCGGCCATCGTCGGCGCGGCCTTCGGGGCATCGCTCACCGGCATGCGCCCCGTGGCCGAGTTCCAGTTCATGGATTTCATCGGTTGTGCTTTCAACCAGATCGTCAATATGGTCGCCAAGGCCCACTACCGCTGGGGTGCGCCCGCGCCACTCGTGATCCGCGGGCCCAGCGGCGGCAATGTTCACGGCGGGCCCTTCCACTCGCAGAATCCGGAGATGTGGTTCGTGCACGCGCCGGGCTTGAAAGTTGTCTGCCCTGCCAGCGCCTACGACGCCAAGGGTCTGATGAAAGCTGCGATCCGCGATGACAATCCGGTTATCTTCTTCGAGCACAAGTATCTCTATCGCCGTATCAAGGAAGATGTTCCGGCGGAAGACTACATTGTGCCCCTAGGCAAGGCGCGCGTCGCTCGCGAAGGCCGCGACCTGAGCGTCATTACCTATGCCGCCATGGTTCATACCGCGCTTGAGGCTGCTGAAGTTTTAAGCCAGGAAGGAATTGAGCTCGAAGTTCTAGACCTGCGCACCATTGCGCCGCTGGACCGCGAGGCCATCGCTCATACAGTTCGCAAGACCAACAGGGTTATTGTCTTGCACGAGCATTCCCGCACCGGAGGTATCGCCGGCGAAATCGCCTCCTTGATAAATGAGGATTCCTTCGACGATCTCGACAGTCCCATCGTCCGCATCACCGCCCAGGATTCTCCAGTACCGTTCTCGCCGCCGCAGGAAGAATATTTTCTACCCAAGGCGAGCGATGTGGTGCGAGAGGCGCGGCGGCTAAAGGCATATTGAGACTTCGGGGTTTGCCTCGCCCTCTAAGAAATGCATCTACGCTCCAGGTACGCGAATCAGAGGCGCGGGACGCTGTGGCCATCCTGCGGCGCACCGCACCGCTGGACAATCCTTAGCTGCGTCTTCCAAGAATGTTTGCTGGAAAGGAGGCAAAATGCGCAGTTTCATCCTCGGGGTCATCATTACGTTGCTCTTGCTTGCTCTGGGAGGACTGGCCATCGCCATGCTCGGCCTCTTACCCACGAATGCAGACTCCACTGCGCCACGACTTGAGCGCCGCATCGCCATGTCCGCCATGGACGCATCCATGGAACGCCACGCCCCGCGCATGACCAATCCGGTGCCGCCCACGGACGACAACTTGATCGATGGAATGAAGATCTACACCATGAACTGCGCTCTGTGTCATGGCACGCTCGACAACAAACCCAGCCTGCTCCAGGGGTCCTTCTACCCCGCGCCGCCGCAATTAATCCTGCACCCGTTGGATGATCCCGAGTGGCACATTTACTACGCTGTTCGCACCGGCATCCGCTACACCGGCATGCCCGCCTGGAATAAGGCGTTGAAAGAACAGGAAATGTGGAAGGTTACCTCTTTCCTCTCTCGCCTCGAAAAATTGCCCCCTGCGGTGCAGGATTATTGGAAGAAGTCCTTCGGGAGCCTACCCCCAGCCGCTGGTCCGGAGGGGGAAGACCACAGTCAGCATCATGATTAGTGGCGCGTATTGCCACCGGTAGCCAGTGCCGAATATAGGGACGGGAATATATATAATATAAGGTTGCGCGCGCCTGGAATTTCCCCACCGAGGCCGCGTGGAAGGGAACTATGCCGACTGATATCGTCATGCCCCAGATGGGCGAATCGATTTTCGAGGGCACAATTACCAAATGGCTCAAGAAGCCTGGCGACAAGGTGCAGCGCGACGAGCCTCTGTTCGAGATTTCCACCGATAAGGTGGACGCTGAAATTCCCGCGCCCGCCGCGGGTATCTTACAAGACATAAAGGTCGCCGAGGGTGCGACGGTTCAAGTCAACACCGTTGTGGGCACAATTTCCGCGGAGGGTGAAAGCGTTGCCGCCAAACCTGCACCCGCAACCGCGGTGAAACCAGAATCGGCCCCAGTCAAACCTCCTGCGCCGGCTGAGTCCAAGCCCGCGGCCCAGAGTTCACAAGAGGAAGCAGAAGAGGACCATGCCCGCTCTTCGCCGCTGGTTCGCAAGATCGCGCGCGAGCACAACCTGGATCTCGGACAAGTATCCGGCACTGGACTTGGTGGACGCATCACCAAGCAAGACATCACTGCGTTTCTCGAGCGGAGCCAGGCTAGTCCGGCTGCATCGACAACACCCTCTGCTCCGGCTCCCGCGGCAAAGTCAGATGGCGCCGGCGCTCCGGTTTCCGCTTCCATTCCGGGAGATCTGGTGCCCATGACCCAGATGCGCAAGATCATCGCCCAGCGCATGATCGAATCGTGTCGCACCAGCGCCCACGTCCACTGCATGTTCGAGGTCGATCTGACCCGGATCGTGCATCTGCGCAATAAGACCAAGTCTGCCTTTGAAAAGCGCCACGGCGCGCGCCTGACCTTCATGCCCTTTTTCGCCCGCGCGGTCATCATTACGCTGCAGCAGTTTCCCATCGTCAACGCCTCGATCGAGGGCGAAAGCATCCGCTACCATCGCCACATCAACGTCGGCATCGCCGTCGCGCTCGATTGGGGCTTGATCGTTCCGGTGCTGAAGAACGCCGACGAACTAAACTTCCTCGGATTGCAGCGCGGCATCAGCGACCTGGGCGAGCGGGCCCGCGGCAAGAAACTCAAACCGGAAGAGGTGGAGGGCTCGACCTTCACCATCACCAACCCGGGTCAGTTCGGCGCGGTCTTCGGATTGCCCATCATCAATCAGCCGAACTCGGCCATTTTGGGCGTTGGCGGAATTACCAAGTCGCCCGTGGTCGTCACCGACGAGGACGGCAACGATTCCATCGCGATCCGTTCGCTCGTGCATTTGACCCTCGGCTACGATCACCGCCTCATCGACGGCGCCGTAGCCGATCAGTTTATGGCCCAAGTCAAGAAAACGCTCGAGAACTGGAGCGAAGAAGTCGGATGACTTCAGGGCATGGCTTAGACCATGTCGCCAAGCGCCATCGACAATGCGCCGCCGGGCCCTAAAGTCCCGCTCTTCTCGCCCGCCGCCACCGACTGTCCGGGGGAGGTGCTGAACGTAGGCCACGAAGTCAAAAGACTTCCGCCGGCCAGAGTTCCGTCCGCTCTGTACACATCGTCGCTAATGGTGGTGGTCGCCGGCGTCTGCGATGACGACACCGCCGCGGCGAGCAGCAAATAAACACGCTACCCCGGGGGTGGCGCCAATCGAACATACTTCCTCCGCGACTCACACTCTTCCCTCGACCCCAAGGGGAATGAACGACTCCCAATGTCCTGAATTTACGAGGGGTGAACTGACAACCGGGAACTGGTAACTACGAACTGGCTTCTACTTTCCCGCCCTTACTTGCTGGTCCAGAAACCTCTCCACGCTACGAACGTACACGTCGGCAAAATCCACCACCGGTCGTCGTTTCTCAATCAGATCCTGTGCCGCCTCTTGCGCCCAACCCATCGAGCACAACACGGCCAGCGTCATCATCGGAGCCCGGTGCACTCCGGCCGCGCAGTGGATGAACAGCTTGGTCCCATCCCGGTCGAGGGCCTCGGTCGCGAACTCTACTCCACGCTGCAGTATCTCCGGTGGCTTAGGTTGAAAATCGTCGTCAATCGGGTTCCACAGCACTTCGATTCCATGCGGCTCGGCCAACTCGGTGTCATCAAATTCGATTTGCATATCGATAACGTGTGTTATGCCCGCTCGCGCCACCGCCGCCATGTTGTCCGCTCTCCAGATTCCGCCCCCGACCGCGATTCGGTCAGTCACCCATGTCATATCCATCCTGGAAGTCCCCTGCAGCAGAGCTTTGTGCGATTCATGCGCTCCGGCCCGCGTGCTGATCCGGCTGCTCGAGGCCAGTCCGCTCAACGCTTATCTGGTAAATGCCTGTCCGATCGAAGCCACTGGCCAACCAGCTCCGACCAACCTCCCGCAGCGGCCCACCGCCTGATGGTAGTCGCCCAACTGCTGGCCTTCATTCTAAGCCCTCATCATCGGAAACCGCAGCCGCTGTTGCCTGATCTTTGGTAACCATCTGCTCAGGCGTCGGCGGTTCCGGGAGACCGAGACGGCGCAGCAGGATCGCAGCCATCGAATCCGGCACCAGCGTCCCATCCTCACCTGTCGCAGGATAGGGCCCGATCATCTTGAACAGGTACTTCATTCCCAGACAATGGCCTTTTCCCACTTCTCCATCGTGATCTCGACCATACCGACGGCAATCATTTCCCACAAGATTTGTGATCTGCCGGATCTCCGCCAGGTCCAACGGGTTTGTGCGATCCTTTTCTTGCCGGCGCAGCTCTCTTGGAAAGCTTCTATTCTCGTTCTCTCTTTCGTTTTCTTCACTTTGCGCTCGTCACCAAAGAATAAAGGCGCGCTGCAGCGCGCCCTCAAAAGTTTGTTTCTCAACCTCTAAATCTAGAATAACAAATCGACCAGGGCCAATGCGACATGCTTTCCAAATTCTTATTCCCAGTTGGAATTATTTAGTTAGGAATCCGTGACAGCGTTACCGGGGAAACTATCAACCCGCCTGACCTAGATATATTTACTTCGAGTTGTCACTAGTACAGTCCAAATAGCAACACGCTGGGGGCTATACTTCGCTCATGAAATTTCGTGCACTCTGCGCAAGGCTCTCTGGGAGCGCATTAACGAAGGCGAGTTGACCGGCCTACGTCTGGCTAAGGACACGGGTTTCAAGCAGGCCCATATTTCCAACTTCCTCAACCGCAAGCGCGGTTTGAGCGTCGAAGGCATGGACAAGGTGTTGAATGTGCAACGCTTGTCCGTCCTGGATCTGCTCGATCCCGGCGAAATCAACAAGCGTGCCAGCATTGCCCCTCCCAGTCAGGACGATTTCGATAACGTGCTGCTGGTCGATGGTGCGGTCGCCGCGCGCCAGCCTGAGATCATGAGCGTGAGAGTAAAGGACATCATGAAGCTCAAGAAGAGCTTTCTGCGCCAGCTGCGGCCAGAGATGGAAGGAGAGCGCGAACACTGGGAGCGCTTCGTGATCATCTGCGCCCACGGCCGCGAAGCCGTGAGCATGTACCCTCGGCTGCTTCCCGGGGCCACGGTCCTGCTTGACCGCCACTACAATTCGCTTAAGCCCTATCGCAAGGGTGAGTCCAACATGTACGCCGTCGCCAAAGGTGGCACCTGCACGGTGAAATATGTGGAAGTGGCAGGCAATTATCTGGTTCTGCGTCCCCATAACACCGCCTACCCGGTCGAAGTGATGGCGATGGAGCCGGGCAAGAGAGTCCACGACTACTTGATAGGGCGCGTCTGCTACATGGGAATTGAGACCTAGCCGGGGTTTAAGCAATATTTCGTGGGGGGCGGACACTCTTGTCTGCCGCTTTTGAAGTCGACTTTTAGTTTGAGATCTTGGTTGCGTTTATCGCCTGATCAAGTCTCTGTCGGCCAATCTCGCAGAATCCCTTCCAGAAGATTTAGCGCTTCATCCAGAGTAGCCAGTTCCGGCACCGTAACTCTTTGGAGGTGGCCAGCCAGGTATTCGATTCTGCGCCGCCGGCCCTGCTGCAGCAAACGCACGCCGCTCGGGGTGGCGCGAATCTGGATGCGGCGGGCATCCTTGGAATCCGGGATGCGTTCGGCCAGCCGCTTTCGTTCCAGGCCGGTGACGATGCGGCTCATAGTGGGAGGTTTCACCTGCTCGGCTGCCGCCAGTTGTCCCAGCGTCATCGGGCCACCGAAAACCAGCACCGACAATGCCGAGAGCCGGGCTGGGCCTTCGCCAGTGGCGGCATCCTGTTTGCGCACTCGGCGTAGGAGATGAATCGCCGCCGAATGCAGCCGGTCGGCCACTGTGGCCGCGTTCTGCATGGGCCGATTTTTTAGCTTGCGCTGGGACACGAAATATAGTTAGCTATGCTAACGAATTACAATCGTTGGTCGTTCGTCGTCGGTCGTTGACCAAGCCAGAGCGACAGAACACAGACGAGCGTTTTTAGGAATTGCAAGGAGTCATCGTAGCTGATTTTGGCCAACGACGAACGACCAACGATCTCTCTGGAGGCTGACCATGACTGCCGCAACCACACCCATCGCGATCTCCCGGCTCGGACAGATCGCCATCAACGTCCACGAC
>WNFQ01008250.1_pt1 | contig 11154 bp, 8 predicted proteins | sample 5400171 | NCBI WGS metagenome assembly WNFQ01 (sample SAMN13153356, study PRJNA577476) | soil metagenome | isolation source: 20 cm soil under Madrone tree | place: USA:California | collected 2016-06-14 | reverse complement strand
TGGGTATCCTGGATCCGACCAAGGTCACGCGCCTGGCGCTGCAGAACGCCGCCTCGGTGGCGGGCCTATTGCTCACGACGGAAGTCATGATCGCTGAGGCTCCGAAAGAGGAAGAGCAAGCCCATCCTGCCCCGGGCGGCATGGGTGGTATGGGAGGAATGGACATGTAGAGGGTTGTCCTGGCGGGCGCAAGCCCGCCAGGACTTTCCGCGAGTGCGACGGGAGCGAGAAGCGGCGACCCGGTACTGCTCATTCACGGGCTCGCATGTCGCGGTGCGGACTGGGTTTTGCAGGTTACCGCGGGGAGCGGGTATTCGATGTCATTCGCTATCTATCGCCCACAAGCGAGGTTTTTTTCGTACCTTCTGACGGTCCTATAGAGGCAGCCGCGGTAAAATTCTCCGGGGGTCAATACTTTACAATGTCAGGAGATTATTGAGTGGGAATAATCCATAGCCTTTCGCCATCTATCGCCATCTATCGCCACCTATCGCCCTCAAGCAAATCGTTTTGACGGTAAATCTGACGGTAAAAATTTTTTCGTCATCCTGTTTCTGATTTTTACCGTAATATCAGATTTGAAATTACTCAAAAGCCTACAATTAACGGAGTTTTTCGCGCTCCAAATCGTCTGGCTGGGCAATTCATAGGTTTTTTCGCAGAGAGCTACCTCGACTGCGCCCGCCACACCCGATGCTTGCATGCGTTCCAACAGAAGGCGATTACTCAAGGCCGGCGCGTGCTCGCGTGCCACCTGTCGAAGTTCGTGATATTGCTTCGCGGTTTTCTGTCTGTTGCTGTGACTAAGGTTCGTATTAGGTAGGTTCTCACGGACTGCGTGCCAGCGCAGGGGGGAGATTCGGGGAAAATATGGTGGAAACCCGCACGAGGGTTCATTGATCGAGTGGAAGTTTACGTCGCGTTTAGCCGAGCGCCGCCTGCAGGTCGCGTTGTCTTGCGCTGTTGAGGTATCTGGCCGCAAACGGGCCAGGAGCCGACGGTGGGTGCATTGGAATCATTGCCACTTAGCTGCCATTCGCAACCTGCGGTAAGCTAACGCTCGGGGTTTGCGCTTCATCACGACGCTTCCGTCGCCAAATTAGAAGTTAGACGCCCCGTAAACATGACCGCACCGCCAAAGCCAAGACCGGGCTACCGCGCCGAGACGGACACCTCGGCGGAATCCGCGATAGAGGGAATGCCGGCTTTTTTGGCTCCGCCGTCCGGGTCGCCTGTCTATCACGGATTCCCCCTTCTCGCTGGCTCTGAGATGGACGGTTGGAGCTTCGGTGTCATCACCAGTCCACACGGGACAGAACCTGCAGTTTGGGGCGACGCCTACGTCGTGGCGCCGGACGGCAGGTTCAGTCACCCGGTACGAAATGAGCAAGACCTTATACGCAATCTACACGAGTGTCTGCCTCAGCTAAAAGCGTACTACCAGACAGCGCACAGGCCAATAGCAAAAGACAGCCCGACTGACAGCAGTGACGTCTAACCCATCATTCGAGACATTGTGAATTGGCCGCCGTAGAGCCGACAGTAGCCAGTGAGGGACGATCGATGACTCGGAAATCCTCGGGTTTGCGCGCGACCTACCGAACGCTATTTTTCAGCATTGCCGTCGTCTTGCCATTGACGTTCTACGTCGCAGGATTTCCGACGGTAGGCGGCGCACTCCTCCTGAGTGGCGTGATGACCTTTGCTTTCGCGGTGATGAAGTCAGGGGCGCTGTCGACCGTCTGGCTTGCAGCCGAGATGCCCGGGACGATCAAGAATGCAACCTGGTTTGAGCTTGCGAAGGCGTTGATCTGCGCCGCGCTGGCGATCGATATATTCTTTGGCGGCGCGCACCTCTTAGATCATTATCGTCTATGGAGTCATCATATTTCCTGGATGGTCATTCTCACAGCCGCAGGGCTGCTGGCGATCGCGGCTGGTCTTTTTTTGACGAGATGGTTTGCCGGATATCTGTTCACCCGGCGATAAGAAACTCACCGCTGCGAAATCGGGTCGGGCGATCGCGACGGTTACAAAGCCCAAAAGCGGTCGCTGACGACAGGCCCCGGTGGGTCGCGACGAGTCGATGGACGGCGATTGCGTCCGCCAGCGGCTCCAGCCGGCCAAAACCGGGCGCTGGACCGTATCGCCTAGATTTCCGCACACCGGCCGTTCGCGCGCTACGTCAGACGCATATTCGTCGACCAGTTCTCCGGTGTCGGACTGGTTGACTCGCGTGCTCGTTTGCTTTAAGCAATTGTGCAAGAATCTCCCGTGCCCTTCTGTAGGGAAGAACTATAGGTCCACGCCATGAATGCGACGACCACAGCTCTCAGGCGGCAGATGCTGGAATGGATCGCTGTCCGCCCGCGCGACTATGCAGAGGTAATGGAGTCGTGGCGCACGTCTTGCCCCGTTTATCGATTTGGGAAGACGCTTGCCTTGATGGGTTGTTTGACTACGAACCCGATACTGGGAAAGTGATCTTGAGCGACGTCGGCAAGGTATTCCTGTCGACGAAAGAGCTTGCGACGGCGAAGTCGACTCCGGGATCGTCCGAGATGAACAGTTTCTCTGAGTAGGTCGAGGATATCCTCTTCAAATCGACCTCGGGGGTGTCCTCCGAGCATCCGCTCGACTCGGCTTCGTTGCCGAGCTTGAGCTCGGTGATCTGCGTGGACCAGACGCTTTCCGCGGACACCCATTCCTGGAAGGTCCAGAACGTCAAGGGGTCCCTGGGATCCACCACCGTCGTGCTGTAGTCGCCCCAGCGGGCGTTGATCGCGCCGCCGGTTAGCTCGTAGCGCGCCACCCCTGACTTGAGCAGCAGCGGCTGGCCGAAGGTCGTGACGTCTTTGACGGTGGTACCCGCTACCGCATATGCGCTGGCGAACTCGATGGAGCTGGATGCGTTGAAGCCGATCACGACGTCGTTGCAGCTGTTCACGGCGATCGAACCCATGTAAAGGTCCCGGACCGGATCGGCGATCAAGCCTTCCTGAAGCTTGGCATTGGTGTTGGCGTCGATCGCGAACCAGCGAAGCGCCTTGCGGCTCTGGTTGGACACGGTCTCCACGCCCCAGATGACGGAGTTGCGCAGAACGACGCTGGACGTTAATAAGTCGGAACCCGTTGAAATGCCTACTGCGGAGTCCGGCTGCGGGGCGCCCACGTTACCCGTGGAGCCGTACGGCGTGACTGGGATGAATCCGTCGGATGCGTCCAGCACCGGCGCGGAGATCTGGCCCACGATCTTCCAGCGCCGGAACAGGGTTCCTTCCACGTCCCAGGTCCCAAGCAAGCGCTCCGGCAATCCGGTGTTATTCAGGTTTACGACCGGCTGGATCTTGCCGCCGGTCGGTGTGAGCAGGTCCCGGCTCTGGACGAGCGTTGCATGCGCGACGGTTGGCGGCGCAGCAAGCAGATCGCTCTTCGGCACCACCAGCACTGTGCCGTTGGTAACCAGGAAAACGCCGTCCCGGTCGAACCCCAGCGTTGGAAAATCCACGAAGTTGCCGACCGGACCGGCAAAGGGAATCGTAAAGCCCGTCCAACCTTGCGTTGGGTCCGCGTCATTCGAAACGGTCAGGAGAAGGTCCCGTAAGGAACCCGCTCGGGCTTACTCCCGCGCCCCTCCAGAACTGGTCCAGCGAAGTGCTTTGCACGCGCGTTCCGTCTTTCTTGACGTAAACCGCGTAATGTCCGTTGATCAGCTCGACGATGTGCCGGGGACCGACCGCGCCATCGGTGTCCGGGGGAATATAGAAACTGTCGATGCCGTAGGAACTGCCGGTAAAGTTTATACCGATACTGAGCGGACGCGCCTCGCCGGCGAAAGCCGTGGCGGTGAGCGCAAGGAAAATGAAGGTTCCAACGAGCGACTGGCTGTGCGTTCGCATATAGCCTCCGTTGGCACGCTGTGCATGTCACCGACCGCAGCGCCTCTGAGCGCTGTGAAGCCGTGAGCATCGTACGCAATGCTGTCTGAATGCCCCGTAGACTATCTGCATACAAACTTTGTGTCGATTTGATTCCGCATGGTGCTCGGCAACATCCATAGATCCCGCCAGACTCGAGGGAACCATCCGACCCTTCAATGCTGGCGCACAGTACTGGACTGACCCGGAGCTTGGACGTGGCGATAACGTCTCCAACCGCTATCTCGGTGATGCGCAGCACAAGCCCAATACGAACGTGGCGCCCTTTCGAAGTGAGTCGACGAGGGGATACCCAAACCTGTGTGAGAGCAACTCACCACGCACGGCAAGCGTAGGCAAAAAGCGCCCAGTCTTTTCCGCCAGATAACATGCCGCCGTAGGTAGAAGCTACATCATGCACGCTATTCGATCCTGTCCTCATAACGAGAGAGTCCCGCGGCGTGGGCACCGCGCAACGCCGTGCCACCGATCGACAACGTTCCCGGTCCCGTCGCGACTATGGTTGCTATATAGCCGAGGCGATGGCGGTGCTGCCAGCGCGCATTTTTTACCGTGAGCACGGCAATGCGGAGTCTTGATAACTCCAATGAGGTCGCTCAGCGCAGCAAGCAAGGTCAGCCAGTGATCACGGCGAGTATCTGCTTTAGCGAATTTCCGTGACCGCTATCGCGCGGTGCGACTGTCGCCTTGGGGTCGGTTTGAGACGGGCGCCTCGCAGCCTCGCAGGCCCCAAAGTGAGTTCTGCGGCCGCACTACTGGGTCCCGTCTGTACGGAGCTGATGTTAAAAAAGGCTCTCGATCGGACGAAAAATCACCGGAGGTAACCGGCGCTGTGAAGCAAGCCTACGCAGCTATTCTGTTGCGCGCTCGGCCTCGCGAAACCAGCAAATCTGCTGAGATATGAAAGCGCTCACGGAGTCTGCGCACCATTGTCATGCTCAAGTCCCGTTTGCCGGTCAGGACCTCGCTCACGCGGCTGGCTGTTCCAAGTAACGGCACGAGATCGGCGCGCGAAAGGTTGTGTTGATCGATCAAGTAGGCGAAAAGAACTGGAAGTGTTGGCGCTGTACGCGGCCACTGCGTGCACTCGTAAGCCTCGACCAAGCGAGCCTGAGCTACCATCCGTGCCTGGTCTTGAGAATCGCTCGATCTTATCAGCTTTTCGATCAGCTTTTTGGCGTCAGCGTGGTCTGCGTCACTTTGGATCACAATCAACGTCGTTTTCATCACACACTCTCTCGCTGTGACTTAGGCTCATGTCGGTAGGGTCCCAAGAGTGCGCGTCCGCGCACGGGGGAGTTTCGGGGAAAATACGAAGCAAACCCGCTAAGCCTGCGGAAGTTAGCACATTCATTGCGCGAGTGTTCCATGGTGCTTCGAAATGTGCTTGCAATCTTCGACGGCGGATCAGGACATCCGGGACCTAGCAGGCATCAGATCGTAGATGGCCGCAGGGGCGTCAGCGGATTCCAGGTGATGAACGGTCGAATCCTGTTGTTATGGGGCAGGTCGTAAAGATGGGCACAATCGAAAACATTGTCTTCTTTTTCAAAGTGCTGAGCGGCGCGATGGTTGATGAGGTATTCCGGGATGATGCCCACGTTATCCATTCCCAGCAGCCTCAGCATCAACTCCTCGGCGCCGTATATTTCAACCGGCAAACCTCCCTGCACCAGCGCCATGGCGATTCTGACGGTTTCCACCATGCGCCCAGTGCTGGAGCCGTTCAAGAACACCGACCAGCCCTGATGTCTCTCAATGACACCGAGATCTATATGCGTGGTATTGCCGCCACGGTAGATTTCCCATGGATGGCCGCCGCCGCGGCGGGAGTGATACCACTTTCTGAAGGCGTCTTCTGAGTTCAGCGGTAGTCCGGACAGGCCCTCGTCGCGTCCGTCCGCGAACCGCCGGTACATTTTGAGGCCGGACATTCCCTTTGCAATGGCGTCTTTGAACTGGTCTCGATTCGCCAGATAGGCAACCTTGCAATAGCGCATGAGTATCGCCAGCGTCATCTTTTTGTGATGTCCGTTATATTCCTCGCGGAACTTATAAGCACGCACCTGCTCGATGAATTCGGCGGTGCGCGCTTTTCCTAGTTCGGTATCGGGCCGGTATGAGTCGGGATAGTACTTCCAGATAACGCTTTTCGGAACGATTCCGTAGCGCATGGTGAGCGGATAATCCCGCAGGGTTTCGCGGTAAACGCTCACCCAGTCTTTCTCGATCCGCTCGACCAGCCGGTTGAAATGATTTAATGACCAGGCAAATTTCTTAAGTTCCCCTCCGCTCGGATTCTCAGGAACCGATGAGGTTACGTTGCCGTTGGCGTTCAATTCCAGCGACAACTTGCCCGCAGTCCATGAGAAATAATAGGTGTCCTGGTAGTGCGTAACATGCGCCATCGCCCAGTCCTTGGGCTTCGTTCCCGTCCGCATCGGAAATCGCCAGATTCTGTCGCCATGGGAGTATTCCGGCTGCAACCGGTTCAGATCTTTGATGAACTGCGGCAGGAGCCCGGTAACTTTATCATTCACGCGCATCACCCTAGGGGCGTGTGGTATACGAAGGTATCATATATTATAATACTTCCTGAACTGAAAATACTTCAGGATACCTATGGCCCGATCGACGATCCCAGCAGATCCCTGGCACTACCCGCGACCTGAGCTCGCCGCGAAGTACCTTCAGATGTTCGATGTCGGACTTACTTCCGCCCGCGCGCTATTTGCCAAGCGGCGGATGGGAAAATCAGAGTTTCTCGAGCAGGACCTTATCCCGGCTGCGCGCGACGCGGGGTACCTCACTGTATATCTGAATCTTTGGGACGCGAGGAGCCAGCCTGCTCCCGCATTCTTGGCCGCGCTCAGCCGGGCACTCAGGCCTACCGGCTTGGGCAAGCTCGCGAAGACTCTGAAGCGACCGCTCAAGAGTATCAAGGTATCGGCAAAGGTGGCGGGGATGGCGGAGGGTAGCCTTGAGGCGGAACTCGGCGGCACCGAGGCAGCGGCTACTCCGCGGCTCACCGAGCTCATTCGCAGTTTCGACAAGCCAAACCGCAGGATGCTCTTGGTATTGGACGAGGCTCAAGTTCTCGCTGAATCTGCGCACGCAGACCTCGCACACTCGTTGCGCGCGAGCCTTGACGGGCGCAAGCGGAACATCAAGGTGATTTTCGCCGGCAGCTCAGAAGCGACGCTGCGACGCATGTTCGGCCGTTCCACGGAGCCGTTCTACAACTGGGCGCCACTCGAGCCATTTGAGCTGCTCGGCGAGGAATTCGTCCGGGCGATGGTAGTGAAGGTAAACCGGCTGTCGAGGTATCCACTTACGCAGAAAGATGCCATATCCACGTTCGAGGCTTTGAAGCGCACACCCGAGTTCTTTCGGCGCTACCTCAGTCGGTATCTCGCGTACGCGGATCTGGGCTCGAAAGCAGCGCTTCTCGACACCGAGGCGCATGTCTTTAATGATGCGAACTTCGTGAGCACTTGGCACCGGCTGCTGCCGGCCGACCGCGAATTGCTGCGGTTGATTGTTTCCGGCGTCACCGATCTCTTTTCGGAGTCGTCGCGCGGGCGGCTCGGAGTGGCGCTCGGACTCAATGAGGCTGTGGCGAAGAACGTGCCGCAGCAATCGCTACGCCGGCTACAAGACGCCGACTTGGTGCTACGAATGGACTACGGGGACTATCGGGTCCAAGACGACGCTTTGGCCGAGTGGCTGCGAAATCAGGAGCTCGAGGACTGACGTAAATGCGCTACCGGCATCGGTATTCAGAATCTATCGCTCACTATCGCCACAAACAACTCCTATGAAATACCGCCATCGTGCCCTCGCTCTTCTAGCTGCGCTGTCGGTCATCACGTATCTCGACCGCGTCTGCATATCGGTTGCCGGACCCCGGATTCAGAATGAATTGCACCTCAGTCCGCAGGATTGGGGCCTCGTCACCGGCGCGTTCGCGGTGGCCTACGCTCTGTTCGAAATCCCGAGCGGTTACCTGGCTGATCGATTCGGCGCGCGCGCGATGTTGACCAGAATCGTGCTTTGGTGGTCGGTGTTCACGACGCTGACAGGGTTCGCTTTCAAGCTATGGCCGTTGATGATTATTCGGTTTTTCTTCGGTGCGGGCGAAGCCGGTGCCTACCCGACCGCTTCCACGAGCGTCTTCCGGTGGTTTCCTGTGGACGAGCGCGGGCGCGCCTTCGGCGTGATCTTTCTCTCGAGCCAGCTTGGAGGGGCGATCGCGCCGCTTCTGATAGTGCCCATCCAAGTGCATTTCGGGTGGCGAGTATCCTTCTATGTCTTCGGGATTCTGGGAGTCGTGTGGGCCGGTGGTTGGTGGCGCTGGTATCGCAACCTGCCGGAGGAAAAGCCCGGTATCACCGACCGGGAGCTGGCGGAGATTGGACAACCTGCGGATATGCCTCCGCATGCCTTTCCGTGGGAAGCCATCGGAGCGAACAAAAGTGTGTGGGCGATTATGGGCGCCACGTTTGCCTACCTCTATTCTTATTATTTCTTTCTGTTCTGGCTTCCCACGTACATGATGCGGGCGCGCGGTTTTACTGAAGGCGAGACGAAACTGTCTGCGCTGCCGTTTCTGCTCGGAGCATTGGCAAATATTGTCGGGGGATACGCACGCGATGCGGCTGTACTTAGGTATGGCCCGAAGTGGGGCCCGCGGGCCGTGTGTATGGCGGGACTGGTTATCGCATCCGCGTCCGCTTTCGCGGCACTGATCAGCGTGAACAAATACGCAGCGCTCGCCTGGCTGGCACTGTGCTACGGGGGAATAACCTTTCAGCAGCCGACCGTCTGGGCCACCTGCGTCGACATCGGGAGGCGGCACGCCGGGGCAGTCGCAGGTTGCATGAATACGGCGGGCGCAGTGGGTGGCGTCGCTTCATCTTTGATCTTCGGATATTTGGTTGAGAGCATCGGAAACTACGACGCTGTGCTCCGGTCAATGGCGGGGATCCTCATTCTTGGCGCCGGGCTCTGGCTCCGGATTGACGCGACGGAAACACTGTCATCACAGCTCTCCAAAATGGAACCCGCTGGAATTATCTGACACTCGCTGTAAGCGGCGCCTGCTGACACGGGGCGCGCGAGCTCGGAATGAGCGCAGGAGAAGTCGAGCAATTCGCCGATGCTTTCGCCTTCTTAGATATCGCGAGACGCGGAGAGATGCCGCGCTGGATTACCGCCCGACGAGTAATTCGACTACAATCAATTGCCCCAATTATCACGAACGCGAGCCGCCCGTGACACCGACACACCAACCTGAGGGCCTGACCTTCGCTCCGGAGTACGATCAGCCCGTGCCTTACATAGAACGCACGCGGAGTTGGTACCAGGCACTGGGTTACCCCAATGTGTACCAGTGGGCACACTACGTAGAGGTGCCGTTCGCGCCGCTGAGGAAGCCGCTCGCTCGTAGCTGCGTCACGTTCGTCACCACTGCTGCTCGCTATCAGTCGGACAAGGGGCCGCAGGGGTCCGGTGCGCCTTACAACGCCGCGGCAAAGTTCTACACCGTCTACAGCGGCGATACAGCGCTTGAACACGACCTGCGGATCTCGCACGTCGCCATTGATCGCGTGCACACGAGTATGGAGGATAGCCGCTGCTGGTTTCCGCTCGAGGCACTCCGTACCACTGTCGTGGCCGGGCGAATTGGCGCCCTTGCAAAGCGATTCCATGGTGCACCGACCAATCGAAGTCAACGTCAGACGCTGGAGGTGGACTGTCCAGAGATACTGCAACGCTGCATAGACGACGGTGTTGAGGCGGCGATCCTGCTGCCGAATTGCCCCGTGTGTCACCAAACCTTAAGCCTCGTTGCCCGTCAGCTGGAGAGCCAGGGGATCTCTTCGGTGATAATGGGGTGTGCCAGGGATATTCCAGAATACTGCGGCGTGCCGCGCTATCTCTTTAGTGATTTTCCATTGGGGAACCCTGCAGGTCGCCCACAAGATCCGCAGTCGCAAGCAGCGACACTGGAATGGGCGCTGCGCCTGCTCGAGTCGGCGCCGGGGCCGCGCACGACGCTGCAGTCGCCATTGCGTTGGAGCGAGTCGGCAGCGTGGAAACTCGACTATTGCAACGTAGAGAAGCTCACGGCGGACGAGATCCGGCGGCGCCGCGAGGAATGGAACCAGGCCCGTACCGTGGCTCACGCGGTTAGGCAGAAGGGCTCGGATCTCTAAGGGGTAGGGCATGCAATCGGTAGCAGGGAGCGCTTCCGACGATGCAGTTCGCACCGCCGCGTGGCACGTCATCCCGTTGCTCGCGGTCGGCTACATCGTCAGCTACATCGACCGGGCGAACGTCGGGTTCGCTGCGCTGACAATGAACCGCGACCTCGGACTCAGCGCGACGCAGTTTGGATTTGCAGCAGGCACGTTCTATTTCGGATACGTCCTTTTCGAGGTTCCGAGCAACCTCGCATTGCGGCGGTTCGGAGCGCGCCGTTGGCTGGCACGCATCATGATTAGCTGGGGCCTGGCAGCGGCGGCGACTAGTCTAGCGGTGGGGCCCGTCAGTTTTTCTGCCTGCCGTTTCCTCACGGGTGTCTGCGAAGCCGGCTTCTACCCTGGCGTGATGTTCTACCTGTCAACATGGTTTCCGGTCGAAGTGCGAGCCCGCGTCTTCGCCTGGTTCAACGTCGCCAATCCGATGTCGTCCGTCATTAGCGGGCCGGTGTCAGCAGCCCTGCTCAAAATGAACGGGGTCGGAGGTCTCGCCGGCTGGCGCTGGCTGCTTCTGTGCGAGGGACTCCCGGCCTGCGCGCTCGGCCTGTACACGCTGTATGCGCTGCCTGACCGGCCGCGCGACGCGCGCTGGCTGACGGACGAGCAAAAGGACGCGCTGGAGAAGCGGCTTGCTGAGGAGAGCCATCCTAATGCGTCGCGTGACGTGTGGTCTGCCTTACGAGATCCGCGCGTGCTCATCCTGACGTTTTCGTACTTTTGCCTGATCGTCGGCGTACTGGGCGTTACGCTGTGGTTGCCGCAGATGCTGAAACAGCGAGGCCTTTCAACGACTGCAATCGGTTTCACATCCGCGTTCCCGTACCTGGTGGCAAGCGTTGGGATGATCGCCTGGTCCTTTCGCATCGATCGCTCGCGGGCGTACCTCGGTAACTATGTCACCGCCTGCGTGGTAGCAGCCGGCGGATTTGCGCTGTCGGTCGCCGTCGACTCAT
>WNFQ01003699.1_pt1 | contig 11159 bp, 7 predicted proteins | sample 5400171 | NCBI WGS metagenome assembly WNFQ01 (sample SAMN13153356, study PRJNA577476) | soil metagenome | isolation source: 20 cm soil under Madrone tree | place: USA:California | collected 2016-06-14 | reverse complement strand
AGCGGATACGTGAAGTACTTGTATTCACCCCGCCCGAAGCCGTGGCGCGCCATGACGACATGGCTCCGGAACCGGCGATCGTCCTCGTAGAGACGGGCAATGGTCTGGCACTCGTCGGCGGTCAGGAGCTTCCTGAGCATCGCCCAGCCGTAGCCGTCGAGATGCGTCGCGGCGCTCGCCCAGTCGACCGCCGCGACACGCGTGTCGATGTCTACCGAGCTGACCGGCCTCGCTGTGAGCGTCGTGCTCATGTCACTCCCTCCCGCTCTTTCCTCGTTCTCGGTTGCTTCGAACGCTCTGCCCGCACCAGGTAAACGCCCCGACGCTCCCGTTCGTGAGGCGCTGATCACGTACGGTCCCGCTGGCCCGCATATCACAGTCCCCAGAAGGAGCCAGGCGCCCAGCAATTACGTGCTGTGTGAATACTCTCGGCCGTTTGCAACGCCCGAGCCGCGCGCCAGTCGCGATTGTGGACCGTATGCTCCCGGATGTGAATCAGGGTCCCCCGCACCCCCAACACACCGCGCCGGATGCGACTGGCCTGCTCCTCCGTCACCCAGTCAAGCATCGATGCCTCGTCGAGCTCCCGTAGCACCGCACGCAGATCCGTAAATGCCTCATCCATCTCCCGCAGCATCGTCACCTTGTCGCTCATCAGTTCCTCCCTGGCAGCGTGAATGCCGCCTCGTCGCCTCGTGCCGTTCGCGCCATCAGTTCTCGGTCTGTGTTCAATGGCCTCCCGATCCAGTGTGCTTGCTGCGTCCCCTCCCTGCACTCCGGTTCTTGCTCTGGAACACCGGCCGTCGGTTCCGATTCCGGGCCGGTCCACTTGGAAGCGCTTCTGGCTTACATCAGGTAACGTCCGGCTCCCCCGTTCGTGAGGTGCCCTGGCACTCAATGCGATGGCAAGAAACGGAGTGCACGGGCGTACGGCGACGGGCACGCCGCAGCAAAAGGAGGCTCAACGGCTACCTCTGGCGGCACCAGCTGACCGGGCTTGGCGACACGCGTCGCTGCATTGCGGTCGACCTGCTCGCTCACGGATCGACAAATATCAAACCGGATCAGGACGTCGCGTACGACGCGCAGGCGCTCATGCTGAAGCAGTTCCTCGATACGCTGCGAATCGAGAGCGTGGATCTGGTCGGTAATGACAGTGGCGGCGCCATCGCCCAGATCTTTGCCGCGAACTATCCTGAGCGCGTTCGGAGCTTTACCCTCACGGACTGCGACGCGCACGACAACTGGCCACCTGAAGCGGTTAAAGACTTCCTTCAGTTGGTCGCGCGCGGTGGCCTCATGGGGGCAATAGAGACGATGCTCGCGGACAGGGCGTTTGTGCGCTCAGACCAAGGATTTGGTCTGTGGTAGGAGGGTGCAGCGGACGTCGCCGACGACACGTTTACTACCTGCGACCACTGGTGTCGTCACCGGCCCGAGTGCGCGACCTTGAGCGCTTCTTCACCCTCGGTATTCCCGCAAAGGTCATCGCTCCGCTCACACGATCGGCCGGATCGAACATCACAGCCTAGCGGGGACAGTGGGGCGGAACGCAGCATACCCCGTTGACGCAAGCCAGGTCTCCTGAAGCGTCGCAGCAGACGCGACCGCACTGAAAGGTCCCGGCCGCACATTTCTTGTGAAAAGACGCACTACTCTGACTTGGACAACTCAGGTTCACGATTCGGATTCCAGGATCGATCCCAGCCAGCTCGGCTGCCAGGTCGTCGACATAACCAGTATTGGAGGTTGCCGGGTCGTACGTACCCGCTCCCATCTCGAGCGCCAGGTAGTATTGCTTCGACGGGTGGAAGGACTCGGCCGAGACGTTGAGAGGGAGCGCTCCCGTCAACATCAGTAAGGACGCGGCAGCCAATGTTATCGAACCTGCGCGCATGTGTGTTCCTCCCAAAAGCCGGGCTAGCATTTTTTGAGCGATGCTGACCGGATCACACCGTGATCTTGGTGCCGTCAAACATGGTGAACGTGAGGCCACCGAAGCGCTCGTTGTAGGTCGAACGCTGATCGGCGAGGACGCTGATCGCGGCCGCCTCGCCGAGCAGAAGCCCTTCCACGGCGTCCGAGCGCCAATGGACGGCCTCGATGTCACGGCCGAGGGCGATATTGCTCGCGAGCTTGTTCAGTTCGCCGCCCACGGTCATCTGCCCCGCGTCGGATCCGGTGTAAGCGATCAAGGACTGGCCATCGTCGGTGGCGACCACGGGATTGGGTATGACAAAGCTTTCATCGAAGAGCCACTTCAGTGCGGTGATGCTCGCGCCAGCGCCTGAACTGTGTGCCTCGGCATAAGACGGGTGCGCCGGGCAGCCGTCCCAATCGGCGTGGGGCAACAGGTACGTCCCATATCGGCTGAACACGCTGCTGACTGCGTGCGAATTCAGAACGTCCCCGTGGAGGGGGTAGTCTGCGACGCGGGTGAGGGTGTTGTGAACCAGGCCCCCGTATGCCTCCGGGCGTAGGGTGCGGTGCACCTGCCACTTCTGGTAGAAGACGGCTCTGGACGCCTGGATCGACACTTCGTACAGCAAAGAGAGGACGCGGTTGTTTCCGAACGTTATTCCGCCCCCCTGGTTGCTTGTTGTGGGGTACGGGTTGTCTTTATTGAACGGAACATTCTTTTGTAGCAGCCAGAGTGCTGCCGTCAGGTATGCCTGATCATAGAAGTCGACGTGGTCGTAGGCTGCGAGGTCGCGACCGTTCTTGATGTAAGTGGTGGTGCCTGAAAAAGCATTTTTGGGGGGTGGGAAGGGCCCCTGTCCGTTCTGGCAACGGAGCCATGAGGCGAAGTCGGTGAGGTAGTCGAGGCCGCCCGTGCGAGTCTGGTACTTCTGCTTGACGATAAGCGCACCGAAGTTTACGTCCTGAAGGAGGAACTGCGAAATGTAGGGTCCCACCAAATCACCTGGCATGCCCCCCTGGAAACCTGTTATGCGGCCCCGGAACAGAGTGCCCGCCGTGACTTGACCGGCCACTTTCGGGCCTCTGAAGTCCGACAACGTGTTCAGCTCGGCGATCGCGGCCGCCGTGACGGGCTCCTTTCCGTACTGAGAGAAGGGGATATCCCGAGTGAGAGCCATCCAATAATCTTCGACCATCTCGCCTGCCCTCTCTGCGCTCGCCAGGGCGGGCGCCGGCGGGATGGTGAGCTGGCCGGTGTCAGTGCCCTCCAGACTGAACGTCAGCCCTCCCTGCGGGTTCGCCAGCTTGGTTGTTCCACCCAGCGGGATCCTGTCGAAATCCTGGGGATCACCGGTGGAAACAGCGGTCAGCAAGCTGCCGTAAGCGCGGGGGTCGACTTCGCCGATCTTGTCGTGAGGCAGAGCTTTTGAAAAGCTGCCGATCCGGTTCGGATACAGGAGCTCGTCGCCGTTGTCGATCTGGAGCGGAATGGGAACCTTGTGTTCAGCAATTGCCGCCTTGAGGCGAATCTGAAAGGCGCGTTCTCTACGAGCCTCTCCGCCGACGGTCCCGGATACATGCGTTTCGGCTGACGTGTCATCGATGTCCGCAGACTCGTCGTCGTTCTTCGCAAATACCGCGGGCGCACTCATTGCCGTTGACGCAACAGCGGCAGAAACACTCAAGCGGGCCAGGAATGCGCGCCTGCTCAGCGAAGGTTGCGGTGTGTCCTTGCCTGTCTTCTCATCGAGCATAATGTTTCCCTCCGCTTCATCCGCTGAGCGGCCAGCATGAGAGGGCTTCGGTCATCGCGCGTCGCTTTCTACGCAAGGCCCCTGCCACGGCTGAATCGAAAGAAAACGGCGAGTTAGGCCGCTCGGCGCAGCGGTGTAGCCGGCTATAGCTGGCTAAAATTCGCCGGTGGTCCACCGAGCAAGAGCGGCGTAGGATGCGCGCCATGCCGCTGTTGGCCGAGCTGATCGGGGAGAGCCCCGGGATCATCGCCGTCCGCGCGAAGGTCGCCCAACTCCTCGATCATCATCAGGAGTCGCCCAGGCGCCTTCCACCGGTCCTCTTGCAGGGCGAAACCGGCACAGGCAAGGGGCTGCTCGCGCGTCTGATCCACCGCGAAGGTCCCAGGTGTCAGGGCCCCTTCATCGACGTCAATTGCGCCGCCATCCCCGAAACCCTGCTCGAGGCCGAGCTCTTTGGTTTCGAGCGTGGCGCCTTCACCGACGCCAGTCACGCCAAGCCCGGCCTCTTTCAGACCGCGCATCGCGGGATTCTCTTCCTCGACGAGATCGGCTTGTTGCCCGCGGCCCTGCAGCCCAAGCTCCTCAAATTCATCGAGGAGCAGGCCGTTCGCCGCCTCGGCAGCACTCGCAGCGAGCATGTCGATGTCTGGATCCTCGCCGCCAGCAACGAGGTCCTCTCCGCACAGGTTGCCGCGTCAAACTTCCGCAGAGATCTCTATCACCGCCTGGCCGTGGTGACGATCGCCTTGCCGCCGTTGCGCGAGCACCGGGAAGACATCACGCTGCTCGCCGAGCATTTCCTGGCCCGCGCCTGCGCCGACCATGGGCTTCCGCTCCGGACACTGTCGGCCGAGGCTCGTACCGCGCTGCTCGGCTATGACTGGCCCGGAAACGTCCGCGAGCTCAGCAACATCCTCGAGCGAGCCGCACTGCTCGCCGATGTCCCGACGATCACCTCGGCGGCGCTGGGCGTGCCCTCAACTCCCATCGCGCAGCGCGCATCGGCCGATCCAGCCCTCCGAGAGGCTCTCGGCTTCGATGACTCGGTCACCAGCTTGGAACGCGAGCGATTGCTCGATGCCCTTCGGGCGACGAGCTGGAACATTACCCGAGCCGCCGATCGCCTCCGGATCTCACGCGCGCGGCTTCGCTACCGGATCGAGAAATATGATCTCCGGCCCAAAACGAACAGGGCGCGACAGCACACGGGCGGTCGTCATTCCCCTGCGGCCGCGTTCGCTCCGGCAACAACCCCACCGCTGGAGTCGGCCCCCCTCTGGCCACTGCACTGGGAGCACCGCCATATATCCGTTCTGCGCGTTGATCTCCTGTTCGAGGCGCAGCCGGCAGTGCCGCCCGAGGCGAGCCGGGCGATGGAGCTGATCATCGAGAAGGTGCGGAGCTTCGGCGGACGAGTTCAGGAACTCGGTCCACGAACGCTCGTCGCCGCGTTCGGGCTCGAATCGGCAGAGGACGCCCCCAGCCGCGCTGCCATGGCAGCCATGGCCATTCAGAAGGCAACGGCACGCGCCTTTGCTTGGTCCGGTACACGCATCAAGCTCGCGGTCCACGTCGCACGACCGATGGTCGGACTGCTTGGCGGGACTCCGCAGATCGATCCCGATGGCATGGCCGATGCGGCCATGACCGTGAAGGCGCTGATCGCGCTCGGCGCGGCGGACACGATCGTCGCCAGCGAGGCGGCCGTTCCCTTTCTCGAGCGCCGCTTCGAGCTGGTTCGTGGAGACCGACCGGCAGGAGCGCGCGAGCTTTATTGCATCGTGCGACGGGAGCCGACCGGATTCGGTCTCGGCGGGCGCGCGCTGAGTCCCTTCGTAGGCCGGGATCAGGAGCTCCTGATCCTCCGTGATCGCCTCGCACAGGTGGAGCGAGGCCATGGCCACGTCGTCGGCGTGTTAGGGGAGCCTGGCGTAGGCAAGTCCCGGCTCATCTACGAGTTCACCCGATCGATGCACTTCCGGCCGTGGCGAATACTGGCAGGCCGCGCCGTATCGTACGGCAGGAATACTCCCTATCTCCCCCTCGTCGATCTCCTCAAGCAGTACTTCCAGATCGAGGATGGGGAGGCCCCGACCCGGATCCGTGAGCGGGTGACGGAGAAGATCTTCGGACTCGACTCGGCGCTGCAACCGCACGTTCCGGCGCTCGTATCCCTGCTCGATGGTGATGTGGAGAACCAGCAGTGGCAGTCACTCGAGCCAGTCCAGCGCCGCGAGCAGACGCTGGAGGCGATCAAGTGGCTGCTGATCCGGGAAAGTCAGACCCAGCCGCTCGGGTTCGTGCTCGAGGATTTGCACTGGATCGACACGGAGACGCAGGTAGCCATCGACCGGCTGATCGACAGCCTCCCGACCGCCCGCATCTTGCTCCTGGTCACCTACCGCCCGGAGTACCAGTTCGGCTGGGAGAGCAAGACGTCCTCCACCGAGATCCGTCTCGTCCCCCTCGAACCCAAGCGCACCGATGAACTGGTGACGACGCTCCTGGGAGAAGATCCGCAACTCTCGGCACTGAAGCGGCTCTTGATCGAGCGCACGGAAGGCAACCCGTTCTTTCTCGAAGAGAGCGTTCGAGCTCTCGTGGAGAGCAAGACGCTCGTCGGAGAGCGCGGGGCCTATTCGCTGGCGAAGTCGGTGGGCGTCATCCAGGCGCCGGCAACCGTGCGGGCCGTCCTGGCCGCTCGGATGGATCAGCTTCCAGCCGAGGAAGCAGCGCTGCTCCAGACCGCATCCGTCACCGGCGCCCAGGTGCCGTTCGCATTGCTCCGGGCAATCGCGGAGATCCCGGACGACAGACTACGATGCAGCTTGAAGCATCTCCAGGCGGCTGAGTTCCTCTATGAGCGAACCCTCTTTCCCAGTCCCGAGTACACCTTCAAGCATGCCCTTACCCACGAGGTGGCTTACGAGCGCCTTCTCCCGGAACGACGGCGTGTGCTTCATCGGCGCATCGTCGAGGCCATCGAGCGTCTCTACGCGGACCGCCTTGCCGAGCATGTCGAGCTGCTCGCCCACCACTCTCTCGGCGGTGAGATCTGGGACAAGGCGTCGCTGTACTGTCAGCAGGCCGGGATGAAGGCCGCTGGACGCTCGGCCAGCCGCGCGGCGGTGACGCACTTCGAGCAGGCGCTGGTCGCGCTCGAGCACCTTCCAGAGAGCCGGGACCGCGTCGAGCAGGCCATCGACGTCCGATTCGAACTGCGACGCGCATTCGCCGCACTCGGCGAATACGCTGACATCATGCAACACCTTCGCCAGGCGGAGGGCCTTGCCCAGGCTCTTGGCGACCGGCGGCGGCTTGGCTGGGCCCTGAACTACATGGCCTCTTGTCGCAACTGGATGGGCGATCCGAGCGGCGCCCTCGACTGCGGCCAACGCGCACTCGCCCTTGCCGCCGACCTCACTGATGCCGGCGTACAGGGGGTCACTTATATACTCGGAATGGTCCACTACGCTCTTGGAGAGTATCCGCAGGCAAGGGCGCTCTTCACGGACGCCGTGCTTCGCGTGCACGGTGACAACCTCTTCGAGCGCTTCGGACAAGCGGCCCTGCCTGCCGTGTTTTCTCGTGCCGGCCTTGTCCGATGCCTGGCGCAGCTCGGCGATTTTGCGAGCGGCGTCGAGTGTGGCGAAGAGGCCGTTCAAATCGCCGAGAGCGCGGACCAACCCTTCAGCCTCGTGCTCGGCTGTCTGGGTCTCGGCTCGGTCTACCTGCTCAAAGACGATTTGCCTGAGGCCATCCCTGTGCTCGAACGGGCCGTGGGCCTCTGCCGGAGATGGACGATTCCCGCCTGGTTCCCCGCCGCTGCGTCGTCGCTCGGCTATGCCTATGTGCTCTCGGGTCGCCTGGGAGACGGCATGCCCTTGCTGCATGAGGCCATCGACGAGGCGGCCCGCATGCGAATCGGGTATGACGAAGCGCCGACGGCCGCCTGGCTGAGCGAAGCCTACCTCCTGGACGGCGGACGGGACGAGGCAGTGTCCCTGGCTCAGCGCGAGCTGGATCGTTCGCGCGACTGTGGCCATCGAGGCCATGAGGCGTACGGCCTGCGGGTTTTCGCCGAGATCGCGGCCCATCTCGATCCCCACGATGTCGAGACGGCCAGAGACTACTACCATCAAGCCTTGGCCCTCGCCACCGAGCTCGGTATGCGCCCGCTCGTCGCTCACTGCCACCGCGGCCTCGGCGAGCTCTACCGGCGCACAGGCAAGAACGAGCAAGCCCAGGAGCGTCTGACGACTGCGGCGACGATGTACCTGGAAATGGGTATGACTACGGTCGCTTGAGCTTCACCTCCTCGTAGGGCGCGGAGAACGCATAGCCCGCGATGAGCCCGAGCCCCGGCTCCTCTACTCTCGCCCCCACGCCGCTCAGGAATGCGACCTCCCAGATCGGCATAAAGATCACCTTCTCATGGATGAGCTGCTGAATCCGGCGCAGGAGTGCTTCGCGCCTGTTCTTATCGAGCGCGGTCGCCTGCTCCCGGAACAGCTCATCGATGTCGGAATAGCTCCCATGGACGTACGCGCCCCCTGAGGCCACGAAGGTCTCGATTCTGGTGGCGGCATTGCCGAAGGCGCCGCTGCCGCCCTGAATAAGGTTTTTGAGCTTCTTCTCGGCGTACCCCTTGAAGAATGCCGCCTCCTCGAGTGGCCGGAGCTTCACCCGGATGCCGACCGCCCGAAGGTCATTGACCACGCCTTCTTGGCAGTTGGCGACGGTGCAGAAGTATTCGCCCGCGTCGAAGCCGTTCGGGTGGCCGGCCTCAGCCAGAAGTTGCCTCGCCTTGGTGGGATCGTAGGTGTACGCAGGCGGCTGCCAATAGAACTCGAAGCTGCTCGGAATAATGCTCCAGGTGATCTTCGAGAACCCCAGGTTCTCGGCCCGATTGATCGCGTCGCGGTTGATGGCGTGGTTCGCGGCGAGGCGCACGCGCCGGTCGTACCAGGGCGATCTCGGGTCCCACTGATCCGCCAAGTACACCCAGAACACCGCCTGGATCACGTGAGCCTTGAGCGTGAGGGCCGGGGCTCGGCGAAGCTCATCGGCGAGCACGCCGCGGACCGCGTAGATGATGTCGACCTCACCGCGCCTCAGCGCTGCGAGCCGCGCCGACTCGTCGGGAATCACCTTGAAGACCAAGCGCTTCACACTGGGCGGCTTACGCCAGTAGTGGTCAAACGCCTCCAAGACAAGCTCGACCCCGGGAGTGAACGAAACGAACTTGTAGGGACCGGCTCCGATCGGAGACTTCTTGAAACCCTCGTCGCCGACCATTTCGACATACCTCTTGGGCACGATCCAGTCGGCGCCGGTGGCGCGGGAGTAAAAGGCCATGAAATCAGGCCACGGCTGCTTGAGCCGGATGCGGACATGGCCGGGATCCGGGGTTTCGATCTCGGCGACGTGGTCCTTGAGCGTCGTGCGGGCCGCCCCGCGGTAGCGGTCGAACGAGAACTTGACGTCCTCCGCGGTGAGCGGATCGCCGTTGTGAAACGTGACGCCCTTGCGGAGGACGAACTCATAGACGAGCCCGTCCCGTGACACGCTCCACGACTCGGCAAGACCCGGGGCCATCGGATTGCCCGGCATCGGTTTCACCATCGCGTCGTGAAGCGCGTAGAGGATCATGAATGGCGCAAGGATCCCGGGCGTCTCGGCGGGGTCGAACCAACCCGGAGCAAGTGAAACAGAAACGGCCCAGGTCATCTGACCCTCTGGCGCCGCCGCACTGGGCGAGAACTCACCGGCCGAGATCACCAGGACGAGCAACGTCCCGCAGAGCGCTCGAATGAGTCCGACGCGTGATCCAGTCTGGTGAGTCACCGCGTGATAATAGACGAGCGCCTACGTAACTTCATCGCCGTCAAGGCCACTTGATTACGCTGCCACTCCTGCTATTATCCCCTCCGCTTCGCCCGACGATCGGTGAGGTGGAATGCTGGCCGCACTCGGTTTCACGCGCGGCGTCACGCTCCTGGCCATCTTTGGCCTCGGGGTTGCCTCGCTGTGCCTCGTCACCGTCGGCGAGCGCGAGTTCGCGGTCGTTTCCCAGTTCGGCCGGCCGGTGCGCGTGGAGTCCACACCCGGACTCAAGCTCAAGCTTCCGGCGCCCTTCCAGACGGTCACCCGGGTCGACCGGCGGCTCTTCGCGCTCGTCCCCGCCCCGCGCGAGTTCCTGACCCTCGGCAAGCAGAGCGTCGTCGCCACCGGCCTCATCCTCTGGAGAGTTGAGGATCCGGCGAAGTACATGCGGACGGTCTTCGACCGGGTCGGGGCCGAGTCGCGTCTCGCGGACATCCTCTTCGCCGAGCTGGGCGGAGCACTCGGCGGGGCGCCCTTCGCGGCGTTCGTCTCCACCGCTCCCGGCGAGTATCGGGCCGAGGCCGTCCTGGCCGGCATGACGCGGCACTACCGCGAGCTCGCTCGGCGGGACTACGGCATCGACGTGGTCGACGTGCGCCTGCGCCGGCTGGACTTTCCCGAGCAGAACCGGGCGAGCGTGTTCGCCCGGATGAAATCGGAGCGCGTCCGGATCAGCATGCAGTACCGGTCGGAAGGCGAGGAGGAGGGGCTCAAAATCAGGGCCACGGCCGAGAAGGCCAAGAGCGGCATCCTCGGCGAGGCCTACAAGCTCTCGCAGCAAATCCGCGGCGAGGGCGAGGCAGGGGCGGCCAAGATCTACGGAGAGAGCCTCTCCCGGGCGCCAGACTTCTACCGCTTTGTCCGGTCGATCGATGCCATGAAGAAGACCGTCAACAAGGACACGACCATCGTGCTGCCGGTCGATTCCGACCTGTTCCGGCTCCTGCGAGACAGCCGGTTCCGCTTCCCGGAGGACTGATCTGGAGAGGGGTGATCACGGGATCGCCGTCGCTTGGGGAAATCGACAACGCCGTGCACTCTCACGTCTGGCCAGGAGCTATCCCATGTTCGATGCTCGCACGATGAAGCTGGTCGCCGCCTTGCTGCTCTTGCCCGCGCTGCTCGTGCTGGTGCTGAGCCTGCCGGCGTCGGCCAAGACCGTCAACTACAAACCCCAGACCGTGTACTTCACGTACTGTCATTCGCACCCACCGGCGGCGCGGATCGCGTCCGGCGACACGGTCGTCACCAACACGCGTGACGCCTCCAACGACGCCTTCCAGCCCACCATGAAGACCACCGCCGAGGGCAAGCTCGACCTGTCCCGCGTGAACCCACAGACGGGTCCCTTCTACGTCGAGGGCGCCGAGCCCGGCGACACGCTGAAGGTGCACCTCGACAAGGTCACGGTGAACCGCGATTGGGGTTGGGGCGGGGCCCTGCCCTACTTCGGCGCGCTGGCCCCCGAGTACAAGACGATGATGGTCACCCCGCCGGTCCAGGACCAGCTCTTCATCTGGCGGCTGGACCGGTCCCGGAACGTGGCCATTCTCAACATGCCCAAGAGCAAGATCGGCAAGGTCGAAGTCCCCATCCGCG
>WNFQ01003698.1_pt1 | contig 11159 bp, 10 predicted proteins | sample 5400171 | NCBI WGS metagenome assembly WNFQ01 (sample SAMN13153356, study PRJNA577476) | soil metagenome | isolation source: 20 cm soil under Madrone tree | place: USA:California | collected 2016-06-14 | reverse complement strand
GCCGGCAAATGCCAGCACTACGGGAGTGCTCAACACGATCATCGAGTGGATTTAACTTAAATTAACTTAAACTAGTGTGCCGCATCGCTCGGGCCTGTGGGGTGCCCCTGGCTGCCGGATTGAGCCGCCCCTTTTGACGGGTCGCCTCGGCGGGCTTCCTCTCCTTAATCGGCCGAATTTTCGGCTTGCATTTACGCCCGGGATGTGCTATTTTAGCAAATTATAAACGTGCCGATTCGGCAAACCATGGTCACCTCATTTAGGTATGCGGAATGCCCGTCACAGTCCTCCCTGCTGCCTCCCTCAGGACCGCCAATCGCCTCCCTGCTGGCCGAGTTATGTGGTTGGTCTCTATCTCTTTGATCAGCTTGATCTTATCATCGATCGGACCGGCCATTTTCGGGCGTGAAGCGAAGTTTCTCCCTGCTCTCAGGGAGGCGGCGGGTCCGCGACCCTGGCTTTTGGATCGAGCCAGGAAACCCTCTCCCCGGCCCGGTAACCGCAGCCCCAGACTGTTTCGGCTATGGTGCCGGCCGTGTCCCTATCGGGGCGGTCACGGCTGCGCCGCTTACGGGCGCAATACGAGCCCCTCTTGGGCGACGATCGTACCGGGCCGAGCGATTGCCGCGTTAAATCAGCCAACCGCCAGGTCTCCCCGGGTTAGCTTGCTGCGCAGCGCGGAGCAAAGCAACCCAGCCAGGAGGCGTAACCCTGGCGCAAGCAGCGGCGCTCGGGCGGCAGAATCAACGCCGCTGCGCCGTCTCCGACGCGGTGACTGCCGCGACGCCGGCGAAAAGCTCCTCAACCGCGGCCCGCGCCAGGCCGCGGGTGACGAAGACCAACCGCGAGCGCCGATCTTCGTCAGGCCAGTCCTCGAGCTCGATCGGCGGATGGGCGAGATGCTGAACAAAATGGACGACGACCGGCCCGCGGCATTCCGCGATCGCGAGGAGGCCCTTGACGCGCAAGAGATCGGAGCCGCGCAGCGCCGCCAGAACCGCCATTGCTTGCTCGAAAGCCGGCCAGCTCAGCGGCTCGTCGAAGACCAGCGAGAAGCTGCTGAGCCCGTGCGTGTGCGCAGTCCTGCCGAGCTCGAAATTGTCCCGCGCCACAGGCGGCTCGTCGAGCAAAAACGCCGGCTCGATCTCGCCATTTCTGGCGATGCCGATCGGGGCGGGGTTGAGCGCGGCAATCTGAGCAATAAGGAGCTCGGCGACGCCCGGCTCGGCGAGATCGCTCTTGCTGACAACAACGCGGTCGGCCAGAGCCGCTTGCCGACGGGCTTCGGGCATTTCTTCGAGATCACTTATCCCCGCGACCGCGTCGACGACGCAGATCAGGGCCTGCAGGTGAAACTCGCGGCCGAGCGCCCGGTCGGTCGCGAAGGTCTGCAATACCGGGCCCGGATCGGCAAGCCCCGAAGTCTCGATGAGGACGCGCTCGAAGCTTGGTACCGCGCCGCGGGCGCGGTCGGCGAAGAGTTCGCGCAGGGTCTCCTGCAAGTCGCTGCGCACATTGCAGCATAGGCAGCCGTTGCCAAGCAGGACCGTTGCGTCGCTGCTCGACCGCAACAACGCGTGATCGATGCCGATATCGCCATACTCGTTGACGACGACCGCGGTGCCCGCACCCTCGGGCTTGTCGAGCAACGCGCGGATCAAGGTCGTCTTGCCCGAGCCGAGAAAGCCGGTCACGACGACGACCGGCAGCCGCGGCCCGCGCGGGCGCTTCCGGCGGCGGCCGAAGGGTAGCGGCTCTTTCCCCGCGAAGGGCGCGCCGGGGCCGACGTCAGAAGTCCATTTCAAGCGTGTAGAGCCCTCCGACATGGCGGTCGACGGTATAAACGATGGCGCGCTCGTCGACGAACACGTCGTTTATCTGGATCGACCCGGTCGGCGCGCCTTCGGGCGGGGCCGGGACGAAATAGCCGACCTCTTGCGGCTGGTAGGGGTTCGAGGTGTCGTAGGCGCGCAGCCCGCCATTGAAGAAGGTCCCGAGCACGATGCGGTCGGATTTCCAGGCGTTCGGCTTTGGCACGTTTTCGTAGAGATTGTGCGCGCCGTAGCGGCCGCCGCGGCGCTGAAAGGCTTCGAGCGGCGGCAGCGGGCAGGTCGAGATCGGCACCGGGTTGGCCTCGTGCCGTCCATCGACGATCCACACGAGCTTGGGCCAGTCGCCCCCCTCCATGCGCACGCACTCGTCGCTGACGATGTAAAGGTTGCGGTCGAAGAACGGCACGACGGTGTGGGTGAACCCGTGATAAGGCGGATGGTAATCCCAGCGTGCCACCATCTTCGGATGCGCCATGTCGGCAATGTCGAGGATGACCAGCCCGCCGTCGATATAGCCAAGATAGGCGCGGTCCGGCCGCTCGGGATAGACATTGGTGTTGTGCGGACGGAAGCCGGTATCGGCACCCTCCGGGTGGCGCTCGGGCGGCGGCTCGCTGTCGCCCTCCCTTGTCCCGGGGAGCCACCAGCGGCCGACCTCGACGGGCTTGGAGGGGTTCTTCACATCGATGATCCGGTAGAACTGGTCATCGCGAGGATGGCTCGGGATGAAGTCGGGCGCGCCGGAGCTCATATGAATGTACTCCCCGTCGGCAAACCACAATTGGTGGACACCGCGGGAGTGGGGCCCGGAGCAGTCGAAAAAGGTGATCGAGCGCGGGTTCTCCGGCACCGAGATGTCGAACAGTTCGAAGCCGGCGGGCTGCAGCCCCGGCTTCGTCGTTTGATAGGCGACTGCCAAGATGTCGCCGACCGTCTCGAGCGAGTTCGAGCGCATATGGGATTGCGGCAGGTCGGCCCGCGCGACGAGCTTCGGTGCCCGGGGATCGCTGACATCGACGGCGGTGAAGTTCTTCGGGGCGCTCTCATGGGCGAGCCACAGAATGCGCCGCCCGTCCTTGGCGATCTGGATAGACATGCCCTCGCCGATGCCCCCGAACCCGTCGAGCTCGTGGTGTGCGAGCTGCCGAAAATTCCAAATCGCCGTGTCGGTCATTTGTCGACCCCTTTTGAGCTGTGGCCCCACTAACGCTAGCAGCCTCGCGCCGCGCGCGGCAGCCGTCAAGTAGGCACCCTCCTTGCGGGATAAGCCCCGGTTCGCGGCGACGAACATGTCTCGCCCGCCGCGCCCGCTCGATCCTCGGTGCCTGAAATAGGCCGCCGACTCCAATCAATATCGCTGCCCTAAAACTCGGGCCGCAGAGCACCAGCGGACGGAACTTGACTGCTGCTAGATTATGCGCATTGTATTTCCGAATTCAAAACGCGCGCGACCTCCTTCGGCAACCGGCAGAATTAGCGAAATTGGTAATAAATCTATGGGAGGCCTGGGAAGGAGATGATTGATTCCGGTTGGGAGCGCGCTGCCGTCCCGCTCAAATTTCAGATGGGCGACATCGTGCTCGGAAAGGCGATGCTGTCGCTTTTTCGGCGCAGTGCGCAGCTCGATGAACGGCCCTTGCACGTCGGCGACATTCCGCGCCCGCCGCCGGTCCTCGATGGCGCTGACGGCTACGTCGTCTGGTCTCAGCCGATCGCAAGGAAATTGCCGGTCTTGAGCGCGTGCCGCGATGCGATCCTTTACACGCCCCGGCAATACAGACGCTTTTCCATCCGCCTTTGTGGCGACTTCGAGCAATATATGGGAACGTTCTCAGCCAGGACACGCTCGGGCCTTCGGCGAAAGCTCCGCAAAATGGCCGAGGCCTCCGGAGGCACGATCGATTGCAGGGAATATCGGACTCCCGCACAGATATCCCTGTTTTTTCCACCGGCACGAAAAGTCTCCTCCAAGACGTACCAAGAGCGACTTCTCAAGTTGGGGTTGCCCGCTGACGAGGAATTCTTTAAATCTGCGCAAGCATGCTCAACAGACGATGGGGTGCGTGCCTATCTTTTGTTCGTGAACGGTGTGCCGATTAGTTATCTGTACTGTGTAGTACGCGGTCAAGTCGTGTCATATGATTATCATGGTTATGATCCCGCCTATGCCAAGCTCTCTCCCGGCACGGTATTGCAAACCGTCGCACTCAAATCCTTGTTCGCAGAGCAGCGGTTCACCATGTTCGATTTTAGGGAAGGTGAGGGCGAGCACAAGGAACGTTTTTCGACCGAGAGCTGTCTTTGCGGCGATGTTTATGTTGTTAGCCGTCGTGTTGCGCCGATGTCTCGGGTCATGCTTCACTATCTCATGGATAGGACGTCTGCTTCCGGAGGTGTGATATTGGACCGGCTGAAGCTCAAATCACGATTGCGGCGGCTGGTTAGAGGCGGCTTAGGGGCTGCCTTGCTCTTTCAAGTGGAGGCCTTCGGCGTCGGTGACCTGCCGGTATGGGGTTAGAAGCGTCTCCGGGGGTGCTTTGCTCTTTCGAGTATTTCCACTGCAGCGATCATTGAAGCGTTGGAGATCCCAGACCGCAAACGCCACTCACCCGCCAGGCGGCTTGCACAGCTGAGATACGCATGGGACCGGCATGGGCTCATTGGATTCGTGTGGCTGGTAGCGTACAATATTGCGCACCACATCCGCAGCCTCAATCGGCGCGGGCAGGTAACACAGCAGGTCGACCCGTTCGACCAGAAATACGGCGCTGAGACAGGTGGCTACCGCGATATCCGCAGCCTCGACGTCATTACGTTGCCTGCCGCGCGTTATGCTGGACGCTACGAACCGAGCAGCGCGGAATTGGTCCGTTCTGAACTTGAGAAACTGCAGATTGACCCTGAACGCTTCACATTTGTCGACTTTGGGTCAGGTAAAGGTCGAGTGCTGCTGATCGCCGCCGGGTTTCCCTTCAAGGAGGTTGTCGGCGTTGAATTTTCGCGCGAACTTCACGAGATCGCGAAGCGAAATATTGCACAAATTCCGCCGGAATGCAGTCGTGCCGGAGCCCTTCGGAGCATCCACGGCGATGCAGCCGCATTCGAGCTGCCGAAATCCGATCTCGTCTGCTATTTCTACAACCCGTTTGACCCGCCCGTCATTACCGCAGTCGCGGATCACTTGGCGGCGCACCACCGCGATTTTGGCCATCGCATCATAATTATCTACGTGGATCCCCGTCATCGCGAGGCCTTCGAGCGGACGCAGAAATTTGTAGCGCTCGATGAAACGCCGGGCACTCTGATCCTAACTACGGTTCAGGAACCCGCTGATCAGACGATCGGATCCTCGGAAGAGAGCGGATAAGAGGTGGGGCCAGAGGTTGACCGCCGGCAGTCGGGTGTGTGTATCCAGAGATCGCTCGGAGATCGGTATGGAATTCGGCGTCCAGTTTTTTCCCGACGTCAGGCCCGAGCAGAAATCCGGCGCCGAGTATTTTCGTGATGCGCTTTGCCTGGTGGAAGAAGCGGAGAAACTCGGGTTCTCCCACATCCGCATCGTCGAGCATTATTTTCATTACTACGGCGGGTACAGCCCCAACCCAATGCTGTTTCTCGCCGCCGCGGCTCAGCGCACGCGCCGGGCGCGGCTGGTGACGGGTGCGGTGCTGCCGATCTTCAACCATCCGCTGAAGCTCGCCGGCGAAATCGGCATGCTGGACGCGATCAGCGACGGCCGCCTCGATGTCGGGTTCGCGCGTGCCTTTCTGCCGCACGAGTTTCGCCGGTTCGGCCGCTCGCCGAACGATTCGGTGGCCCGCTTTCGCGAGTGCATCGAACAGGTCGAGTTGCTGTTGACCCGCGAGAGCGTGACCCATCGCGGCCGCTTTCACGCGATCGAGAACACCACCTCGCTGCCGCGCCCGACCCAGAAGCCGCGTCCGAAATTCTACATCGCCGCGCAAAACACGCCGGATTCGTTCATCTTTGCCGGGCGGATGGGCTATTCCGTCATGGCGATCCCGCTGACTGGTGCAGCGATGCGTCCGCTGCTCGGCGCCTACCGCGAGGCCTGGAAGGAAGCCGGTCACCCGGGCGAGGGCGAAGTCATGCTGGCCTTTCACATGTTCTGCCACGAAGACAGAGCACACGCCCGCGTCGTCGCCGGCCCGTTGCTCGACGCTTATTTGCGCTCGCTCGTCGAGGCCGCCGGCGACTGGCTCGATGGACCTGCCTCGGCGGACTATCCCGGCTACGACCGGATGATCGCCAAGCTACGCGAGACCACGGCGGCGGACCAGATCTCGAGCGGTGCTGCTTGGATCGGCTCGCCGGATGAGATCATCGCTGCGATCGCCCGTACCCGCGAGGCGTTCGGCGATTTCGAGCACGCCTCCCTCCAGGTCAACTTCAACCTGATGCCGCTCGCGGCGGCGCAAGCCTCAATGCGCCTCTTCGCCGAGCGAGTGATGCCGCGTTTCGCAGGAACAGATCGGTAGCCGAATCACCGCGCCGGCTTGATTGCCGTCCGCCCAGTTTGCGGCGCGTCGATGATCGTGCCCGAGACGGGCTCGACCCAGACGAGACGATCCTCGACGGCTCTGACCCCCGGGACGTTCTCGGCAGCGACGCGCAGCGCGTCGCGTTCCTTCTCATCGAGAATGACGCCGTCGAGGCCGACGACTCCGTCGGTGACGGTAATCGCCAAACCGTCGCGCGGCACCCAAGAGACTTTCGCCAGCTCGGCGAGGATGCGCTCGCGGATCTCATCGTCTCCGGCCACCGCCACGGGCTGCACTTCGAGCGAGCGGGCGAGCGCGCGCAGCAGGTCGGCGCGGCTGACGATGCCGACCGGGGTATCCCCGTCGAGCACCGGCACCCGCTTGATGCGGCGCCGTTCCATCAGCGCCACGATCTCGTCGAGCGGCGTGTCGGGGGTGACGCTGACGAGGTCGCGGGTCATGATCTCCTCGACCTTGCGTCCATGGGTTCGGACATATTCGCCGGCCAACCGTCCCGGCCCCATCAGGATCTCGAGCCAGCGCGGGCGGTGCCGTTCGGTACCCGTTTCGCTGCGGCGCAAGAGGTCGCCCTCGGTCAGAATTCCGACCAGCCTGCCTGCCGCGTCGATCACCGGCAGACCGCTGATCTGATTGTCGAGCATCAGCCGAATGGCCTCTGCGATCGTCGCGTCGCGGCCGACCGAAAGGATGTTTCGGCTCATGACATCCGAGGCTTTCATCCGGCATCTCCTGGGGCGACGGCAAGTGCGGCGACGCCGGGCAGCTCGCGGCCTTCCAGCCATTCGAGGAAAGCGCCGCCTGCGGTCGAGACGTAGGACAATTCCTCGGTCACCTTGGCTGCGGCAAGTGCGGCCACGGTATCGCCGCCGCCGGCGACGCTGAGCAGTTTCCCGGCCCGGGTCCGTGCTGCAACCCTCTTCGCCACCGCCACCGTGGCCTCCTCGAAGGGAGGTGTTTCGAAGGCACCGAGCGGCCCGTTCCAGACGAGGGTGCGGGCTTCTTCGAGCGCGGCGGCGATCCGGTCCACGGTCTTCGGGCCGACATCGAGAATCATCATGTCGCTCGGGACCGCATTGATCGGGACGATTTGGGTCGGCCTCCCGGGTGCGAGCGCAGCGGCAACGACGGCGTCTTCAGGAAGGATCACGCGACAGCTGCGCTCGCGGGCGAGGGCGAGGAGGTTGCGCGCATTATCCGCCATGTCGCGCTCGCAGAGCGAGCGGCCGACCTCCGTCCCCTCGGCGAACAACAAGGTGTTGGCCATCGCCCCACCGATCGCCAAGAGATCCACCTTGCCGATGATAAAGCGCAGAAGGTCGAGCTTGGTCGACACCTTGGCCCCGCCGACGAGGGCCATAACCGGCCGCACTGGAGTTTCGAGCGCGGCCGTCAGGGCGGAAAGCTCCGCCTCCATCAGCTTTCCGGCGGCGGCCGGCAGCAAATGCGCCAGTGCGGCGATCGAGGCATGCGCGCGGTGGGCAGCCGAGAACGCATCGTCGACATAAACTTCGCCGAGCTCGGCAAGGGCGCGAGCGAACTCCGGCGAATCCGCCTCCTCGCCCTTGTGGAAGCGAAGATTTTCGAGGAGTGCAACTTGGCCGGGCCGAAGCGCTGCCACCACCCGCTTCGCTTCCGGGCCGACGCAATCGGTCGCGAAAGCCACCTCGCGGCCGCCGATCGCCTTCTCCAGGGGCGCAACCAGCGGCCGCAGAGAAAGAGCCGGGTCCGGTCCGTCCTTTGGACGACCGAAATGCGACATCACGACGACCTTGGCGCCTCGCGCGATCAGCACCTCGATCGTCGGCGCCAGCCGCTCGATCCGCGTGGCGTCGGTAACCAGGCCGTCCTTTAGCGGGACATTCAGATCAGCGCGCACCAGCACTCGCTTGCCGCGGACATCGAGGTCGTCAAGGGTTCGAAATCTCGCCATCGGCTCGGCTCCTGGGCTGACATTCTCTTATACCCGCCTTTGCGTGGCGCGGCTCCCGCGCGGTGACGTCGGACGAGGTTAGTGCTATTCCTCCAAAGGCTCGTTGTTGATGTCGAAGCACCCCGTCGGAACAACCCCGGGAGACTCGATGATCAAGACCATACTCGTTCCGGCGACCGGCGGCGATGGCGACCCTTCGGTATTCGCATCGGCTCTGGCTGTCGCCCGCCGGTTCGATGCACATCTCGAGTTCCTGCATGTCCGCCCCGACGCGGCGGCAATGGCGGTCGGCATGGCCGCGGACGGAGGCGGCGCCACGATGGTCGGCAGTCTGATCACGCGGTTGGAGGAAGAGGCCGACCAGCGCGAGAAAAAGGCAGACCGGCAGTTCCAAAGCTTTTGCCGGGGCGAAGCGCTCGCGCTCTGCGAGGCCCCGCCCGCGCCGCCGGGTCCGTCGGCTTGGTGGTTCCGAGAAGTCGGCGCCGAACCCTACTGGGTCACCGAATATGGACGCTCTGTCGACCTCTTGGTCATCGGGCGCCCGGGCAAGGGTGGGTCATTGGAGACCGTCGAGGGAGCTCTCATCGACAGCGGCCGCCCCCTCCTGATACCCGCCGCAGCACCCCTGGCTAGCGTTCCCGAAACCATCGTCATTGCCTGGAAGGCCACCCGAGAAGCCGCCCGTGCGGTCACCGCGGCATTGCCCTTCCTGCAGATCGCCAAACAGATCGTCATCATGACCGTCGCCGAGGATCACAGCGCGCTCGAAAATGAGGCGGATCGCCTGATGGCCGCTCTTCGCTGGCGCGGCGTCCCGGCCACGGTTCGCCATCTCCAGCCGGACGGACACGACGCCGCGGACAAACTGCTGGGCGCCGCCCGCGAGCATGCCGCGTTGCTGGTGATGGGCGGCTACGGCCACAGCCGGTTGCGGGAGTGGATCTTCGGCGGCTTTACCCAGCATGTCCTGCGCGGGTGCGAGGTACCGGTTCTGATGGCGCATTGAGGGCTCATGAGCGAAGGGCAATCAGATGCTGACGATCCCACTGGAGAAGCTCGCCTACGTCATCGAGAAGGCACGCGAGTTCGATGCGCAGGCGCCGCGCGATGCGGAGGAAGGTTCCAACGCCGCCGACGACGATGAGCGGGAGATCCTCTTGGATACGCCGGACAATCCGACCGAGCAGGAACTGCGGGACGCAATCGACGGGCTCGGCATCCCCGAGCGTCAGGAGCTGCTCGCGTTGATGTGGCTGGGCCGCGGCGATTATGATGCCGAGAGCTGGTCCGAAGCATTGCAGCAAGCTCGTCAGACACAGTCGGCGAGCGAGACCGCCTATCTTCTCGGCACGCCGCTTCTGGGCGACTACATCGAAGAGGGAGTCGCCACCCTCGGCCTCTCGCTCGAGGATTCCCGGAGGGGCTGAGGCCATTGCCCCGCGCGATCGCTTCGGAACTGTCCCCGGCTGCTCTAGGCCTGGACTCGCCCGCGGCCGCGAGCGAAGTCGATCTCGAGCACGAACTCGGGATCATTCGCGAGGCCGGTGCAGACAACCGCACGGGCGTATTCGGCCCGAACTCGGCGATGTGGCGGCTCGACAAAGAAGCTGGATTGTTTCTCGGAGCAGGCCGTGCACTGCTGTTGCAGCTGGCTCATCCGTGGGTTGCCACAGCGATCAGCCGATATTCGCGCGTGCTGGCCGATCCGATCGACCGGTTTCATGGGACATTCAAGTTCATGTTCACGATGGTGTTCGGCACGACGGAGCAGGCATTAGCGATGGCCCGCCGTCTGCACCGGCGGCACGAGGGCATCAGCGGAAGACTGGCAAAGTCGGCTGGTCGGTTTGCCGCGGGCTCGCTATACCGGGCCAACGAGGTGGCCGCGTTGCGCTGGGTCCACGCTACGTTGATCGATACCACGGTTGTTGCCCACGAACTTCTGTGTCCGAGACTTTCCGCCGAGGAGCTTGAGCACTATTGGGATGAAGCTCGGCTGTTCGCCGCCTTCTTCGGCATTCCCCAGGCTGGCTTGCCGCGGAGCTGGGCCGAGTTTGCCGCCTACAACGAAAACATGTGGCGATCAGATGTTCTTACCGTGACTGCCGAGGCACGAGCAATTGCCGGAGCCATTCTCTCCGGTGTCGGGACCCGGCTTCCGATGCCGTCTTGGTATCGGGCCTTGACGGCAAGCCTGCTGCCGACTCGACTGCGCGACGAGTTTGGGTTGCCCTACGGCGCAGCCGAGCGCCGCAAGACCGATCGGGTGCTGGCAGCTTTCAAATGGGTCCACGCGTGGACACCGGATTGTCTGCGCTATGTCGGGCCATACCACGAGGCGGCGGCGCGCCTCGCCGGGCGGCAGTCGGGAGTAACGACGCGGCTGTCGAACCGCTTTTGGATCGGGCAGAAGACGATGGCCGGGTGAGAGGAGAAGGGAATGGCGCAACAGGCGCCGGTGCTGAACTCAGCGGACGCCGAACGAAATGTCGTCCGGGTGCCGGCAGGGATGGACCTGATCGAATGGTATTTCGAGCGGGGCTGGACCGACGGGCTTCCGGTGGTGCCGCCGACCAGAGCGCGGGTCGACGCCGTTGTCGAAGCGCTGGGCGGCAATCCGCATTTCGTCGAATGCAAGGTGCCGCCGCGCCACGGCAGCCTCACTCGCGAGGTGCTGGCGATCAACATGGTGATGGCCGGTTGCAAGCCCGAATACGCGCCGGTGGTGCGCGCCGCGCTGCTGGCGCTGACGGCCGACGCTTCAACCTGAACTGGGTCCAGGCGACGACCCACATGGCGGCACCGCTATTGATCGTCAATGGCCCGATCGCCGACGGGATCGGGATGAACGGCGACTGCAATGCGTTCGGCTCG
>WNFQ01010883.1_pt1 | contig 11164 bp, 10 predicted proteins | sample 5400171 | NCBI WGS metagenome assembly WNFQ01 (sample SAMN13153356, study PRJNA577476) | soil metagenome | isolation source: 20 cm soil under Madrone tree | place: USA:California | collected 2016-06-14 | reverse complement strand
GCGCGTGAGCGCTAACCGCATCGAAGCTGCCGAGCAGGTCGCGCGCACCCGCGCCCACAGCTGCCTGAACGCTTGACCACCATCGCGCCTAAGTTTACGGCCAACCAGGTCCATAGCCTGGATGCCTGTGGTTCCCTCATGAATCGCGTTTAGCCGGTTATCGCGATATAGCTGTTCCACGTCGAAATCGCGCGTATAACCGGCACCGCCGTGGATTTGGATGGCGAGGTCGAGCGATTGCTGGCCCCATTCGGCCGGCCAGGTCTTCGTGATGGGAGTCAGCAGCGCCAGTAATTCCCCTGCCGATCGCCGCTCCGGCGGTGTCTCCGCGGAATTGTGTTCGTCGAATAGGCGAGCCGAGTAGAGAACGAGCGCGAGCGCGCCTTCGGCATAGGCCTTCTGAGCAAGAAGCATGCGCTTCACGTCGGCGTGTTCGATAATTGCTACCGGGCTACCGCCCTGGACACCGACAGGCCGGCCCTGTACGCGGCCGCGCGCATAGTCGAGCGCCATCAGATAGCCTCGATAGGCCAACATCGCGGCTCCCATGCCGACCGAGATACGCGCCTCGTTCATCATCTGAAACATCTGTGGCAGACCTTGGCCCAACTCACCAACCAACCAGCCAACGGCTCCGGCGCGCCCCGCAGGCGCATGACGGCCTTCGCCAAAGTTTAGCGCGCAATTAGGTAGGCCGCGATAGCCCATCTTGTGGTTGAGTGCTATGGGCGTTACATCGTTGCGGTCGCCGTCCGGAAGAAGCTTCGGCACGATAAACAGCGAGATGCCTTTCGTACCTTCGACCGTCCGCCCGAGCGGGTCTGCAACCTTTGCCAACACAAGATGAACGATGTTGGCTGTTACATCGTGGTCGCCGCCCGAGATCCACATCTTATTGCCGATAATGCGGTATCGCCTGCCAAGACGGTCTTCACCATCCGGCTCGGCGCGAGTACGGATGTCGCCGAGCGAAGAGCCTGCCTGCGATTCCGAGAGGCACATGGTACCCATCGCCTTGCCGACAATCTACGGCTCGGCGAAGGCAGCGATCTGCGCCGCGCTGCCGAATGTGGCAATCAATCGCGCGTTGCCGACGGTCAACAGCAGGAACGAAGGTGTGGCAATTGTCGCGCTCATCAATATTCCCAATATCGCAATATGAACCACATGCGGCAACTGCAGGCCGCCCGATCCTTCATCAAACACGCAAGCGAAAAAGCCTGCCTCCCCGAGGAGTCGCACCGCCCCTGCGACAGCGGGAAGCACGATCACTCCACCAGCCTCGTCGATCGAGGGCTCGTTAAGATCCGATATGCGCAGAAGAGGTGCAAGTTCTCGCTCTGCGAGGTCCTGCGCCAGCGTGAGAATGGCGTCGATGCTGTCCGCCGAATGGCTCGCAAAGCGGGGACGGGCTAACAGAGCATTGACATTGAGCCACTCGCGCAGCAGAAAATCAATATCGCGGCGGTTGATAATGGCAGCAGCACTCATCCTGCACATCCTTTCTCCAACGTCGAATCACTATAAGTTCTCGATCGATTGAAATCGGCCGGCGATGCCGACCCTCCTATCAGTGCTTGCGCCCGCAACTATGCCCTATCTTTCTTTCCGGCTAACCGTTCTTTCCGGCTAACCGAGTTCAACTTACTATCGCATTCGCCCCGCATCACAAGTTGGCGAGCGCCATCTTGCGCAAAGACGAGATGGCGTCTGCGTTTGCAGCCGTAGCGGCATGGAGGCCTTGAATTAGCCCGTTTGGCAGTCTTGAGCCGATCGCTTCTTGAAATGACGGACGCGATTGAATGGCGTCCCACCAGCGATGGAGACCGGGCAACTGCTGCCGCGACGCAAGTAGGCCAAGGGCCTCAAGACGATGCGCGAACGGCGTCAGTGCAATATCAGCGAGACTGTATCTTGAGACTAGATATGTGCTATCTCCAAGCGCGGCCTCTGCCTTTCTCTGCAATTCGAATAATCCCCGAACCGCATCTGGCACTTCCGGTGCCTTCAGTCCCAGCTCAATCGCGTTGCGTCGAGTCTCTCTAATTTGTAGATTCGGAATTCCCTGGTAATACAGCTCTCTTTCCGCCTTACTCTTGCTCAAATATGCTGCACGAGAGAAAATCGCATAGGTTACTAATCCGAGGTGCATGAGATTATCGTCCACCAGCTTGAGCCAGTAGTTCATTTTTGCTCGGTATTGTGCGTCACTGGGCCGTAGTTCAATCGCCGGGAACGCGTCCTCGATATAGTTGAGAATGACGCTTGATTCAATAATTGTCGCCCCATTGTGAGTGATAACCGGCACGAGGCCATTGGGATTGAGCGCTCGAAACTCGACGCCAGCCAGATCTTCTCGCTCGAGCAGCTTATCCTCGAACGGAATCCTTTTCTCCGCGAGTGCGAGTAACACCTTGGCAGCACACGTTGCCCCGGTGAAGTGATACAGCGTTAACATAGGCAATCCCCCCGGAAGTCTTGCATCGGCAGCGCGAACTCAAACACTCCGCTCTCACTTTTGCAAGAGAGAGATCTATGCTTCTGAATTGACAATCAGTATATCTTATGGTTTTATCAGTAACAAGTAGGGGGTACATCAGTTGTATGCAGCAGACTCACGCCAATGGATAACCAGAAGCGCGAAAGTCTTGTGGAAGACGCCGCTATTGCGGCGATCACGCCGATACATTGATAAGCCCGCGAGAACGGACTTTGGTGACAATCTACCGCAGATCAACGGCTATGGGCTTTTGGATCCTCGGCAGGAGTTGAGCCCGAGCGTGGCTCATGGCGGGTTGACGAAACGGCAAACAACAAATTCTATGTTATCAACATCGCACATTATGTTATCAACATCGCACATATAGTTGACGACGTTACCGCTACCGCCGGAATGCCGGTCACATTCGGTGTGTCCAGCTCGTCAACATGAGTAAATAGCAATGGGAAATATCCCTTTTCGAATGATTGCGCTGTTTACTGGTGCCTATGTTGGCCAGCTTATGGCTATAGTTCTCCTGCCGCGCACTAGCGGATTTACCAATCCATCTGCCACCATGGGTTTTATTACAATTAGCTTATTTAGCGCCTGGACGATTGCACGATTGGTGCATGGTGGCGTGAGTCTCGGAATCCTCTTGCCGCTGATGTCAGCCACTGTGCCACTCGGCGCGGTAGTTGTTGGAATTGTCATGCATGGCGAATCGGCGTCATTTCTGAGGGTAGCATTGCTGGTATTTGCGTGCGGCCTGGTCGGCTTGGCATCACGCACGGCATGAAATCCGCCGCGTACAATACAAGTCAGCTGTAGTCTAGCAATGGTAAGCAACGTCGACGCGGGCTTGCGAAACCAAGATTACCGAGGCTCAGGCGTTTTCTCGATCATGCCTACGCACAAGACGGCCGCACCGGCTTGATGCTGCAGACGCTGCTTGAGACCGGCGTGCGTGCCTCCGAGTTGCTGCTGCGAGTCGAGGATGTGAGCCTCCGAGCGCGTCGTCACGATCCGGCGGGGCAAGGGCGCCAAGCGCCGTGAGGTGCCGATCCGACGTGAGTTGTCGCAGCTGCTGCGACTGCACATCGGTACACGCCGCGCCGGCCCGTTGTTCGCGAGCCGCCAGCGAGGTAGCGGGACCCCCATGTGATGACCCGCCAGCGTATCGGTCAGGCAGGTGCGGATAGCCGCGCTTGGTGATGCCGGCAGCAGTGGCGACGCCGCGGACCACGGTTAAACATCGAGCCCAAGAGAGAGATCGATGATTTTGAATTGACAATCAGTATATCTTATGGTTTTATCAGTAACAAGTAGGAGGTACATCAGTCGTATGCAGCAGACTCACTCCCATGGATAACCAGAAGCGCGAAGGTTTTGTGGAAAACGCCGCTATTGCGGCGATCAGTCCAAAAAAGCTGGCGCACGCCGTATTCCGAACGGTCGACCACTATGCGGAGATGATCGAATGGTATTGCCTCGTCCTCAACGCGCATAAGGTGTTCGAAAGCGATCGAATAACGTTCCTGAGTTACGACGAAGAACACCATCGGATTGCCATAGCAAGGTCGCCAGACCTCAAACCCCGGGAAAATCGCTGCGTTGGACTTGATCACCTGGCGTTTACTTATCAATGCATCGGCGACTTGATGGGCACATATCAACGCCTCAAGGCTGCAGGAGTTGAACCGTTCTGCCCGGTCAATCACGGACCGACGACGTCCCTTTATTACCACGATCCGGACGGAAACCGGATTGAGCTACAAATCGATAATTTTGACGACATGGCCGAAGCTACCGGGCACATGAAGGCGGTCTTCACGATAAATCCGGTGGGCGTTTTATTTGAGCCCGATGAGATCGTAAATCAGCTCGCGATAGCGGCAGATGCGCGTGCGCTCGAGATTCGGCCAACCGGCAATATCTTGCCGCCCACCGACGAGCTCATGCGCAAGCTTCACTCAGATTAGACCAGAAGGTCGTCGACATAAGAACCGTCATATCCGATGACGGATAGATGTCTGAACTCTCCCTAAACGAAGAGGAACAGACAAAACATGGGGAGCAACGATGAAGCCCTAACCGGACCCCCCGACACGATTGGCGAAATCATCGTCACGGCACAAAAGCGCTCCGAACGCTTGTCCGATGTCCCCCTCTCCATTACCGCCGCCACTGGCGATCAACTCACACGAGAAGGAATTACTGACGTCGCGGGGTTGGAAAAGATCGTTCCGGGTTTCACTTATCAGGACAGTTCATACGGCACCCCGATATTTTCAATTCGAGGCGTTGGCTTCTATGACACCTCAGTCGGTGTCAGTCCCGCGGTCAGCATATATCTCGATCAAGTACCCCTCCCCTATTCGTCCATGGCACGCGGGGTATCGTTCGATTTGGAACGCGTCGAGGCGCTGAAAGGACCGCAAGGAACCTTATTTGGCCAGAACTCGACGGGTGGGGCAATCAACTATATTGCAGCGAAACCCACCAAGGATACGACAGAGGGCTTCGATCTCGATTACGGCCGATTCAACAGCGTGAATATGCAGGCGTTTGTGAGCGGCAGTCCTGCTCCCAACTTGCAGGCGAGGATTGCCGCGCGCTACGAATACCGTGACGACTGGCAGATCGGTTACGCTCCAAACGACACGAAATTCGGCAAAAGCGGCAACGATTCCCTTGGCAAGCGCCGCTTCAACACGGACCGCTTTCTGCTCGACTGGACGCCGACCGAAAAGTTGAGCTTCGAGTTCAACGCGAACGGCTGGGTCGACAACTCTGATACACAGGCTTCCCGCTTCGTCAGCTTCGTGCCGATTGTCGCGCCCAATCCTTTCAATGCCGCTACCTACAATGCTTTCCTCGGATCGGATCCACTCCAAGCGCTCCCGGACAACGCGAGATTGGCCGGTTGGGACGGCGGTCAGAATTACGGCCGCGATGACCATTTCTATGAATTGTCGATCAATGGAGCTTTGAAGATCAACGACACTACCAATCTCACGTCAATCAGCGACTATTCCAACTATCACGAAGGTTCGCTCACGGATGTGGATGGCACGGCATATGCCGACCTCTCCGTCAATAGGCTTGCGAACATAAAATCATATTCGCAGGAACTACGCCTCTCCGGATCTAAGGATCCGATCAGGTGGCTCGTCGGCGGCAACTATGCGCATGACGCATCGGATGAACGCCAGACCCAGCTTCTTGGCACGTCAAATAATGGTGTTGGGCCGTTTCGTTATGACGGAGTGCAGTTGCGTAATCAACAAACTGTCGCAACGGCGGCGGGCTTTGGCGACTTGGACTACTCATTGACCAATCAGCTGACACTGCAAGCGTCGGCTCGTTACACGAAGCAAGATAGAGCTTTCGCGGGCTGTCTTGCGGATACGGGAAATGGCCAGCTTGCGACGGCGTTCGGTACGATTTTCAGGACACCTACCTCGCCTGGCAATTGCGTGACGATGGCTAGTCCGACGAGGCCGGTATTGCTACCCATCGTGGACGATAGGCTCAATCAGACCAATGTATCTTGGCGGGGCAGTATCAATTGGAAACCGACTACCGATGCGCTGCTCTATACGAGCGTCTCCAAAGGCTACAAGGCCGGAAGCTTCCCGGTATTGCCTGGTGTGTTCGCCACTCAATTCCAGCCGGTGACGCAGGAATCGCTTGTCGCATATGAAACGGGGTTCAAGATGGCGCTGGCCGATCGCCGCGTCCAACTTACCGGCGCGTTGTTCTACTCCAATTACTCCAATAAGCAAGTCCTCGGAAGTGCGTACATTCCGCCCTTCGGCAACCTTCCGCAACTGGTCAATATCCCGAAATCGCGGGTTGAGGGTGCTGAATTGGAGGCCACCATCCGCCCGACCGAGGGACTGCGCTTCTCCGGCGGTGTGACCTATGTTGACTCTCGGGTGCAGGAAAACCCGAGCAATCCCGTGGACGCGTTCGGGGTGCCGACGACCTTTGTCGGAGAGGCATTCCCCAATTCACCCCGTTGGCAAGGGGTAGCTGATGCTGAATATCGCTTCGCTGCGGGCGCAGGCCGAATGCTATTTGTCGGTGGCAGCGTCACCGAACGCAGTTCTAGCTATGCGGCCTTCGGTGACAATTCTCAACTGCGGATCGACGGCTATGGGCTTTTGGACCTTCGCGCAGGAGTTGAGGCGGAGAGTGGCTCATGGCGGGTCGCACTCTGGGGACGAAACGTGACGAACAAGTTCTACCTTATCAATGCCGCGCATATAGTTGACGATGTTACCAATACTGCAGGAATGCCGGCCACCCACGGCGTGTCGTTTAGTTACCGCCATTGATCCAGATGGCACCGCGGCATCGAGCCAGTAATGAGCGCATGTCCGCCGCGCATCACTTCAGTCAGCGATCCCGACCGTGCCATTCATAGTTTTGCCAAACGGGGAAATAATCGCGTTGCATTTTGCGAAAGAATCATGTCTCTTTCATCTGGTCTCAAATCCCCGTATGCGGCGAATCGCGACCGCGCGGGCGCAATTGTGCTCGCCGGCATCATCGGATAATCGAATCCCATAAGCATTTGATCTGCAGGAACAAGATACCGAATCGCGGCGAGCGAAGCTGCAGCCGTCGAGGCAGTCAGGTCGAAATAGAAAGACCCCAACCCAGCGATCACTTCTTCGCTACTCAATATTGGATGGCCGTCCCCCGCGCCGAACACGGGCTCGAGGATGCTGATTCGGGACGCGAGATATGGAATTGTGCCACCGCCGTGGGTGGAGATGATTTTGATGTCGCTGTATTTCTTCTTGGTGCCGGAAAGCACCAGATGCGCAACCATGCGGGTCGATTCGAACATGAATTCGAGGATCGACACGTCGAGACCTCCTCCTCCCGGCCTGAAGCTTGACGGAGGCACAGGATGGGCGAAGAGCGTCGTCCCGCGCCTATTCATTTCATCGAACCAAGGATCAAAATAGCAGTCACCGAGATGCTTTCCTAAATAGTGTGTGCTGCTCGAGACGCCGTCGAGCTTGAGGACATCCAATGCGTATGCCGTTTCCTCGATCGCCGCTTCCATGTTATCGAGAGGGACTACCGCGAACGCGCCGAAGCGCGCTGAATGGCGGCTAACGATGTTTGCAAGTTCCTCGTTGACAGCGCGCGCCAGTGCGCGGGCGTCGTCGCCGGTTAGAAAGTTGGTTGCACCGGGCAGCGACAACATCCCAACGGAAATCTCGTTTTTGTCCATCACATCGAGATGAAGCTCCGTCGACCATGGCGGCATTCTTGTTCCAAAAATGGAGGGTGACTTGGCGGATTCACCGGTTGCCTTGGCAAGCGCTGACTTCCAAATCGGTAATAGCGGATGACTATGTACATCTATCAACTTCGTCATTGGACCTCCGGATTAGATGCCCATGTTGATGGAATAGACGACATCCCATGCGGATGGCTTTCTGAACGTCGACGCGAACGTCTTGCTGGGCGAATCGTGAGTCATTTGCATACCTCTCTTCGGCCGGATTTGAGATGAGCCTGTGCAAGCAAAGCGAGGGTATTCGCGAGGTAAAATGCAGGCGACTGCTCCTTCCTCGCGTGGAGCGCGCGCAAGATCGATCCAACGCTGCGCCGGCTGCGTCATTTTGTTACCGTACACGTGGCGCTGCCCATTTCAACCTGTTGAAGGCTGGGCAGATCTGTCGTCGGAAACGGCTGCTGTCCGTCTCCGGCGGGCTGTACGCAGTCATAGCTCAGCAAGAAGGCCATGATAGCTGCGTATTCTTCAGGCGTAAGTGCACCGGGAGCGGTAAGCGGCATCGTCTGTGTCACGACGACGCGTAGTTGAGACGCGTTTAGGTGCGAATGGGCGAAGCCGGGCCCCGTCAGTGCGGGTGCCGAGATACCCTGCAGATTGGCGCCATGGCAAACCGCGCACTCCTTGGCATAAACCTCGCTGCCTTGCGCGACCTGCTGTTTGGTGTAAGGCGCGGACCCTGTGGACTTCGACGGCGCCTCGGATTCTCCGCCGACACCGTTGGAGACATTGGCCAACGCGACCTGACCGGTTGTACCGTTCGCCACGTCGGGCGCGTCACCCAACCGGTAGGCGATCACGCGACTACCTTCCGAGGTTGGAAGATTCGGGGTTTGCTGATTTCCCGCTTGGCCGACTACCACGGCCACATACTGGGTGCCATTGAGGCTATAAGCGGAAATCGGTCCGACCACGGCCGAACCGGTGGAATCCTTCCAATACTGGTGCCCGGTTGACGCATCGAACGCATAAATATTCCCACCGACGTCGCTGGTGAAGGCTAGGCCGCTGGCTGTGATCAACACGCCTCCCTCGGCCGGGAAGGGAAGTGCGTCGCGCCAGCGCAATTTTCCGGTGTCGACATCGATGGAAGTCAACACTCCAGTGCCCTTCTGACGTTTTGGAAATGGGCCGCCTGAATACACTTGCCCCGGGATGTACTGCGGATCATCGCTGGTGAGCTTCCAAATGGCGCACTCTTCGGTGCTCGGCACCAGGAACGAGTTGCTGTTCGGGTCATACGCGCCGCCGTTCCATTCGATGCCGCCGCCGTGATTCGGGCACGCTTCGGTACCTTCGTGGCTGGGGTGGGTATCGATCCCGACTTGCCTGCTGAGCGCCAAACGATGCACCACCTTGCCTGATTGGCGATCCAGCAGCACAAAGTTCCCCGCCTTGTCCCCGATCGCCACCAGTGGGCGGGTTTGTGTGCCAACCTGGCCGTCGAATAACACCGGAATCATAGCTGGATCGTAATCGTGAGTGTCATTCTGCACGAGCTGGTAGTACCACTTGATCTTGGGTCTAGCGCCCGAGATATCGAGCGCCACCAGCGAGTTGGTATAGAGATTCTTCCCCATTCTTTTCGTTGCGGCGAAGTCCGGACCGGGATTTCCAGGCGCGACGAATAAAGTGTCCGTGAATTGATCGACCGCCACCCCGCTCCATACGGCGCCGCCACCATGCTTCCATGAATCGCCAGGCCAGGTCTCGTGCCCCGGCTGCCCAGGACCCGGAACAGTCTGCCAGTCCCACAGTCGCTTGCCGTCTTTGGTGCTGAACGCACTGACCAAGCCGATGTTGCCGTTGTCGCCGCCACCCGTGCCAACGATGATCTGATTCTTGTAGACATAGGCCGCCATCGAATACCAGCTGTTGCTGGTATCCCGGCATCCCTGCACATTCCAAAGGCTTTTACCCGTTGCCGCGTCGAGCGCGATCACGCGGCAGTCCTGCGTCGCTATGAACACTTTACCATCGGCGAGGCCCACGCCACGATTCACCGCAAACAGCAGGACGTAGGCCGGGTTGTATGCAGCCTGCCAGAGTAGCTTGCCGGTGCCCGCATCCAGGGCGAGAACACCATCGTGCGGTGTCGACAGGTACATGACGCCTTTCCACACAAGAGGTGAAGCCTCCTGTTCGCCGTCGTCGGCAATATCGGTCCTCCAGGCTCGGCCGAGTGCGCCGACATTGGTTTTGTCGATCTGCGTCAGGGCGGTGTAACGGTTCCCCGCATACGTCTTGGCGGGCAGGATCCAGTTGGCATCATCCAGCTGAGCGCTCAGCAGGGTGTCGGTGCGCGGAAAACTTGCTCCAGCGCCATCGGCAAGCGCCGCTACCGTCAAGAGAGCAAAGGCGAGTGCCAGGCAATAAGCCAGAGGAAGACCCCGGATCCGTCGGCTCGGTCGTAAGATTGGGTGAGATGCTCCGCGACCACCGTCGCAGCCGAAAGCATTGGAACGTGACGTGATCATGGCACCTATCCTCCGTGTTCGATCGTCGCAAGCCATCGGATAAAATGGCTTGGGCCCTGACGTGGAATCCCCAGTACTAATTCACCGCGAGAGAGTACATCCGCACCAGCAGTCCTGCAAAGCGATGCGCGGTTATCGGCCGCAGGATGAGTCGATGGGCATTTTGGCGCTCCTTAGGTTAGTGCGTATCACCTCGAGGCTGACGCGACAGCACGACTCGAGATGGAGGCATTAATCAAGTCCATCAGCACGGATTGGCGCTGACGTCCTTCGCGTCAGACTGCCTGTTAGTGGGCCAATGATGCAGGTTCAAGACCGGCAAGAAAAACTGTCGCCGGAAGTTCCGTGAAATACTCCGCTGTCGCCTTTAAACTGATCCCACTCTCGCAAATGTGCGCTTGTAGATTCGGGCTCCCCATAACCTGGTTCGTAGCTATGCACCCCATCGAATTTCAAATTTCAAGTGGCTGCAGGTATTTGGGTGCTAACGACCTCGCTCCCGGCGACTCCACTTACAATTCGATCAGGGAGCACGACGACGCACAACAGCGCACAACTGACTCCCGCGCAATTCCCCGTTGCTTCCATTGGCCCGACTATCTTTGGTCAGAAAATACTAAGTCTCGCTTTCAGCAAACCGGCTGAAAACCTTCGCTCGGCCTCTGAAAATCTTTCACCTTTCGGGTAGCGACCGTGAGGTTGTGGCGGCGCGCGATTGCAGCGATATAGCTGTTTTCGGCCGGCATTGGCTTGCCTGCCTTCTGCAATTGGAATTGCAGATCCGCCCACACGTGAGCGGCCGAAACGTTGAATCCGAAAATCCGTTGCGCCCCACCTGTTATGAAACAGGGAATTGGGCAAAAAACCTGGGGGTCGGCAGCAACAAGA
>WNFQ01003690.1_pt1 | contig 11168 bp, 9 predicted proteins | sample 5400171 | NCBI WGS metagenome assembly WNFQ01 (sample SAMN13153356, study PRJNA577476) | soil metagenome | isolation source: 20 cm soil under Madrone tree | place: USA:California | collected 2016-06-14 | reverse complement strand
CCGGCCACGCTCGAAACACCATTCGAGGATTTCATCGTCCGACCCGCCCGTCAGTGTTCGCTCCACAAGGTCATCGTAATTGACGCCAAGAAATCTTGTGCAACGGGCGTCGAACATCGTCGGATCTTCATCGACACCGGTAAAATAGTCTGGCGGCAATTCACCCCGGGCTTTTAGCCGGATCTTGTCCAGCATCCGCGCAAAATAAATCAGACCTTTTGTTTCAACGTGATCGCTACAAGGATTTTGAGTTTGCATTCAACGAAAAGCTTCTGGCCCTGTGGCAAGCTGTCAACTGTCCACTCAGCACGAAATGGCCAGACCACTTCGACGAGAGCTTGCGGTTATCAGTGGTTGGTTTAATGAGCACAATCTGAATCGTGAAAGGAGTTTCATTTAAGAAGCCAGGTAAGAAGCAGCGCCGCCGTCATTCGATCATGGCTTTTGAAATGATTCGGTTGGATCGCGCTTCAGATGAACCGCTACATGAACAGCTTTACCGCCAGATTCGCGATGAATTGGTTTCGGCAACCTTCAACAATAACTCTTCCCGGCTCCCCTCCTCTCGCGAGCTTGCAATCGAGCTGGGAGTATCGCGCTTCACTGTAAACGTCGCTTTCTCGAGGCTTCATTCGGAGGGTTATCTTCAATCGAGAATCGGATCGGGTACGTTTGTCGCCGAGCCGTTGCCCGAAACTTTTCTAAGTGCGCGAACTGCAAAAGTAGCACCACACATAGAAAGCCGGCCCCGCCTTTCCGATCGGGTAAAAAATATTCCGGATCAGCGAGCCGGAAAACAATTCGATTTTGGAATCGCCGGTCCACCCGGCGTCACGTTTGTCCCCGCTGTTGCCGCCCTTGACGAATTTCCGATCGAAATATGGGAACGACTCAGAGCAGAAGTTCTCGCACAAAAAGGAGTGCATCTGCTTCAGTATGCTTCAAGCCGTGGTGATCCCGACCTGCGTAAGGCGCTCGCAACCTATTTGTGCGATTACAGAGGTGCGCGCTGTCATCCAGACCAGATCATCATTACCGCTGGTACGCAGCAGGCGATGATGATCAGCGCGATGGCTCTCGTAAATCGAGGGGAGGTCGCGTGGATCGAAGAGCCGGGATTTTATCAGGCTCGCCGGACCTTTGGGTTCGCGGGGGCAACCGTCGTTCCTAGACCCGTTGACCGGGAAGGGATCACGATCACGCCACCGTCGAAACAACGCTCACCGAAGATCATCTACGTCACTCCATCTCATCAATTCCCGCTCGGCATGACGATGAGTCTCTCGCGAAGAACGGCTTTGATCGATTTTGCACGCACGTATGACGCTTACATTTTCGAGGACGACCATAACTCCGAATTTCGTTATACCGGTCCCCCACTCCCTTGCTTACAGGGGCTCGATAACGCCGGCCGTGTCATCTACGCAGGCACAATGAGTAAGATCCTCTACCCATCCTTGCGCCTGGGTTATATCCTGGCGCCGGAGCAGTTGGTCGAACCGATGATCAAGATTCGCGCCGTGATGGACCAACATTCACCCGCAATCGATCAGGCGACGCTGGCTCGATTCCTGACAGAAGGATTTTTCCTGAGTCACATCAAGCGGATGCGGAAACTATATTCTGACCGAAGAGAATACTTCATCGAACAATTCAACAATTTGTTGAGTAAGTACTTTACCCTGGAGATTCCGGAAGCTGGGCTGCATTTCGTTGCCTGGCTAAGACGGAAAACAGACTTGCCATTAATCACTCGTGTCTGCAGTGAGATCGGTTTCAGGCCGTCGCCATTGTCATCCTGCTTCATGAAAGCAGAGCCGGAGCCCGCGCTCACTTTCGGATTCGCCGCATGGTCACGTGCGCAGATTCGCGAAGGTCTCAGCAAGTTCGCGGCGGCGCTAAATTCGAAATTGAATTAAGTCGTCTCGACAAATCGGCATCTTTCGGCGGTCCTCTAGCTGTTCATCAATCGTTTCGCGAACTGGGGAACCCCGCGAACAACCTTTGATTCTCTGCGGTGGAATTGACGATCGAACCGTGAATCAAGTGAAATGGCTCGTACCAAACCTGCCAAGTGGCTCTGGTAGTGACTTAAAGCCAGTCCCTAAAGTGTCGTCATGAAAAAATTCAACAAAGGAGACAAAACATGACAACACAATTCATAACCAAAAGCGCCATCCAAATTCTTTTCATTGCTCTGATCAGTATCTGCTGCGGAACGGCTTTAACGGTCGCGCAGGCACAGGAACAGATGCCGGTAAGGCATGGAACGCAATATCAAGTGTCGAGCCTCCCCACGCTCGGTGGAACCAGTAGCGCCGGAAATAGCATCAATGACCGGAGCTGGGTGGCAGGTTATTCCAGGCTAACGGGCAACCAAGCGCGGCATGCTACTCTGTGGCGAAACGGTTCGCTGCTCGACCTCGGCACACTCGGTGGACCCAACAGCAGCGTCGCATGGAACGTGAAGAATACCGAGGGCATCATCGTAGGTATTTCCCAAACAGCAGATCCGGAGCCACGGGGCGAGTTCTGGAGTAGCGCGGCCTTCTACTCTGGGCCCTTTACGGTCGGCTTTATCAATCTCGGGTTCGTTTGGGAACAAGGTGAAATGAGGGGGCTTCCAAATTTCCCGGGTGGAAATAACGGCTTTGCTACAGGAGCCAACAATCATCACCAGGTAGTCGGATGGGCGGAAAACGACTTCCAAGACCCAGCGTGCGTATCGCCGCAAGTCCTCCAGTTTCGCCCAGCCATTTGGTCGCTGGGACCACCAGACCAGATCCAGGACCTGCCTCTAATCCCCGGCGACAGCTCGGGAGCGGCAACGGCGATCAATGATGACGGTCAAATCGTGGGCATCTCTGGTATCTGCGATCAGGCCGTTGGAAGACATACAGCCAAGCATGCCGTGCTTTGGGAAAATGGTGGGGTGACTGACCTCGGAAATCTTGGAGCTCAGTGGTGGAACACACCGACGGCGATCAATCAACGAGGCGATGTCGTCGGGTTTGCTGGCGATCCCGCGTTTGTTGAAGGCGACATATTACACGCATTCATGTGGACCAGGGAAGATGGCATCCGTCCTCTCAAACCTTTAAAGGGTCGTACACCACAACATGTAGACAGCGAGGCCTACGGTATTAACGAACGTGGTCAGGTGGTCGGTACCTCGTGCGATGCGAATTTTGTTGATTGTCGTGCCGTCATTTGGGATCACGGTGCCTTCCCCAGGGACCTCAACGATTTCAAAGGCAGCTTTCCTATTCGGCTCGAAACTGCGAAAGACATAAATGACAACGGAGAAATTACGGGCAGGGCTATCGATGCGAATAGTGTGAGAACAGCGTACTTTGCAGCACCTGTCGGGGGGCAGTAACAAAGGGACGATAGTACCGCTCTTCCCAGCGCACGAACGCAACTTCGCCCGTTCCAAGGAGCGCTGAACGCCGGATGGCGATTCGTAAGATCGACATCCGGCTTCGGCTTTTTGACGAAACCGTCAATGACACCGATGTTGCGGGTCGAAACAGGATTTCTCTTTGGCAAACAGCCCCTTATTAAAGTTTGTGCGACAGTCCGTGTGCTCCGCTTACATTTGCAATCCACGATCCACAATCTAAAGTCGAAAATTCACAAGGGGGCATAGCTCAGTTGGTAGAGCGCCAGCTTTGCAAGCTGGAAGTCAGGGGTTCGAATCCCCTTGCCTCCAAAGCCTGAAGGCGTGCAGGTAAAATCTAACAACTGGGCACATTTTCGGATGCACAGCGGGAGCGTAATCCCCTTGCTTCCATCTCCGAAAGGTTTCGAGGCTGTCACGCCGAAGCCTTGGCGAAGGCGGACGATCTCGAAGGTGTGACGAGCGAGCCTTGATTTGTGATCAGAAAAATCACGTGGACCGCTTGACCGATCACCGATCACTGATCACTGTTCACTTCCGCGAAGCGGGCCTGTAGCTCAGTTGGTTAGAGCATGCGCTTGATAAGCGCAGGGTCACTGGTTCGAGCCCAGTCAGGCCCATTCCCCATTCCCCATTCGCGGCTCAAAATTGAAAATAAACGAACGGCACCTGGCCGGTGGCAGGAAACAGCTCGAGCGCCAGAAACGCGCAAACATATGCAGGAACTTGAATCCGGCCCGGTTGAAGAGCGAGGCGGTCAATGAACTGAGTGCGTTCTTGTGCAACGGCTAGGAATAACGAAATGAAAATCAGCACGATCGTCCCGGTTGTGAGCAGGAATTCACCGGTTACGTGCTGAAAACCGAATAGCGCACCTAAGACGTACCCACTCGCCTGAAGTGTCCTTGGGCGAAAGAAAGCCATGCTTACCGTGCAGGACAGGAACATCAGGGCAACACTAAATGGCACAAAGTAACGCTTTTTCATTACCCCGGAGATCGCCGTCCCTTTTGCCGTCCGATCAAAGACGCGGTACCCGATTAACAGGATCCCGTGATATGCCCCCCAGGCGACAAATGTCCAATTAGCCCCATGCCATAATCCCACGAGGATCATGACAATCATCAGGTTCCGAAATAACACGAAGTGTCCTTTCCTTCCTCGGCTAAATGGCATGAATAAATAGTCCCGGACCCACGTGGACAGAGTTATGTGCCATCTCTGCCAGAAGTCGGGCGGATTTCTGGCCAGGAACGGCCGAGCAAAGTTGAGTGGGAACTCAAATCCCAGCAGCTTGGCGCAGCCGCGAGCGATATCGGTGTAACCAGAGAAATCGAAAAAGACTTGCATGAAGAAAGCGATGCAACCGGACCATGCGGCCAGCCAGCCCGGGTGCGCCGCCGGATCAGTGAAATAGCCATCGGACACGACGGCGAATCGATCGGCGAACACCATCTTCTTAATCAGACCGGACAGAACAAGAATAATGCCGCCCTGCACCATGATTGCCGCCGGGCCACGCCAATACTGAATTTGTGAGATGAATTGCCTGGCTCGAATGATTGGACCCGCAATCAGGTGAGGGAAAAACGCGATAAACAGCGCGTAGTCGACGAAGTTTCGCACCGCCTTCATCTTCCCCCAATAGACATCGATGGTGTAGGAAAGACTGGCAAAAGTGTAAAAGCTGACACCTACAGGGAGAATAATTTGCAACACAACCGATGACTCCGGCACATGAAGCAAACGAGCCAGCGAGCCTGCGAAGAAATCGTAGTATTTAAAGAAACCAAGGATCCCGAGGTTAACTGCGAGGCTAACAACAAGTAAAAACTTCTTGCGTCTTCCACTGGCTGTCTCCAGCAGAATTCCCAGGTAGTAATCCACTACCGTAGAGGTAAGAATCAACACGATGAATCGTGGATCCCACCACATGTAAAAGATGTAACTCGCACCCAGGAGTAAGAACTTTCCGATGCGAAACGGGACGCTGTAAAACAGCGTCGCCACGACCAAAAAGAAGATCCAGTATTGAAAGCTGTTAAATAACATCGAATAACTCGGTTAATAGCTAGTCGGCTTTGTTCATCGGTCTGTTACTTAAACCATCGCCGACGGACCTCCCAAGATCTAAGCCAGCGCTGCCCAAGGGGAAGCGATCCACTACCGGCCTTGAGTCGGAGCGAACACACCCGTTCGAATTGGCCGATCGCAGGCGACCTACCAACTCAGTTACCAGCGTTTCAGTAAATCGTTGCCGGCCTTTTGAATTAAGGTGGTACCCGTCAAAGTAATATTCAGGTTTCTCAAGAAAATCGAACGTTTGTTCGGGAAGTGAAAAAACGGCCCTCTGAGTCGGAATGCCGGGAAAAGCAGCGTGAAATGTCATGGAAGCTCCCGGGAGCCCGGCAAATGGACCGCGAGGTACGGGCGTAAGGACGATCTCGGTCGAACTGGCCGAATAACGATTCAGGATTCGCTGGATCCCGTCCCGCTGCATTCTTAGGAAATCTTGTGTTTCCGATTGCGACGGCTTCACCAGGCTGTCTCTGATGGCGTCTCTCTGGGCCTCACTTAATCGCGGTGGAAAAGTTACCTGACCGGTCTTGGGATCATAGGAAGTGCCGACGATATCATAATCGCGGCCTTTGTAGATATCGCGGGCTTGCAGTCTCTTGGGCTCTCGCTGGACTGTTCGTATACGCGCGATGGGATGTTCCAGAAAGTTGACAACGTCGCTTTGGAACGCCGAGCCTCGCAGTATGCATGCTGTAAATGCTCTGAAGCGACCCGACCATCGCTGAAAAGCAGACGCAAAATTGAAGCAGTCTCCATAGCGTAAAAGCGGAGCTGCCATGGAGATCCTCAAAGGATCCGCGCTGCTTGGTTCAAATCCAGTGCCATAGGGAACCACAATCGCCCAGTAACGGCGTCTCGTAGGATCGACTTCTCGCAGCATGTAGTCCCATATGTTCACCGCGGACGCGGGTTCTGTGAGATTCACAAACTTGAACCCATCGAGAGAGCTGAGCTTGTCGGCAATCGCTGGAGAGAATCCTTCCGCCATTCGCGAATCGCCCAAAACCAGCACCTCTTTGAGCCCCGACGAAACGCGATCCCTTTCGGCTCGTGTAATGGCTGCCATTCGGCCCGCGTAAGAATCGGGGGCCAGAACCGAGGTGTACACGCTGGTATGAAAGACAACACCATCCACACAAATGAAGGTGGCGAGGCCGATTAGCAGATTTCGCGCAACGTGAAGTGGATGAAGCGATGTAGCCGGCTCAAGCGGAAATTTCGTCCGCACCGGTCCTGTCGAGCTCAAGTAAAGCGCGGCATATAAAACTGCCAGGAGCGCGGCAAACAGCAGCCAGCGCAGTTGGCTATGCAATAATTCTGTTCGTTGAGAAGGAGTTTCTAGGTCCGTAGCGATGCCGGAGACGGTCACAGTGGCGAGTAATGTCCGCCGTTCAGCGTCTCCGTAGAGTTCGAAAACATAATTGCCCCTCCGAATCCATGAGATAACGCGGCTGCCTTCGTTACCTGTAGCGAGAAAAACTGGCGGCCGACTGTTTGCCGTCACGAACACGAAACCGTTCGATCCATTGCCGGTATTCCAAGCAATATCACTACTGCCGGAATCACCATCGACTTTAACACGCTCTGGCGTGGCTGTAATCCTGGGCCTTCCTCTGGCATCGATGCCTGTTCCGGCCTCTCGCGTGGCGCTTCCTGCAATGCATGGCAGCACTAAACAGGCAACAAGCCAGATCCCCATGGCAGAAAATGCGGAGGGGAGAGTTGCCATGACGCTACGTTTGACCATGGCAGACGATGACAAAGAATTGCCCGTAATCCTTTCTATCATGAGGCGAACATTAGGATTTCCAAGTGCAACGCCGCTAGTGACGTTTCACCGCGCTGTCGGACCTGGTACGATTGGCTCTCCCAAAGGAGCGCATCGGAAAACCTGAAGTGAGAACGCGAACAGATGTAATCCTTCAACTGGGATCAGCATTCACGGTGATTATTTCATTAACTCTCTGAGAAAGGCAAGCCACAGGACAGCGGTGTCTTCAAAACTGTGATCGCACACCTATGAGTCCGTAGGTGCTTTTTCGAGCCTGATTGAACGACTCATCCTAAATATCGAGCCGACTAGCAACCCGAGAATTGCGCCACCACTGTCGATCATGATATCCCTGACCGATGCCCCACGAGACACGACGAACGTTTGGTGAAATTCGTCAGTGGCAGCCACAAACAGGCACACGCCCAAGACACTCAGATAGAGAATTGGTATCGACCGCTTGAAATTCGTAATCAAAGTCGCCGCGCGAAGCAAGAGCAGCCCCAGAACAGCGTACTCGCCCACGTGCGCACACTTCCGAAGAATGAAGTGAATCGACGCAAGCGTCTCCGCCGAAATGTCGGGTTTGACCCAGCGCAAAAACGGGACAATGAATCGCGACGTGTGCTCGGCCGACATCAGATCGGTCGAGCCGAGGAAAATCACGCCAACCCAAATCAGTAATGGTAGCCAGTATTTTAGAAAGTGTCGCATTCGTTTGTAGGGCGTCCGCCGCGGTAGACGCCAATAAATAAATGGCGTTTCACAGAAACGCCCTACAAATTTACCGATCTGAAATCCGCATTAAGTTCACCCGCCGCGGCGGGCAATCCGTAATGAAGGCCAATCCAGCTCTGACTCCCATCACCTTCGAACCCGTTTTCATGGAACGCGTCTGGGGCGGACGGCGTCTCGAATCTGAGTTCGGCAAGAAATTGCCACCGCAGAAGCCTATCGGCGAATCATGGGAAATAGCAGATCGCCCAGAAGCACAGAGCATCGTGCGCAACGGGACGCTGCGCGGTAAACCTTTGCACGAACTCTGGACTCAACATCGGGCCGAAATCTTTGGAGACGTTCCCGACGCTCCACGTTTTCCGCTGCTACTGAAGGTTCTTGATGCCCGCGAGAAACTATCGCTGCAAGTGCATCCGCCAAAGGAAGTCGCCCGCAGATTGGGAGGGGAACCGAAAACGGAGTTTTGGTACATTGCCGCAGCCGATCCAGGCGCTGAGCTTTATCTCGGATTTCGTGAGGCGATCACACGAGAGCAGTTTGAGAAGGCGCTCCGCGATGGCACAGCGGCCGATCACGTTCACAAAATCAGAGTCACAGCGGGGGACGCCGCGTTCCTTCCGGCAGGACGCTTTCATGCTGTGGGCGCCGGTATTTTACTGATCGAAATCCAGCAGAACAGCGATACCACATATCGCGTGTTCGATTGGAACCGCCTGGACGACAAAGGCAAGCAGCGTCAGTTACACATCGATCAGGCGCTTCAATGCATCGATTTTCATGATGTTCGACCGCAATTGATGCAACCCCAAGGTGAACTCTTCCTGTGCGACGACTTATTTGAGATCCAGAAATGGAGTCTCGATTCACCACGCGAGATAGCCGCTCGCGGGCGGTTCGCAATCGTCTGTTGCCTCACCGGCTCCCTGCGTTGCGCGGACGTCGATCTTAGGCCTGGGGAATTTTTCCTAATTCCCGCTGAACTGGAGGGTAGACAGTTACATCCGCAAACCGAAGGAACGACCCTGCTACGGACCACGATTCCAAAATTGTAGGGGCGTCCGCCGCGGCGGACGCTAATCCGAGAGCCGCCTCACAGAGGCGGCCTACAAAATCAGGCTACAATCCAAATGCGCCGCGCGATCTCATGATTCTTAACCGGAATCGTATTCATTTTTTGCGGCTGCTTAGATTCTTCTCGCGCAGTTGAGGCAATGAAAGTGCCGGCTCCGCACAAGGCGAAGCACAGCAAAACGATCGCGATTTTCAGTGTCAGGGGCATGAATTGGCTTGAGCTTTATCGCACACCTTCACTTCAGAGCTTCTCCCAATCGCCGCAAATAAGTAAAGCTATAAATTCCAGTACTGTGTCCGTCGGCCCACCGCGGCTGCAACGCGTAGCCGCCTACGAGATCGAAGCCGACGAGCTGAAAACTCTTGTCCGTATACGTTACCTGCGGCCGCGAGATATTACCGAGCACGTCGGGCTCGCCACCGCATCCTGCACAGGGACATGCGCGTCGCAGCGTCTCTAGCTTGAAAAACGATTCTGTCCCATCATTCCAGGATATGGCAAGCTCGGCTCCTATCTGCTGAATGTTTGTTGGTTCGAGCCGCATTAATCCTTCTGCCGTTTAGGTCGGTCGCCGAAAATCGCCGTGCCCACCCGCACCAGAGTCGCTCCTTCCTCAACCGCGATCCAATAATCTTGTGTCATTCCCATGGAAAGTTGTGGAAGTTTCACTGCGAATTCTTTCTCGAGCGAATTGCGCAGTTCGCGCAGTTGCACAAAGAATTTCCGGGACCCTTCTGCTTCTTCCGCGAGCGGCGGAATACACATGAGTCCCTCGATCGACAATCGCGATAGCGCAAGAAGGGATCCTATTTCGGCGCGCAGGGTTTCGGCCTTAAAACCGAATTTGCTCCCCTCGCCCGCCACATTTACTTCCAGTAACAAGCGCGGACGCTCCCCGTCCTCCGCCGCGATCCGGTTCATTTCCTGAGCCAATGCAAGCGAATCGACACCGTGAAAAAGTTCGAACAAGGGCAGTGCGTGCCGGATCTTGTTTTTCTGGAGATGTCCTACGAAATGCCAGCGCAAGTTTGACGGCAGCTCCGGAATTTTTGCCCGGGCTTCCTGGACCCGGCTTTCGCCAAAAACTGTATGCCCGGCCTCGACTGCCTCGCGCACTTTCTCGGCTGGATGCGTCTTCGTGATCGCCACGAGCTCAATTTCATTTACCGCGCGACCAGCTTTTGCAGCCGCTTGGGTGATGTGCTCTCGGACACGCTCAAGATTTTCGGCAATCGAGACCATGCAGAATTGTAGGGCAGGCGCTTCTGCTGCCAATGAAAATCAAGCAGGGGCCGGTTTCCAATCCGCTCTTAGATCAGCTTGAGGCAAATTCGGAGACCACCGTTTCTTGTGATTATTTGTTCGCCAATCGGAGCGTAGTTGGGCAGAACCAGTCGGGCATGAAACGCTACTCACTTCTTCTCGGAATCATTATTGCGGCGGCCGCTTGTTCCAGCTTGCTGGCGCAGGAAAAAGCCGCCCTCCAGCCTAATGCGAGCGTACTCAGCATCCTTCAGGGCAACGCAGGCAAAACTGTCGAGTTGCACTTGAGATCTGGAGAAAAGGTCGGAGGGAGAGTTGGCCAAGTGACCGACAACATTGTCTATCTTTCCCATCTGACCGGCGCGGAGTTTTACGACGCCTTCGTAGATGTGAAAGATATTTCAGCGGTGGTAATTCGTGCGGCTGGCAAGTAGCGATTGCCAAATAAAAGGCCCCTAGGCGATTTTGGATTGTCACGGGCGGCGGCGAGCAAAATACTGCGGCATGAAATTCACGAAGAACATCGGCATGGTGCTGCTCGCGGTCTATCTGATCATAGATGGCCTTTTAGGATTCGGTTTGAACCTCGGACCGTTCGTTTTTCTTTTATACCTTGTGGCACTCGCCGCTGGAGTCCTTATTCTCATCGGCAGGTAGATCAGCAACTTTAATTTGGCATCCGACGCGTTTAGCGTTGGACCTTGGCTGACCTTCTACTCCAGCAATTCCTTCATTTGCGACGCCAGCTTCGGGCCGATGCCTGCTTCTTCATGTTTGAACTAAACGAATACTTCGAGCCACTTTGATGCTTGCTCGCGGACAAATTTAGCCCAGCGTTCGACGTC
>WNFQ01014435.1_pt1 | contig 11169 bp, 8 predicted proteins | sample 5400171 | NCBI WGS metagenome assembly WNFQ01 (sample SAMN13153356, study PRJNA577476) | soil metagenome | isolation source: 20 cm soil under Madrone tree | place: USA:California | collected 2016-06-14 | reverse complement strand
GCGCATCCAAATTTCGATGAGTATTGGAAGCAGTGGTCGATTGAGGACCACTACGCGCAGATTGAAGTGCCGGTGCTGAATATCGCGGCTTGGTACGATATTTTTCTGGGCGGCTCGCTGAAGAACTACGTGAGGTTGAAAACCGACGGCGGGACGGAAGCGGCGCGCAAAGGGCAGCGATTGGTAGTGACGGTCGGAGGGCACGCGGGGCAATCCAGCACCGGAAAAGTGGGTGGCGTGGAGTTTGGGAGCAAATTGACGCTGGACATGGATGAGTTGACCCTGCGGTGGTACGACTGGTTGTTGAAGGGAGAAGTGAACGGAGTCGAGAAAGAAAAGCCGGTGAAGATTTTCGTGATGGGGAAAAATGAATGGCGCGAGGAAGACGATTGGCCTTTGGCGCGCGCGAAAAACACGAAGTATTACCTGCATTCAGCGGGGGCGGCGAACGGCGTTGCAGGCACCGGAACGTTGAGCACGACGGCTCCAGCGGAGGAGAAGGCGGATCAATACGTCTACGACCCGAGCGATGCGGCGCCGACGATCGGGGGACCGCTGTGCTGCGGGGCCTTGCCGACGGGAATTGGTCCGGAGGATCAGCGGCCGGCGGAGGCGCGCAGCGACGTGCTCGTTTTCACGACGCCGGCGTTCGCCAAGGACACTGAGGTGACCGGGCCGGTTTCGCTGGAGTTGTACGTAAGCAGCTCAGCGGTAGATACGGACTTCACGGGGATGCTGGTGGACGTTTGGCCGAATGGGTTTGCGCAAAATCTGACCAGCGGGATTTTGCGGATGCGTTACCGGAATTCGCAAGAGAAGCCGGAGTTGGCGAATCCGGGAGAGACGTATCACATCACCGTGGATTTGTGGGCCACGAGCAATGTCTTTCTCGCGGGGCATAAACTCCGGCTGGAGGTTTCCAGCAGCAATTTTCCGCGCTTTGACCGCAACCTGAACACCGGTGAAGAGCAAGCGCGTGCCATACGGATGATGAAAGCAACGAACGTGATTTATCACGATAAGGCACATCCTTCGGCGCTGACTGTGCCTTTAGTGCCATAAGGGAGAGCGGGAACAATATCGATTTGATTCGCGGAAACGGGCGTCACGATCACGAATATGGGCTCGGACAAGGTCAAGGCAGGCATGGACAAGAAAAGGCTGGAGTACTACAAGAAGAAGCTATTGGCGCGGCGAGAAGAGTTGACGAAGACCATCGCGCGGACACAGGAAGAGGGACGCACTGCGGATGATGATCCGACAGTCGATCTGGCGGACAAGGCGGCAAACTCCTATACCAAGGAGTTTCTCTTTGGGATGACCAACACGGACCGCACGGTGCTAAACATGATCGACGCGGCGCTGAAGCGCATCCAAGCTGATGAATACGGCGTGTGCGCGAATTGCCAGGAAGAGTTGCAGCAGAAGCGACTGGAAGCGGTGCCGTGGGCGAAGCATTGCATCGCTTGCCAGGAAAAGATGGAGCAGGGATTGTTGCAGTGAACGGCGGGAAGATTCTAAAGACACGGGTCTGAAGACCCGCCACTGCAGGAAATAAGGCTCGGTTACTGCGGCGTAAGCTTCCTCTTTAATTAAAACGCGAATAAGAGTAGATTTCTGCTTGTATGGCGGGGGCTAGCTCATCCACCAGCGTCGCAGAAGTCCGGCGGCGGAGTGTGCGCGGATTGCTCGCGGAGGTCAGCGACGCCCTCGTCAGCGTGTTTTTTCCCGCTGGATGCCGTATTTGCGAAGCACTGTTGGCTAGCGCGAGCCGCGTCCCGATTTGTGCCGAATGCCTGGCGTCGTTCGTGCGAGTGCCAGGCATCCTTTGCGAGATTTGCGGGCGGCCTTTGCCCGGGTTGGCGAGGAATGAGGGGGAGCCGTTGCTCTGCCCGGCCTGCCAGGAACGAACGTATGCGTTTGAGAAGGCGCGCAGCTTTGCCCTGTATGAAGGCCCCGTGGTGCGGGCGATTCTGTTGCTGAAATTCGAGCAGATTGAGCCGCTAGGGGCGTGGTTTGCAGAACGGCTGGCGGAACTGGTGACTGCAGAAGGCGAGACGCTGGCAGCGGATGTGGTAGTGCCGGTGCCGCTGCACCGCGACCGACAAAGGGAGCGTGGGTATAACCAGGCAGCACTGCTCGCGAAGCCGCTGGCAAAAAAGCTGCGATTGCCGCATAAAGCCGTGCTATTGACGCGCACGCGGGCGCGGCCGGACAAGCAAGTCCTGAGTTTAGAGGAGCGCTGGGAGTCCGTTCGTGGCGCTTTTGCCACACGTCCGGGCAGCCAAGTTGACAATTTACGCGTCTTACTGGTAGATGATGTATTGACGACTGGAGCGACGCTGGATGCTTGTGCGCGGGTGCTGCGCGACGCGGGAGCCAAGTCTGTAGTGGCACTAACAGTGGCGAGGGCGGTGAGAAACCCCCTGCCAAGCACCGTAGCGTGGTAAGATAGGTTGAAGAAGGCGCGATGGGCACAAACCGGCACATGTCGGTGGATTCCCGGGGGCGCTATACCCCTGAAGCATCGGGCGAGGTCATGCCCGGGTCCGAAGGTCCTACAGGCAGTAGATCCCACAACTTGCTTTCGACACGCCGTGCATCACTGATGCAGGAGCCAGTGCTGGTGCTGAACGCGACGTACGAGCCGATTAACGTGACGGCGGTGCGGCGCGCGATGGTCTTGATGCTCAAGGGTGTGGCGCAGGCGGAAGAAATGCACAACACGGAGGTTCATTCCGCAGCACATGCCCACAAAGTGCCATCCGTGATCAGGTTGCTGGCGTACCGGCATATTCCCCAGCAGAGCCGTGCGCTTTCTCGCAAGAATATTCTTCTTCGGGACCGCAATACCTGCCAGTTCTGCGTGCGAGTATTCCCCAGTTCGGAATTGACGCTGGACCACGTGGTACCGCGGTCGCGTGGCGGGCGGTCGACGTGGGAAAATCTGGTGGCCTGCTGCTACCGGTGTAACAACCGCAAGGGCGACCGGACGCCGGAAGAGGCGGGGTTTAAGCTGGCGCGAAAACCCCGGCCGTTTACCCTGCACACCTCCCGGCAGCTGATGCGGCTGATCGGGCACCGTGACGAACGGTGGCGTAAGTATTTATTTTACTGATATTTACGCTACTAAATCGATTTTTAGAAAAAATTTTGCATCGAAGGAAACCTTTTTCGCTGGCAGCCATCTAATGTAGTAATACCACTTCGAGGACACACCCCGGGAGGCGGTTAAGGCGTAGGCCTTAACCGCTTCTCTCCTTTTAGAACCATTTTCACACCGCTTAAGAATTTAGGCGGGATCTTTGCGGCCGGATTCCGGAAAACTCTTCAGTGCCGCCTCTTCGCTCGGGAATTCCGGGAAGACTTGATACAGCTGCGTAATCTTCAGGATTTCTTCCACCTTCGGCGACAAACCCACCACTTTCATCTGGCCGCTCTGCTTCACCACCGAGACGTACACCCTGGCGAGCTCGCCGATCCCGGAGCTATCCAAATATTGCAGCCCGCTTAAATTCAGGACAATATTTTTGCGGCCCTGCTTCAATAGCCGGGAAATGGAGTCGCGCAACGCGCCGATCTCGAAGGAAGTCAGACGTCCCGCTACGTCAAGGAGAGAAATCGGGCCTGCCTGACGAATGGTGACACTAAAATTTGTGGGCTGCACGGTTCTTACCCGATCTGCCGGGGAAGATATTCTACCTGCGGGTTAGCTGCCTAGTGCAGAGAATTTGCGGAGAAAAAAGGAGGTGGAAAAACGCTCACCATCACAGCTGAATCCGTGGCGCGCAGTTACTGGCGCATGACGACGCGCAGCCCGCGGCGCCAGCTCTCGGCGAGACCCACGCGCACGACCTCCAGCTCCTGCGACAGGCAATGCAGGAGATGGTCGGTTGTAGGATGGAATCGCAGCGCCGGCGCCACCAGATAAACGAGGGGCGCAGCCTGCTGCAAAATGACCCCTGGGAAATAGCCGTAGCGGGCGATCTCTCCGCTTTGCAACAGCCGGCGAACGCGCAGCCAATAATCGGCAGCCTGCAGCGGCAAGTGAATGTGCTCGCTGGCTTTCAGTTCAATGATCGCCAGCCGCCCAGCACGCGTCACAGTGAGAAGGTCAAGAATGCCGTGTTCGCCTCCCGCATTGGCAAAAACCTGCGCGTAGACGAATCGCTGGTCGAGCATGGCGTCCACGCGCGTTACGTCTTCGCGAACAATGGATTCCAGCCAGCGCTCCGGCTGAGCGCGGTAAAGCGGATGGCGCGTCTCGTTGGCCAGCGGATGGCGGAACATCTCCAGCTCATGCAGAAGATGCTTCAGAGCGGGGCCCGAAGCGGAAGTGAGTTCCTGGCGAGCGTCAGTGCTTCCAAAAAAAACGCGGCCACCGTCCCAACGCGCGAACGGCAGACCGCGAAAACGCATCCAAACTTCCCGGGATTGCGCCGCGGGATGCAGTGTCACCGCCTGTGGCGCCATGGCCACGATGGCATCTAACGCAATCCGCGCCTGAGTGAGAAGCGCTTCCGACTCGCGGTGAGGAACGAGCCAGGTCGCCAGATTCCCAGCGCGCCGGGGATCGATCTTCTCGAGAGTCTCCAGTGCGGGATCGTGCTCGTAAATCTCAAAGGGGAGTTGCGGATCGAGAGCAGCAAGCCGGTGCGCGACGGTGGCGCAGCTGTTCTTGGGAAGAATGAGGCGGACGCCGGTGACGGCCGCGCGGGAGTTTGACTGGCGCGCATGTTGCAACCACAGCAGGGCGAAGGTGAGGCTATTGTCCGTCGCGTCCGATGATTCTCCCTCGGGCACAGCCAGTACCGCGACGTGCGCGGAACCGCGGCGAAGAATGCCGCGGGCGTAGTTGCCCGAGAGGGAGTGCTCGAGATCCGGAGAGACCGCCAGCGATTCGAGAGTTTCATCGGGGAACTGTTCCGCGAGAAGGTGAGTGAGGCGATCTCGAAATTCTTCGCGCGAGAGTTCCCGCGCGCCGCGCTCGAATTCCCTGCGGATAAACTCAAGCCGGTCCGGCTTAGAGCGCCCAAATCTCTCAACCGCCAGCGCCAGCCGCTGCTCGGAATGGTCAATAATTGCCAGGACGCGCCGCGTGAGATTGAGCTGCTCTGACCACAAGTGTAGCAACGGCTTCTCGCCGTCACCGCGCACTTCCCAGGACATTCCCGAGAAAGGCGCCACACAACCCCCGTTCTCGCGCACTTCCACAATCCCGGAGGCGGTGAACTCCTGGAGGCTGGCTTGCAATTCGGCAGCGAATTCCACCACGAGAGTATAAATGAGATACGTAGTTATGGAACTATATTTTCCATTTGAAGATGATAGGTCAGTAAATCTGGCGCATTAACGGCCAACGACGAGCCGTTGGACCAGCGGCTCCGGAAGGCGGGCGGCGCGCATGCGCTCCTGGACCACGGAAATATCGTACGGAATGCGCCAAAACTCGATGACCTGGTGCTCGAGATCGGCGATCGCAAAACTGGCGCGCGGATCACCGTCACGCGGCTGCCCAATCGAACCGGGATTCAGGAGGTAGCGTCGCGGCAGCTCGATGCGTAGCGCCGCAAACGATTCGCTGGGACGCGGGTGAATCTGGAGAACCTCAAGCTGCGAATCCTGGTAGGAAAAGCCGCCTTGATGATGGGTGTGCCCGAAGAACGTGACTTCCGCGGTGGAATCGAGAAGGCCATCGAGAGCCTGTGCCGGAGTGAAGACGTATTCATCTTCATCTTGAAATGCGCCGTGGACAAGCACAATGCCATCCGTCGCCAGCGGCCCCTGTGGCAAAGCTGACAGCCACCCGAGATGCTCCGGCTTGAGCTGCGCACGCGTCCAATCCACGGCGGCTTTCGCAACCGGATTGAAATCTTCGGTGGCCATCAATCCCGTGACTGCTTTGTCGTGATTTCCGCGAATTGTCTGCGTGCCAAGTTCGCGAAGGCGCGCCGTGACTTCATTGGGATCCGGGCCGTAGCCGACGACATCGCCAAGGCAGACGGAAATATCCCAGCGGTCCCGCGCGGCATCGAGGACCGCGTCAAGCGCTGTAGCGTTCGAGTGTAAATCGCTGAGAACGAGAATCCGCATTCTTAATATCCGAAAAGGGACATTGAGTATAAATGAACACTCGCGCCGATGCACGGCGGCGTGGGCAATGACCTGCAAATTGACGCGCTACGAGCGAAACGCGCCGATTTGAAACAAAATTGCATTTGTTTATACATCATTAAGACCGGAACAATGCCGACTTCACATGAAGTGGCAAAGACGATGTCCGTGGCCCTTTTCAGTTTTGATTGGGGGCACCTTTTTATGACGAGATGACGAAACATTCGCCCCCAGTGGTTCGTCTATACGGGTGCAGCCGAATACAGGGCTGATTTTTTGGCGAGATTCAGAAAAACCCCGCGGTGGCAGCCGCGGGGTCATGACACGCAGTCTTTCCGGCCGTTAGTCCAGGAAGAGTAGGTGTCTTCACGGGCGAGAGTACTCGTCCGCCATTTGCGTGTCAACTCCTTCTGGCCAAAAACAGCTTCCTGCGCGGCTGACTCGATCCCGTTTGAAAGGAAATTGGCACGCATGAAAACGAATTCATTTGTCCGTTCTATGGCATTGCTGGCCGCCATCGCAGTGGCGATACCGGCATTCGCTAAACCGTTCGCCAAAACCATCAGCATCGCCCAGGCCGCGAAATTATCGTTTGGAAATCGAAGGAACCAAAGCCACGGTGCAGAAAGGCAAGCAGGTTGTTGCCGAATCCGAAGGCCGGTGGGAAGACCGTAGTTCCAAATCCGAATACAATGCGGTGCTAATCGGCGAAAACGGGCAAGTCAGAGAAGTTCGCTTTGCCGGCCAGGCGCGTGTTTTCGTCTTCAGCGAATGAGCTAGGAGACTTCGTGACTCCAATGGACGAGAGAGGCCGCCCGCCTCGGCGGACGGCCTCTCTCTCGTCATTCCGGTAGCGCATCTTCAGATCGAATAATCCAAAGCTCTCTAACGAACCAGAAGACAATCTCCATAACTGTAGAAGCGGTAGCCTGCTTCGACGGCATGTTCGTAGGCCGCCAGGACACGTTCACGCCCAGCGAATGCACACACCAGCGCAAGCAGCGTCGAGCGCGGTAAATGAAAGTTTGTTAGCAGGCCTTGCACCACGCGAAACTGGAATCCCGGGACGATGAACAACCGTGCGTCTGCTTTGCCGGAAAGCACGAGTTTCGCCGAGCCTGATTCGGCCGCGCGCAGAGCAGCATCCTCCAGGGTGCGAACGACCGTGGTGCCGACAGCAACAATAGGGCGTCCAGCATCACGGGCTGCTTGGATGCTCTCAGAGGTTCCTTCCGGAATCTCATATCCTTCGGCGTGCATCAGGTGACCTTCGAGCGTTTCACTGTGGATGGGCTGAAACGTCCCGATGCCTACATGCAGTGTCAGCTCGCAAGTCTCCACTCCACGCGCTCGGATTTTCTCCAGAATTTCAGTTGAGAAGTGCAAACCGGCGGTGGGAGCGGCAATCGCGCCAGGCCGTTTGGCAAAAACGGTCTGATACCGCTCGCGGTCGGAACTCTCATCGGCGCGTTCAATGTATGGCGGAAGCGGTACGTGTCCGAGGCGCTCGAAATGCTGGCCGACGGTGCATTGGTCACGTGAAACAAATCGCAACGTTCTTAAGCCCAGTTCACCGCGCGTCAGAACCTCAGCTTCGAGTTCACCCTCTCCGAAGAGCACTCGCTCCCCCACATGCATCTTGCGGCCCGGCCGAACCAGTGCTTCCCAAGTTTCGTGGTCGAGTTCGCGCGCCAGGAAGATTTCCACCTTGCCCGTCAGATGCTCAGACTTTGTTGCTCGCGAAGCTGGCTGGGAATGAACACCCATACGCTTCCCGAACAAGCGAGCCGGGATGACCCGCGCATTGTTGAAGACCAGGAGTTCGTCCCCTCGCAAAAGACTGGGGAACTCGGTGAACAGGCGGTCTTCGAACACCCCTGATGATCGATTCAGAAGTAGGAGCCGCGAGGCTTCGCGGCGGTCGAGAGGACGCTGAGCGATTTGCTCGCGCGGGAGACGATAGTCAAGTTCATCCAAGCGCATGGAAAGCGGCAGTCTACCAGCAAAGCACCTAACACAAGCAAAACAAACGAATTGGCCTTCCGGAGGCTAGTTCCGAGAGATTCAGGGCAGAAGGAGGGCTGCTCATCTCCTAGGCCAAGTTGTCCGTAATAAATTGAATTACAATGACTTAAGTAAAGGTGAATCCCAACTTAAAATTTTTCTTGACAACAATACACTCATATTTTATTATTCACATACAATCACCTTAGGAGGTGCTTTGAAAATGAAAACACTTACTCGATGGGAGCCCTTCCGCGGGGCTACTTCCCTTCAGGACCAAGTCAATCGACTGTTTAGCGATGTCTTGGAGCGCAAGAACGAGGAATCCAGCCTCACCGCTTGGGCGCCTTCGGTTGACATCTATGAGACTGAGCACGAACTGGTCGTCAAGGCCGATCTCCCGGAAATCGATCCCAAGGATCTGGACATCCGGGTGGAGAACAACATCCTGACGATTCGTGGCGAGCGCAAGTTCGAGAAGAATGTCAGCGAAGAGAACTATCTGCGTGTGGAACGCGCGTATGGCTCTTTCGCCCGCAGCTTCACGCTGGCGAATACTGTGAATTCGGAAGCCATCAAGGCTGATTACCAGAACGGCGTGCTGACGCTGAGCATCCCGAAACGTGAGGAAGCCAAGCCGAAGCAGATCAAGGTCAATGTGGGTACTCCCGCAGTGGCCGCGGCTGCCGCCGGTAGGTAATTCTAGCCCCGCGTTGCGGTGGAGGCGTAGATTAAGGGGCTGGCGAGAGTGCCGGCCCCTTTTTTACGGGTCAGGGCAGGAAAACGAGGAACGTATGTTGCGATTTGAAAAAATGACCGTCAAGGCGCAGGAGGCGGTACAAAACGCACAGGAAGTCGCCGCGCATCACGAGAATCAGCAGATTGAGCCCATTCATCTGCTTGCGGCATTGGTGTCTCAGGCTGATGGTGTGGTGCCATCGCTGCTCACACGGTTGGGTGCCCGCAGCGAGACTCTGTCGCAGGAAATTGAGAAGGAAATTGGCCGGCTGCCAAAAGTGCAGGGTTTCGGCCAGCAGCACATGGGTAGGCCTTTGAATGCCGTGCTGGAGCGCGCGTTCAAGGAAGCGGACAGCTTTAAAGACGAGTACGTTTCGACGGAGCACCTCTTTCTTGCAATCGCGGCGCAGGACCGCGAACCCGCCGGACAATTGCTGAAGCGCCAGGGCGCTTCTCACGAAGCTATTCTTCAGGCTTTGACGGGCGTGCGGGGAACGCAACGCGTAACCTCGCAGAATCCTGAGGCTACTTATGCGTCGCTGGAAAAATATGCTCGCGACCTGACGGAATTGGCTCGCAAGTCAAAACTCGACCCGGTGATCGGGCGCGATGAAGAAATTCGCCGCGTGATGCAGATTCTGGCGAGGCGCACCAAAAACAATCCAGTGCTGATCGGCGAACCCGGCGTGGGCAAAACCGCGATTGTGGAAGGCCTCGCGCAACGCATTGTTTCCGGCGACGTTCCGGACGTTTTGAAAACCAAGCGCCTGGTGGCCTTGGATCTTGCGGCGCTGGTGGCAGGGGCAAAATTCCGCGGAGAATTTGAAGACCGTCTGAAAGCCGTACTAAAAGAAATCACCGAGGCCGAGGGACAGATCATTCTGTTCATCGATGAGCTGCACACGCTGGTGGGAGCGGGTGCCGCGGAAGGCGCCATGGACGCGTCCAACATGCTCAAGCCGGCGCTAGCGCGAGGCGAACTGCGCGCGATTGGCGCGACGACGCTGAATGAATACAAGAAATACATTGAGAAAGATCCCGCGTTGGAGCGCAGGTTTCAACCCGTCCTGGTTAGCGAGCCCACCGTCGAAGACACCATCGCGATTCTTCGTGGATTGAAAGAACGCTATGAAGTGCACCACGGTGTGCGCATCAAGGATGCCGCGATTCTTGCCGCGGCCACGCTTTCCAACCGTTATATCTCGGACCGCTTCCTCCCTGACAAAGCCATCGACTTGATCGACGAAGCCGCCGCCAGCCTGCGCATGCAGATCGATTCCCTGCCCGTGGAGATTGATGAAATCGAGCGGCGCATCATGCAACTGGAAATCGAGCGCCAGGCATTGCTGAAAGAGAGCGATGCACATTCCAAGGAGCGCCGCAAGCAGATCGAGAAAGAGCTGGCGGTCCTGAAGGAAGATTCCAGCGGACGCAAGGCGCGCTGGCAGGCGGAAAAAGAGGCCATCGGAAAAATCCGCAAGCTCAAGGAGCAGATCGAACAACTCAAAGCGGAAGAACAGAAATACGAGCGCGCCGGCGAACTGGCCAAGGTGGCAGAAATCCGCTATGGCAAGATTTCAGCGGCAGAGCGCGACCTGAAGCAAGCGCAAGAACGATTCTCCGCGGTGCAAAAAGACGCGCCATTGTTGAAGGAAGAAGTCGATGAGGAAGACATCGCGAAGCTCGTGAGCAAATGGACCGGAATTCCCACGGGCCGATTGCTGGAAGGCGAAGCGCAGAAGCTGGTGCACATGGAGGAACGGCTGCGACAGCGCGTTGTTGGCCAGGATGACGCCCTCGGGCGGGTGTCGAATGCCGTGCGGCGCAGCCGCGCGGGACTCTCCGACACCAAGCGGCCGATCGGCTCGTTCATTTTTCTCGGCCCTACGGGCGTCGGAAAAACGGAACTAGCTCGAGCGCTGGCGGAGTTTCTCTTCGACGATGAAAAATTAATGATTCGCATCGATATGAGCGAATACATGGAGAAGCACAGCGTGTCCCGACTTATCGGCGCGCCTCCCGGTTACGTTGGTTATGAAGAAGGCGGCCAGCTCACCGAACAAATTCGGCGTCATCCGTATTCGGTGGTCTTGTTTGATGAAATCGAAAAAGCGCATCCGGATGTATTCAACGTACTGCTGCAGATTCTCGAGGACGGGCGGCTCACCGATGGCAAAGGCCGCACCGTGGATTTCCGCAACACGGTGATGGTGATGACCAGCAACGTGGGGTCGGCGGCGATTTTTGAATTGTCGAACAAAGACCCGGAACTGGCGCGAAAGGAAGCGATGGAAGCGTTGCGTGCGTCGTTCC
>WNFQ01003689.1_pt1 | contig 11169 bp, 7 predicted proteins | sample 5400171 | NCBI WGS metagenome assembly WNFQ01 (sample SAMN13153356, study PRJNA577476) | soil metagenome | isolation source: 20 cm soil under Madrone tree | place: USA:California | collected 2016-06-14 | reverse complement strand
CGTCTTCTCGGTGCACGAGCGCCGCTTCTGCTTCGGCGATGCGCGTCGTCAAGGTAGCGAGCGTTGCCTCGACCGACGTGCGCTCCGTGCCGGCGCGTGTACCGGCCTCGCGCGCCTCCTCGAGGTCGCGCGCGGTCGCGGCGTCTTGCGCCGCGAGCTCGGCCGCACGCGCCTCGAGCCGCGCCACCGCGTGACGGCATTCGTCGAACGCGGCCCGCGCCTCGAACGCCGCGGCTTGCGCGGCTTGCGCCTGCTCCTGTGCCGCCGTCTCGGCGTGGCGCGCGGCGCGCCGGTCGCGCTCGCCGCTCGCCAGCGCGTCCTCCAGCGTCGCGTGCGACGCGCCCGCGTCGGCGCGGTCACGTTCGAGACGCGCGAGGTCCTGGGCGAGACGCGCACGTCGACGACGGCTCAGCGCAAGGTCGACGGCGGCGATCTCGGTCTGCACGGCGCGGTACTGCTCGGCGCGCTTGGCTTGACGCCGCAGGCCACCGAGCTGACGGTCGACCTCGCGCAGGATGTCGCGCACGCGCTCGAGGTTCTCCTGCGTCCGCTCCATCTTACGCTCGGCGACTTGGCGGCGGCTGCGGTAGAGCGTCGTGCCGGCGGCTTCCTCGATGAAGAGCCGCAGCTCTTCCGGTTTGGCGCCGACCAGCTGCTCGACGCGCCCTTGCTCGATGATCGCGTACGCCTTGCTGCCGACGCCGGTGCCGAGAAAGAGCTCGGTGATGTCGCGCAGCCGGCACGGGACGCCGTTCAGCAGATACTCCGACTCGCCCGATCGGTAGTAGCGGCGGGTCACCATGATGTCAGCGGGACCGGCGTGCGCGATCGGATGGCCGGCTTCCTGGAGGAGCGCGTACTGATCCACCGGCAGGCCGTCGCACTCGAAGACGATCGACACCTGCGCCATGCCGAGCGGCGCGTGACGATCGTTGCCGCCGAAGACGACATCCTCCATCCCTTGGCCGCGCAGGCGCTTCGCGCTCTGCTCGCCGAGCACCCAGCGGATCGCGTCGACGACGTTCGACTTGCCGCAGCCGTTCGGCCCGACGACGCCGGTGATGCCGGCGTCGAAGCGCAGCACCACGCGGTCGCGGAAGGACTTGAAGCCGACGAGCTCGAGCTGCCGGATACGCAGCGGGGCAGCACGAAACGCCGCGTCCGCGCCGGACTCCGCTTCCTCCCCGATCTCCGGTTCGGGCCAGCTCACGAGCGCGCGCTCAGCGGAAACTTCTTGCGGTGGAATCGCCACGGCCCCCTCCTCCCCACATCCCCACGCCGGGCGACGCCCGAGGCGCGAGACACCGCCTCCGACACTTCCACAGGGTTCCCGACCTGTCAAGAAAAACCGCTAGATGCTGATGCATACCGCGGCCGGAGCCACTACATCTTGGAGCCGCCGCTGTCCGCTCGACACCGCTCCGACTCCTCGAATTGCAAATCGGATGAGAGCGGCGTCGCAGGGGACTGGGTCAAGTTGCGAGCGAGACGAGGCGCGAGGGAGCCGGGCGCGCAGGCGTAGCAGCGCTACGCCGAGCAGCCCGGCGATCGAGCAACGAAGTATCGCCAAGCAAATTGGCCCAGTCCCCAGTCAGGGCTCGAGCTCGGTGTTCCAGTAGGAAACGTCGACCGTGTTGAGGAACGGACCCCACTCGCGATAGCGCCGCAGGTTGAACGCCTCAGCCATGAAGGGCGTCCACTGCGGCCGGGTCGGCCGCTTGAGGAGCCGCATCCCGGCTTGCTCGGGAGTGCGGCCGCCCTTGCGGCGGTTGCAGCGGTGGCACGAGCAGACGACGTTCTCCCAGGTGGCGAGCCCACCACGGGAGCGCGGCACGACGTGGTCGAGGTTGAGCTCGGGGCGGGGAAACCGCTTGCCGCAATACTGGCAGGTGTTCCCGTCGCGCGCGTAGATGTTGTAGCGGCTGAACCGGACGTGGCGCTTCGGTACGCGGTCGAACGCGATCAGCAAGATCACGCGCGGGACGCGTACGACCCGGCTCACGAGTCCGATCGAGTCGTGCTCACGCTCGACGACCGCGAGCTCGCTCCAGCTCTGGAAGTCGAACGTCCGGTACTGCTCGTCCACCGCCCGCGCCACGTCCTGGTACAGCAGGATGAAGGCGCGCTTCACCGAGGTGACGTGCACCGGCAGATACGACCGGTTGAGGACCAGAACTTTGGTGTTGAGCACCGACATATGACGCGACGGCCGTCCGACGGTATTACGCGCATGGCGGGGGTGTCAAGGAGGATTGCTTTGCGGGTCGCATACTTGCGCGTTCGCCGAGGTGGCTGTACTGTCCCTCGCCGGGGCTGAACAGCGACGTGGCGAATCTCATCCTGATCAACTCGACGCCGGAGGAGACGCGCGTCGCGCTCGTCGAGAACGGCGCGCTCGCCGAGATTCACCTCGAGCGCGCACGTGATCGCGGCATCGTCGGCAACATCTACAAGGGGAAGGTCGTCCGCGTGCTGCCCGGGATGCAGGCGGCGTTCGTCGACGTCGGGCTACCGAAAGCGGGATTTCTCCACGTCTCCGATTTCTATCCGGGCGTCGACGAGCTGCCGGCGATCGACGCCGATGCGGTCGAGCATGCCGCCGAAGCCGTCGCCGCGCCGCCGTCGGAACCCGCTCCGATCCTCGACCTTCCTCCGGTCGCGGAGTTCTCCGTCACCGCCCACGAGAGCGAGCCCACGCCCGCGCCGCTCGAGGAGCGCTTGCGGCGCGGCGACGAGATCCTGATCCAGGTCGCCAAGGAGCCGCTCGGCTCGAAAGGCGCCCGCGTCACCTCGCACATCTCGCTCCCCGGCCGGTACCTCGTCTACTTGCCGACGACGAACCACCTCGGCGTCTCGCGCCGCATCGAGGACGAAGCCGAGCGCCAGCGCCTGCGCGACATCGTGCTGGCGCTGAAGCCGCCGGCCGCCGGCTTCATCATCCGCACCGTGTGCGTCGGCCTCAGCAAACGCGAGCTGCAGGCCGATATGCGGTTCCTCATCAAGCTCTGGAATCGCATCTTGAAGCGCAGCGAGAACGCGTCGGCGCCGTGTCAGCTGCACTACGACATGGACCTGATCCTGCGCAGCATCCGCGATCTCTTCACCTCCGACGTCGCGAAGGTGATTGTCGACCGCGCCGCCGACCACCAGCGCATCCTCGATTTCGTCGACTCGTTCGCGCCACGCTTGAAGACCCGCATCGAGCTGCACGACGGGCCGCAGGCGCTCTTCGACCAATACGCCATCGAGCCCGCGATCAGCCGCGCCCTCGAGCGTCGTGTGTGGCTCAAGTCCGGCGGCTACATCGTGATCGATCAGACCGAGGCGCTCACGACGATCGACGTCAACACCGGACGCTACGTCGGAACGCGGAACCAAGAAGAGACGATCCTCAAGACGAATCTCGAAGCCGCGCGCGAGATCGTCGATCAGCTGCGCATCCGCAACCTCGGCGGCATCATCATCGTCGACTTCATCGACATGACGGACCCAGCGAGCCGCCAACGCGTGATGGACGCGTTCGAGGACGCGCTCCGCCAAGACAAGATGCGCAGCAACATTCTCAAGATCTCGGAGCTCGGCCTGGTCGAGATGACACGCAAGCGCACGCGCGCGAGCCTGTCGCACCAGCTCACCGACGCCTGCCCGACGTGCGACGGTAAGGGCCGGATCAAGTCGGTTGCGACGATCGCCTACGAGATCATGCGACGGGTACGCTACGTCGCCGCGATGGCGCCGGGGACGAGCCGCATCGTCGTCCGCGCGCACGCCGCCGTCGCCGCCTTTCTGTGCGAGGACGAGAGTCTCGCGATGGACGCCCTCGAGCGCGAGCTCGGCTGCCGCGTCGTCGTCGAGCCGATGGATGCGCCCGATCATGCGCGCTTCGAGGTCCAAGCCGCGTGATTGGGCACTGGGGCGATTTGCGTCGCCATACTTCGTTGCTCGGTCGCTCGGATGCTCGGCGTAGCTCCGCTACGCCTGCGCTCCTCGCTTCCCTCACGCCTCGTCTGGCTCGCAACTCGCCCCAGTACCGGCCGCGCCTCGTCTCGCTCGCAACTTGACCCAGTCGCAGCCGTCCCTGGTCTCGCTCGCAACGTGATCCAGTGCCGTCTGCTGCAACGTGATGGACTAGCTCCGATCGAGAGGGTTCGTTGACTTGGAGATGGGCCCTCCCTATAGATCGCGACTCTGCTGGAGGACTCCTCCATGGCGCTCGATCGCGACACCGGCCGCATCCTACAGGGCGCGGTACGCGGCACCGGGCTCACGCTCGCCGACGCGTACACGTTGATCCGCGGCGGCGACGGCGCGCTCCCTGCCCTGCTTGCCGCCGCCGGCGATCTGCGCGATCGCGGCAAGGGCTGCACCATCACCTACTCGCGCAAGGTCTTCCTGCCCATCACGAATCTCTGTCGCGATCGCTGCTCGTACTGCACGTTCCGCAAGGATCCCGACGATCCCGGCGCGTGGACGATGAGCCGCGCCGAGATTCGCGAGTGGGTGGCGCGCGCGCGCGTGCAGGGCTGCAAAGAGGCGCTGATGTGCCTCGGCGATCGTCCCGAGACGGCGTTCCCGAGCTACCTCGCGACGCTGCGATCGTGGGGCCACGCGTCCACCGTCGGCTACGTGCGCGAGGCGTGCGAGATCGCCCTCGCCGCGGGCCTTCTCCCCCATACCAATGCCGGGCTGCTCACCGCCGACGAGATGCGATCGCTGCGGCCGGTGAACGCGAGTCTCGGCTTGATGCTCGAGAACGTCAGTCCGCGGCTGCGGGCGCGCGGCATGCCGCACCAGTACGCGCCCGACAAGGAGCCGGCGCGACGTCTCGCGATGATCGCCGACGCCGGGCGCCTGCGCATCCCGTTCACGACCGGCATCCTCCTCGGCATCGGCGAGACGCCGGAGGAGCGCGTCGACTCGCTGTTCGCGATCGCCGACCTGCACGCCGCGCACGGTCACATCCAAGAGGTCATCATCCAGAACTTCCGCAGCAAGCCGGAGACCGTGATGGCGGCGGCGCCGGAGCCGAGCGCCGCCGATCTGGCGCGCACGATCGCGGTCGCGCGCCTCCTTCTCGGTCCCGACGTCAACATCCAGGCGCCGCCGAATCTCAGTCCCGCGGATCATCGCCTCCTCTTGCGCGCCGGCATCAACGATTGGGGCGGCATCTCGCCGGTCAGCTGTGACTACGTGAACCCGGAGGCCGCGTGGCCGATGATCCCCACCCTCGCCCGCACCTGCGAGGAGGAAGGCTTCGTGCTGCGCGAGCGCCTCACGATCTATCCCGAGTACGTGCAGCCGCAGTACCTCGATCCGGCGCTGGCGCCCGCGGTCGCTCGCCTCGCGGCCGCGATCGACAGCCCGCAGAGTCTCGCAACGGAGGACGTTCATGCATACGGCGCTCCTTGAAGAGCTTCGTGCCGGCGTACCGCTCGAGCGCCGTCTCGCCGCCGCGTCGCCCGGATTTCGCGCCCTGCTCGAGCGCGTGCTCGCGGGCGGCGAGCTCGACGTCGACGACGGCGTGCGCGTGCTCGGCGCCGAGGGCGACGATCTCCTCGCGCTCCTCGCCGTCGCCGATGCGATCCGCCACACCGACGTCGGCGACGACGTGACCTACGTCGTGAACCGCAACATCAATTTCACGAACATCTGCTTCGTCGGCTGCAAGTTCTGCGCGTTCAAGCGCCAGCGCTGGGAAGCGGACGCCTACGACGCGCCGATCGAGGTGGTCCTCGCCAAGGTGCAGGAGGCGATCGACCGCGGCGCGACCGAGATCTGCATGCAGGGTGGCATCAATCCGGAGATGGAGCCGTTCACGTACCGCGACGTGCTGCGCGCCATCAAGACGGCGTTTCCGCAGATCCACATGCACGCGTTCTCGCCGATGGAGATCCTGTACGGCTCGCGGCGGACGAACATGAGCTATCGCGACTACCTCGCGATGCTGAAGGCGGAGGGCCTGGGCACGATCCCGGGCACCGCCGCCGAGATCCTCGACGACGATGTCCGCGAGGTGCTGAGCCACAAGAAGGTCACCGTGCAGAACTGGATCGACATCGTCACGACCGCGCACGAGCTCGGCATCCGCAGCTCGTCGACGATGATGTACGGCCACATCGAGACGCCGCGCCACATGGCGGAGCACGTCGCGCTGCTGCGCCGCCTGCAACGGCTGACCGGCGGTTTCACCGAGTTCGTGCCGCTGCGCTTCATCCACACCGACACCGAGCTCTACCGCGAGGGCCTCGTCGGCGACCCGCCGCCGAAAGGGGTCTACGACCTGCGCGTCTACGCCTTCTCCCGCCTCATGCTGCGCGGCGTGATCGACAACATTCAGACGTCGTGGGTGAAGCTCAACCACGAGCTCGCGCAGGTGTCGCTCCTCGCCGGCGCGAACGACTTCGGCGGCACGCTCATGGAGGAGAGCATCTCGCGCGAGGCCGGGGCTGACGCGGGCGAGTACACATCGGCGGAAGACATGCGGGCGCTCATCGCGGGCGTCGGCCGCCGCGCCGTCGAGCGCACGACGCTTTACCGCAAGCTCGAGGCCGGCCATACACGGGCGGCGAATGGCCGATCGACGCACGGTGACGGTGCTCGCGGGCGGAGTGGGAGCGGCGAAGTTTCTCCGCGGCCTGCTCCGTGTTGCTGATTCGACGGCGATCACCGTCGTCGTCAACACCGGCGACGACGAGCGCTTCTTCGGCCTCGCCGTTTCCCCCGACCTCGACACGATCACCTACACCGCCGCCGGAGTCGCGCACCCGCGCCGCGGCTGGGGCTTGCGCGACGACTCGTTTCGATGTCTCGACGCGCTCGGTCGCTTCTACGATGCGACCTGGTTCCATCTCGGCGACGTCGACTTGGCGACGCACGTCTATCGCACGCACCGTCTCGCCGCCGGCGCCCGGCTCTCGACCGTCACGACCGAGATCCGGCGCGCGTTCGGTGTCACGATGCGCATCCTGCCCATGACCGACGATCCCGTGCGCACGCTGATCGACACCGCGAGCGGCACGCTACCGTTTCAGGAGTACCTCGTGCGTCGGCGGGCGCGGCCGGCGGTCCGCCGCATCCGCTATCGCGGCGCCGCGCGCGCCCGTCCCGCTCCGGGCGTCGTCGCTGCGATTCGCGACGCCGCAGCGGTCGTCATTGCGCCGAGCAATCCGCTTCTCAGCATCGGGCCGCTGCTCGCCGTCCGCGGCATCCGCCGCGCGCTCGAGCGCCGGCGCGGTCCGACGGTCGCGGTGTCGCCGCTCGTCGGTGGGCGCGCGCCGACGGGGCCGCTCGCGCGCCAGCTGCGGCGACTCGGCATGCGGCCCTCGTCGCTCGCGATCGCCGCTTGCTACAGGCCCTTCCTCGACGCGCTGGTGATCGATCATCGCGACCGTCGTGACGTGCCCGCGCTCGCGGCCGCCGGTTGTCGCGCGATCGTCGCCGACACGCTCTTCGACAGCGACCGGCGCGCCGCCGCGACGGCGCGCCGGCTCCTGCGCACGCTCGGCCTCGCGTGACGCGATGCGCACGCTCGCCGTCATCGGGCTCACCGGATTGCCGCGGATCCAACCGGGCGACGATCTCGCGGCACTGCTCGTCGAGACGATCGAGGCGAACAAGGTCGGGTTGAAGCGCGGCGACGTCGTCGTCGTCTGTCAAAAGGTCGTGTCGAAGGCGGAAGGCCGGGTCGTCGAGCTCGCGACGGTGACGCCGTCGTCATTCGCGGTGCAAATCGCGCGCGACACCGCGAAGGACGCGCGTCTCGTCGAGGTGGTCCTGCGCCACACGACGCGCATCGTACGCATGGCCGGCGGCCACTTGATCTGCGAGACCGGTCCGGGATGGGTCTGCGCCAATGCCGGCGTCGACGAGTCGAATGGGGTCGCGCCCGGAACCGTGACGCTGCTCCCCGAGGACGCCGACGCGTCGGCTGAACAGCTGCGCGCGGCGCTCGCGAAGGCGAGCGGCACGGCGGTCGGCGTGATCGTCAGCGACACCTTCGGCCGCCCGTGGCGCGACGGCCAGGTCGACGTCGCGCTCGGCGTCGCGGGCGTCGGCGCGCTCCTCGATTGCCGCGGCCGCTCCGACATGACCGGGCGCGACCTGCAACACACGATCCTCGCCGTCGCCGATCAGCTGGCGGCGGCGGCCGGTCTCCTCATGGAGAAGGACAGCGGCACCGCGGCCGTCCTCGTCCGCGGCTTCGAGTGGCGCGCGACCGCCGGCTCGGGCCGCGATCTCATCCGTCCTGCGGCGACCGACCTCTTCCGCTGACAGCGTCGCGGGCGGTCGGTGCCGTCAGCTACTGGCGCCGGAGGCGCGCGCTGCGGCGATCTCTTCCCGGTTCGCCTCGAGCACCGCGCGCAGGACCGTCTCGAGCGCGGTGATCTCCCCGTTCACGGCGACCAAGCTCTCGATGAGGCTCAGCCACTTGAACGATGCGGGCTCACCCGGGTCGATTTCCGGACAGAGGCTGGCCACACCGGTCGCGGCGCTGAGGAGTCCCTCCGAAGCGGCTTCGAGGTGTTTGGCGATGTCGGTGAACGTCTCGCGGTCGATGATCATGGAGCCTCCGTCGGAAATCGTGGAGACCTCGGGTCCAAGAAGAATGCCACCGGGTCAGGTTCCGACTCCGCTTCTGCGCCGCTGCGGGAACCATCGATAGGTTCCGGAAATTTTCCTAGTGGCGGCTTGGACTTGTGACGCTCACGCGGCGCGTCGCCGCGGGCATCGGCCGTGGCGCCCGACATGGGACGCGCGCGGCGTCGCGCGCGTGTCACATCGTGCAAATCCGCGGCTCCCGAAGCGGAACGGCAGCCATGCAGGTTCGCGTGGCCGTCACGACGAGCGTGATGTCGCGTCGGATGCGGGATTCGTCTCGAACGGTATCGGCGACGGCCGGCCGACGCTGTCCGTGCTGAGGCTCTCCGCGAGCCGGCGCTCGATCGCGGCGAGCTCGCCGAAGACGCGACCGGGTAGGATCGCCTGCTCCTTGCCACCGCGGCCGCGGCGAGCGAGCGTCACCGATCCCATCTCGGCGAACCGGTTGATCGCGTTCTCGAACGTGATGGCGGAGTTGCCTTCCGGCTTCTGCGCCTGACCGAGGAGCTGATGCATGAGGAAGCTCTTCTGCATGCGCGCGATCGCCGCCTTCTGCGCGAGGCCGTCGGCGTCGACGTCGAGCAACGTCTTCGCGACGATCCAGTACGCCTCGCGGAAATTCTCGAGGATGCCGTCGCCGAAGACGAGCAGCACGTGGGCGCGCCGCTCGCCCGCGGGGCCAATCGCGCCGACGGCGCGGAAGTTCGCGAGCGCTTCCGCGATCTCGGCCGCCACCGCCTCCCGCTCCGGCAGCGCGAACTCCCAGCGGAAGAGCTCGAGCCACCACCAGACTTCCTCGACCAACCGCTCCTCCGGTACCCCGCGTCGAATGGCATGCGCCACCAGCGAGGGAACGAGAAAGAAATGAATGATGTTGTTCTTGTAAAAGTCGAGGATGAGCCGTTTCTCCGGCGGCGCGTAGATGATGTCGCCGGCGCTGTCCTTGATCCACTCGATGAGCTTCCCCGTTTGCAGGAACCGCAGGCTCTCGAGAAAGTTGGCGGTGTTGCGTTGCAACGACGCCGTGAGCGTGACGTTTTTCGCGACCAGGAGACCGCTGAGCGCGCGGGCGGCGGCGACGAAGTCGCCGTAGCGAATCGCATGCTGCGGCGCCGAAAGCAGCACCGTCGAGGACAGCGACGTCGCGCCGGCCACTGCGACCTCGTTCACCTCGCGCAGCAGACGAAATCCGAGCTTCTGGACGAAGTACTGCTTCTCCTCCTCGACCGCCTCGCCGCCCTGCTGAAAGCGCTCCTTACGCGGGCCGAGCGCCTCGTTCAGCGAGAGCGGCGCCGCGAACGTCACGTACACGGTGCCGTATTTCTGCCGCAGGACACGCCGCGCACGCAGCAACGCCCCGAACGACTCCTTCTCCTTTTGCCCGCCGAGAAGCTCCTGCTTGTACGCCTCCTCCTCGACGATGCGGCCGTAATGGATGGAAACGGGTACGAGATACAGGTCGCGCCGCACGCCGCCGACGAACGCGTTCACGATCGCCGACAGCATGCCGAGCTTCGGCGTCAGGATCTTTCCGGTGCGGCTGCGGCCGCCCTCGATGAAGAACTCCTGCGTGTAGCCCTCGCGGATCAGGTACTCGAGGTACGTGCGGAAGACCAACTTGTAGACCGGGTTGCCCTCGAACGTGCGCCGAACGAAATACGCGCCGGCGCCGCGGAAGAGCGGACCCATCGGCCAGAACGCCATGTTGATGCCGGCGAAGATGTGCGGCGGCGAGAGGAAGTTCTCGTGGAAAATGTACGACAGGATCAGATAGTCGAAGTGGCTGCGGTGGCACGGGACGAGCACGATCGGGTGCTGCTTCATGCAGTCGACGACGCCCTCCAGACCGCGGATCTCGAGCCCCGAGAACATCCGACGCCAGATGCGATGGAAGAAGAACGCGATGATGCCGAAGTAGTAGCCGTGGAAGTCGGCGGCCATTTCGTCGAAGTAGCCGCGCGCCTCTTTGACGACCTTCTCGACGGGGACCTTGCGCTCCGCAGCGATCGCCCGCACCTCCGTCTGCACCTCGTCGCCGCCGAGAACCATCTCCCGCACCTGGCGCTTCGAGCGTAAGGTAGGCCCCCAGACGACGCGCTCCTCGCGATAGAGGAAGATCTGCAGTGCGCGCGCCAGCCGGCGCACGATGCGATCCTCATTCTCGCGCTCGTACTGCGCGATGAACGCGTTCAGCGGGATCTCCGCGCCGAAGGAGATCGTGAGGTCGCGCGCGTTCCACACGTACGTGAAGAGCCGCTTCACGTCGCTCGGCGCCTCGTGGACGCTGTAGACGAAGCTCGCCAGACGCGAGCCTTTGCGGCGGAGTCCGGAGCCGCGAAAGATCGCGAGCGGCACGAGAAAAACGGGCTGCTCCTTGCCCCAGAGACCGTGCACGATCTCGCGCAAGTAGTCGGAGCCGCGCCGGCGCTCCACGGGCGCTCTCGACGCACGGGCGCGCGGAGCGCCGCGACCCCGGCTACGGATGAAGAGCAGTACCGAGCGTCCGTGCGCGGCGAGCTGCCCGGCGAGGTCGCGCTCGCGAAACTGCCGCAGCTCCCTACCGAAGAGATG
>WNFQ01003687.1_pt1 | contig 11173 bp, 7 predicted proteins | sample 5400171 | NCBI WGS metagenome assembly WNFQ01 (sample SAMN13153356, study PRJNA577476) | soil metagenome | isolation source: 20 cm soil under Madrone tree | place: USA:California | collected 2016-06-14 | reverse complement strand
TTGCCGGCCTTGGCTTTGGCCCCCGCGCCCGGAACATTGCGCAGAATCCATTCGAGTTTTGTGCCGGAAAAATAGGCATCTACCACGAGGCCGGTCTTGCGCTTGATCATGGGCGCCAGCCCGCGGGCCTTCAACTGGTCGCACCGGGCGGCGGTGCGACGATCCTGCCACACAATGGCGTGATGCACCGGCTCGCCGGTGTCGCGATCCCAGACTACGGTTGTCTCCCGCTGATTCGTGATCCCGATGGCGGCGATGTCAGTGGCAGTCAGTCCGGCCTCGCCGAGCGCTTCGGTCGCGGTGTGCAGCTGCGTGGCCCAGATCTCCGTCGCATCGTGCTCCACCCAGCCGGGCTTGGGAAAAATCTGGCGAAACTCCTTCTGCGCCAACGCGACCACGCTCCCGCTGTGGTCGAACACCATGGCGCGCGAGCTCGTGGTGCCCTGGTCCAGGGCCAGGATGTACTTCACGCCGGCCACCAGGTCTTGAACACGAAGGCCGCGATCAGGCCGCCGATGATCGGTCCGGCCACCGGTATCCACGCGTAGCCCCAGTCCGAATTGCCCTTGCCCGCGATCGGCAGCAGCGCGTGAGCGATTCTCGGACCCAAGTCACGAGCCGGATTGATCGCGTAGCCGGTCGGCCCGCCCAACGAAAGGCCGATGGCCCATACGAGAATGCCGACGAGGAACGGGCCGAATCCCGCATCCCAACCGTGCAGCGGGTTGAGATTCTTCGGTGTCAGGATGGCCAGCACCCCCAGCACCAGCACGAACGTGCCGATGACCTCGGTCAGGAGATTCGCGGCCGGGTCGCGGATGGCAGGCCCGGTGCAAAACACGGCCAGCTTCCCTGCCTGGCTTTCGGTCACGGCCCAGTGCGGCAAGTAGGCGAGCCAGACGATGGTGGCCCCGAGAAACGCGCCGAGCATTTGGGCCGCGATGTAGCCGGGCACCGAGGCCCACGGGAACTTGCCGATCGAGGCGAGGCCGATGGTCACCGCGGGGTTCAAGTGTGCGCCGCTGAAGGCGCCCACGGCATACACCGCGACCGCCACGCCGAACCCCCAGCCGGCGGTGATGACGATCCACCCGGCGTTCTGGCCTTTGGTCTTGTTGAGCACGACGTTGGCGACCACGCCATCGCCCAGGACGATCAACAGCATGGTGCCGAGCAGTTCTGCGAGGAATGGGGGCATAGGCTTGGATGAGGAAGGGGCGAAGCTATCAGCGGAGCAGCGACTTGTCCACACGCTCAGCGGAAGTTCTCGATCAACATGATATCGCTTTCAACCTGGTCTAAACGGTCGAAGAGAATCCACTGCCCATCGGGAGAGAGATCAAAGTACTGGGCGCCAGGGGCCCCGGGTCCGAGGTCCATCGAAGTAATGGTTCTCACGCGTTGGGTTGCCAAGTCCAAGAGTCTGACGCGGGCGGGGATCGTTGACCCGTCAATGAAGTAAATGCCATCACGAGTAATTTTCCACCAGACAAACAGCTGCACGCCTGGGAGGACGCGGACGGGCTCCGCGCCCGGGAGCCGCATTTTCCAAATAGTCCCTCCCTGTACCCACACGTAGAGAGACTTGGCATCGGGAGATTCCTGGGCGCTGAAGCCACCGCTCTTGGTAACTTGTACAGCACTGCCACCCCCGGACGGTACTTTCCAAATCTGCCAATTCCCCGTCCGGCTCGAGGAAAAATAGATCCATTTGCCATCTCGCGACCACGTCGGGACATTATTGTCGACCGGATCGCTGGTGAGACGGCGGGGAGCGCCTCCATCGGCACTGATAACGAAGATATCACCGTGGCCTTCGAGCCGGGCATCAAACGCAATGGTCTTTCCGTCCGGAGACCAACTCGGCGAGCCTGCATCGGTCGCCTTCAAAGACGTAAGCTGTGCCTGGTTGGTGCCGTCGCTATTGCAAATCCAGATTTCCATACTCCCAGAGCGATCGGATGCGAACGCGATCCGCTTACCATCGGGAGCATAGGCGGCCTCATAGTCCGCCCGTGATGAAGCAACCATTTTCATCGGAGGGGGAGGGCGGCCTTTCCACACAGGTCCGCGTGTTCGCCAGAGGTTCGCATCGTCACGGCCATTGATATAGGCTAGCCGATCTCCCTTGGTAGAAATGGTCGGCGAGCTCGCGCCCTCACCCACCCCGTTCACCAGCGCCGGCGTGCCCCCTGAAGAAGAGATGCGCCACAATCTCATCAGGCCGCCACGATTTGAGGTGAATACAATTTCTTTTCCGTCTGGCGTCCAGGCGAGACCGGCCAGGAATCGTCCGTCGGAAGTCAGGCGACGGGATCCGCCACCGCTGGCAGGCACGACATAAATGTCACTGGCAATAAAGCCTGCTCCTCCGGCATAGGCGATCGCTGTTCCATCGGGGGAGAGAATTGGATCGGCGACATAGAGATCGGGCTGGGAGACGAATACCTTCCGTTGTCCGTCCTCAACCGACAAGAGCAGGATGCTGGAGCGGGACTCCTCAGGCGCCATTCTATCCGCCACGATCAGGTACTTGCCGTCGAGCGACCAGTCGATGCACCGCCCAGAGACCTGGCTTCGGTCATATGCCTCCCCAATCTTGCGTTCGGCCCCCCCCAACGCTGGGATCAGGTAGTAAGCAGCTCTGTCACTCGACGGTCCATCGCGAATGAAGGCGATGTAACGGCCGTCGGGTGACCACGCGGGGCAATACTCCCTGGCGGGACTGCTGGTAATTCGGAGCGGACCGCCCGCGCCAATCAGCTTGACATAAATGTCGGAATTGTCGTCGTTTTCGCCTCTCCAAGCATAGGCAATCTGGTTGCCGTCCGGCGAGAAGACGGGATGAAATTTCTGACCTGGCGAACTCGTGAAGGGCACGACGTTGGGGTGGTCCTGACCGACTTGGGAACTCTTGGAAGCATAGAACCACGCTGCAGCGCCACCGATGATGATCAGGACTGCCAGTGCACCGCCGGCGGACTGCCATCGGGGGCGCACCGCCCGAGTCGAGCCGGCCGTGAGCGCTGCGACGAAGGCTCCTGCCGTGGCGAATCGGTCGGCCGGGGCTTTCGCGAGCGCTTTAGTCACGGCGGCTTCCACCGCCGGTGTAACGCGGCGAACGGTGCCGAGGTGCGGTATCGGTTCGGTCAAGCACTTGGCGATGATGGCCTGCGCGGTCGGACCGTTGTAGGGTGGCTCTCCCGCCAGCATCTCGTACAACACGCTCGCCAGGCTGTACTGATCGCTCCGGCCATCGAGCCGGGGCTCGGCGCTCGCCTGCTCGGGGCTCATGTACGCCGGCGTGCCGAGGGAGAGTCCCGTCTCGGTGAGCCGCTCCCGGCCCGCCGTGCTCACCGCCAGCGCGATCCCGAAGTCTGCCACCATGGGCTCGCCCTGGTGGAGCATGACATTCTCGGGCTTGATATCACGATGGATGACGCCGCGTCCGTGCGCGAAGTCGAGGGCCGAGGCGATCGCGCGGGTAATGCTGAGCGCTTCGTCGAGGGGCAGCTGGCCTTCCCGCTCCAGCCGTTGGCGCAGGCTCTCGCCCTCAACGTACGGCATCACGTAATAGAGGAAGCCGTCCGCCTCGCCGGAATCGATGAGTGTCAGGATGTGCGGGTGCTGGAGTTGTGCCGTGAGACGGATCTCGCGCAGAAACCGCTCACCGCCGAGCACGGCGGCGAGCTCGGGGCGCAGCACCTTGAGCGCGACCGGGCGGTCGTGCTTCGGGTCGCGGGCGAGATACACGGTCGCCATCCCGCCGTGGCCGAGCTCGCGCTCGATCGTGTAACGGTCGGCGAGCGCTGCCTTGAGGTGGGAAATAGCATCGTCCACCGGCGAGGACTCCTGGCGTGAGCGCGGTCCCTATAATGGGGACCCGCCGGACGAGTGGCTAGTTCAGGTCAGAGCCTGAACAGGTAGCTCAGCTTGAGGAAGAAGGTGTCGTCCGTCCGCCTCAGGCCCCGGAATTGAAAGGCCGCTTCGTCCACCATGTCGCTGCCGTACCCGGCGAACACCACCGTCCCCGGGACCGGTTGATAGCTGAGCAGCACATCGGCGTGGAACAGGTTGGTGCGCGACGCGGCGGCGCGAGTCAGGCCGGATGGTCCGTCGGTGAAAATCGGCGCGCCGGTGCGTGAGTCGTCCCGCAGCGAGTCCGTCTTGTCCTGGATGTACTGGCCCACCACCCGGACGAACAGCGGACGCGAGACTTGGTATTCGACCTTGGCCCGGAGAATGCGCCCGACATTCACCAGGCTGCCGTCGGTGCGGCGATTCACCTGCTGCCAGAAGTAGCTGACGGTGTTGCGGAGGCGCTCGGTGGGGCGGTACGACAGGTCCACGCTCAACAGCAGCAAATCGCCCGAGGCCCACTCGAAGAAGTTCTCATCATGACCCTGCAGGAAGTAGCCGCCGCCGCTGAAGTGCTTCCACTGCGGCGTGCCGATCTGGACGATGTATTCGCCGTTCGTGATGGTGGGCTGTCCCGTGAACGCCACCACCGTGTCGGGGCGGCCGGCGCGTGGCACTTTCAGGCGGTAGCCCGCATACAGGGCGGAATCGTAGCCGAACGATTCCACGAAATATCCCGCACCGACGTTCCACCCACCGCGTAACGCCGCGTTGCCGTTGAAGTGCAGCTTCTTGTCCTGCAAGTGGCGCCCGTGGATGAAGTTCTGGTACTGCCAGATGCCGTCCACCACGATGTCGCCCGTGAACCGCTGCAACAACGCCCCGGGCCGCCCATAGGTGGTGTAGCTCGGGTCGACGTACGAATGCACGATCCCCGCGCGGCCGATGAATCCGCTCGCGTCGCGAAAGTCGTCCGCAATGCCGGCGAACAGGCTGCGCAGGCCCCAGATGCGATGCTGCACCGTGAACTGGCTCAGCCACAGCGGCGCGGTCGTAGTCACTCCCCCGACGCGCGTGCGGCTGCCCGCGAGCTGCAGGTTGAGTCCGTAGATCTCCTTGAACACCAGCCGGCTGTCGACCTCCGCGACGCGGTTGTAGTCCCCGCCTTCGATCCGATCGGTGTACGCCAGGCCGACGCGCGAGCCTCGGCCCAGGCTGCGCTGGGCCCGCAGAATGTTGAAAATGGGATTGTCCGTCCCCGTCGCGGACGCGAACTTCTGGTCCACGGCGGAGAGCAGCCCGATGTCGGTGCCGAAGGTGGTTCCGGTGAGCTTGACCGCGGCGACCGGCTGGACGATGCGACGCGTATAGATCAGGCTTTGCGGCACCTGAAACAGCTCGCTTCCCTCCAAAAAGAACGGTCGCTTCTCCGGAAAGAACAGCGCCTGCCGCGGATCGAACGCCAGCTGGCCCGCGTCCGTTTCGACCTGCGAAAAGTCCGGCTTGATCGTGCCGTTGAGGGTGAGGTTGTCCGAGACCCCCCAGCGGATGTTGCCGCCCACTTGCGGGTTTCCCAGGTCGTACTGATAGCCGCTCGGGGTGGGAGCACCGCTCGCCTTCCCGGTCGCCTCCGGATTCAAATCCACCACGAGACCACGATGCATGCCGCTCAGGCCGACCAGGTTGCCCGATTGCCCGATGAACGTGGCGTTGGCGCGGCGCGCCGGGAACCACGAGTCCTCGAAGCCCGAGTGCTTGACCTCGCGCACGATGTTCAGCCGCCAGTCCTGCGGCTGCCGCGGTTGATACCGGATGCTCTTGAAGGGAATGCGCACCTCGACTTCGTATCCCCAATCGGTGACGCGGCCGCGCGATTGAAACACAAAGTCGGGACTCAAGTCGGGTTGCTCCCGTCCCACGACCGCGCTGCCGATGAAGCCGCTGGCGGTGACGTTGGCGCCCTCGATCAGGGAGCCATCGCCCTGAACCCCGAGCGGATTCACCGCAAACATCAGGGCCTGCTTTCCATCGTGAAACGTGCCGAGCAGGATCTGCACGTTGTCGTCGTCGAAGATCTGGTCGCGACTCGCCAACGTCACCGTGGGACGGCCGTGCTGCTCGAAGGCGCGAATGCCGAAATAGATCGCCGTGGCCGAATACCAGACCAGCACTTGGGTGGAGTCAGCGGCCGGCACGTCGTCGTTGGGGGAATACTGTGAGAAACCGGTCAACCGCGCGGCCCGCGCCCAGACGGAGTCGGCGAGGTCACCGTCTATGACCACCTCGGCCTCCAGGCGCGGAATCGGCACGTCGAGCTGACGGTCCCGGCCCGAGTAGCTCGACGTGGAGTCGGTGCACAGGAGGACGCACGCCGCAAGGAGCATGTCCGATAATTATGGATGGGAAGGCATCAGACGGGGACTCGCAGGCAGTTAGGAACCTGTCAGATTGTTTCAAAGTGGACCTGGAACTGGGGTTAGATGATCCCCCGATCGGTGCGTAGATTGCAGGCGACAGCCCGCCACCACCACCGAGGAGCGTATGACAAGACAGCCACTAGTCATTGCCGCGTTGCTCCTGACCTCCTCCCTGGCCTGGCCCCGCGTAGGCACCGCGCAGGGGTTCAAGGCGGCGAAGTTCAGCATCGGCGGCGACGGCGGCACCGATTACCTGACCGCCGAGCCCGGCACGCGACGGGTGTTCGTGTCGCGCGGCACCCATGTGATGGTGCTGGACGGCACCACCGGCAAGGTGCTGGGCGACATTCCCGACACGCCGCGTACGCACGGCATCGCCTTGGCGCCCAAGTCGGGGCGCGGGTTCATCACGAGCGCCGGCGACTCGACCGTGACGATGTTCGATCTCAAGACCCTGGCAGTGATCAAGAAGATTCCGGTCGCAACCGGCGGCCTCGACGGCATCATGTACGAGGACTTCGCTGACCGGATCATTCTCACTAATCACAGCCGGCCCATCGGCACCGCCGTAGCGCTCGATGCCAGGACCGGCGAGATCGTCGGCACGGCGCAGCTCGAGGACAACAGTCCGGAAGGCGCGGCGAGCGACGGCAAGGGCAAGATCTTCGTCAATAATGAAGGGACGAGCACCATGCAGGTGCTCGACGTCAAGACGATGAAGGTGTTGGCGTCATGGCCGCTGGCGCCGTGCGAGGGGCCGACGGGTATCGCCTACGATCGCGCCACCAACCGGATCTTCGCCGGGTGCGGCAAGACGTCGGTGGTGGTGGACCCTGTCACGGGAAAAATCGTGGCGACGATCGCGAACGGCGACGGTGTGGATGCCCTGGGGTGGGACCCGGTCGAGAAGCTCATCTACATCCCCGCGGGGCGCGACAGCAACGTCACCGTGGTGCACGAGGATACGCCCGACAAGTACAGCGTGGTGGCCACGGTCGCCACCATGCGGGGCGCCAAGACCATCAGCGTGGATCCGCTAAAGCATGTGGCCTATCTGTTCCAGCCTGAGTACGGCCCGGCGCCCGCCCCCGCCCCGGGCTCGCCGCCACCGCAGCCGGGGGCCCGCCCGCCGCGGGGTCCGGTCATCGGAGCGTGGTTCTTCGCGATCAGCCACTGACCCCATGAAATTCGTCATCCTGATCTACACCGACAAAGAGCTCCTCGACGCGCTCCCGGAGGGGCAGTTCGACGCCAAAATGCGTGACTGCCTCGAGCATGCCGACGAGCTGCGCCAGGACGGGCAGCTGCTCGATTCCCAGATGCTCGAGGCCGTAGCGACCGCCAAGTCGGTGCGCGTCCGCAACGGCCGTCAGACGATTGTGGATGGGCCGTTCGCCGAAACCAAGGAAATGCTCGCGGGCTTCAACGTGATCGAGGCCGAAGACATCGACGCGGCGGTCCGCATCGCGACCGAGTTCCCGTGGAGCCACACCGGCTGCGTCGAGGTCCGGCCGGTGCAGGACATCGAGGCCGTCCGGCGGCGGGTCAACACCTCACTCCCGGGCCACTCCGGTCCGCTCCACCCGAATCCGGTATAGACTCTTCCCCGCGGTGATGAACAGCGTTTGCGCTTCTCCGGCGCGGCCGAACTTCACGTTCGTGGGGCTCTCGGGCGTCGGGATGTAAGCCAGCTCCTTCCCGGCCGGGGAGTACGCGTAGATCCCCTGGCGCTCCCCCTGCACCGCGCAATAAATGTTGCCCTCCCGGTCCACCGTGATGCCATCGGGCCCGGCCGGGGAAAAGTCCACTACCGCGCGGCGGAACTTGGCCGAGCCGTCCGGCGCCAGGTCGTACGCCAGCAGCGCCTTCCGCCCAGGCGCCGCCGGAGTCTCCGGCGGCAAGTCGCCGAGCGATCCGTTGTCGTTCGCGCCCACGTACAATGTCGCCTGATCCGGTGACACCGCGATGCCGTTCGGCTTCCCGGCGTCCGCCACAACCAGCGAGACGCGTCCATCGAGATCGATGCGGTACACCCCCTGCACCGGCTGCTCAATCGGCTCCCAACCCACGTAGCGCGGATCGGTGAAGTAGATGCGCCCGCGCGCATCGAGCACGAGATCGTTGGGAGAGTTGAAGGGTCGGCCGTCGAACAGCCCGGCGAGGATCACGCTCTTGCCGGTCTTCATGTCGGTCCGCGTGATGCGCCGGCCCCCGAACCAGGCCCCCTCCGCCACGACCAGTCGCCCTTGGGAGTCGAACAGCATCCCGTTGGACATGCCGCTCGGCGAGCGAAATACGGTGCTCGTCCGGGTCTGCGGGTCCCAACGCCAGATGTAGCCCGCCTGATACCCGGACGCCTTGCCGACCGTGATGTCGGAGAAATACACAGAGCCGTCGGGCGCAGGCGCCGGACCCTCGGTGAAGAATCCCTCGCCGAACAGGCGCTCGAGCTTGGCACCAGGAGCCACGATGGGCCGATCCTGCGCGAGCAGCACAGCGAGCATTGCCCAGATCACTTCACCGCCTTTGTGGGTTGGAGACCAGCCTCGAGCGTCGCCACGATGCGATCGACATCGTACACGCAGCCGGCCCACGTACCGCCGCTCGCCCGCTGCAGCGCCGCCCACAGTCGCGTGTCCGCAGGCAGCGCCGCGTGGGGCGCGAGCCCCGGATGCGGGCCGCGCGATTGCAGCAGCACGGCGCACGCGTCCGCGTCGAGCGCCTGCCCGGCCGCTCCCACGAGGTCGACCGAGCCCGTGAGTGCCGCGCGGTCGATCACGATCTCGATCAGGTCATCGTCGCGCACCCGGCCGATCGGGCCGCCGTGCAGCGACTCCGGGCCGATGTGCCCCACGCAAGCGCCGCTCGAGAATCCGGAAAAGCGCCCGTCGGTGAGGAGTGCGACGTGCTTCCCCCAGGGGAGATACCTGAGCGCTGTGGTGACTTGCGCGGTCTCCTGCATCCCCGTGCCCGACGGCCCGTTGCCGATCAGCACGATCACGTCGCCCGCCCGGATCGGCCGGTCGGTTCCTACCCCTTTCACGGCGCGGATCGCGTCGCGCTCGTCCACGAACACGCGTGCGGGGCCGCGGTGGCGGTACACCTGATCGTCTCCCACCACGGCGGGGTCCAGCGCGGTGGCTTTGATCACCGCCCCCTCGGGTGCCAGGTTCCCCACCGGGAAGACCACGGTGCTCGTCAGCCCGGCGCGGCGCGCCGCGTCGGGGCCCATGATGACGTCGTCGGGCGAGACAGACGCCGCCGCGGCGAGCCGGGCCCGCGCTGCTTGTCGCCGGTCGCTCGTCGCCCACCAGTCGAGCGTCGCATCGAGGGTGTCGCCCGTAGCGGTGAGTACATCGCCGTGCAGCAACCCCATACGGCGCAGGTGCAGCATCACCTCCGGCACGCCGCCGGCCATGAAGACCTGCACGGTAGGATGACCGCGCGGGCCGTTTGGCAGGGCATCGACCAGGCGCGGCGTGGCGCGATTCACGCGGATCCAGTCCCCCACCGTGGGCGGCCGGAGCCCAGCCGCATGCGCGATGGCCGGGATATGCAGCAGCAGGTTGGTCGAGCCGCCGAACGCCGCGTGCAACAGCATCGCGTTCTCGAGCGCGTGCTGGGTCAGGATGTCCTTGAGCGCGAGGCCGAGGGCGTCGAGCCGGAGCAGCGCCAGCGCCGAACGTCGGCCGAGCTCGAGCCACACCGGCTCACCTGACGGCGCGAGCGCGCTGTGCGGCAGTGCCAGGCCGAGCGCCTCCGCCACGACCTGCGACGTGGCCGCGGTCCCCAGGAACTGGCAGCCGCCGCCGGCCGAGCCGCAGGCGCGGCAGCCCATCGTGGCCGCGTAATCGAGGCTCACGAGATCCCGCGCGAAGCGCGCGCCCAGGCTCTGAACCTGCCCCGCGTCCTCGCCCCCGACCGCCGGGAGCGTGACGCCGCCCGGAACGATCACTCCCGGCAGGTCGCGGCATCCCGCGAGCGCCAGCATGGTCGCCGGCAGGCCCTTGTCGCACGTGGCGACGCCGATCACACCCGACGCCGTGGGGAGCGAGCGGATCAACCGGCGCATGACGACCGCCGCATCGTTGCGGTACGGGAGGCTGTCGAACATTCCCGTCGTTCCCTGAGTGCGGCCGTCGCACGGGTCGCTGCAGTACGCCGCAAACGGGATCGCCCCGGCCGCGCGCAGCGTCTCGGCCGCCGCCCGCACCAGGAGCCCGATCTCCCAATGGCCGGTGTGGTATCCGAGGGCGACCGGGCTGCCATCCTCGTTGCGGAGGCCGCCCTGCGTGCTGACGATCACGTACTGGGGACCTTGGAGTGACCCGGTGCTCCACCCCATGCCCACGTTCTGCGTCAGGCCGAATACGTTGCCGCTGGGCTCCTCGCGCAGCATGTCCGCGGTGAGGGGGAGCCGGCCCGCGGGCCCTTCACCGGCCAGCCGGCCGGCCGCGATGGCGCTCGCCGAACCGAGCACCGAGTCGAGGGGGGGCGCAGCGAGTTTACCGTGCATGTCCACAACGTTGCGGCGGGGGGAGCGGAATCGCCAGCAGCAGTACCATATCGTTGCAGAGGTGTCAATCCGCCGGAGTTACGGCCGCCAGGCGTAGCCCACCTTGGCAAAGAACGTCCGGTTGGTCCGGGTGAGGTCGAATGATTGGGTGCCCGCCTGGTTGTCCGAGTATCCGATGAACACCACGGTCTGCGGATTGAGCTTGTAGGAGAACAGGAACTGGCCGAACAACCCTTCGTCGAACTCGTCCACCGGGATGGTATACACGGCGACGTTCCGATCCACGCTCCGGTATTGCACGATGGCCCGCACGAACGTGCGAACGTTCAAGTTGTAGATCAGGCGGGCCTGAAAGAGGTTGGCGGTGAAGACCCGGTCGCCC
>WNFQ01003685.1_pt1 | contig 11174 bp, 10 predicted proteins | sample 5400171 | NCBI WGS metagenome assembly WNFQ01 (sample SAMN13153356, study PRJNA577476) | soil metagenome | isolation source: 20 cm soil under Madrone tree | place: USA:California | collected 2016-06-14 | reverse complement strand
CCAACGAGCTGATGCCCGTGTCATCGCGGCAACCAACAAGTCGCTCGAAACAGAAAGCATGAACGGTCGGTTTAGAGAAGACCTCTTGTACCGACTCAATGTGGTGACGATCCATGTCCCCCCTTTACGAGAGCGAGCGCAAGATATCCCTCACTTAGTCAAATCTTTCACCGAGCACTATTGCGCCAAGCATCGGCGGCGAAAGAAGCACTTCGCAACGGAAGTCGTCAACATCTTCCAAACTCTACCGTGGCCAGGAAACGTCCGCCAGCTCCGCAATGTGGTCGAACGGCTCGTTGTGACTATTCCGCGACCGACGATTACTGCGGAAGATTTGCCATTGGCACTCATCCGCTCTGTGAGGCCCGAGCGCACGTTCTCAGTTCGACCTGGCATGTCATTAGCTCAAGTAGAAGCGGAATTGATCCGCCAGACGCTCCTAAATGTCACACCGAACCGGACTGAGGCGGCCAAAAAATTAGGAATGAGCCGCCGAGCACTGCAATACAAGATCAAGCGCTACGGACTCAGCGCCTTAACCCGATAGATCACGCATCCATGGATACTGTAGGTGTGTTTTAGAAGACGCGTCCTTCCGGCTACCATGAGGGTTTAGCCGGCTTTTTCCGTGCGCCCTTCTTCACGGCGCACGCAATATCCGGGGCTAGCGTAGAACAGCCAGCTAGATGGGCAAAGTTAGAACCAAGATCTGCACCAAGAACACTCTGAGAATCATTACCAGCGGATAGACCGCAGCATAAGCGAGGAGCGGTCGGTCAGACTTGGTGATACTACTGGCAAAGGCCAAAGCGGGAGGATCGGTCATGCTCCCGGCCAAAACACCGCACAGGGTTGCATAGTCGATCTTAAGAAAAGCCCGGGCCAAAAATCCGACCAGCACGAGAGGAACTCGCGTCAGAAGTGCGCCAGCCCCAAGCCAAGCTAATCCGCTCTCGGAAAAGAGCATTTCCAGGAAGTGGCCTCCGGACTTTAGGCCGACACAGGCAAGAAACAGCACAATTCCTATCTCTCGTAGCACAAGGTTGGCGCCGGGAGTTAGATACCAGATCAAGGGCCCCACTCTTCCGATTTGGCTAAGACAAAGTGCGACCAACAGGGGACCCCCAGCTAATCCTAACCTGACCGGTGCGGGCATCCACGGCAGCGCGATTGGTAAGCTGCCGAGCAGAACTCCATAAAAGGCAGGTTGCGGAGAGCGATGCCGTCGCAATTCGGGTTAGTCACTTCCAGGTCAATGTAATCTGGAATTTGCGAATCGATTTCAGCGGCTGAACCCAGCTCAGCTGTTGCCTTTTTTGGGTCGACCGGAAAGCCTCCACCATAAGACCGCCAAGCAGAACTATTGTGGAAGCAAGAACGTTGAGCTGGAGACCGCGCCGCTTCAAGGAAGAAAAGAAACTTGGTCCGACTTGGAGGCCAACGGTGTAGACGAACAGAATTAGACCAAAGTCGCGAACGAACTCGAGGATATTTTGGTCAATATGGAGGCCGGTCTGCCCAAGCAAAAGTCCGGCAAACAGCACGCCGGCTGCTCCCAATCGAATGCCTCGAAATCCGAGACTTCCAAGCACCAGGCCAAGAGCTGCGACGACGCTCAGCGCAAGAACCGCTTGGGCAACCATCCCAGGAGCCAGATAATCCATCCACCCAAACATTACGCTTTCCTACTCGACGACCTCGTGTTGACTAAGGTATCCCGATCCCTCTCGGTTGTTCATGCTCACACTCTGAGACAGATTAGCCCGTCGATCTTCGCGTCCGTTGTTTGATCGTAAACATCAATTGTCCTGATCGAGTGCGCTTGATATGATTCGCTACCTATGATGAGGCGACAAAAAACTCCCCCAAACAACGCGGGAGTTGCTGTCCCAGTGGGTAGAAAGTCGCGTAAGAAACTTGTTGGTGCTTCTCGGCCTCAGAAATCCGCCTCTCTCGTCGGAAAAGATAAGCGGGCCGAGGAAAGGCAGCGGAAACTGAATGAAACACTGGCCGTCCTTTTCCAGTTTGCTCCTGATGCCATCATCGTTGTCGATGAGGGTGGGTGTATTGTAAGGGTCAGCGATCAGGCACGGGCGATGTTTGGTTATACGACCAAAGAATTTTTGGGTAAGCGAATCGAGATGCTAATGCCCCCGCGGTTCAGGAAACGTCATGTGGGTCATCAAAAACGATACATGGCCGAACCGCGGCTACGGGAAATGGGGGCGGGGTTAGAATTGTACGCGCAACGTAAGGATGGCTCGGAGTTTCCGGTAGATATTATGCTCAGTCCGATCGTGACATCGGAAGGCCGAAGCGCGATTGCTACGGTGCGCGATGTCACCGAACATAAACGCATCGAAGAGAGTCTGCGGAAGTCGCGGGAAGAACTGGAGGTGCGCGTCCAGGAACGAACTGCCGAGCTGAGGCAGGCAAATACCAGCGCGGTCGCTGCATTGGAGGCGCGTGCTCGTCAGCATACCGCTATCGCAGAACTGGGCCAGCGAGCACTGGAGGGTCATGATCTTTCTTCACTTTTGGGCGATGCAGTTTCTTTAGTGCTACGGACCCTAGGAGTTGAATTCTGCAAGGTCTTGGAATTGCTCGCAAACGGGGACGTCCTTCTCTTGCGTGCCGGCGCCGGCTGGAAGGAAGGATACGCGGGACATGCGACCTTACCCGCTGGAAGGGCATCGCATGGAGGCTTCACCCTATTGTCAAGCTCGCCAGTAATCGTCGACGATTTTAAAACCGAGACTCGCTTCCGCGCGCCATCGCTTTTCATTGAACACGAGATCCGGAGCGGGATCAGCGTGATTATTCACGGCCGTGGAAAACCTTACGGCGTTTTGGGAGCGCACACCGCTCAACAGCGAAAATTCACCGCTGATGATGTCCATTTTCTTCAGTCAGTCGCCAACGTCTTGGCTACAGCGATCGAGCGAAGAGGACTAGAAGAAGAGTTGCTTAATATCAGTAGCCGAGAGCAACGGCACATTGGTCAAGATTTGCACGACGGCTTATGCCAACAGCTTGTCGGAATCGAATTTCGCAATTCGGTACTTGTCCAGCAGCTGCAAGACGCTCCGGCCGCTCAAGCTGAGGCGGCGAAGATCGGCGAATCTATTCGCGATGTCACTCGCCAGGCACGTTCACTCGCCCGCGGTCTATCACCGGTCCAGATAGAAGCAAATGGTTTGATGGCGGCGCTAGATGCTTTGACTGCGAATGCCGCTAAACTGTTCTGCCTGTCTTGCTCATTTGAGTGCCCACGGCCGGTACTGGTCGAGAATCCAATGGTTGCTACGCATCTTTATCGGATCGCCCAAGAAGCGATTGGTAACGCGATCAAACATGCTCAAGCGAAATCGATTGTCCTGAGTCTGAAACAGTCGGATGGCGAACTAACGTTGACGGTCAAAGACAATGGCCACGGGTTTGAGAGGGGGAGTAGTGTGATGGAAGGCATGGGGTTACGAATCATGGAGTATCGCGCCGATATGATTGGTGCGAGGCTCCGAGTCGACTCAACCATTGGCAAAGGCACGACCGTCGCTTGTAGATTGAAAGTAGGCCAATGAGAGCGGACAAACCAGGTTTGAAGAAGATCCGGGTACTGATCGTTGATGATCATCCAATGACTCGGGCAGGGCTGGTCCACGTGATCAACCATCAACCCGATCTGATTGTGTGCGGTGAGGCGGAGAGCGCGGCTCAAGCACTTGATATTCTCGATTCGAGCCGGCCCGATCTTTTGCTGATCGATATCACACTTCCCGGAAAGAGCGGTCTAGAGCTGATCAAGGACGTCAAAGCAATGCGCCCCGAGCTTCTCATGCTGGTGATTTCGATGCACGACGAATCATTGTATGCCGATCGTGTGCTTCGCGCCGGTGCTCGAGGTTACATCACAAAACATGAGGGCGGTGAAAAACTGATGGAAGCTATTCGGCGCGTTCTGAGCGGAAAAATTTACGTAAGTGAGGGCATGTCTGCTCATATCCTGGAGATCTTTTCAGGCGGAGAAAGTAGGCTCGATCGTTCCTCAATCGAAAAACTGAGCGATCGGGAATTCGAAGTCTTCGAGTCGTTAGGTGAGGGTCTATCTTCTCAGCAAATAGCCAAGAAACTCCATTTAAGTGCGAAGACGGTGGATGCTCACCGGGCCAATATTAAAACGAAGCTGAACATTAAAACGACCGCCGAACTCATCGCGTACGCTGCTCGCTGGACGTCGCATCGGGCGCATAGGGAATAGTGGCTAGGGCGACTCGGTGCGCATGATATCTGGGTCGCCCCTAAGCCATAGCCGGCAGTCAGAACGATTAGAGGGGGCTAATTGCTTAGGCTCGCACCGGATTTCGGCGCATTTTGGTCGCCGCGAAATCGATAATATTATCGATCGTAGTTGGTGCGATGTGCTCCAGCGCTTCTTGGTGAGAAAAGCCTGATGTCCCGCAATCACGACGTTTGGAGGGGTGAGCAGCCGAGAAAAACACCGGAAAGGCACTTCTGCTGAACGCGCGCTCTCTCGCGAACTTCCGCAACAATTCGCGGAGAACCGCGAGTTCGTGATTTACGAGACCTAAAGCTTTTGGGTTTGCCGTCTCTAGTGGAAGCCGAAACTTGGCTAACTTTAAAGCGTTGGCATGTATCCAGCTTGAAAGAGAGGTTCAGCAACATGTTGCTTCTCCCTCTTTCCCAATGTCTAGCATCGCAGGCGGATAAGCCGCGCCGAGCGATTGCAATAGCAACCAAACGCGGGCTGATTCGAGCGAATACCTAAATGCATTACTCCTTTGGGTGGTTAAAAAGTAATCCATCCGGGGCCACTAAAAAAAGGAGTCGTTCTGCTAATGGCCGGGTGATTCGCCAGAGGTTAAAGCTAAGAGAACATTGGACGTTCGCAGGGCGGGCTCGGAAGCCGCACGCTATTCATCTGAATAGCTGATGTGACTGAATCATATGAAATAATTCTTTTGCCGCGGAGTCGGGACTGAATGCGAAACAACGGTTGATCAAGGCCGGCGAGATCAAAACTCTATTTGGTGTCTACCTCCAGGTTCTGTTGGATGACAAGGCAGCTACTACCTGGGCAAGAATCCTCATGCGGGAACAGATGCAACCCACGAAGGCATTCCACCTCCTTTACGAGCGCTGGATCCGGCATGTCCACGAAACGCTTGCCGCTCTCCTGGCGGTCATTCTGCAAAAAAGGCCAACCGATCCGAACGTGATTTTACGAACACATATGTTAGTTGGGCAGATTCAGATTTTTCTCTCGGGTCGCGAAACGATTCGGCGCCGCGTGAATTGGGAAGGTTACGACGAAAGCGCGAGGAAGCAGATTCAGAAAGCTGTCTTCGATCAACTGGATTTGTTTTTGCAGCCGCTGATCCGGCCGGTTCCGCTCATCCTGCAGGATGTAGCCAATCAACGTGCAGATTTGGCCAATATTGGTGTGGTCGATGCCAACTGAGGAAGTGATGGTTCGTCCGGCAAACTTCGGATTTACGGGTTCAACGGTCAGCGGTCGAAACATCGCTCGCTCGTCGAACAGGGAGAAAGAGAGCCGCACAAGAACAAAGAGGGAGTCCTCCGGCTCGCGGCGAATAGCACGCTTCTCAATTTATGCCGGTTGGAAGTGACAATAATTTGAAAGAGTTGAACGATGATCAGTGAACGAGTGACGGAGGAGACGGGTGACACAGGGCTTTCGCGCCGATTCAGTTCGCCAGCGCAGGGGCACCTGAAAGCGCTCCCGAAAAGCGAATTCAAAAAGTGCCAAAATTATCTCAAGGCGGAGACCGTGCACCTTCGCATGATCGACCTCAATCTGTTCCGAGTGTTCGACGCTATGATGCTGCATCGCAGCGTGCGTAAAGCGAGCCAAATACTTTCGGTAACTCCCTCGGCGGTTAGCCACGCCTTGAGCAGGCTGCGCCAGTCGATTGGCGATGAGCTCTTCATTCCTGGCGAGTCCGGCATGCAACCAACTCGACGCGCGCTTGAGTTGGCCTCGGCTGTTCGAGAAGGATTAGAGAAACTTCAAATGGCTTTAACCGGAAAGGAATCTGTGCCGGCGGAGGCTCTGCGGACTTTCCGCATCGGGGCGACTGACTATGCTTGTATGGTTATTGTTCCGCAGCTGGTCAAACGGTTAGCCAAGAGCGCGCCGAATGTTGATCTGCGGGTGTCTTCGTCCAATCGCATCGATGTTGTTCGGCAGCTTGAGAGGGGTCGGGCTGATCTGGTGATCGGCTCGTTCAACAAGCCGCCGGCAGGCATACGTCGCGCAAGACTTCTGCGAGAGGATGAGGTCATTGCGGTCCGCACCGGGCACCCGTTGACTCGGGGTAAGGTGACCAAAGAAAGGTTAGTTGAATTTCCCCAAGTTGTGGTAGAGCCGGCCGGAACCAAGGAGAATGAAACCGATGGATTTACCGATGGCCAGGGGGTGGGCCGCCGAGTCTGGATTGAGCGTGCCTTGCACGAATTCCAAGAGGGAAAGGTCGATCTGGTCGGTCGCGCGGCCGTTTGCGTGCCAAACTTTGCGTCGGTGGCTCCTTTTCTCCAATTGAGCGACATGGTAGCGACCCTACCGCGCCGCCTCGCGCTTTGGGCCGCTGCGCACGCTCCCCTCGCATTGCTGGATTTGCCCTATGCATCGATGACTGTAGACATCGAGATGCTATGGGATCAAGGCGCAGATCACGATCGAGGTCTGCAGTGGCTGGTGAGCGAATTGGCTGAGTCGATCGGAGATGTCGGATAGCTGAAAGAACCTCAGTCATGTATAGAATACCTTCTTTAGTAAAAGCAGAGCCTTACGAAAGTTGTTATATGCAAGCCTACACAGAACCACCGAATTATCTTGATTATGGATGACCCCGCGCCCAAGCAACGTGCTTGGCCTTGGGTCGAACGGCTTCGGGTGCAGCTATTGGACCGCTAGCAGGTAAATTGCCGCGTTCGAAACAAGATAGCTCGTTCGCACCAGGCGGCGTTACCGGTGCTGGCCTCGATAGTTCCAGCAATGTGCGCTAACGGAGACGTTCGCCTCAGAGGTATCGGGCACCTCCATGAACGTCACTGTTTGGGCCATCGCGCCCGCTGCGCGGCCAGATCCAACGAAATAGTCGCCAACGCCTTTTACTGGTCAGAAGGAATGGATTACGCTCACGGGGCAGTTCTTTGGTCTTCATAAAAGAATTATGCATTCTTTGCTTCGGGCGGTTTGGTTCCGCATCGAAGGGCCTAGCGCGACGGAACTCGAAGACGAGTTCAACCGGAATTACTGATCCGATCAATACGTCGCACCCAATACTGCAACATTCATTGTTAGTAGGAATCTGGTAGGACGTTTCCTCGGCGCACGACTTAGATCAGATGTATCTGCTTAGGTTTCCTGAGGAGTTCGTCGGCGGAACTGAGGTTGCTGGGCGGCTTAATGTCGGATGTTGAGATACCTCGCTCGTCGAAACGCGCGGTCACTTCATACCCAGTTTTTAGAAAGTATCTAAGCCCCGAAGGATCGACAAAATCGACCTCAATTCGTCCGATCGGGATCATCCTTAATACAAGCCGACCAGACGCAAGCGAGCAGATTCGAACCAAGAAAGAGGAACGCTTCCAAGCTAAGCATACGCCATATGATCCCAAAATTACGATTTGGACCTGAGGTTTTTCCGGGGATGGCTAAGTCCGAGTAGCTCAGCGAACCGAGCTTCGTAGGAATCACAAACAGGCGAGTCACCGTTAGGCTCGATCCATTCGGGGTGCTGAATTCGTAGTGAGACTCGGATCAACTCCTGTAATTCAGCATAGCTGCGGATTTTGTCGCACATTGCGATGGGCAAAGGTTTAAGCCTGGTGTCGAGTGGGGCTTTCGTACGCGAGATGGACCTGCTCCCGACTTGGATGGGCCAGTTCGTCGAAACCGAGCAGCTGCAGACACCCCAGGCCGTTGACGATGGGCTGGGAGATCGTTGTTATTCCGCGCGATCGTAGCTCGACAGCGGCCAGGTCACAAATGCTTTTGAAGATTTCCATAGTGTCTCCTTTTCCGCTATTGTTAACCTCTGGCGCTTAACGCGGCCATTAGCAGAAGTACTCGTTTATACTGCCCTCAAATGGATTACTCCTTAACTAACCAAGAGAGTGATGCACTTGATAAACTTGGAGATAGACGATGGCGCGCGAGGACGCGCGCCCTCCCCATCAGCAGGTAAATTCGGACCAAGAATCTTCCGATCGCCAAGGTCAAGACCTGGGCTCGTTCTCTTCTTCAGGTATTCGCTCCGATCAGCCCGCGTTTCGCGGCGATGGCGATATATTGCAAAACTTCAAGCTCACGTTTTGTGAGTTCGGGATGTCCCACAGATTCCGCCAACCCCGAAGTAATCTCAGTCGGAAATAGGGTTCGCGCGGCGGCGACCGCGCGAATCGCTTCCTCGATCCGTTCAGATGGAAGTTTTCGCGGTCTCTCGATTCGACATTGAGGGAGGCAAGGTTCTTAAGAACAGTTCACCGGTTAAAGTAAACCTTGAACTACCGCGCCGAGCCGGTTTGTGAGTGAATACTATCGGCGGGTTGACTGCATTGACGGCCGCAGCCAAGCTGGCAGCAGGTAACCCTGGGCGGCTGCCTCGAGACCATCATGAGATACTCTTAACCAAATCATTTTCGATTCACAAGCTCGAATGGTCTGCCGATTGAATGTGTCCGCTGGGACAAGCATTCCTCGCCTCCAACGACTTGAGACCCCTTTTAGCCCAGCCTCATTTTTCTAGGTTGTTGCTGGTTGTTTTTGAGTTCTCGGGGCCGATTGTTTTGTTGTTTGCGATCTCCTCGCTGTTTACTGCCTCGAGCGGAGCATTGACCGAGTAGAGCGAGACGAGTCGAGCGATCAGCAGCGTCACATAAAACATACCGAACACTGCCTCCGCCATCGCCAGCATCCGCGCCACGCCCGAGACGGGGATGATATCACCGTAACCAACGGTGCTGAGCGTGGTGAAACTGAAGTAAAGGGCGTTGAAGTTATTCATCGAGTGGCTGGAGACCGGCCCAACCGTGAAAACAAAGGAATCGGGGACCAAGCGGTCCACTAAAATGTAAGCAAAAGACCAGAACAATCCCAACATCAGGTAAGTCGCAATAGCAGCGCACAAAACCCCGAAATCAACTCGAGGTGCGCGCACGATGAAACGAAGAAATTCCAGCACTACGTATCCGATGAACAGCACGCCGCTTCCACGTATCACCACGGACAATAGGTCTGGCTGCCAATAACTTAGCCATTCTCCCAGTAGTGCAGGCGCTACCAACACAATCCCCACCATTGTTCTCACGCGACCACCGATGGCCAGCAGCGCAGATAGAAAGACGAGCGTCATGAGCACTGTCGCAAGAAGAAACCCGCCCGGAAACTGATCTACGAACGGAGAGAGGAGCATATTCAGTACCAGCGCGCAGAGAAAGTAAACTACAGAAAACCGAAATACTCCTTTAGCCGCGGGGTTCGTGCCCCGCAGGTTGGCTCGCGTTTCTCCGTGCTGCGGCTGCGTGGTACCTGGCATAAAGCTGCTGCGTCTCAGTACGTCAATTTAACGATTCCCCTCAAAAACCCCTCTTACATAGGACACTCTTCCACTCCTCTCAAATCCTCCTCCCAGACGCTTGTCTCGGTCATGGCGCGGGTTAGGTGAGAATCCGCTGGGCCTTGTCGTTAGTTCAGAGGTTTTCGCCCTGCAGTCACTCGCACTTCCGCGGATTTCTCGTGTGCAATCAGTGATGATCCCATCGAATGACCCGGCAGCGCAACATCGTTCAGGTCCAGTTCAGTTAGGAGCTCGTACAGGTCCTTGGATAATCGCGAAATCCTTAACCCGAAGGATACTTTCTGTGATTCGAGATCGCTGATCGACAGCAATGACATCATGTCGTGCACTGAAGCCGGCGTCCGCGGGACAGCTACTTTCATCGGGTCCCTCCCTCTCCGTTATCCTGACTATGCCATCTTCGCTCCGCCGGAAGCAGAACAGTCAGGTAGCTGAAAGAACCTCAGTCATGTGCTGAATACCTTTCACTTTCGCAAAAGCAGAGCCTCAGGAAGTTGTGATAAGCGACACCAAGAGATGAGCGGAAAATTAACACGTTCCTGAATACGCCTGAAACCTGGCTATGACCATTCACTGAAACTGTGGGACTCGGGAAATGAAGTAAAACTAAATCGAACGAAGCAAGCACACCAGGCACGTTTCTAATGGGAACCGATCTCCAGCCTCTGGACCAGACACGCTCAATGACTTGTCGGTTTGGTGTCGCCAGGTGCACGTGCGCAACTGCCCTCGTTCGGATTGCAGAATGGCGACAGAGTCATCCATGAAACCAGCTAACCCACGAATTCTGACCATTAATGGCGGCTCCTCGAGCATCAAGTTTGCGCTGTTCGAAGCCGGTGACTCGCCCCGACGGATTCTGGCGGGTGGGATTGAGCGGATTGGACTGCCGGATGCCAGCTTGCGCGTGAAAGGCGTGAACCAAGCGGACAACTTTTCGCGATTGGTGACGGCGCCGAATCACACGGTGGCGGTGGACGTTCTGATGGATTGGATCGAGGAACGCGGCCGGGGTGATGGATTGACCGCGGTGGGGCATCGCGTGGTCCATGGCGGGCCGAGGTATAGCAAGCCGCAGCGAATCACTCCGGAAATGGTTGAGGAGCTGCGACGCCTCGTTCCATTCGATCCTGACCATCTGCCGGAGGAGATCCTGCTGACCGAGGCGTTTCATCGTCGATTTCCTGACCTGCCCCAAGTGGCGTGTTTCGACACAGCTTTTTACCATGATCTGCCGCGCGTGGCGCAGCAGTTGCCCATTCCGCGCCGGTACGAGGCGCAAGGCGTGCGAAGGTACGGGTTTCACGGGTTGTCGTATGAGTTTCTGATCGGAGAACTGGCTCGCCAGGCCGGAGCGGAAGCGGCACAAGGGAAGGGCATCCTCGCGCATCTTGGCAATGGCGTGAGCCTGACGGCGGTGCGCGATGGCAAGCCTGTGGACACTAGCATGGGTTTTACTCCGACAGCCGGAGTGCCGATGAGCACCCGCTCAGGTGATCTCGATCCCGGGCTGGTCTGGTATCTGGCGCGCACTGAAAAAATGAGCGCCAA
>WNFQ01003684.1_pt1 | contig 11175 bp, 6 predicted proteins | sample 5400171 | NCBI WGS metagenome assembly WNFQ01 (sample SAMN13153356, study PRJNA577476) | soil metagenome | isolation source: 20 cm soil under Madrone tree | place: USA:California | collected 2016-06-14 | reverse complement strand
AGGAGGTTGTAGTCGAAACGGACGCCGTGCAGCGCGTCGAGCGAGAGCGCGGCGGCTCCGGCGGCGAGTCCGACGACGAGCCGCGGATGCCATGTGATCCGCGCGACGAGCCGCACGGCTTGCGGCCCGGTTTGGGGTCGCCGCTCGACACGCCCGCGCCCCGTGAGGAGCACGAGGGCGGGGAGGAGCGTCATCATGGAGAGCCAGGCGAGGATGATCGAGGTTCCGGCGATGAAGCCGAGCTCCCGGATGCCCGGGAAATCAGTGAGCATGAGCACGTAGAACGTGCCCGCAGCCGTGAGGGCTCCGCTCAGCATCCCGGGCCCCGCGCGCCTCGCGGTCGTCTCGAGCGCCTCGCGCGGCGAGCGGCCGAGGCGACGCTCCTCCTCGTTGCGGAAGAGCAGGTAGACCCCGTAGTCGGTGCCGAGGCCGACGACGATCGAGATGAACATGATCGAGAAGATCGAGAGATGGCCGACCACGAGCGTCACAACGCCGAGCGACCAGCAGATGCTCACGGCGAGCGTGGCGAGCACGAGGATCGGCATGCCGAACCGTCGAAAGGCGACGGCCAGCACGCCGAGAGTCAGCACGAAGGCGAGCGCCGTTGCGCGCTTACTGTCGCGGAAGGCGGCTTCCATCTCGTCGTTGGCGAGCACCGGGGCGCCGGTGAGCCCCGCCTTCACGTCGGGGAACTCCACTCCGACGTGCGCCATCGTCGCCCGGAGAGGCTCGATCGCGTCGCGGTAGTTCGTGAAGCTCGCCTTCGCGCGCGTCGCCTCCACCAGGACGAAGAGGAGGCGCTTGTCGTCGGAGAGGAAATAGCCGGCGTCCTCGCCGCCGCGATCGAGCGAGAAGAGCGATCCCCACGGAGACCGGAATGGCGCGGTCCGGTCGAGCCGTGTCGAGATCTGGTCCAGGACTTCGTGGCTGGCGCCGAGGTCGACCTTCTTCTCGTCTCCGCCGAGGCCGAGGTCGAAGGCGCTGCGCACGAAGGCGGTCACGATCTCCGTCCGGATGCCGTCGATCAGGCGGTCGAGCGTAGGGCGGGCGGCGAACGAGGTGAGAAATGTCTGATGGTCGGCGACCTCGTCGCGCACGTCCCGGAGGTCCGCAGGGCTCGGGTAGAGCAGCTCCCGACCTCGGAATCTCTTCGGATCGATCCGGTAGGTCACGTGCCGGAACGTTCCGGACTCGCGACGGAGCTCCTCCGCAAGACGGTGCGCATACGCCTTCGATCGTGCGACGTCGTCGCTCTCGATCGCTACGACGAGCTGGTCGAGGCGCGGGAAGTCGTCCGAGATCTCTTCGTCACGCTGGACGTACGGCCGGTCCTGCGGGAGGAGATCGCGTCCCGAGGTGACGAAGTCGAGGTGGCGGAACGTGTAGGCGAGCGCCGCAAAGGCGAGAACGACGCTCAGCAATACGGTGACGACCGGCCGTGCGGAGGCCAGCCGGACGAGGGCGCCGAGCCCCCGCCAGCCCTCGCGGCTCATCGCGCCGCGACCGCCCGCGACGGCGGATGCCACTCCGCTTGGCGTGCCGCGTCCGCCTCCTCGATCGAGCGGCGGCGCCGCTGAAGATAGCCGTTGCGAACGGCGCTGTAGAGGTCGAGAACGCTGTCCTCGACGTCCTGGAAGATCTGGAGGTTGAGCGAGCGCTCGTTGACCTGCTTGACGATCGACGTCCCGATCGTCGCGAAGAACGGTGTGACGTAGCCGAATGGATCCAACACGCCGTCGACGCCGTACCCGATGCCGTCCCGGACGGTGAGCGGCGCCAGCGTGGGGAGCACCAGGTAGGGTCCGGGACCGAAGCCATAGAGTCCGAGCGTCTGGCCAGTATCGGCGTCGCTCTTCTCGATGTGGAGCTGCGCTCGGGCGACATCGAGGAAGCCGACGACCCCGACCGTCGTGTTCACGCCGAACCGGGCGAGCTCGCGGCCCACCCCGCGAAAACGCCCCTGGAGGAGGTTGTTCACCAGGCGCTTCGGCATCCCGAGGTTGTCGAAGGCGCGATCGAGTCCGCGCTTTCCGCAGTCGGGAAGGACCTTGCTCCACCCGGTGGCGACTGGCTTCAGCAGGTAGCGGTCGAGGATGTCGTGGTTGAAGAAGAACATCCTCTCGTTGAACCCCTGCCACGGGTCATAGTCGTCCGAGAGGTCCTGGTCCGCGTCGGCGATCGGCGGGCGCAGGTCGTCGTCCGCGGCCGTAGCCCGTGAAGCCATCCCGGCGGCGAAGACGATCGTCACAACGACGATCGTGAGTCGCCGCATCACGCGCTGAACCCCAGGGCCGGAGGGACAACGTATCGGAAGGCGCGCGTCGCACTCGCGAAGCCGCTCGGCGTGTCGCTCGCACCCCCGGAGCAGACCGTCACCGCGCTGCTCGCAATCCTGCCCTCGGCGGAGCAGGTGCGGCACGGCCTATGCGGGTCGCCACGCGACGATCGTCTCGTATTAGTTCCGGGGGCTCGAGACGGCGACGCGGGCTCGGCACGGCCCCGACCTCGAGTGCCGTGGGCCTGGGTGAGGCGCTGGCCGCGTCGTGGTTCAGCAGGACGAGTACGATCCACAGCAGCGCGCCGAAGGCGAGCCGCGCGAGGTCCGCCGTTGGTGCCGAGTCGGGCCCGAGCACGGCCGTGTACACGAGCGTGGGGACATGAGCAAAGAACGCCATTGCTCACCCTTTCCGCCGCGGGTTTGCTCGCGGTGTCGAACGCGACCAAGCGTCATCGTGTCTCGGTTCAGCAGTCAGGCGCATGATGACTCGATGGCATCGCAATCGGCGTGCCACTGTTCGACCGATCGAGCTGGCGGGCAGACGCGCGAACCGACGTGGGCGAGTTCGTGGATGCGCAGTAGACGCAGACCGGCGCGTGCCGAGGGCTCGGCAGTGTGACGAAGCCTCGGCACGATGCGTTGCCCTGGTCTGAGAGTCGCCCGCGCTCGGCCGTTTGTGGCGGCCGCTGCGCCTGGCGCGGCGGGTACGTTCCATCGGAGGCGAGGGCCGCGCGCGGACGACTAGCTTAGCTAGCGGTGCCATCATCTCGACTCGACGCGCGGGGACGACATCGAGAGCTACGAGCGATGACGTGGCGCTCTACGAGGCCGCGGCGGCACGCACGCTGACGCCGGTTGCCGCTCCGACGAGCGGGCGGTTTTCACGCGGACGTGGCGTCCAGGCGCTCGCGCCAACCTCCATGCTAGCGGGAAAACATCTCCCGGATCCGCCGCGCCGCGATCCGGCGTGTGCGCCAGCGCGCTATCGCCTCGAACAGCCCATGGATCGGATTCATCATCATGAACACACCATCCGCAACTGCCGTGCCGGAGCACAGGGCCCCCCGCTGAACAACGAAAACGCGGTAAACGCACGGAAACTCATGGTGTTGACCGCGTTCGGTGGCTCTGAGCGCTCGCGAGTGTGCCGACACCTCGGCACGTGTGCCGGGGTGTCGGCAGTCTCCGAACGACCGCGCCGATCAGCTGGCTGCGCCTTCAGCCACCGCGATATTGGACCGAATCGTCCTGGGGCCTGGGACTCGCTGAGGGCGTTGTCTTGTGTGGCAAGGCGCGCCGGCCGGCGGCTCTGCAGCGCAGGGATGCCACGACGGGCTGACCACTCACCGCTTGGCCGTTCCTCGACCGAAGGGCTCGCACCAGCGCGTGTATCACCTGCGACGTCCGCGACCGCCGTCTCGCGCGTCATCCGGCCGTCGCGCCAGCGGACGAGGGCGTCCTAGAAGGTCGTCCGCCCCACCGCGAACCCGATGAAGCAGATGATCGCCTTGGACGCAGTAGCGCGCGCGGTCTATCCGCCGTGAGCGCACCCTTCCAGCCGAAGAGGTCGCCATTTCCTCGCCTCCGGTTCGATCGGTATGGGCCGGTCAATCCTGGAGCGCCTCTCGCGCTCGAGGGTCCGAGGGCACGCCCGTCCGGGGTCGTCTGGCGGAGATCGGTGATGCGGAGCATGTCTATTCGGGACTCGGCATCGGTGTCGAGCTCTCGGCAAGATGTCGCTCGGTCTCCTCGGGTCGGAGCGCCGCGAGCGTCCGCTCGACCGCCTCGGGAGTCCCCCAGTCGCTCCAGGAGACGCCGTCGACCGGCACGACCACCAGGTGGTGCGGGATCTGGGTGAGGAAGTCCGCCGAGAAGTTCCACGACGGAACACCCTCGTACCCCGCACCCGAGCGGATGACGCTGCGAAGGCGCTCGACGTCCACGCTTCGCCGTCGCTGAAGGAGCGCGAGTAGGCGGCTCGGGTGGAAGACCATGACGAATGAGTTCCACAAGGCGCCCCTTCGTTGCAGGTGCTTCGCCAGCTCGATCGACGGCTTCTCGTGAAAGGCTGCGACCTGGTACGCCGGGGGCGATTCGAGACCCGGCACGACGAGCGGGGGGCCTGGCTCGAGGTAACCGAAGGCGGGCTCCGGGTGAGTCGGGCGGATGCCGAGGAGCGCGATCTTGGTGGGAAAGCGATCGACGAGGAGGGTTGCGCGCTCCACGTGCTCACGAAAGGCGGAGCCATCGTCGACATAGTGATCGCTCGGAAAGACGACCACCGGTGCGACCGGGCGCCGGGCGATGAGGTCGAGGAGCCCGAAGACGATCCCCGGACCCGTGTCGCGGTTACCCGGCTGCACGATCACGTTACCGAGCGGGACGTCGTGCAGCTGTGGCAGTGCGAGCTCGAGGTGGCTGCGATTCACGACCACCAGCGTCCGCTCTCTCGGCACGAGCGGGACGATCCGCGCGAGCGTCGCTTCGAGCAGGGAACGGTCGCCCGTGATTCGGCAGTACTGCTTCGGGATCGGCGCGCCGGCGATCTTTCGCGTGAGGACCTGAAGGCGCTTACCGTCTCCGCCGGCAAGGACGAGCGCCCAGGGGCGTTCGCGCGGTGGCTCCTTCGAGGGCTCGGCTCCGTTCAACGCTTCGATCGCGGGCAGGGGCATCGGAAGCACGCTTCACGGGTGCAACCGGCGTGCCGGCGCGGGACGGCTCGAGCTCCCCGTCAGATCAAGCAGTCGAGCGTCGGGCCCCGCCGCAGGCGCGATGATGGCGCCGGCATGTCGGCAGATGCCGAGATGTCGGCGTTGGCGTCTCACGTGGCAGAGCGCTCCACGGGCGGTAGTGGTCGAGGAGATGCGGCCGACCAAGGTGACGAGGGCGCCTGAGGCGGCGAGCGAGGTGAAAGCGAGGGCATTCGCTAGGGCGCCATTCCACGCATCAGGACGCGATCGATGCCGCGGACGGCGCCGACGGCGTCGCCAACGCGCTGCGCCCGCTCGGTCGCCACGTCCCGGGGTCCGATGCCGAGCTTCTGCATCCTCGAAAGGAGCGTCGTACGCTTCAGGCCCAGACGCGCCGCTGCGCCGCGAGGGCCCGCCACGACGCCGTTCGTCTCGCGCAGGACCTCGAGGATGTGCTCGCGGGCGACGTCATCGAAGGTCTCGGCCCGCGGGGCGAGTGTCCGGCCTGCTTTCACTCCGGCGTCGAAGGGGGGCAGCTGCAGGCTCGTGCCGCGCGACAGGATCACCGCTCGGTGGATGGTATTCTCGAGCTCGCGGATGTTCCCGGGCCACGGGTGGTGCACGAGCGTGTCCATCACGTCCGCCGGAATCGACTCGATGCGCCGGCCCAGCCGTCGCACGTGGTGTGCAACGAAGTCGTGGACGAGGAGGGGGATGTCCTCGGGCCGCTCGCGAAGGGGCGGCAGCTCAACCGAGAAAACGTTCAGCCGGTAGTAGAGGTCGGCGCGAAAGGCTCCCGCGTCGACCAGCTCCTCGAGCGGACGATTCGTCGCGGCGACGATCCGGACGTCGCTCCGAATCGTGTGTGCGCTGCCGACCCGCTCGAACTGCTGCTCCTCTAGCACGCGGAGAAGCTTCGGCTGGAGGTCTAGCGGCAGGTCGCCGACCTCGTCGAGCAGGAGGGTGCCCCCGTGCGCCCGCTCGAAGCGGCCGATCCTTCGGGCGATGGCCCCGGTGAAGGCGCCGCGCTCATGGCCGAACAGCTCGCTCTCGAGGAGGCCGGCGGGGATGGCGGCGCAGTTGAACTTGACGAAGGGGCGATCACGCCGCGAGCTGAGCGTGTGGATCAGGTTGGCGATCAGCTCCTTGCCCGTTCCCGTCTCGCCCAGGATGAGCACGACGGCGTCGGTGGGCGCCACGGTCCGGACCAGCTGGAGCACTCGCTGCAGCGCCAGGCTCGCGCCAACGATTCCGTGGACGGCGTCCGGGTTCGATGGGTCGTCACCCAGCTCCACGGTCCGCGGCGCATCCGTGCGGCGGCTCGGCGTGGTGCCGAAATCGTCGGCCCAGGCTGCCTGCTCGGCGATTGCTGACGTGTCACGCGTCATGGTCATGATCCAACCTCACTTTTGGCTCGTCGCGGGCTGCGACTCAGTCGCCATCGCCATGTCCTCGCACACGCTGCGATACGTGGAACACCTTCTGGAGGACCTGCAGCAACGTCGCTTTTCCAACCGGCTTGCGCAGGAATTCGACCGCTCCCGCCGACCGTGCCCGACGCTCCTCGTCGTCGCTGGCCCGGCCGGTGAGGAACACGATCGGGATCCGCGCATCGCGCTCGGCGAGGCGACGCTGGACCTCCAAACCGTCCATGGCCGACATGCGGACGTCCAACACCAGGCATGCGGTCTCCGCCGCGCAGGGGGAGTTCAGGAATTCCTCGCCCGAGCCGAACGCCTCGGCGCGATACCCGAAGGAGCGGATCAGCCGGCGGGTCGATTGCCGCACCGAGGCGTCGTCATCGACGATCGCGACGAGCGGCGCTTCGTCGGGCGGCGGCTGGCCACGTGTGCCCCTCCGTCCGGATCTCTTCACGGTCGGAGCGTAGCGCCGCGCGGGGTGGGGCTTCTAGCTGTCCTTTGGGACAGGTCCGGCTCGGCTCTCCGGCGGCGAGATGCCGAGCTGTCCGCCCATCTGGACCAGCTCTGCGAGCGAAGCGGCCTCCATCTTCTCCATGATGTGGGCGCGATGAAATTGCCTCAGTCACGGTGCTGCGGCGGCGGGGAGAGTGAAGGAGAAGGTCGCGCCCGGCCCCTGATTGGACTCCGCCCACAACCGGCCCCCATGGGCTTCGATGATCGAGCGGCTGATCGCCAAGCCCATGCCCATGCCGTGCGGCTTGGTCGTGTAGAACCCCTCGAACAGCCGGTCCATCTTTGCGGCGTCCAGACCGACCCCGCGGTCCTGCACGCTGATCCGGACCGCCGGACTGCCGTCCCGCGTGTCCGGGCGCCCGCCGATCTCGAGTCTCCGCTCCGGCTCGTCCACGGTGCTCATCGCGTCCATGCCGTTCACGACCAGGTTGAGCAACACCTGCAGCAGCTGCACGCGGTCGCCCAGCACGACGGGGAGGTCGGCGGCGACGTCGGTGCGAATCGCTACGCCGCGGGCGACCGATTCGGCCCCGGCGAGGGCTACGACGTCATCCACGACGTCCACGAGCCGGAGCGGCACCTTCTCCGGCGGCGATCGCTTCGCCAGCCCGCGCACGCGCTCGATGATGGCGCTCGCGCGGTCAGCATCGCTCACGATGTCGGCCAAGGCTTCCCGCACTTCGCCCAGGTCGTGGGGCCCGCTCGGCAGCAGGCCGAGACATGCATTGGCGTTGTTCACGATGGCGGCCAGCGGCTGGTTCAGCTCGTGGGCGAAGGAGGCGGTCACCTCCCCGAGTGTCGTGACGCGCGTCACGTGCGTGAGCGCCGCCTGCGCCTCGCGTAAGGCTTCCGAGGCGAGCACGTGCTCCGTGAGGTCGCGGCTGATCACGAGGGCGGCCTCCACCCGTTCCGAATCCGGTCGCAGAGGCGAGCAGGTCACCCCCAGGTAGAACCTCTCCCCGCGGGCGTTGGTGAACCATCCCGTGTAGCTGACTTCTTCTCCCTCGAAGCACCGGCACAAAAGCGCCTTGGTCGTCTGCTCGAAGACGTCCATCCCCAGAAGGTCCGCGACGTGCATCCCGACGATCCTATCGGCCGGCATCGCCCCATACTTCTCGTAGACCGGGTTGACCCGTTGATACCGGAAATCTCTTCCGATGATGGAGACACCATCGGGTGAGCTCTCGAACACCTGCCCGGTCAGATATTCCGCCCGCTTGCGCTCGGTGATGTCCTCACACACGATCAAGATGACCGGGTGGTCCTTCATCAGCATGGCTCTTGCCGTTTCGCGGACCCAGAGCACCGTGCCGTTCTTGCGGACCTTGCGGAATTCCCAGCTCATGGTCCGGCCGAGTTGTTCGAAGCAGATCGCGACGTTCCTCCGGACGGCGTCTCGATCGGCTTCATAAAAAACACCTAGTACGGAATGACCGACCAGTTCGTTGACGGTGTAGCCGAGTTGCTCGGCGCCAAAGGGGTTCACAGACAGGACGGTACCGGCTGCATCCACTATGAAGTACATCGTCGGGTTGTTCTCGAAGACAGCCCTCCACCTCTCCTCGCTCTCCCGCAGCGCGTCTGCAGCCTGCCTGCGCTCGGTGATGTCGCGGTTCGTCTCCAGCACGAACCGATGACCATCCGGCTCGTGCACGAGCACGTGCCGGCTGTCGACGACGACTTTCCGGCCGTCGCGCGCCGTCTGCGTCAGCTCGCCGGTCCACGTTCCGTGGCGCTCTATCATCGCCTCGAAGAGATCTGCCGGCATCGGGTGCTCCGTCCGGAGAAGTTCGTGGCTGACCCGACCGGTGGCCTCTTCGCTGGAGAAGCCGTAAAGCCGTTCTGCGCCGCGACTCCAGTAAATGATCGTTCCCGGGAATCGCCACACGAGGATCGCATCGTGAGTCTGTTCCAGCAGGTTCGCCTGTCGCCGCAGGGCCTCCTCGGCCTGCTTGTGCTCGGTGATATCGTTATTGGTCTCCAGGATCGCGACAGGGCGTCCATGCTCGTCCTGCTGCAAAGCCCAGCGGCTCGCCACACGGACCTGCGTCCCATCTCGCTTTGTATGAACGAGTTCCCCTTCCCAGCGGCGAGTGTGGCGCAACGTTGCCATGATCTCCCCAAGCGGTTCGGGAAAACTCGTTCGGAGGAGTTCGTGGGTGACGTTGCCTACCGCCTGCCCATTCTTCCATCCGTATAGTTCCTCTGCACCTCGATTCCAGTAGGTGATTACGTCGTTCATGTCGCGCACGAAAACTGTGTCATGCGTTAGGTCGAGGAGTCGCGCTTGCTCGCGCAGCACCCCTTCCGCCCGCTTTCGGTCTTCGATGTCGATCGTCGTTCCGTACCATTTGACGATGTTGTCCCGCTCGCGCAGCGGCACTGCGCGCAACACGAACCAGCGATACTCCCCGTCAGCCCGCCGCAGGCGTGCTTCCTTCTCGAACGGCTCTCCAGCCGCCAAGGCCGCGCGCCACTCGTCCATCGCGCGGTCTTCGGGATGAAATGCATTCATCCAGCCCCAGCCCCGTCCCTCCTCCAAAGACAGACCCGTATACTCCCGAAAACGTTGATTCAAAAACTCAGCGGAGCCGTCGGGGGCCTGCCTCCAGACCACGGCGGGAATCGTGTCGATGACGAGGCGAAATTGCTCTCTTAGTGCCTGGACGTCCCGGAACGTTCCCTCCATCGACTTCTGCGAGTCGCGGGCCGCTTCCGCGAGACTGCGCGCCCGCCTCACGAGGCCAGTGACGACCAATGAGGTGATCAAAAACGAGATCACGACCACAGCATCCAGGGAATACTCGATCTGAAAATTGAAAACTGGTGCAGCGAAGAAGTAGGTGAGCCACCCAACAGCGATGATGGAGAGCACGGCGGAGGAAATGAAGCCGCCCATGAGGGACAGCAGCACGATGGCAATCAAATAGGCGAAGGCGGCCGTATTGAGATTGAGTCCGAGCTGGAAACACACCAGGGTTACCAATGCCAGCGCACCGACGCCGAACAGCAACGGCGCCGCCGATTGCCAGAGTCTGATGGTCTGGTTCGGGTTCAGGGCAACAGGGGATGCCGCGACGGGTCGCACCGATGGTAGGCTACCCCCGGAGGGAACCGTTGGCTACCCAGCGGCCGTGGCGGAATCTCGGCGGAGGGGAGTCGAGGCCCCATGCGTCGCTGCCGCGGAATCCGGCGCGTCGACAGGGGCGCTGAGGCTGACCGCCACACCCAGCGCTCCCACGCTGCTCGTGAGGTGACGCCGGGTGGGGTCAGACGGTGCGTCGGCCAAGGCCTCAGACCGAATCCGCTGCGCGCCGCTGTAGAGGTTGATGCACTACCGCCGCGGCGACCGCGGCGCCGCCAAGGAGCCGCTTCTCCAGCCGCTCCACCTCGTCGAGCACGGCGGTCCGCTGGAGCGGCACGTCGAGCGGACCCTGGGAGAGAGAAACAGAACGGCCGTCTCGGGCTCACGGTCGAGATGGATGCATCCGGCGGCGACGTGAGCAGCGAGCGTGCGCGGGATGAAAGCTCCCACACCGAGACGGTCCAGGGCTCGATTGATCCCCATCAAGGTCAGCACGCGAGCGTTCCTCAGCAATGATCGCGCCAAAGAAGACGATGAGGCGGCTCGCGATCGTCCGCCCATCCGATCCGCGGCCACGCCTCCCCGCCGACGGCTCGACACGCACGCCGATATGTCGGCACACGGATCGTCGCGCGCCGCCCCTTTTCCCTCCACGCATGGAGCCCGAGCAAAGGCACGGCGATTGCTCTCGCCAGTCTTCCGCCATGTTGAACGAGCAGGCCCCATGGCAGGCCAAGTCACCGTGATGCTCGTATGCGAGGCCGGAACAGGCGGCCGTTCGCCCCTGCCACGTGGGCGCCGCTGTTCCGATCGAGACCACGAGCACGTCAATGTAGTTACCAACCATGAGAGGAGTCGAATCATGAACAAGGTATCGAAGAGGATCGCTCTGCTGGGTGTCATCAGCCCCACACTCTTTGCCGTCGGCGCGATGGCCCAGCCGATTCAGCTGCGTTCAACCCTCGCGGGGAACAACCCGAATATCGTGATTGGAGGAGTGGAGAGCGCGACCTCGCCCTGGACGGTCAAAGGCGGTTTTGCATCTCTGGACGCGAGCGGGAAGCTGCACGTGAGGGTTCGCGACCTGATTCTCCCGGCCACTGGAGATGCGGGTCCGGTGACCGCTGTCAGCGCCAGCTTGGTTTGCGGCGGCAGCGGGGGCACCGTGCAGTCGGAGACGGCTCC
>WNFQ01003682.1_pt1 | contig 11176 bp, 10 predicted proteins | sample 5400171 | NCBI WGS metagenome assembly WNFQ01 (sample SAMN13153356, study PRJNA577476) | soil metagenome | isolation source: 20 cm soil under Madrone tree | place: USA:California | collected 2016-06-14 | reverse complement strand
GTGTTTAGCGAACTCGACCTTGATGCTCCGCAGCTCTAGGGCCACGTCAACGTGACGGTACAGCCTGGATTCGAAGCGCTACGTGCGATCGTCCTCGATGCACTCCGCCGTAGCGAAATCGGCATTGAATCGAAAATAACGTCGGAGCGGGGCAGTTCATTACTGGCCTCGCTGGGACTCGATCGTGCGATCGCGACGGGTGAAGGTCCGGTGCAATTTCAGGGATCGGCGACCGGCGCTTGGCAAAAGCCGTTGCAGCTAAAGGCAAAGATCTCGGGAGCCGGATTCGATGCTGAAGCGCAAGGTACGGCCGAACCGTGGGCAGCCGAGCCCAAGGCCAACATCAACCTCGCCGTTCGTGGCGTCAATCTCGCCCCGCTGTTCAATCTCAAGCCGTCGGATTCGCTTGCGCAAAATATCAGCCTGTCCTCGCGCGCGTCGCTGACGGCCAACAAGCTGACCTTCGATGACCTCGGCGGCACGATATCCGGCTCGCAACTGCGGGGACGCATCGCATTGGCCCTGGATGGCGAAAAGCAGGTCGAGGGTGAAATCGGCCTCGACACACTCGATCTCGCGCCGGCATTTGCGCTCGCCATCGGCGCCGCCAGCCACGACGCGGCTGAACCGCTCGGCGCGGGGTTGTTGAAGGGATGGCGTGGCCGCATCGCATTTCAGGCGCTGCGCGGCGTGCTTCCCGGCGGCGGCGAATTGCGCCCGGTCAGCGGTGCCGTCAAGAGCGACGGCCAATCGCTGACCTTCGATGCCATCAAGGGCGGCATCGGGGGCGGCGAGGCGACCGCCAGTATCGACGCCAGGCAGGGTGCGGACGGAATTGCGCTGAATGCGCGCGTTCAATTTTCCGATGTCGATGGCAAGGCCCTGCGCTATCGTACGCTGGCGATGCCCGCAGGTCGCGTGTCAATGCAGATGACGCTGGCGAGCCAGGGCCGCAGCGCCTCGGCGCTGACAGGAGCATTGTCCGGAAGCGGAACGCTCACGCTGGAATCCTCTCGCGTCGCCGGCTTGGATCCGCGCGCCTTCGATGTTGCGATCCGTGCCAGCGACAATGGGCAGGCGACTGACGACAACAGGCTGCGGCAGATCGTCGAGCCGGCACTGTCGGGCGGCGCCTTGTCGGTCGCATCGGCGCAAATTCCGTTCAATATCAGGGATGGCCGGATTCGCGTGGGCGCGACCACGCTCGATGCCGAAGGCGCGCGCGCCATCATCTCGGGTGGATACGACATCCCGGCCGACCAGGCTGACATTCGCGCCAGCCTTGCCTCGACGGCAACCGGATCTGTGACCAGCCGTCCGGAAATTCAGCTGTTCGCCGTCGGTTCGCCCGATGCGCTCGATCGCACCGTCGACGTCACGGCGCTATCGTCATGGCTGGCGCTGAGGGCGATCGATCGCGAAACCCGAAGGCTTGATTCGATCGAGCGCGGCGATCGGCCGCCATTGCCGGCATCCATACCGCCGCGTGCGGCCGTCGGAGCGCCGGATCAACCGCTTTCCGGCCTGCCGATGCCCGGCCGCAATCCACAACAGGCGCCCCCAAAACCCCGGCTCGGCGTTGCGCACCCGCCGGTCACAGCTCCAACTCCCAATGCGCCGCCTGCCGTGAGCCAGCAGGTCGCGCCGCTCCCGCCACCGATCGAGGTTCGTCCGGCCCCCGGACCGGGTGTGGCGCGGCCGCCGAAGCCGAAGCCGCCGCTGGTCCTGACGCCGCCGGTGGCCGCTCCACAGCGCTCGGCTTTCTAGAGCGCGGACTTAGCGCCTGGCGCGAATTCATCGATCGCCCTGATCGGCTCGGGTGCGAAGCTGCGCCTGATGCGAGCGTCAATCGGTCGAGAGCGGCGGCCGTCAGGCGTGGCGAGACGGAAACTTGGCGTCTCCCGCGCAAGGGCGTGAACCGGCGAGCGATCAACGGCGACTTACCAGGAAGCGATCTGATGGATGCGGCCGACCGGGTCTGCGATCGGCAGGGACAGCTTTGCTGCCCGATTTGGTGGCCGCTCCTGTGAGACAGCTCACAGATGGATCGTCGGCGGAAGGGCAGAAAAGCCGTCATTGTCAGATGAATATTGCGATGGAGGTGAGATTATGCGCCATCCTGTTTCTCTTTTTCGCGACCTGTTGCTCGTAGCCGGGCTTTTACTGTTTCTCCCGATTTCGCTGGCTCACGCCGCATCCGCCGAAAACCGCGTTGCGCTGGTTATCGGCCAATCGGCCTACCGCGCCGTTCCGGCGCTGCCCAACGCCGAGAACGACGGCAAGCGAATGGCGGAATTGCTCACCAATGCCGGCTTCGAGGTTACCGCAGCCCCCGATCTGTCGCAGAACGACATGCGCCAGACCATCAGCGACTTCGCGGCCAAAGTGGCGGCGAGCGGACCCGACACCATCGCGCTGGTGTTCTATGCCGGCCATGGCTTGCAAATCGATGGCGAGAATTACCTAGTGCCGATCGATGTCGATCCGAAACGCGAAGCCGACATTCCGCTGCAGGCGGTCCGGCTCAACGACCTTCTGAACACGTTAGGGGCGCTGCCGACCCGGATGCGCATCATCATGCTCGATGCCTGCCGCAACAATCCGTTCCCGGCACTTAACCAGACCGCCGGCCACGGCCTGGCGATCGTCGAGACCAAGGCCGGCGCCCCCGGTTCGTTCATTTCCTATTCCACCTCGCCGGGCGCGGAGGCCGAGGACGGCGCCGGCGCCGACAGCCCCTACACGACGGCGGTGCTATCGGTCGCGAAGCAGCCGAATCTGCCGATCGAGGAAGCCTTCAAACGCGTCCGGATCGCCGTGAGCCAGGCGACCGATGGACGGCAGATTCCCTGGGAGAGTTCATCGCTGACGACTGAGTTCAGATTCTTTGGTGGCGACGGCAGTCGGCCGGAAGCAACGGCGCCGAAGTCGTCTTCGACGACAATGCGGAGCGTCGACGACTGGCGCAAGGATCTGCAAGGCAAGGAGCCGAAAGTTGCCTACGAGCTCGTGATCGCCGATGACTCGGTCGCAGCCTACGAAGCCTTTACGATGCTGTTCGCGCAATCCTCGTACACCCCGCGCATGCGTTCGCTGCTGGAACGCCGGCGCGAGATGCTGGCATGGAATACCGCCGTTGCCATCAATACGGCGGCCTCCTTCGATGAGTTCCTTGCAAGCTATGGCAACAGCGATCTGGCAGCGACCGCGCGCAAGATGCGCGAGCGCGTCCTCAACCGCTCGCTCGGCGCCCAGGCCGCGCTCACTCCGCCGGTCCTGCAGCCGACCAATGTTGCGCTGGGGCCGACTTGCCCATGCACCATTCAGCCGACGCTGCCGTTGAAGAAGGATGTCGACACGCCGATCAAGCGGGTCAATACACCTCCGGTCAAGCAGGTCGATATACCGCGGATCAAGCGGGTCGATACCTCGAAGCCGAAGCGCCGGCCGCCGCCCGAGGAAGTTGTCGTCGAGCGTCGTCCATCCGGTCCGCCGCCAGGCGCCATTATGGAAGGCATCGGTATCGGCATCGGCATCGGTCTCGGAGGAGGATTTGGCGGCCGCGGCCACGGCGAACCAATGCCGCACCGCGATAACTATCAGAGATAGCCACGCTCGCTTCTTGCCGGTCGTGTCAACTTGTCGGCGCTAGCGGATCAAAGGGATTGGCAGGCAGCGCTATTCCGCGGCCTGCGATGAGGGCAGGCGCATGCTGTCAACGCCGTCCGCCTTTGTCGCCGAGATGGTCGTGCGGATCATCAGGCGCGCCTCATGCGCCGGCCATGGCCGGCCGCGATGCATGGTCGCGCGGTTGTCCCACATCACGACATCGCCGCCGCGCCATTGGTGCAGGTAGCTGGTCCCCGGTGCGGTCGCGGCCACCATCAATTCGTCGATCAATTTCTTGCCGGCTACCGGCTCCATGCCCTCGACGGCGTAGGCGTGCGAGGCCAGATAGATCGCGCCGCGGCCGTTGGCGGGATTCTTCCATACCATGCGCCAGCATTGCGGCGGCAGCGCCGCGCGCTCCTCCGGGCTCGCGAGGTCCGCCGTGATCTGGCTGCGCGAATGCGCGTAGTCGTGCCAGGCAAAGGAATTTTCTAGCTTCTCGCGCAAGCTCGGATCGAGTCGCTCGAAAGCCAGCCGTGTCGAGACGAATTCGGTCTCGCCGCCGCGCGCCGGGATAATCCGCGCCGACAGGATCGAGGTCAGCGCCGGCACCCGCTTGAACGAGGAGTCGGTGTGCCAGAGCTGGTTTGCCTTGTTGCGCAAGGCGATGCGGTGATCGGGAGGGACCACGTTTCCGTCGGGGCCGATGGTGCTCAGGATCACGAAATGCGTACCCGTGCCCTGCGAGCCGACCTTGGTCACTTCCGGCGGGCCGAAGCGGCGCGAAAAGGCGAGTTGAATCTCGTCGGTCACCTCTTGGCCGCGAAACACCAGAACGGAATGGTCCTCGAAAGCCGCGCGCGCCGCCGCATACGCTGCGTCGTCCGAGGCGACATCGGCAAGCGTGACAGCACGCAGTTCAGCGGCGAATCCCGGACCCAACGGCACAACATCCATTCGGCAGGTCCTCCATGATTTTTTGTTGGGTAAGTTTATGGCAAAACGGCCCGTCCGGCAACGACACGAGCCGGACGCGGTCGTGATGGCTCGGTCGCTGACAGCTCTGCTCGCTGACTTGGTCCAGAAGCTGCGTCGAATCGCCAATTCTCCAGCAACGAAATTTCCTCGGGAATGTTTTGAGCAAAGCGGGGTTTACAGGTGCGGCTGGAGGTATCAACCAGATAGGAAGGCAGGAGGCGCGCATGATCAGAATAGCAACCCGCTTGATGACGCTCGCAAGTTTTTCGGTGGTGCTGATCGCGGCGCCGCCGGTGATTCCGGCATTTGCCGCGGGAGGGGGCGGCGGCGGCGGTGGTGGAGAACCTCCTCCTTCTTCTTCCTCCGCGCCGCCGGACACCAGGTCCAACGCGGTGAAGTCCACCCATAAGGCCAAGAAGAAGCCCAACAAGCAGTCCAGCATCGAAGATCCCGCATTTGCGCAAGGCTATCGCGCAGCCTATGCGACGATCTATGACCGCAACGATTATGCGGTTGCCATCGAGCAGCTGAAGGCGCTCGGCCACGACGATCATCCCAACGTGGCCAATCTGATCGGTTATTCCTATCGCAAGCTCGGCGACTACAAGCTCTCGCAAGTCTGGTACGAGCGCGCCCTGAAGGCGGACCCCAACCATGTACTGACCTGGCAGTATTATGGCCTGTGGCAAATCGAGCAGGGCAACCGCGATCAGGCGCAATATCACTTGAGCCGGATCGCTGCGATTTGCGGAACCGACTGTGAGGAGTATCGGTCCCTCGCGGCGGCGCTGGAAAAGCCGCCCGGTACCGGTCTGGTTTACTAGCTTACGCGATGCGACGCGGGTGCGCCTCCGTTGTGGAGCGGCCGCAATCGTTCCAGCCTGTCGTCACGGCAGCGTCCGGATTTCGATGCCATCGAAGCGCGTTACACTGTCGGCCTTGGTCCAGAGCGCGACCTTGCCGGCGTTCGCGATGGTCGGGTCGGTCGCGGTGAACAGTTGTTTGCCGTCAAAGGTGATCGTGAACCGCGGGCCTTCCGCCCGCAAGCCGAGCTGGTGCCACTCGTTCGCCGTGACCTTGGTGTTGGCGCCTGCGATCTGCATGCGTTGGCCCTTGACCACACGATAGAAACGGACGTTGTCCTCAAGCGCATTGGCGCGCACGACGTAGTAGTTATCGGGATCGCTGAGCCGGACGGCGATGCCGCCGGCCTGATCGACTTTTCCGGCAACCGGCTTGAATCGAATCGTGACATCGACATTACCGGCCAATATCGCCTGGTAGATCGCGAGCGGAAACCGGTAGTCGGTCCTGTCCGTGCTGGTCTGCTCGATGGCAACGCCAGCGGCCGCCAAGGTGTCTGATGTCACGGTCCATTGCGCCGGCCCGCCCTGGCCGGTGCGGGCGAATTCGAAGCCGGTTGGCGCCGCTCCCGGCGTCATCTTGTCGATTGCAATCATGATGGCTCCTGTTTCGGCAAGGCCGCCCGATGCTGCGCACGCGAAGGCGCATGCGAGAGCGGTCGCGGCGAGGATGCGTTTGATCGATCGGAAATCGAGGGACTTCGTCTGGTCCACGGGAATCTCCTCGGGAAGCGCAGGGGCTTGAACGGTTCGACCGTCTGACGGGGAGCCTGCATTTCCCCGCACGCGATTACGCCGGCGTGAAAATCACGCCGCCGGCCGATGGTGGTGCACCCATTCGCGCGCGTGAGGGATCGGCGCGCGGGGTGGTAGCGATGCATTGAAGCGGATCACACTCGGCAGCGCATCCATCCGGTTGTCCCATGCCTCAATGCCAGGGAATTTCGGCATCACCTGCTTGCCCTCCGGCGTCAGGGCGAACCCGAACAGCGTCGGCAACAGGAAGAAGTCGGCCAAGCTGACGGCATCGCCGACAATGAACGGCCGGCCATCGGACAGTTCCTTCTCCATTACCTGCAGCGCCTGTATCACCTTCGGCATTGCGCGCAGCACGATCAGGTCGTTGCCGGGTATTCCAAGCTCTGGATAGACCATTCGCTCATGCGCGACGTGGTAGATCATCTCCGGATAGAAGTAGGAGTTGAGGTTGCACATCCACTGATTCATTCGCGCGCGCTGGCGCGGATCGGCCGGCGTGAACTTCGATCCGGGAAGGACTTCGTCCACGTAAGCGGCGATGGCGCTGGTTTCATACAGCATGAAATCATCATGCTGCAGCGCCGGCACCCGCCCGAACGGATGCCGCTGCAGATGGATCGGCAGGTACATCTCGTCTTCGGTGTCGTGGAAGGTGTAAGGGACGCCTTTTGCAGTCAGGATCAGCCCAACTACCTTCACGAAGGTGCTGCGCGGGAATCCAAACAGAGTGACGGTTGACATTGGATGCTCCAATGCCGCTGCCGAACTCAGGCCTCATGGAAATTTGACATTCCGCCAAAGCCCTCGGCCCGGCGAGCGGGCGAAGTGCAGTGCTTGGGCGAAATGCCTTGGGTACCGGGCGACTGCGATCAAGCCCGATGACACCCATTTGATGGAAAAACACGCGAGAGTCAATTCAGAGTCAATAACGTGTTGGTGAAACGCCACTGCCCTTACGGCTTTGAATCCGATCGCCAAGCCACATTCGGCGGTAACCATCTGAGTTGGCAAGGATGGCAGGACTGATGCGGATTTGAGGAAATCGTAAAATAGAATTTAGAATTGCACCGGGATAGGCGCTCTTCAAGCAATCGGACCGCGGTCTTATGTGATGCGCGCGGTCTGGCGCTGGCTTGCAGAGGACTTGAAGTGAAGACACAGCGGACGCTTTTGGCGATCGCAGCGGCCATATTTGTCGCCACACTTGGCGCCGATGCGCCGGATGCGGAGGAGACCAGCTCAACGCTCTCGCCTCAGGCGCTGCGGGAGATTGCACAGGTCGAGGCCGAGATCGACCGCATTGAAGCGCAGACCGCCGAACGGCTTGCAGCGCCGCCGGACAATCAGATCCAGCAAATCGAGTTGCTTGGCAAGTTGATGCTGTACGACAAGGATTTGTCGGTAAACCGTAACGAGGCCTGTGCCTTCTGCCACATGCCCGAGACCGGCTTTACCGGTCCGGTGTCGGAGTTGAACCGGACTACCGGCGCCTATCCCGGTTCGGTGCGCACGCGATTCAGCGATCGCAAACCGCAAACGCATGCCTACGCGCCGCTCTCACCGGTGCTGCATTATAATCCCGGGCAGGGCGATCTCGTCGGCGGCAATTTCTGGGACATGCGTGCGACCGGCCGCCGGCTGGGCAATCCGGCCGCCGAGCAGGCGGAAGGCCCGCCGACCAACCCGGTGGAAATGGGCCTGCCCGACATCGCCTGCGCGGTCTATCGCGCCTCGCAGCGGCCCTATCGCGCCCTGTTCGAAAGCGTGTGGGGACCACAGGCTTTCGCGATCGGCTGGCCAAGCAATGTTGAGCAGGTCTGCGATCGGCCCGGGCCGCCGACCGGCGGCGAGCCGTTGCCGGTTCAACTCAGCCCAATTGATCGCGGCCGGGCTGCCAGCACCTTCGATCAGATGGCGCAATCCATTGCCGGCTATGAGGCCTCCGCCGAGGTGACGTCGTTTACCTCGAAGTACGACGCGGTGCTCGCAAGGAAAGCGCAATTCACGCCGCAGGAGCAACAGGGATACGATCTGTTCCGCGGCAAGGCGCAATGCAACACCTGTCACCGCGACGGCGGGCCCGGCGAGGACCCGCTGTTCACCGACTTCACCGCCAGCAACATCGGAACGCCAGCCAATCCCAGGCTTCCCTACTATGCGGAAGATCGGCCCGACGCCTTGGGCTATGCCGCCAATCCGCAAGGCAGGTCGTTCGTCGATGGCGGCGTCGGCACGTTTCTCGTTCGAGGGCATCTGCTCAGCCAGCCCTCGGCGGTGGATGCGCGATGGCTGAAGCTGGCGCCGGATAACCAGGCGCGAATGCAGGTGCCAACGCTGCGCAATGTCGACAAGCGGCCGTACCCATCCTTCGTGAAGGCTTATGGACACAACGGATATTTCACAAGCCTGAAGCAGATCGTGCATTTCTACAACACGCGCGACGTCTTGCCGCGATGCCGTCCCGATAATTCCGGTGAGGGCACGGCGTGTTGGCCGGCGCCGGAGTCGACCGCCAACATGAACACGAGCCGCGTCGGCAACCTCGGCCTGTCGGACGCAGAAGAAGATGCGCTTGTCAGCTTCATGCAGACGCTGACGGATGGGTTTATGTCGCGGAATCCCTAATAGCCGCGTCTCGAAGACCGTTACCGCCGACGATTCATCGTGCCGGCAAATCGATTCATGTATATGCGGCCTGGCGGTTAGCCCTGCCGTTTTGAATCCGATGCGGCGGCGGCGCGCGTTCGAAAATAATCCAGCACGAACAGGCGAATTGCGGAAGACAGATTGCCTTGCTGGCGATTGCTGTCGATCTCGCCGACCAGTTCGGACAGCGTCATATCTCGAAGTCCGGAGATTTCCTTCATGCCGTTCCAGAACGCCTCTTCGAGGCTGACGCTGGTCTTGTGACCCCCGACCACGATCGAGCGCTTCACGACAGGCGATTTCATGATTCGTCCTCGCCGTCTATCCGGTGCTGATCCAGCAAATCCTTCGCGCGCCTGGTGCGCTGCTCCTCCTGAAGACGCTCGGATTTGGCTCTGCCAAACCGTGCGCGGTTGGCGTCGGCCTGCTTGGCCGACTGTTCTCGCTCGGTGCGCTTCCTAAATCGCTTCAGGTTGACCACGTCCCCCATGCTCGCCCCCATCATGCAATAAATGGAGAACATGCTTTTGCGGAATGGGCACCCCCCGGTTCGATCGTCATTCGAAAATCCCCTTGTCCCATAGCATCAAAGAATAGGCTTCCGCTCTGAATATGTTCCGCTCTGCGCATGGTCATCGAAAACAGCCGGTGAATCGGCCCAATCGGATCCAACAAATCATTGTAATCGTTCGAACGATATTGTCCTTTGGGGCAATTCGGTGGTTGCTCAACCGCCCGGCGGGCGCGAAGATTTTGCGCTCTGGCGCGCTCCCGCGCAATGACGATAGCTGATCGGCCAGTCTTTCGGCGTTATGACTTATAACTATTCTAACTATTCTTCGTTCGGCAGTTTTCCAGCCGTGCGGTGATCAACCGGGGCGCGTCATTTTGTCCGGCTGCACCAGGCGGTCGAATTGCGCGGGTGTAACAAAGCCCAGCCGCACAGCCTCTTCTTTCAACGTTGTGCCGCGGATGTGAGCCGACTTGGCGACCTTTGCGGCGTTGTCGTAGCCGATGCTGGGAGCCAGCGCAGTCACCAGCATCAGCGAGCGTTCCATCAGATCCCGGATGCGTTTCTCGTCAGCGCGTATTCCCTCGATGCAATGTTCGGTGAACGACCGAGCGACGTCGGACATCAATTGGATGGAATGCATCATACAATATGCCAGCACCGGCTTGTATACGTTCAGCTCGAAATGTCCCTGGCTGCCGGCAACCGTGATGGTGGTATGGTTGCCGAACACCTGACAGCACACCATGGTCATCGCTTCGCACTGCGTCGGGTTGACCTTGCCCGGCATAATCGACGAGCCCGGCTCGTTCTCGGGCAGGATCAGCTCGCCCAATCCGGAACGCGGCCCCGAGCCCAGCAGGCGGATATCGTTTGCGATCTTGAACAGGCCGGTCGCCGCCGAATTGATGGCGCCGTGCACGAACACGTAGGCATCGTGGGAAGCCAGCGCCTCGAACTTGTTGGCGGCGCTGGTGAAGGGCAGTTTCGTGATTTTGGCCACGTGTTTTGCAAACAGGTGAGCGAATTTCGGCTTCGAATTGAGCCCGGTGCCGACCGCGGTGCCACCTTGCGCCAGCGGGTACAGATCTCCGACCGACATTCGCAGCCGCGCGATGCCGCTTTCGACCTGTGCGGCATAGCCGGAAAATTCCTGACCGAGCGTCAGCGGCGTTGCGTCCTGGGTATGGGTCCGGCCGATCTTGACGATGTGCGCGAACGCCTTTTCCTTTTTGCGCAGCGCGCGGTGAAGCTCGCTCAGCGCCGGAATGAGATCGCCGACAATCGCCATCGCCGCCGCGATGTGCATGGCGGTCGGGAATGAGTCGTTCGACGACTGGCTCATATTGACGTGGTCGTTGGGATGAACCGGCTCTTTGGCGCCGAGCTTGCCGCCGAGCAGCTCGTTGGCACGGTTGGCGATCACCTCATTGAGGTTCATGTTGGTTTGCGTGCCGGAGCCGGTCTGCCAGACCACCAGCGGAAAATGATCGTCGAGCTTGCCGTCGATCACTTCGCGCGCGGCGTGGACGATGGCGCGAGCGCGGCGCTGGTCGAGCAGCCCAAGCTCGCGATTGGTTTCCGCCGCCGCAAGCTTGACGATGCCGAGCGCGCGAATGATCGGCATCGGCATCCGGTCCTGGCCGATGCGGAAATTCTGCCGCGAGCGTTCGGTCTGCGCGCCCCAATAGCGATCGGCGGCAACCGGGATCGGACCGAAGCTGTCGGTCTCCATGCGCGTGGAACCGGATCGCGATGTCGTTGCTGACCGAGCCATGAATCCTGTCCGTTAGGCAAAGCCGTTTCGGTG
>WNFQ01003680.1_pt1 | contig 11176 bp, 5 predicted proteins | sample 5400171 | NCBI WGS metagenome assembly WNFQ01 (sample SAMN13153356, study PRJNA577476) | soil metagenome | isolation source: 20 cm soil under Madrone tree | place: USA:California | collected 2016-06-14 | reverse complement strand
TGCTAAGTTCATTGACAGTCAAAGAAGTTTCATTGGCCTGCGGGTACGAAAATCCGGATTATTTTCGTCGCATGTTCCGTCGGTTCTTCGACATGCAGCCGAACCAATTCCGGTTGTTGCACCCGCAACAGCATACGAATGCGACCTGAGGCGCGCCGGCGCGCAATGACAAATGACAGATGACAGAATGACAAAAAAGCCCGCCTCAGCATGAGGCGGGTGTTAAACTCGATTTGCCCGATCCCGTCGACGTATTTGCAGTCGGATCGCCGATATCAATTTGTCATTTGTCATTTCTAACGGTCGTCCACTGTCCCGTTTGACAACTTTCTATCGCGGCTAGGACCATCGCCAGGCTGCGAATATTATCCGCCGAATTTGTCTCTGGCATTGGCCCGCCGCGTACCGCTTCGACAAACTGATTCATCACACTGAAATGACCTCGGATCTCCGACGGTGAGGGTTCTTCTTTGGGCAGAATCAGCTGAGTCTCATTCAAAAAAGCGCCCTCCTGGAACTTCACCTGTTCAGCCTTCACTTCGTCATAGCCATCCCAGACCAGAGTCCCTTCCGTCCCGATAATGCGCCACGCTCCATCCCAAGAAGTTCGAAATCCATCCGCACACCAGCTCGCCCGATAAGTGAATCGGATACTGTTGGTCATTCGGAAAATCGCGGCAACGGACGGGCCGTACCGGTACCACGAGTTCTTCGGTACCCATTCGTCGCAGCAGACTGCATCCGCGTCCGCCCTTAGCAGAAAGCGCACAGCATCAAACGGATGGATGGCCATATCCGCTAAAAGAACGTGCGGCATGCTCTCGCGAAATCCGCCGAAGTGCGGACCGGCAAAGAAATCAACGTGAACAGTGGTAACTTCGCCGATCACTCCTGCCTCGAGCATCTTGCGCATTTGCCGGATTCCTCGATTGAACCGTCGATTCTGGACTACGGCGTGTACGCGGGCACTGCGCCTGGCCAGCTCGACGAGATCGGACGCATCGGCAATGCTTAATGCAAGCGGCTTTTCCTCAAGTACGTGATATCCCGCCGCCAGAGCAGCACCCGAGACCTCCTTATGAACCGCCGGAACCGTGCAATCGAACACCGCATCGGCCGAAACGCTGCGGAATGTCTCTTGAAAATCAGAGTAGATTGGAGCTGAGAGATTAAACTCGTCCCGGCGTTTCTCGGCGTTGCGCTGGTCGAGATCGACCAGCGCAACAATCTCGACGTTCAGCTCACTGGCCGCCCGGAGCCATTCGCCACTCATGGCTCCGCAGCCGACTAAGATCGCGTTGATTGGACTGCTCATATCATTTTCGCCAGAAGCTCAAACGAAATAACAGATAGCAAATTCTGGCATTTACTTCTTTTGGGCGACGGTTTTGATTTTCTCCGCGGCTTCGGACAATGCCGCATCAACCGGAGACTGTCCGGTCAAAGCTTTTTGGATCGCGGTACGAGCAGCCAGAGAGATAGCCGGGTAGTTGGCTCCTCCCTCTTCCGGCCGTGCCCTGGCGGTATCCATCTGGAGAACGAAGGGCTGAAGTTCGGGGTTCGCCTGGCCCTGCTTTACGGCAACGCTCTTCACTGAGGAGATGTAATTGAAGGTATTACAAATCTTCTCCAGCCGTGCCGGATCCTGGACAAAGGCGATGAATTTCACCGCTGCCGCTTCAGTCTTTTCGTCAGTTTTCGAGACGCACCAGACCTCTCCGCCGAGCGGCACCACGGGCTTCATCCCAGCCTTGGGCACCGGAATTGGGGTCACCCCAAAATCCAATCCGCTCTTGTGCACTTGGCCGAGCATCCAAGGTCCCATCACCATCATGGCCGCGCGACCACTAATGAATTGGTTCGCTACATCGCCCTGGTTCCAATTTACCACGTCACGGGAAACGGATCCTTTCTGAACAAAGTCGGTCCAGAACTGGAGCGCTGCTTTTGCCGGAGTGGCGGTCAGATCGAGCAGCTTACCGCCATTCGACCAGAGAAACGGTTCCCATTGCCAGGTCGCCTCTTCGCTATTGGTAGCGGAAAAGTCGAGCCCATATACAGGAGCCTTGGTCAGCTTAGCGGCATCCTCGGTCAGATCCGCCCAGGTGGCCGGAGGGCTACTGATACCGGCATCGGCAAACATCTTTTTATTGTAGAAGATGGCCAAGCTATTGCTGCCAATCGGTACTCCATAAACCTTCTGGCCATCCGTAACAGCCGACTTTGGACCTGGGTAGGTGTCTTGCCAGGTTGGCAATTTTGCTACATCGGCGCTGATATCCTTCAGCGCACCAGCCTTTGCCACCCGCAAAACGTCCGGGTTATCAATGCACGAAATCGCAGGGGATTTGTGGACCGCCGCCATCTGGAGCGTTCGGCTAAGCAACTCGGCGAAGGGCACATAGGTGTACTGTATCTTGATGTCGGGGTTGGCTGCTTCAAAATCGCTCTTGATCGCTGCCAATCCGTCCTGTTGGCCTTGGACATTAAAATAATGAACGATTTCAACAGTGGTTACTTGGGACCGGGCAATTCCGATCAAAGTCACGCTCAGCAGAGCGCAGGCGGAGAAACTCCACCAGCTTCGGCACATTTTGGGGGGATGGATCTTCACGGTTCTATGGGTTCTTGGTTGGGTTTGCTTTTCATGCAGGAGAGTCGCTACTTCCGCTGAAGGGCAAGCTGCAGCAGGTTTAGTGAAACAATGAGAAGGACCATCACGGTCGCTATTGCCGCTGCTTGTCCAAAATTGAAAACGGAAAATCCGGTTTGATAAGCGTAGGTAGAAAGAAGGTGGGTACTGTTGGCGGGTCCGCCTCCGGTCATGATCCAAACCAGATCGAAAACTTTCACTGTGTAGATGGTCCCCAGCATCAGGACAGACACCGTAACCGGCTTTAGCATTGGTATGGTGATGTGGCTGACCTGTTTCCAGTAGGCAGCGCCATCCAATTTTGCCGCCTCGTAAATCTCGAGCGGTACAGCTCGCATTCCCGCGTACAAGAGGATGAAGTTAAACGGAAAACCAATCCAGATATTCGCGATGATTATCGCGAGGAACGCGAGCCGAGGATCGGCTAACCAGGGAAGATTGGGCAGACCGAACAAATGCCCGATCTGATTGATCGGGCCGACTTCGTTGAAGAGCCCCTTAAAGGTATTGGCGGCGGTAAGGATCGGCGCCAGCCAGGGAACCAGCAAAAGTGCGATGAGCGCGTTCTTTAGCGGAAACTCATTTTGAAAAAACAGCGCCAGCAGAAATCCGATAGTAAATTGGAATAATATGCTGAAGAAAGTAAAAAGAACCGTGTTCAAGAGCGCTCGCCAGAAACTCGGATTGGACAAGCTTTGCTGATAGTTGGCCAGTCCGTTAAAAGGCATGTCTCCACCCACAAACGTATCTATGGTCGCATCTCGAAAACTGAGGGCCACGCTGTAGATGACCGGATAAGCCAAAAACAACAGGGTAAACAGAACGATCGGCAACACGAAACTATACGGGGTAAACCGGCGTTGCCATCGCCCGGCCCGCTTCTTCTGGGGACGGAAATTGACCGGCCCGGCTAAGCCGGACCGGTCTTTTGCATCCCCAATTGGTGTTACGGTTTGCATTCCGCTAACAATTTTCCGTCAGCGCAGAGCGCCCCGCGTAAACCCGGAAATGATAAATCGACTGGCGTACAGCACGACCACCACCGCCGGAATCGCCGTGAGGACGCTGCCTGGAAGCAAAAAACTCCAATCCACACCATACTGCCCAACCGCCTTGTAGAGCTCGAGGATGAGCGGCTGTAAACCAGAGTCAGTTATCAGGCTGAGAGAAAAAATAAGATCACCCCATGGCATCAGAAAACTGAAAATGGCGATCGTGACCAGCCCCGGAGTCATCACCGGTATCACAACGGACCGGAAAGCCCTCCATTGACTTGCCCCCTCCACCAGCGCCGCTTCGACCAACTCATAGGGAAACTCCTGCACATATGCACAAAGCATGACTAGGGCGAACGGAACCGTGAGAGTCATGTCGGCCAAGATCAGACCTGGGAGTGTGTTCACCAGGTTCGCGCGCGAGAACACGACGAACAGGGGAATCACGAAAACGATCGCCGGCAACATCTGGCTGGTGAGCATGAATGACTGCAGTACCTTTCGTCCACGAGGTTTTAGCCAGATGACGCTGTAGGCCGCTGGAGCGGTGACCAAAAGCGTAAGCGCCGACGTCGTCAGGCTCACGACGGAGCTCGTCAGAGCGTGAGGCGCCAATCGCTGGAGCGCGTTCGACCAGTTCTGAAAGACGAATTCGTGAGGCCAGATTGAGAAATGCACACCGAAAAGCTCACGCGGCGTCATAAAACTCCCTGAGAGCACCCAATACAGCGGAAGCAACAGAATGATGGTGATCACTACTCCGATGATCGTGTACCGCCATGGTGACGACGTTCCGGGGGAGCGCATTAAAGAGATCCTAGTCTACGAGCGTTGCATCTCACAACCTGACCGGAATGTAGAAAACCCGGACGATTCCGACCTTCTTAAAACTCAATCTAACTGCAAGGCATGTATCGGGCTCTGGGCGTCCATAGTTTTTCTCTGCGGCATCTGCTCTATCCGGGTTCTGACGTGTGCTAAGAAGATCGGATAGTCTTGTAACGCAGCCACTCCATTCTGTTGGTTCTGATCGAGATCGCCATGGTATACGGCTTGCGGTGCCTAGCAGACAGAGGAAGAATGGAACCGCAGGCCAAGGCGCGTTGCTTTTTTGTCCTATAGGTCCCATGAGCTCATTTAAACTTCCACGTGCCGTTTCTTGGCCGCTCACAATTCAACGTGGCGAGGCTCAACTTAGCGCAGCACTGGCGGTCGTTTTTGATGACGAATCCTTGGTTTTGAACGAACTTGCCCGTGAACTTCTTGGACCAACGGAGTTTGCTTACTTTTCCACTCTCCCATTCGGGCGCCGCCGGCAAGGCTATCTGCTCGGACGTTATGCGGCGAAGGTCGCTTTAGGTGACTTACTCCAGGAGTCAGATCTCCGGATCATCGAAATTGGCCGTGGTGTTTTCGATCAGCCGATCGTTCTATTTGCCCAAAAGCAAGGATGGGGTGTAACGATCAGCCACGCCGACTCTTTAGCATTTGCGTTGGCGTTCCCGACCGGTCATCCAATGGGCATCGATGCTGAGCGAATCGATTCGACCTCCTTTGAGGCTATACTCTCGCAGCTTTCGAAACGAGAGATCGGGTGGATTGAGACTGCAAACGTGGAACATAAGCCGGAGCTTGCTACTGCCCTTTGGACGAGTAAGGAAGCGTTATCGAAAATTCTGTGCACTGGACTGACGAGCCCGATACAGATTTACAGCCTGGCTGACTTCAATTTGATCCGTTCGGGAAGCTGGGAAGGTCTCTTTCAGAACTTTGGCCAATACAAAGCGATAGCATCGGTCGGCTCTTCCTATGTCTTGTCAATCGTACTGCCTAGGAGGTCGGTGCTGGGCGGCGTGTGTGACATCGGCGAAATACTCTGAATCCCGGCTTCAGCCCCGATTTTGCGAAACAAGCTTTGCCGATCGCCGCTTACTTCGAGAGCTGAAGTAACCCGCGCAGCTTTTCGGCGGTCATGCCGATGTTCGACTCGCCGAACATGGAGACATGGTCGCCGGGAATCTGATGGATATCCAATCCGCCTCCCGCCAGCTTAGTCCATCCGAAATCGGCAGTATAATCGGCGGTGTAGTAAGAGTAGTCGCTCGGAGTCGTCGCTCGAAACAGGTTAATCCGGCCAGGGTAGGCCCGCGGCTTATAAGCGTCCCGTGCCCGTTCCAGGGACAACAGGACATGCAGCTGTCGAAATTCGTCGGGTACTACTCCGGCATCGACATCGATGTTTAACATTCTATATCGCATTTTTCTAAAACGTTCCTGCCACTTCTTCAGATGGCCATCAAACTTATGCGCAAAATACCGAATTTGCTCGCCCGGGGCCAAACGGGACGCGTACTGAAAACGGAGCTTGACCCGCTCCGCCAAAGTGTAACGCTGCGGCGGGCGCGCCGGATTGGATGCGTCAAACAAAACCAAAAGCGCGATTTCCTCGCCTTCCGCGTGAAGTTGCTGAGCCATCTCGAACGCGATCATGCCTCCCGTGCAGTACCCACCCAGAAAGTATGGCCCATGTGGTTGCACACCGCGCATCTCTTCAATGTAGTAACTGGCCATCGCCTCCACTGAAGTATGCTTAAACGGCCTGCCGTCTAAGCCCTGGGATTGAAAGCCGTAAAAGGGTTGATTCGGTCCCAAGAGCTGCGCAAGCGGGCGGTAAAACAAGACCTGACCAAAGCCGCAGTGGACTGCAAAGAATGGCGGTCGGTCTCCTTGGGGCTGAATCGCAATGAGCAGCGACCAGCCGTTCTTCCGATCCGGTTCTTGAATGAGCGCCGCCAAAGCTGCGATTGTCGGCGCCCGGAACAAGCTGGCAATCGGAAGCTTATGCCCTAAGCTTTTTTCGATCTGTGAGAAAAGTCGAACCGCCAACAGGGAGTGACCGCCGAGTTCAAAGAAGTTGTCATTCACTCCTACTCGCTCCACACCAAGCACTTTCGCCCAGATCTCCGCCAAGGCTTTTTCCATTGGAGCCAGGGGTTCGATGTATTCTTCAAGCAAATCAGTTCGGTCGAGCTCCGGTTCCGGTAAGGCTTTGAAGTCCAATTTGCCGTTTGGAGTCAAAGGTAAGCTCTCGAGTACCACAAAGTGCGGCGGGACCATGTAATCTGGTAGCTTACTTTTGAGATAGCTGCGGAAAGAACCAACGACTATGTTCGGATCAGCTTTTTTCTTCACGACCAGGTAGGCCACTAGCCGCTTATCTCCAGGTCGATCTTCTCTGGCCAACACCACACAGTTCTCGACATGTTCGTGCTGCCTTAACACGCTCTCTATCTCCCCAAGCTCAATCCGGTAGCCACGAATCTTGACCTGTTGGTCGATCCGTCCCAAAAACTCCAACTCGCCGTCGGCCCGCCACCGGGCCAGGTCTCCGGTCCGGTAGAGCCTATCTCCGGGCTCTTCCGGCAGTGGATTGGTGATGAATTTCTCGGCCGTTAACTCCGGCCGATTCAAGTAGCCTCGCGCTAACCCATCGCCCGCTAAATAGAGTTCGCCAGCTACGCCTATCGGTACCGGCTGCAACTGCCGGTTCAAAATGTAGACCCGCGAGTTCGCAATCGGCTTACCTATAGGCACAGAGTCGGTAACAGAGTTAGCTAAATACCAGGTAGAGAATGTAGTGTTCTCGGTTGGTCCATACGCATTGACTAGCCGGCGCGGTGGCCCTGTGCTTAAGACCTTCTTGACGGTTTCAGCATCGGCGGTTTCTCCGCCAATGATCACATTGCGGACTTTCTGGAATAGCGAAGGACACTCTGTTGCTATCCGATTAAACAGCGAAGTAGTCAGGAAAACGGTCGTGATCGCTTGGTCAGCGATGGTTTCTCTGAGTAAGGCTGGTTCCAGGCTAGTTGCCCGACTGATTCCCACCAGGGAAGCTCCATTTAACAATGCGCCCCATAACTCGAAGGTAATGGCATCAAAGGAGGCGTTCGAAATCTGCGCTACCCGATCATTGCTATCGATCGTGATGTAATCACTGTTACATACCAATCGGACAATCGCTCGATGCTCGACCATGACCCCTTTTGGGGTACCGGTTGAGCCTGAGGTATAGATGACGTAGGCCAGGTTCTGTGGTTTGACCCCGCTAGCTATTGGCTCGGTACTATATTGAGCGATCTCTGCCCACTGACTATCGAGGCTGATTACTTTGAGATCACTCTGAGGCAGCAGCTCCCTGAGCTCCTCCTGACTCAAGACCACTTTGGCCTCGGTGTCCTCCAACATGAAGGCCAAGCGTTCCTTCGGATAACTCGGATCTAGCGGTACGTAGGCTCCACCGGCTTTGAGCACCGCCAGTAACCCCACCACCATAGCCAAGCTTCGCTCGACACAGATCGCCACCAAGTCATCGGGCCTGACGCCTAACTCCCTTAGGTGATGGGCTAACTGGTTAGCCTGTGCATTGAGTTCACTGTAGCTTAGTTGCCGCTCTTCATGCACCACCGCCACCGCATCCGGTGTCCGGGCTACCTGCGCCTCAAATAACTCATGGATACACTCCTGGCTCGGATACTCCGCCCGCGTATGGTTCCATGCCTCCAGCACTTGATAGCGTTCGGCCTCAGTGAGCAATGGCAGGCGATCTACCCTCTGGCGATCATCGGCCACCATCGCCGCCAACAGAGTCCGCCAGTGTCCCAAGTAACGCTCCATCGTCGAGCGATCAAACAACGCCGTGACGTATTGGAGTTTGCCCTCAATCCTCTCTCCCACCTCCGCTAGGCTCAGTGAGAGATCAAACTTCGCCGTTACATGCGGAGCTGCTTCCAGTGGCGCAAGCCTCAGCCCCGGTAGTTCCAAGGTCCCTTTCGGTGCATTCTGCCAGGTAAACATTACCTGGAACAGCGGGCTGTGCGCTAGACTGCGCTCTGGACGGGTAATCTCCACCACCTGCTCAAAGGGCAGATCTTGATGTTGTTGCGCAGCCAACGCCTGCGCCTTGACTCGCTCCAACAACTCTCCAACAGTCAGTGAGCCGGATACATCCACTCGCAACGCCAGCGTATTAACGAAAAAGCCTATCAGTCCTTCGATCTCGCGCCGACCCCGATTAGCGCTCGGCGTGCCAATCACCACCTCTTCCTGACCCGACAGCCGTGCCAACAACGCCGCCCAACTGGCCACTGACGTCATAAACAAGGTCGTGCCGTGGCGCTGACTCAAGGCCTTGAGGCTCTTGGTCAGCTCAGCGTCCAAAACGCATTCAATTAGCGCTCCAGCGTAGTCTTGCTGGAGCGGCCGGGGACGGTCTGTCGGCAGTTCCAGGAATGTCGGCGCCCCTGCCAGAGTTGCTTTCCAGTAGTCCGATTGCTCCTGCAGCACTTCCCCTGTCACCCAGCGACGCTGCCATGCCGCATAGTCGGCATACTGCACACTTAAGGGTGGTAATGGATCGGCTTCCCCCTGCCGATAAGCACGGTATAACGCACTCAACTCATTAACCAACACCCCCATCGACCAGCCATCGGAAACAATGTGGTGCATCGTGATTAGCAACGTATGTGCCTGCTCACCCTCACAAACCAGCCGGCCACGGATCAGCGGTCCCTGCTCTAGATCAAAGGGTGCACTTGCCTCTTGAGCCACTAGCCGTGCTACTTCAGCTGCCCTGTCCGGCTGTGTACTTACATCGTGCTCCAACAGCACAAAGTGACTGTTGGCTGCAGGCGCGATACTCTGCACCGGTTGGCCATCAACCTGGATAAACCTCGTACGCAGTACTTCGTGTCGCTCAACTAGCCGGTCTAACGCCTGACGCAGCGCCCCTCGCTCCAATTCGCCAATTAGCCGTAAGCCCAACCGCATGTGATACGCCGCACTCACCTCCTCACCCAACTGCACCAAAAACCACAACCGCTGTTGGGCAAAGGACAATGCCAGCCGCTCGTCACCCTCTACCGGCGTGATCGGCGGCAGTGTGTTTGCTCCTGCCTCGGAAACTTTACGCGCGAAATCGACCAACACCGGCTTGGCGAACATCTCGCTAACAGTTATGTCCACGCCCCGAGACTGTCGCACTCGCGAGATCACCTGAACCGCCAACAGCGAATGGCCGCCCAGCGCAAAGAAGTTGTCGTGACGCCCCACCCGTTCGAGCTTGAGTAGTTCCGCCCAGATTTGCGCTAAGGTCGTCTCAATCTCTCCTTGCGGAGCTTCATATCCACCCACTGCGTAGGCCTGCGCCTCCGGTGCCGGCAAAGCCTTGCGGTCCAGCTTGCCGCTGGGCGTTAGCGGTAGCGACTCCAAGCGCACATAGGCCGCCGGGACCATGTACTCAGGCAACTGCGCTAAGAGGTGGTTACGCAACCCCTCGGCTCCTACCATCTCGGCATTAGGGCTTGCCTCTTTGCCAGTGGCGTCAGCCGCCACATAGTAAACCACCAATCGCTTATCTCCCGTACTATCCTCACGAGCGATGACCACCGCCTCGCGCACCCCCAGATGCTCGACCAACCGCGCTTCAATCTCGCCCAGCTCAACCCGGAAGCCCCGCACCTTTACCTGAAAGTCGTTGCGACCCAAAAACTCAATCGTCCCGTCCGCTAACCATCGCCCAAGGTCCCCTGTTTTGTACATCCGCGCGCTAGGGTCAGTTGTGAACGGATCCCTCACAAACCGCTCCGCCGTCAACTCTGGCCGGTTCAAGTACCCTGATCCCACTGGCACGCCTGCAATGTGTATTTCTCCTACAACGCCTATCGGTACTGGCTGACAGTGCACGTCAAGAATGTAAATCCTTGTGTTTAAAATTGGCCTTCCAAGCGGGACAGCTCGCCGCCGGTACTGATGGAGATCGGCGGGAATTCGATAAAACACAACTACACCAGTGCACTCGCTCGGCCCATAGCCATTAACGAATTCCGGTCGTGGCTCCGCCAGCTCCAATAATGCTTCTACCTGAGGTACCTCTCCGCCAAGAACGACACGCCGTAATCTGTTGAATTCTCCGCCCTTTGCAGTGCGAACCAATGAATAGAATGCGCTCGGCGTTAGATTCATCATGCTGATTTGCGCCCTTGCCACCAGCTGAACTATTGATTTTGGATCGAATGGCTCGCTCGCAAGATACAGCCGTCCTCCAACAAGTAAGGGGCTGAAAATGTTTCTCTGAGTGAGGTCGAAGCTATGTGACGTCACTACCAACAATGCATCATTGCAGGAAAGACCGAATTCTTTGATATACCAGTGAAGCAGGTTCTGTAAACCGCGATGTATGTGATGGGCGCCTTTGGGCCTACCGGTGGAACCGGAGGTATAGATGACATAAGCGAGGTGGTCGGGCCTAAGTCCTAGTTGAGCGCGCTCGATGTTAGCAGTCGATCGATCTGCCCACGGCACTTGCTTTGCCGTTAGATCCAGCACCAGCAGCGTGGCAGGAACATCCTTGAGTATCCCCTCCAACCCACTCTGTGTTAGCAACACCTTCGGCGTACTGTCGCTTAACATGTATGAGAGCCGCTCGGCCGGATAACTCGGATCTAGCGGTACGTAGGCTCCACCGGCT
>WNFQ01003839.1_pt1 | contig 11178 bp, 8 predicted proteins | sample 5400171 | NCBI WGS metagenome assembly WNFQ01 (sample SAMN13153356, study PRJNA577476) | soil metagenome | isolation source: 20 cm soil under Madrone tree | place: USA:California | collected 2016-06-14 | reverse complement strand
GCCTTCGGCGGAGCACGCCGCGACGAAGAAAAATCACGCGCGAAGGAACGAATCTACTCCTTCCGCGATTCCCTCGGCCAGTGGGACCCCAAGAATCAGAGGCCGGAGCTTTGGAATATTTTCAATTCGCGTCTGGATAAAGGCGAAAGCATCCGTGTCTTCCCGCTTTCGAATTGGACTGAGCTGGATGTCTGGCTGTACATCCACGTGGAACAAATTCCGATTGTGCCGCTCTATTTCGCGCGGGAACGCGAAGTCGTCCTACGAAACGGCTCCATCGTGGTCATCAACAATTCCTCGCAGCTCTTGCCGGGAGAAAAAACACAAGCACTGAAGTGCCGCATGCGGTCCCTCGGTTGCGTTCCCTGCACGGGAGCTATCCGCTCCGAGGCGGATACTCTGCCGAAGATCATCGAAGAAATGGTTTCGTTCCGCCGCTCCGAGCGCGAGAATCGCGCGATTGACCACGATGAAGAAGGCTCCATGGAGCTCAAGAAACGGGAGGGATACTTCTGATGTTCCCTTCTGCAAATAACAGAAACGAAGACGCATTTGCCGCCTTTCTCGATCAGGACCTTAGCACCGAGCTTCTTCGCTTTACCACGGCGGGGAGCGTCGACGACGGCAAATCGACTCTGATCGGGCGGCTACTGCACGATTCCAAGGCGGTCTACGAAGATCAGCTCGCCTCGGTGAAGCGGAGCCGCATCAACCGCTCCACAGGTCCCATAGATTTTTCGCTGATCACGGATGGCCTGCGCGCCGAGCGCGAACAAGGCATCACCATTGACGTGGCTTACCGCTATTTTGCGACGTCGCGGCGCAAATTCATCATTGCGGACACGCCTGGCCATGAACAGTACACCCGAAACATGGCGACAGGCGCTTCGACAGCGGACTTGGCCGTCATTCTGATTGACGCTACCAAAGGACTTCTTGCGCAAACGCGGCGCCACGCATTCATCGCTTCCGTTCTGGGAATCAAACACGTGCTTGCCGCTGTGAACAAGATGGACCTGGCCGAGTATCGCGAAGATATCTTCTTGAAGTTGAAAGAAGACTTCGTCGCCCTGGCTACCCAGCTTGGAATCACCAACGTCCAGTGCACCCCGATCAGCGCGCTGGAAGGAGATAACGTAGTCGAGCGCAGCGCCCGGATGCGCTGGTACGACGGTCCAACGCTGCTGGAGCATTTGGAAAGCGTACCCCTGCCGGACAGTGATTCTTTGGAGGGCTTGCGGTTCCCCATCCAGAGCGTCATTCGGCCCGACGCAAATTTTCGCGGCTTTGCCGGGCGCATTGCCAGTGGCGCAGTACGCCCCGGTGATTCCGTTGTGGCGCTCCCTTCCGGGCAAAAGACGCGCGTGCACTCGATTGTGACGTTCGATGGCGAGTTGTCGCACGCTCACTCGCCGATGTCGGTGACGTTGCAGCTGGAAGCGGAGATCGACCTCAGCCGCGGCGATATGCTGGTGTCCGCCCTTGATGTACCCCGCGTCGCTCGGAATTTTCACGCCACGGTTGTGTGGCTTCACGCCAATCCGCTGGAATTGGGGCGCACCTATCTCGTCAAGCACACGGTTCGCCAGACGAAAATCCGCGCCACGCGCATCCACCATCGCGTCAACATAAATACACTGACGCGGGAGCGGGCGACGCAACTGCGGATGAACGAAATTGGTTCGGTGGAGTTCGAAGCCAACGGGCCGCTCTTCTTTGATCCGTATGCCAGCAATCGAACGACCGGCAGTTTCATCTTGATCGACGCCCTTTCGAACGCGACCGTGGGCGCAGGAATGATTCAAGAAGATCCGGCCGCAAAACAACTGATTGATCCGGTTGAAGTAGATACGGCTGTGCACATTTCAGCTGGCACAGCAGTGTCTGCGCAGGAACGCCGCGTGCGGCGCGGGCATTTTCCTGCCGTGCTGCTGCTTGAAGGCCGGCAAGCGCTTGCGACCAGGCTCGAACGCTATCTTTTCGACCAAGGTTTCGAAGTTCTCCATCTTACGGATTCCGCAGTTTCTACCGCTGCGCTCTCAGAAACAATCCGCGTAACACAGGCCGCGGGAATCGTGGTGCTCTACTCCGGTAGAGCTCTCGATCTAGAAACCAAGCGCCTCATCGCGACAAATTCGGAAGGCCGCTTCTTCGATCTGGCCGCATCGACAACTTCGCATTTGTCTGAAGAAGAGCACGCAAGGCAGGCACTTGCATTCGCGCGGGCCCTCCGGCTTTCTCCAGCGGAAAAGAATCCGGAAAAGGTGAACTAAATGGATTTCGATCGAATCGCGGAAACAGCGGAGACTCTAACGCCAGAGGCAGTGCTCGATGCGGTGCTGGGTGCGAACGAAAATGCGCGCTCTTGCTTCACGAGCAGTTTTCAAGCGGAGGACATGGCGGTGCTTCATCTTCTCCGCAAGCGCATTCCAGACGTGCCGGTGCTTTTCTTGGACACCGGCTACCATTTTCCGCAAACGTATGAATACCGGGACCGGCTGGCGAAAGAATGGTCGCTGAATCTTGTTAATGTGCTTCCAGTCCAAACTGTCGCAGAGCAAGAGTCCGCATTCGGCATTCTCAATCGAAGCGATCCAACGCGATGCTGCCAATTGCGCAAAGTCGAGCCGCTTCTCGGTGTACTGGAACCATTCGATGTTTGGTTCACGGGCTTGAGGCGCGAACAGTCACCGACCCGCAAGAACCTGAAGAAGGTTGAGCTTCATCGCCTTCCCACGGGCAAAAGTCTGTGGAAAGTAAGTCTTCTTGCAGACTGGAGTTGGGAGCAGGTTTGGAATTACGTAAATTCGAATGGGATCAGCCACCTGCCTCAGTACGACGAAGGATATCTCAGCATTGGGTGCCAGCCCTGCACCGCGCTGCCAGTGGATCCGAACAATCCAAGATCCGGCCGCTGGGGCGGAACGAAACTCGAGTGCGGCATCCACACATTTTCGAAGCAGACGAATGCGTAATTTCCAAGGGCCGCTACGGGCGGAATTTTTTCTGGTTCTTCAGACGCGCGACCTCGAGGTCGTCTGTTAGTTTTTTCTGGCGCTCGGCCTCTTTTTTGGGGCCATCCTCTTTTTCTAATCTCACGGCTTCCACGATGGCAAGTTCAGCTTCCGCCTTCACAGGTTTGGACCAGATGACGAGCCCAAAACGATCGGTGAAGGAAGAACGGACCAGATTGAAGGAGTATTGCGAATCTTCCCAGGACGCGACGGGTTTTTGCTTCACGTCATAGCGCCCGATCGTCGCGGAATCAACGTCCGGCACAACACTGGTGGCAGGTCCATATGCCTCCGCGATGGATTTCACCATGTCTTGCGAGGTCAGCCCTTCCGTGGAAGTTTGATCGTAGGTCACGGAAATTTTGTAGAGTTCGCCGTTGTAGAAGGAAAAAAGAATCTGTTCGACGCTGTCCGCCCGGAATGAAGTTCCGGGGATGTTCGGCGGCCACCAGGTCACTTCCTGAAACAACGGCCGGCCGGCATGCGTCACATTTACATCTGTTGGTCTCTTGTCCGTATGCTTCAGCACGCTCGCCAGGCTCGTTCCCAGCGAAAAATCTCGATACTTTGAAAAATCCTGTCCGCGAAGTGCAGGGGCCGCAAGAAGCACAGCACCAAGGCAAAGAATCGAGCTGCCGATGGCTTTCATTTTCATTTCTCCCATGAATTTCTAAGAACTGGTGCTCATCGCCACCTGTGGCTTCGCGAGCGTTTCTCCCATTGGGGCAGGAGCAGGGATACTCAGGACAAATTCCCTTGTGGGGACCAGGCTAATCGCTTCTTGGATATGCCGGGAATGAATGGAGACACGCGTGAAAGGAATGCCGAGAAACTGTTTCGAGATAACGCCCGTAATTTCAAGAGAGTTAAATTTCAGCCTGTCCAGTTTCGCCAGCGCGCGCCGGACGGCCCTGCGCATGGTCTCTGGCCCCTCGCGACCCAAGACCGTGGTCCGGGTCACACCCGCGAGATAGAAATAGTTCCACTTCGCTTCTTCGACTTTTCGAGCGAGTCCATATCCATCGAGATTCTTGGCTACTCTCCAGCCGGGCAAGAAAGATGCACTCTCGACCGCCAATCCTGGGGGCAAGAGGGTGTTGTCTCTGAGGAGAATGGTCCCGTACGTGTTGTCGGCAGACATTTGATCTTCCTCGAATGAGAACGCGGGCAGCGGTTGCAGAGAACACGTTCTGCAGGATCTAAGTGAGCAGGAGGGCGAGAATGACGGATACGCCAGACTGCCTCCCGGCCAATGTCGCTGATTCTCGCCGTCTAGCCCTACAATCCTATGACCCATGAAGATAAATAGATGTCCTCTATGCGACAGTCCTGCGAGGGACCTTCTTTCTTGTCAGATTTCTGGTTAACCATAACACCCCCCACCCCCCTGTTTTTCATAAGTGTTGAATATAAAGGACTTAGCGATCCTGTAAGTTCTTTGGCTGCAACACCTCTGGTGGGGGTTGGATAAAAGTCTGAGAGGAAAGGAGTTAGAGAAGAAACGCGTTTGAACGTTTGAGGACCGGGAGAAGATGGAGAACGAGGGGGACAAAGGGAGGCGCTCCTTTCTCTGCTGCGCTGAATGACAAGGGAAGTATAACGCAAAAGGTACTAGTTGTCAATATTTATTTTAAGTACAATTCGAATGATTGCGCAAAGCATTGAAAGGATGTGGCTTGCGATCCGTAGATGCAAAACCCGCACGATGAAAACAACAAGTGCGACACCCGGCATTTCAGGCATACTGTCACTACTTCCAGACTAGGGGGCGAAAGAATGCCCAGCTTTCCTGTTCCCAAAGGCCGCCGCTCCAAGCGTATCGTCTCCAAAGTGCGTGCCAGCCTGATCATCAGTAATCAGGACCAAAGACAGGAAAGGCTTCCCTGCCTCATCCTCGATTCCTCGAAAGACGGGTTCCGGCTGCGCTGCAGTTACCACCTGAGGCCCGGGCAATTGATCGAAGTCACGCTGGAGGAGGACCCGCTCAACTCCGTGCTCTGCACCGTGGCGTGGATCGGAAAAGCCGGCTCTAAGTATCAAGGCGAAGTAGGCGTGGAAACCGTCCAACGCCTGTAGGTGCTTGCACTGTCGCGGCTGACTAAGACTTCGCTCACCACAGGTTCCATGCAAAACACGCAAAGATGGGGCTCCGGGCGAGTTTGGAGTCTGCCATCCGCCCTTGACTTCAACCTAGGACACGCCTAACTTGGTTACAGATGCGTTTTACCAAACCAATTCTGCTGGCGATGGTGGCGATTGCCCTTGCTATGTATGCGTTCGACTGCCTAGCTATGTCGACCCCCGAACAGGCGATGCAATGCTGCGATTCGATGCCATGTTCGTCGCACGGCCACCAGCATAGCCAGGAATGCTGCAAGACGATGCCGTCTATGCACGCGCCTTTTCTACAGCCGGCCTCGGCGCAGGGTCCATCGTTCTCACCAGTTTTCGTCGCAGTGCTGCCGCGGTTTAACGCCTCGCAAGGATTGGATTCATCAGCAGGCGTCCCTACGGCGCATTGCCACGCGCCGCCGATTTCCCAAATAGCGGCTTCCTCACCTCTTCGCATCTAGTCAGCCTTCCAGTCGCCTCCCAGCTTGAAGTATTCGTGTGCTTTGGAATCGCTATTTTTGCTGCAGGAAGAATTCGTGAGAATACGAAATCAATTTTGGTGTGGCCGTGGAATGCACACTTCTAGGAGAGGGCAATGTCATTGATGACGCAAAAGAACGGGACACCGAGATTCTTGTTCAGACTCATTGAGACTAGCTTGCCGGTCCTGCTATTTTGCCTTGTTCTTGTCAGCGTGAGCTCTGCGCAGGAGTCAATGCCTCATCAAGCGCAGGCCGTGACGCCACTCGCCGAATTGTTGCGGGAGGCAGAGCAGAACAGTCCTCAGATTCAGGCTGCGCGCCAAAGCTGGCAAGCGGCAAAGCAGGTGCCGACCCAGGTCTCCACGTTGCCGGACCCGCAATTCACTTTGCAGCATTTCAGCGTCGGCAGCCCGCGTCCCTTCGCCGGTTACACGAACAGCGAATTTGCCTACATTGGACTCGGTGTTTCGCAGGACATTCCGTACCCGGGCAAGTTGCGCTTAAAGGGTGAGATCGCGAAGCGCGAAGCGGACGTTTCGCAAGAACAGATCGAGTCCGTGCGCCGCGCCGTCATGGCAGAACTCAAGGCGGCCTATTTCCAGTTGGCCTACCTGTCCAAAACACTGACGATCCTCGAACAGGACGGTGAGCTGCTCAAGCAGGTCGGGCAGGCGGCTGACGCCCGTTATCGCTCCGGAATGGGCTCTCAGCAGGATTTGTTGCAAGCCCAGTTGCAGCAGACGAAGCTTCTTCGCGAAATCGCCATGCACCATTTGGAAGTGGGCAAGCTCGACGCCCGACTGAAGCAGCTTCTCAATCGTCCTCAGGATTCCCCAGACATTGAGCCAGCCGAACTCACGGAAACACCTCTTGTGCAGACCTATGCCGACCTTCTGGCCGCGACGCAAACTCAGAATCCGGAAATCGCGGGCGCAAAAAAGATGATCGAAAAGCAATCGTTCCAAGTGGACCTCGCGCGCAAGGATTTCTACCCCGACTTCAACTTGCAGTACATGTGGCAACGGACCGATCCCACGCAGTTCCGTGCCTACTACATGCTGAGCGTCGGCGTGCGCGTGCCCATCTACCGTGGACGGAAACAACGCCCGGAACTTGCGCAGGCCGAAGCGGAACAGCTACGCGCGCGCAGTGAACTCCAGGCGCAGTCGCAACAAGTCGCTGCCGAGCTGCGCGCGCAGTACGTGCTTGCCCAACAAACCTCGGAACTTCTCAAGATTCACCGCGAAGGGTTGTCGCCTCAGTCGCGGTCGGAATTTCAGGCGGCCTTGGCCGCGTACCAATCGAACAAACAGGATTTTCAGGCACTGCTCGCGGCGTTTCTCGACGTGCTCCGCTTTGATCAGGGGTACTGGCAGAACGTCGCCGAATACGAGACCGCGATTGCGCGGATCGAACAGATGACGGGATTGTCGCTGCGTTAGGAGAACAAGATCATGCGGAATTATCGAAATGCGTTTGCGTTCGCTCTGGTGGGCAACCTCGTCCTCGTCGGAGTCCTTGGCGGCTTCTGGTGGCGCTCCCAGCAGCACAAGAAGATGCAAGCTACGCCGCAGGTGAGCTCCGGCGAAACGGCCCAGAACTCTCCGAACGGAGGGGAGAGCGCTGCGATGGCACCGCAGGAAGCGGCGCTCATCCCTGTTCAGCTTTCGCCGGAACGGTTGCAAAGCATTGGCGTCAAGACCGGCCGGGTGGAAAGCAAGGTTGTCGAAGACGAGATCCGCGTCACTGGAAATGTCGCGATCGATGAGACGCGGCTCTCAACCGTACAGGTGCGATACTCCGGCTACATTCAGAGAGTCTTCGCCGACGCCACCTACCAATACCTTCGCAAGGGCCAGCCGCTCTTCACCATCTATAGCCCGGACCTCGTGGCCACCGAGCGCGAGTATCTGGTCGCCAGGCAGAACCAGCAGCGTGTGGCGCAAAGCTCTGTACCCGGCGTGACGGAGGGGGCTTCTTCGCTCTTGGAGGCGGCCACTGAGCGGTTGAAACAATGGGGCGTCTCACAGCTGGAAATCGCGAGACTCGAATCTACCGGCGAAGTGCAGAAAGAATTGGAAGTTGATTCCCCCGTTTCGGGCTACATCACCGAACGGAACGCGTTGCCGAATCTCACCGTTCAGCCGGAGACGCGGCTTTATTCCGTCGCCGATCTCTCCACCGTTTGGGTGCTCGCCGAAGTGCTTCAGAACGACTTGGGAAGAATAAAAGTTGGAGACCGCGCCTCACTCACTGTCGATTCCTATCCCGGCCGCCTCTTCGAAGGCCTGGTGAACTTCATCTACCCGCAGGTGGACATGATGACGCGCACCGCGCGCGCGCGCCTGGTCTTCTCGAATCCGGGTCTCAAACTCACTCCGGGGATGTTCGTCAACGTCGTTCTGAAGTTGCCCATGGGCAAGCAGTTGGTCATTCCCGCCAGCGGCGTGCTGCAATCCGGCACGCGCCAGATTGTTTTCGTGAACCGCGGCAACGGCTACATCGAACCGCGCGAAGTGCAGCTCGGCGCGCGCGCCGGCGACGATTTCATCGTGCTGAAAGGACTGAAGCCGGGCGAAGAGATCGTCACGTCCGCCAACTTCTTGATCGACTCGGAGAGCCAGTTGCAGGCCGCACTCGGTACGTTTGTTCCTCCACCACCCGGCGCGGGCGCGGCGGGAGCGATCAATGCTCCACAGGCAAAGGCAGAACTCACGACCGAGCCCGATCCTCCCCACAAAGGTGCCAACACCTTTCGGGTAAAAATCACGGATGCGAGTGGAGGACCGATCTCTGGTGCGGAAGTTTCCATCACCTTTTCCATGCCCGCCATGCCCGAGATGGGCATGGCCGCGATGCAAACGCAGGTTCCTCTCGCCGAAAAAGGCAATGGCCTCTATGAGGGCGCGGGCCAACTGGACAGCGGGGGAACGTGGAAGGTCGCAATCATCGCGAAGAAAAACGGGCAAATCGTCGCCAGCAAACAACTCAGCGTGAACGCCACGGGAGGAATGTAACGTGATCTCTCGTTGGATTGATTGGTGCGCGCAAAATCGTTTCCTCGTGTTCACGGGAACGCTGCTGCTCGTGTTCGCGGGAATCTGGTCGCTTCGCCGGATTCCGCTGGATGCCTTGCCGGACATCTCGGACGTTCAGGTCATCGTCCACACTCCATGGGTCGGCCAGCCGCCAAGCCTGATCGAAGACCAGGTCACCTATCCGATTGTCACGAAGTTTCTCGCCGCCCCGCACGTCAAGGCGGTACGGGGCCAGACCATGTTCGGGGACTCCTACGTATTCGTCGTTTTCGAGGATGGAATGGATCTCTATTGGGCGCGCTCGCGCGTCCTCGAATACATGCAGCAGATCACGGGCCGGTTGCCTGCTGGAGTTCACCCGGTCATCGGCCCGGACGCGACAGGTGCAGGCTGGGTCTACGAGTACGTGCTCGTCGACCGCACCCACCAGCGCAGTCTCGCGGAATTGCGCAGCATTCAGGACTGGTATTTGCGCTATCAGCTGGAAACCGTTCCTGGTGTAGCGGAAGTCGCGACCATCGGCGGATTCGTCAAGCAGTACCAGGTCAATCTCGACCCCAACAAGCTGCGCGCCTACAACATTCCACTTTCGACCGTGATTGAGAAAGTGCGGGCCAGCACTAATGAAGTCGGCGGGCGACTGCTCGAAATGGGCGGCGCGCAGTACATGATCCGCGGCCTCGGGTATTTGCGCTCCTTGAACGACTTGGAGGCGGTATCTGTCGCCACGAAGAACGGAACACCGATCCTTGTGCGGGACCTGGGCACGGTCAGCTTCGGACCGGACATCCGCGAAGGCGTCGCCGAATGGCAAGGCGAAGGAGAGTCCGTTGCGGGCATCGTCGTCATGCGCGATGGGATGAATGCTCTGACCGTTATCGACGGCGTAAAGAAAAAACTGGCCGAGACCAAATCCTCGCTGCCCCCCGGAGTCGAGGTCGTCTCCGGCTACGACCGCTCCGGCTTGATTCATGCCTCCATTGAAACCTTGCAGCGCGATTTGCTGGAAGAAGCCATCATCGTCAGCGTCGTCATCATCCTATTCCTGTTCCACTTTCGCTCGGCGCTCATTCCCATCCTTACCTTGCCCATTGCCGTGCTGGCGTCCTTCATCCCGATGTACTACTTGCATGTCAGTTCCAACATCATGTCTCTCGGCGGACTGGCGCTGGCCATCGGCGTTCTCGTGGACGCGGCCATCGTCATGGTCGAGAACGGCTATCGGCAGCTTTCCGAACATCCTTCCGCCGAATCGGAAGGTGTGTCCGTACCAGAACGGCGGCGCATCCTCTTGAAGGCCGCCAAGCAGGTAGGCCCGGCGATCTTCTTTTCGCTGGTCATCATCGTTGTTTCCTTCCTGCCGGTGTTCTTACTGGAGGCGCAGGAAGGAAGGATGTTCCGGCCACTGGCTTGGACGAAAACGCTGGCCGTGGGCTTTTCTTCCGTGCTAGCCATCAGTCTTGTTCCCGTCCTGATGATCCTGTTCATTCGCGGGAAACTGCGACCGGAATCGAAGAACCCGATTTCCCGGATCACGCAGGCCATCTATTTGCCGGTGCTGCGCTTGTGCCTGCGCTACCGCAAGACCACCTTGCTGCTCAACCTTGTGTTCTTGCTCGTGACGCTGCCGCTGGCTCTCAAAATCGGCAGCCAATTCATGCCGCCGCTCTTTGAAGGTTCTGCGCTCTACATGCCGACCGCGCTCCCGGGAATTTCCATCACACAAGCTTCGCAGTTGCTCCAGGAGCAGGACCGCATCATCCGGACCTTTCCAGAAGTCGAGACCGTCTTCGGCACCATCGGGCGCTCCGACAGCGCCACGGACAACGCTCCCCTCGACATGTACGACACCACCATCATGCTCAAGCCGCGTGAGCAGTGGCGCGCGGGCATGACCTACGAAAAACTCATTCAGGAGATGGACGCCAAACTCCAATTCCCGGGCCTCTCGAATACTTGGACCATGCCCGTTGAAAATCGTTTGGATATGGAGTTGACGGGAATCAAGACGCCGCTCGGACTGAAGATTCAAGGTCCGACGCTCGAAGGCATTCAACAGGCGGGAGCGCAAATCCAGCAGGTGCTTTCCTCAATTCCGGAAGTCCGCCCGCTATGGTCTGACCGTCGCCGATGTGCAGCAAGCGGTCAGTTCGGGGATCGGCGGTGAAATGGTCACCGAAAACATCGAAGGCCGCGAACGGTATCCGGTGAACGTCCGGTACAACCGCGATTTTCGCGACAATGTCGAGGAGCTGCGCCGCGTGCTCATCGCCACTCCGTCCGGCGCGCAGATTCCCATCGAGCAAGTCGCCAAAATCTCGTTTTCCCGAGGCCCGGCGATGATCCGAGACGAAGAAGGAGCCCTCACCGGGTACGTGTACATCGACCTCAACTCGAAAAACTATGGCGGATTCGTGAACGCCGCGGAGGACCTCTTCCGCAAAAAGCTCCGTCTCCAGCCCGGACACACCTACAAGTGGGCAGGAGAATACGAATTCGAACAACGGGCCAAGGAGCGTCTCAAGATTATTC
>WNFQ01003677.1_pt1 | contig 11178 bp, 9 predicted proteins | sample 5400171 | NCBI WGS metagenome assembly WNFQ01 (sample SAMN13153356, study PRJNA577476) | soil metagenome | isolation source: 20 cm soil under Madrone tree | place: USA:California | collected 2016-06-14 | reverse complement strand
AGCGGGTCGAGACCGGATCCAGGTCCGGATTGTCGACCAGGTTCACGTAGAACTGCGCGTTGCCGGAGTGGGGCGCATCCCCGCGCGCCATGCCCACGGTGCCGCGCTTGTTCTGCAGGCCGTTGCCGGACTCGTTGAAGACGTTTTCGTGCGTCGCCTTGAGAGCGTAGGTGGCGGCATCGTGCCCGCCGCCCTGGATGACGAAGTTGGCTACCACGCGGTGGATCACGGTGCCGGAGTAGAAGCCCTCGCGCACGTAACGCAGGAAGTTCGCCGCGGTGAGGGGCGAGCGGTCCTGGCGCACCTCGATGACGAACTCACCCATATTGGTCGTGACCTTCACCTGCGGGCTGGGCTCGTCGGCGCGCGCCTCGCCGTGCGGCAGCATGACGCTGAGCAGCAGCGTCGCGAGGGCGGCGATCCGGGTGCGGGGCTGAATGGACATCGAATCCTCCGGCCGCGAATTCTATAGCACGGCGGCAGGCGCGCGGCGCTTTGTTGAGCTTCGTGAGTTTCCCGTACCATGGCGTTATGAGCGCGAACGCGATTTCACCCCCGGGCGGGGAGCCGCAGCGGGTCACCCGCTTCGCCCCCAGTCCCACCGGTGAGCTGCACCTGGGAAACGCGCGCACCGCGCTGTTCAACCTGCTGCTGGCGCGCAGCGCCGGGGGGCGCCTGCTGCTGCGCATCGAAGACACCGACACCCAACGCAGTCTCGACTCCTACACCACGGCGCTCATGGCGGAGCTGCGCTGGCTCGGCATCGACTGGGACGCGGGGCCGGACCGGGAGGATGAGCGCGGACCCTACCGCCAGTCGCAGCGCGGCGCGCTCTACGCGCGGCAGTTCGCGGTGCTGGAGCGGCAGGATCAGGTCTACCCGTGCTTCTGCACGGCGCTGGAACTGGAGCTGTCGCGCCGGGCGCAGCTCGCCGCCGGCAAGCCGCCGCGCTACGCGGGCACCTGCCGTGACCTCACCCTGGATGAGCGCGCGCGTCGTCAGGCACAGGGGCTCGCGGCCACGCTGCGCTTTCGCGTGCCGCGTGGGGAGCGCGTGAGCTTCGAGGACTTCGTGCACGGTCCGCAGAGCTTCCTCAGCGACGACATCGGCGATTTCGTGGTGCGCCGCGCCGACGGCTCGGCGGCCTTCTTCTTCTGCAACGCGGTGGACGATGCCTGCATGGGAGTGACGCACGCGTTGCGGGGCGAGGACCACCTCACCAACACCCCGCGGCAGCTGCTGATTCTCGCGGCCCTGGGCCTGGCGGCGCCGGCCTACGGCCATGTGGCGCTCATCGTCGGCGCCGACGGCGCGCCGCTGTCCAAGCGCCACGCGGCGGTGAGCGTGCGCGAATACCGCGAGCGCGGCTACCAGCCGCTCGCCCTCGCCAATCACCTGTTCCGGCTCGGGCACTCGACCCCGCTCCATGGGCTGCTCACGCTCGAGGAGATGGCGCGGGCGTTCGATACGGGGCACCTGGGGCGCGCGCCGGCGCGCTTCGACGAGCAGCAGCTGCTGGTGTGGCAGAAGGATACCGTGCACCGGCTGTCGCCGCAGGCCGCGCGCGCCTGGCTCGGCCCGCTGCTGCCCGCGGGGCTCGACGCGCACGCGACCGATGCGTTCATCGCCGCGCTACTGCCGAACGTGGTGTTGCCCGAGGACGCGCGGCCGTGGGTGGAGATCGTGTTCGGCGGGCCGCCGCCCCTGGGCGCGGCCGCGCAGCAGGTGGTGCGCGAGGCCGGCGCGGGCTACTTCTCCGCCGCCGCCGCCGCCGCGGCGAAGAGCGGCAACGACCTGCCGGCCATCGCGGGCGCGGTGCGCGCCGCGACCGGGCGCCAGGGCGCGGCGCTGTACATGCCGCTACGCGTGGCGCTCACCGGGCGCGAGCACGGACCGGAGCTCGCGCCGCTGCTGCGGGCGATGCCCGCGGGCAAGGCGCGCGAACGGCTGGCGCGTTTCGCATGATCCGCGTCCACAACTCCCTGACCGGCGAGAAGCAGGAGCTCAGGCCCATCACGCCCGGCAGCTTACGCATGTACGTGTGCGGCCTCACCGTGTACGACTACGTGCACATCGGTCACGCGCGCATGCTCATCGTGTTCGACGTCGTGAGCCGCTATCTGCGGCACCGGGGCTACCGCCTCACCTACGTGCGCAACATCACCGACATCGACGACAAGATCATCCGGCGCGCCGCCGAGAACGGCGAGCCGATCGGCGCGCTCACCGAACGCTTCATCGCGGCGATGAATGAGGATTGCGAGCGGCTCGGCATCGAGCGCCCCGACCACGAGCCGCGCGCCACGCAATACGTGCCGCAGATCATCAGCATGGTGGCGCAGCTGCTGGCCCGCGACTACGCCTACCTGGCCGCCAACGGCGACGTCATGTACGCGGTGGCGCGTTTCGAGGGCTACGGCCGGCTCTCCGGCAAGCGCCTCGGCGACCTGCGGGCCGGTGCGCGGGTCGAGGTCGACGAAGCCAAGCGCGATCCGCTGGACTTCGTGCTGTGGAAGCACGCCAAGCCCGGCGAGCCGTCGTGGGACTCGCCCTGGGGGGCGGGGCGGCCGGGCTGGCACATCGAGTGCTCCGCCATGTCCACCGCGCTCCTCGGCACGCATTTCGACATTCACGGCGGCGGCATGGATCTGAAGTTCCCGCACCACGAGAATGAGATCGCGCAGTCCGTTGCGGCGAGCGGGGATGAGTTCGTCAACCTGTGGATGCACAACGGCTTCGTCAACGTGGACGAGGAGAAGATGTCGAAGTCGCTCGGCAACTTCTTCACCCTGCGCGAGGTGCTGCCGGCGCTGCGCCACCCGGAGGTGCTGCGCTTCTTCATTCTCTCGAGCCACTACCGCGGCCCGATCAACTACTCCCTCGAGCAGCTCGAGCAGGCCGACGCCGCCCTGGGAAGGATCTACACCGCGCTGCGCGACCTGCCGGCGGTGGCGGCCGCAGCCGGCGCGCACACGGCGCGCTTCCTCGACAGCATGGACGACGATTTCAACACTCCCGAGGCGCTGGCGGTGCTGCAGACCCTCACCCGCGAGGTGAACTCCGCGCGCGACGCGGGCGATGTGGCGCGGGCGGCGCGGCTGGCAGCGGAGCTTCGGGCGCTCGGTGCTGTGGTGGGACTGCTTGGCGTGGAGCCTGCACAGTGGTTTCGGCTCGCGAAGCCGGGCGTCGGCAGCGGCAGTGCGGGCCTGTCCGATGGGGAGATCGAGGCGCGCATCGCCGCACGCTCAGCGGCGCGCCGCGCGAAGAACTGGGCCGAATCGGATCGCATCCGCGACGAGCTGTTCGCCGCCGGTGTAGTGCTCGAGGACAAGCCCGGCGGCAAGACCGCCTGGCGCCGTGCCTAGACTCATGGCAGGTGCTCGGGGGCGCACCTCGAGCGCGGACCGGACCGTTACGGCGGCCTTTCGCTGCGAGGAAGGCGCATACTGCCGGCGAAAAGAGTTCGCTTCGACCCAGATCTACACCGCCACGCCCAGGCGAGGGGAGATGCCATGTTCAAACACCCGTTGACTCTCGCGGCAGCAGCACTGTTGTTCGCCAGCGGCACGCATGCGCAGGCGGCGCCCGAGTTTGCCACCGGCAACATGCATTTCGATGCCAAGGCAATGCACGCCAATGCCGACGGAATGATCTCCAAGGATGAGTTCATGAAATACGGTGACACTATGTGGCAGACGATGGCCAAGGGCGCGCCCTGGATTCCCGTTACTCAGGCCGGCCAGGACTTCGCCCGCGGCAATCTGCAGTTCAACGCCAAGGCGATGGATGCCGACCATGACGGCAAGATCTCAAAAGACGAGTTCATGAAGTACGCCGAGCAGAAATTCGACAAGATGAAGAATTCGCAAGGGATGATTTCGGTGGCCGACGCGACTGCGAACTTTGCCCGCGGCAACCCGCGCGTGGCCTCCAAGGCAGATAATCCGAAAGCCAACAGCGCGCCTGCGAAGTAACCAGATGGTCGGGGTGACAGGATTTGAACCTGCGACATCTACGTCCCAAACGTAGCGCTCTACCAGTCTGAGCTACACCCCGCAAGCAAGGGAGCGCAATTCTACACGCCAGCGGCGGCGGCCGGTCGGATGCACGCCATCGCAAGCCGCCGCAGGAGCCCGCCCGGATCTAGCGCTTGCCGGAGGTGAAAATTTCCTTGACGCGCGCTGATACTGCGTTCAGGAAGGGCCGGCCCGCCAGGTCCGGTTGCTCCAGGTGCAGATCCTTCGCATACAGCAGTGCGTATTCGGTGCGGGCGCGGTCCACGCCAAACCAGCGGTTCTCGGCGCGCCAGCCGACAAAACCCGCTATGGAGGCGAGATCAGCCGCGGAGGTCGGGCTTGCGGCCAATGGGGACGGGGTCTGCGCCAGCTCACGGCGCAGCAGCTCGTTGTGCAGGCGCTGGTTCTCCTCCTGGGCGCGCTGCAGCGAGCCTTGCTGCGCGCGCGCTTGGGCGTCCTGCTGAATGTGATAGCGGTCGGCGAGACACAGCTGGCGAGCGTCACCGTAGATGGTATCGCAGCTGTTGGTATCGCGAGGTGCCCACGAGCCGAGGCGATCGGCACTGACACTCTCCTGCGCGAGAGCCGTGCCAGCGAAACTCAACAAGATGGCCATCGATGCGATCGTTTTCATCGCGCCCTCTCCTCGCGTTGCGGGCTACAGTGAGTTTGCAGCCATCATAGGGTTGGGGCACCAGCGTTGGCGAGCCTGGCAACATGGGGGAAACACCCCAATGAAAGATCACCCGGCACGCCACCGAGGGTTGACCTGCCCTGGCAATGAAAGCCTTGACAAATACAGCCTAGGCAATTAATATGCGCCCAATCCCCGGAAGGAGACCTCCGTCCCCCCAAGGGGAGATGTTCAGGAGCAGCACCTTGGGCGACATTTACGACAGCACGACCTACCAGCCACGCAAGAGCGTCGGGTATCTGTTGAGCCGTGTGCGGATTGAGATGCTGACGGCCCTCGACCGGGAGCTCGAAGGCGACCGGCGTCTCGCGCCGCTGGAGCCGAGCGCGGCGCAGTTCATCATCATTGCGAATCTGGCGTCCGCGGAAGGCCCGGTGTCGGCGTCGGATCTGTGCAAGGGCATCTCGTATGACGCGGGCGCCATGACGCGCATGCTCGATCGCCTCGAGAGCAAGGGTCTGATCCGCCGCAACCGCAGCGCCCAGGATCGCCGCTTGATGCATCTGGAGCTGACGGAGGAGGGGCGCGCGGCCTATCCGCGCATGCGCGAGATCTCCCTCTCGGTGGCCAATCGCTTCCTGCGCGGCTTCACCAAGAGCGAAGCGCGGCAGCTGGAGGGGCTCCTCGGCCGCATGCTCGAGAACGCGCAGGGGCTGCCGGCGCGCGCCACCGCCTGAAGCGCGCCAACGGTTTTTTTTGGAGTGATGTTTGCCTAGGCATTATCAGCCACGGCAACGACAACGCTTAAAGGATTGGCTATGAGTGCGCAGAACGGCAAAGTACCTTCTAACGCCACCCGGCGCTGGCGCTGGCTGGCCGCGGCGCTGGGCGGCTTCCTGACCCTCGCCGTGTTCTACGGCGCCTACTGGGCGCAGGTTCTGCGCTATCACCAGAGCACCGACGATGCGTACGTCGGTGGCAACGTGGTGCAGATCACCCCGCAGATCTCCGGCACGGTGGTGGCCATCGGCGCCGATGACACCCAGTTCGTGAAGGCCGGCCAGGCGCTGGTGCGCCTCGATCAGGCGGACGCGAGGGTGGCGCTCGATCAGGCGGAGGCGCAGCTCGCGCGCACGGTGCGCGACGTGCGCAACCTCTTCGCCACCAGCTCGCAGCTCGAGGCCGCCGTACAGCAGCGCCAGACGGACCTGAGCGCGGCGCAGAGCGATCTCGCGCGCCGCCAGCACCTGGGGGCCTCCGGCGCGGTCTCGGGCGAGGAGCTGCAGCACGCGATCGATGCGGTCAAGGCCGCGCAGGCGGGCCTGCTCGCCGCCCAGCAGCAGCTCGCCGCCAACCGCGCCCGCGTGGACGGCACGACCCTCGCCGATCATCCGCAGGTGCGCGACGCCGCGGCCGCGGTGCGCAACGCCTATATCACCCTGGCGCGCACCGAGCTGCCCGCGCCGGTGGCCGGCTTCGTGGCGCGGCGCAACGTGCAGCTCGGGCAGCGGGTCAGTCCCGGCAGCGCGCTGATGGCGGTCGTGCCGCTCGATCAGGTGTGGGTCGACGCGAACTTCAAGGAGCCGCAGCTCGAGCGCATGCGGGTCGGTCAGCCGGTGAGACTCACCGCCGACCTCTACGGTACGCGCGTGATGTTTCACGGCTCGGTCGCGGGCTTCGGCGCCGGCACCGGTGCGGCCTTCTCGCTCCTGCCGGCCCAGAATGCGACCGGCAACTGGATCAAGATCGTGCAGCGCGTGCCGGTGCGCATCGCGCTCGATGCACGCGAGGTGGCGGCGCACCCGCTGCAGATCGGGCTTTCCATGAAGGCCGACGTGGACGTGAGCGGCGGCACGGGCGGTGCGCGCCTGCCGCAGCTCGCCAACGCCGCCGCGGGCTGGTCGACCGAGGTGTTCGGCTCGAGCAACGCGCTGGCGGACGCACGCGTGCAGGCGATCATCGCCGCCAACCGCTCCGCCCCGGCGCAGGCGCTGGCCGAGCGCGCCGCGGTGGATCACGACCTGCTCGCGAGTGCGCAGCTCGCGGGCGCGGCGCGGCATCTGCATCACTGAAGCGGCGCGCCGCGCACGCTCCTTCGGATCAAGGCAATGTCCGCCGAGAATGCTGACAGACCGGCAGCCGGCGGCGCCCCAGTCGGGGTGCCGGCCGCGCTGCCGCCGCTGAGCGGCTCGAAGCTCGCGCTCGGCACGATAGCCCTCTCGCTCGCGACCTTCATGAACGTGCTCGACACGTCGATCGCCAACGTGTCGATCCCCGCGATCGCAGGCGACCTGGGCGTCTCGCCCGACCAGGGCACCTGGGTGATCACCTCCTTTGGCGTGGCCAACGCGATTTCACTGCCGCTGACCGGCTGGCTGACGCGCCGCTTCGGGCAGGTGAAGCTGTTCACCGCCTCGGTGCTGCTGTTCGTCATCGCCTCCTTCCTGTGCGCCCTGGCGCCGAGCCTCTCGCTCCTGATCCTGTTCCGCGTGCTGCAGGGCCTGGTCGCAGGCCCCATGATCCCCCTGTCGCAGGCGCTGCTGCTGGCGAGCTACCCGAAGAGCCGCGCCGGCACCGCGCTCGCCATGTGGTCCATCACGACGCTCGTGGCGCCGGTGGTCGGACCGGTGCTCGGCGGCTGGATCACCGACAACATCTCCTGGCCGTGGATCTTCTATATCAACGTGCCGGTGGGCATCGGCGCCGCGATCGCGACCTGGGCGATCTACCTGCGGCGCGAGACCCCGACCGCCAGAGTTCCGGTCGATGCGGTGGGACTCGGGCTGCTCATGATCTGGGTCGGTGCGCTGCAGGTCATGCTCGACAAGGGCAAGGACCTCGACTGGTTCAACTCGGGCGCGATCGTGACGCTCGCCTGCGTGACGGTGGTGGGATTTGCGGTGTTCCTCATCTGGGAGCTGACCGAGGAGCATCCGATCGTCGACCTGTCGCTGTTCCGCTCGCGCAATTTCTCGGTGAGCACCGTCGCGATGCTGTTCGCTTACGGGCTGTTCTTCGGTAACGTCGTGCTGCTGCCGCTGTGGCTGCAGCAGTACATGGGTTATACCGCGACGCTTGCGGGCTGGGTGCTCGCCCCGGTGGGCTTCCTGGCCATCGTGCTCAGTCCCATCGTCGGGCGCTTCGTCGATCGCGTCGATCCGCGCATCCTGGTCACCGTCTCGTTCGCGATCTTCTCGCTGGTACTGTTCATGCGCGCGGATTTCAACACCGACGCCACCATCGGCACACTGATGCTGCCGACGGTGATTCAGGGCGCAGGCATGGCGGCGTTCTTCATTCCGCTGGTGTCCATATCGCTCTCGGGGCTGCGGCCGGACCGCATCCCGGCGGCCTCCGGGTTGTTCAACTTCGCGCGCATCACGGCCGGATCCTTCGGCACGTCCATCACCACGACCGTCTGGGACCGGCGCGCCACGCTGCACCATGCGCAGCTCATCGAGCATCTCACCCCGAATGATCCGGTGACCGCGCAGGCGCTCGGCAACCTGCACGCCGGCGGCATCGGCCCGGATCAGAGCTACGCGCTGCTCAATCGCATGGTCGACGCCCAGGCGTTCATGCTGTCCGCGGACGATATCTTCTATGTGTCGGGGCTGCTGTTTCTCGCCCTGATCGCGCTCGTGTGGCTGGCGCGCCCGGTGCGCGGCGGCCTCGGCGCCGCGTCCTCCTCCGGGGCCCACTGACCGAAACGTCAGCTAGCGCGCCGCGCGCAGCATTTTCGGCGACAGGAGCCAGATGAGCCGGCCGCGCGCGGCGCGCGCCGAGCCCTCGAAGGACAGCAGGGCAACAGCCATTTTCCTGAGCTCGAACGCCGCGGCTTCCCCGCCGGGCAGGCACGCCGCGAGCAGCCGGCCAAGACCGGGCTGGTGTCCGAGCACGGCAACTCGCCGCTCCCGAGTGCGAGTGAGCAGCGCCAGCAGAGATTCGGGGGATGCGCCGGGGCGCAACTGTACGCACTGCGTCGCCTCGGGCCAGCCGGCGAAGCGAGTGAGGATCGCCGCGGTCTCTCGGGCGCGACGCACCGGACTCACCAGCACCCGCGCCGGGCGTGGCGTGAGGCGCTTCAATCCCAGCGCCGCCTTGCGGGCACGCGCCACGCCCTGCGCCGACAGCGGGCGCTCAGCGTCGTACGGCCAGCGCCTGGCGTCGCGTTCGAAGGCGATGGCATGTCGGACCACCAGCAGCTCCATGCGCGCGGGTCCGAGAGCCTCAATGCTTGATCAGGTGCGCTTCCGGCTCCGGCCCAGGCTGCAGGCTGGCGGCGGCGATGGTCGCCTCGTCCGCGCGTGCGGGCTGATCGGACGTGCCGCTGTTTGCCTTGCAGGCCGTATCCCTCAGTTCCTCGAGCCGGGTGCGCAACGCTCTCCAGCGCTTGCCCCGGACCTTGCGCCAGGATCGGGTGAGGGTCTTGCCCGCCTCCGCGGTCGTGCCGGCATGGTGCTCGGCCAGGCGCCCCATCAGAAACAGCGTGACGGCCGGAAGCCCGTTCGCGGGGTCGGCGGCGAGAGCGGCCAGGCGATTCCTGGCCATGTAAGCGTCCTGATGCGCGCCGAGCTTGTCCTGCAGGCGGCGCAACGTCTTGAGCGCCTCTTCCGCGGGCTTGCCGAACATGCCGGCGCCGGACTCGATCGCGTAGCGCAACTGCTTGGCACGGCGGCGAACCGCGTGGTAGTCCTCCATCGAGGACTCGCTGCCTAAGTTGCGCACGGATTTTCTGAGCTTGCGAAAGCGGCCGCGCACGCGCTCCGGCATGACCGCCATCGCACGATCGGCGAACGCCCAGTTGCCGGCCGAAGCTTGCGCGCTCGCGAGGCTCAAGCTTCCAAGCCAGCGCCGCGTGGGCTCGCAGTCCAGCGCCCGGACCATGCGCGCGCGCGCGCGCACCCGCTCCGCCTCGAGGCGCGCTTGCAGAGGCCCAGCCGCCGCACGCTCGTTTTCCGGCAACTCGGCGCAGTAGCGCGTGAGCTCCGCGAGCTGCACGTCGAGGTCGCGCGCCGCCCCCAGGGCACGGAGCACGGTCTTGGCGGTCCTGCGCCCGTGCGAGAGTGCCAGCGGCAGCTGGTGTTTGAACAGACCGAGGGTTGCGTCGATACGGCGCGCGGTGACACGCAGCTGGTGCAGTGCTTCCGGGTCGTGTCCCAGGCGCGCGCCCGGTTCGTGCATGTGCCACGCGGCCAGCAAGCGATGCAACTCCCCGAGCGCCACTTCGCTCGCCGTGGTGCCGAGGTCGAACTCGCACAGGCCGACCCGTCCGAGCGCGACGGCAGGCTTCATGTCCACCGGACTGCCACCGGCAGCCGGTTCGCCCTGGCGGGCGCTTTCCGGGCCCTTCATCGATGACCTGAGGATGGCGGGAGGTTTTCGCGAGTGTAACAAAGGCGGGCGGTCCCAGGCCCTCAGTCCTTCGGCTGCGCCCGTTGCGCCGCAGCGACGGGCACTGCAAATTGACGCTCCCTGAGTCGCTTACGTATGATGCGCGCCCCCGTGCGGCGGGGCCGGCTAGGGGCGCCTAGAAGTCGTGCCCGTAGCTCAGGCGGATAGAGCATCGGCCTTCTAAGCCGAGGGTCGCAGGTTCAAGTCCTGCCGGGCACGCCAGGCGCACGACGAGGGACCGGACGGTGGACGTAGCTCAGTTGGTAGAGCCCCGGGTTGTGATCCCGGCCGTCGTGGGTTCGAGTCCCATCGTCCACCCCATTTTCGACGAGGGCCGTTAGCTCAGCTGGTAGAGCAGGAGACTCTTAATCTCTTGGTCGTAGGTTCGATCCCTACACGGCCCACCAATTCAATCGAGCCGCGGGCGCTCAGCGAGGACGCTTGCGCCTTGTTTGCTGCGAGGCCATAGTCATCTGAAGCCGGCCGATTTGCGGGGTACCGTGCGATTGGCTCTTGTGATCATGGCGGTGACGGTGGCGGGGTGTGCTGCGCAAGCGCCCGCGCCACCGAGAACGGGCGCGAAACACGCGGCCAACGTCGCCGCGGCAGAACGAGCCGGCTACAAAGTCGTCAGCAACGCGGATCGGTCGCTATTCTGTCCTACAGCCTCGCCGACAGGCTCCCACATGGCGCCCGGCTGCATGACAGAAACCCAATGGGAGGGGCTACTGGGCGCGCCGCATGAGGTGAGTCCGGATGCGCATCTCACAAAGCAATCACCGGGCCCGGGACCCGGATCGGGGCACTAGAACCCGGCGGCCCCCCTCGCCCGGCCGGAGTCCCTTCGGCGCGAAGCCCACCAGCGAGAAGGGCACTAGGTTCGGTATAATAATCAGTTAGTTACAACATCGATACGGCCGCGACGGCGAGTCGCGGCAGTGCGCGGGCGGCGGCATGCCATCGGCTATAATGCGCGCCACCCCGACGCACGGCCTGCAGGTGTGGCCGCATCCGGCTCGTCCGGTGCGCACGGCACGGGCGAAAGTGGCGGAACTGGCAGACGCGCTGGACTTAGAATCCAGTGGGGAAACCCGTGAGAGTTCGAGTCTCTCCTTTCGCACCAGTTCTCCTTGG
>WNFQ01014413.1_pt1 | contig 11179 bp, 7 predicted proteins | sample 5400171 | NCBI WGS metagenome assembly WNFQ01 (sample SAMN13153356, study PRJNA577476) | soil metagenome | isolation source: 20 cm soil under Madrone tree | place: USA:California | collected 2016-06-14 | reverse complement strand
ACGACATCGGATTCGACGAGGTTGTTGGCTTCCAACGCCTTGAGGTCGAGATCGACCGAAACCACCCTTTGCTTTCCGCCATATGGGTAGGGAATGCTGACTCCCGGCACACTGATCAGTCCGACGCGAATCTGGTTTAAAGCGATGTCGAAGACTTGCTGCTCGGAAAGTTTGGGGCTGCTGATGCCGAACTGAAGAATAGAAACCGTGGACGCGCTGTATTGGATGATCAGTGGCGGAGTCGTTCCCGGGGGCAGCTGTCTCAAAATCGTTTGGGAAACGGCGGTCAATTGGGCCACCGCGGTCGAAGGGTTCGTGCCCTGTTGAAAGAAGACTTTGATTACGCCAAAGCTGTCGTAAGAGGTTGACTCGATGTGCTCGATATTGTCGACCGTGGTCGTGAGCGCGCGTTCCTCACTGTAAACTAGCCGTTGCGCGATCTGGTCGGCCGGCAATCCGGTGTAACTCCAGATCACACTGACCACCGGGATATTGATGGCGGGAAAAATATCCGTCGGTGTTTTGGTTATGACAAAAGGCGTCAACAAGAGCAGCAGCAACGCCGCGACGACAAACGTGTAGGGGCGACGGAGAGCTAGGCGAACAATCCACATAACGTGCCTCCGTTCTGCCTATGGATAGACCAGGCTGCTTTCATGGCACGACTTTCGCTCCGCCATCCACGAGCCGCTATTGCGCATCAGCGGGAGTTTTTTCCCCCACCAATATGAACTGATTGCGGCTCCCTCTTTTGAGAGAACTCCTAACTGGGCTAAATGTCAACAGTCGGATGCTTTTATCTCCATCAACCAACGTGCGCGACGTAAAGATGAACCATCACACTTGCAAATCTGCCAAACGGACTCTGGCAGGTGCGTGCGTGAAGTGTTATAGTCTGTTTGTGGAGACCAAAGTGCTGTCCAGCATCGTTGGATGCACACTGGCCACTCTCGTAATGCTCGTCTTCCGGCGGAAACATCACTGCGCGGCGACGAACTTGTAGATCTTGCAAAGGTAAACTCTCTCGCTAAGAGCCAGCTGTTTGTTATTTGGCGGTCGTATTTTCGAAAAACCGCTGCTCTTCCCGCCAGATGGCTACCACTGCGAGTGCCACCAGAATTCCCAGCGAGACTTCCGCGAAGCGATGCGCCGCAGCAATCCATGGCATGTCTGCGCGCGGAATCATCACGATGATCGCTAACGTGATGCAGGCGTAGCTATATCCGACCTTTTCCAAACGAAGCACAAACGATATCAGCCCGAGAAGAAGCATCGCCAGCGCGAATACGAACAGGTTTGGGCCGAAGTAGGTCGCTTCGATTGCCCCGATCGATGCGCCCAGTGCGCTCGCGACGATCCGCTCGATCGCCAATGGCACCGTGTCGCCCAGAGGTGATTGCATGACTACGACTGTGGCGATCGCAGCCCAGTATGCTTCAGGCAATCCTACTAGCCGCCCAAGTAATATCGAGATCGTCGCCGCAAGCGCTGTTCGGAAAGCATGCGATAGCGACGGAAGGTTCTCTCTTTTCCAGGTCCAGAGCTTCATGGCCGCTAATCATCTCCGGATTTAGCCGCGGCTGGCAAGCTCGCGCTCATCCGCCGAAGGTCATCTGGCAACTTTCAGGCGATAAGCAGACGATCACTATGGCAGAACACGGCTCGGTCGAACCAAAGTAGATCAGCCAGTCCATTTCGCGCTTTCTCCGGCGACAGCGTCCAAGCAGGCGCCACTCACACGATTGGCTGCGTCGGTGCAGAGAAAGACCACGGCTGGCGCGACTTCGCCCGGCTGCATCCATGGTATACCCATGACCGAGCTGGGCGCACTCGCGGCGATGGCTTCCTGTTCGGTTGGGTTCTCCGGCGCCTCTTTGCCCGCCGTGTGAATTAACTCTCTCCAGCGACCCGGATTTCGCGTCAATGGTGTGTCGACCAATCCTGGCTCGACGCAGTTCACGGTGATTCCATCTTTCCCCACCTCCCAGGCCACGGACTTCATCAAGCCAATTAGGCCCCACTTCGAGGTAGAATAGGCAGAGCCATTCTTGAAGCCATGCCGGCCCTGCCCAGAGGAAATGATAACGATGCGGCCATACTTGCGCGATAGCATGTGCGGAAGCGCTGCCCGCACAGTGTTGGCCGTTCCCTTGACGTTAATGTCGATCACGTTGTTCCAATCTTCGTCGGACGTATTGGCCAGCGGTCCGTAGGCTTGAATGCCAGCATTGGCGACTACAATGTCGAGCTTGCCGAATTCTTTGACCGCGCGATCGACTGCCTTCTTCGTGGCTTTTGCATCGCGAATGTCCGCCTTCACCGGAATCCAACGCCGCTTCGCTCCTTCCACCATCCTGCCGGTTTGTGCGAGTTGTTCCGGTGTTGCCGGTGGATAAGTCAGGTTCGGTGCGGCTACCGCGCAGATGTCGAGTCCCATAACGTCCGCACCCGCGGCAGCTAGTGCCGCACAGATGGCCTGTCCGATGCCACGCGCCGCGCCAGTGACGAGGGCCGACTTGCCGTCCAAGCTGAAGTTCACATGTGGAGTCTTGTCACCAATGTCGTCCGATGAAGTAGCTACGTTCATATTTTGTAGGATAGAAATACCACCTAGTGCGGCCGCCGAAGTAGCAAGCATCCGACGCCGCGACATAAGTGGCATTGTGGTGTTGATGTTAGTCTGCCGCGTGTTCTTATAGATACAAATGGTGTTTTCCTGCTCTGCGACTTTGGATCCATTCCTCAAGCAGCGATTACTGTCCGCTGGGAGGATTGCTCGCTTCCAGCCGACAAGTGATCTTAAGACCGATGAATTGAGATGCATGGTTCCCTTCCTGTTTTATCGCTAAGGTCGGCTTATCGAAACGGGAATCTGGCTCCTACGCTTACTTCGGTGGCTCGGGCTGCGTTGGTTTCGGGCGGAACGCCCGAGCTGTGTCGCGCTGGGGCCGAGTTGTCCGGGAGAGTGCGCGTTGGCGCGACAGCTCCGCCGCGCCTTGTTCCTTGTAGATCGCGCTCGTTAGCGACGCCATGAAAGCAACGAGATCGTCGATCTCATTCTCGGTCAGGGCGAGCGGCTGGATATCTTCGTCGAGATACGGATTCTGCAAGCCGTCGCCTTTGTTGTAGTGGTCGATCACGTCCCAAAGCGTCTCTTGCGAGCCGTCGTGAAAGTAAGGCCCGGTCACCAGTACATTTCTGATGTCAGGCGTCTTGAAGGAGGCAATGTCCTTCTCCTTCTTGGTGATGAGAAAGCGCCCCAGCGCCGACATGTCCGTCTGAATGGCGGCGCGATCGATCGCCGCGGTATCGCCAGACTTGATGAGCTGCTCGGCCTGGCGCGCCAGCGCGACGACGTTGTGTCGGATAATACCGATGCCGATGTTATGAAAATCGTTGTCAGTGAAGACCGTGACGTCCCGTTGGGTTTCCGTCAACGCATGACATTTATTGCAGCGGGCCCGAGTGTTGAAGAGTTCCCAACCGCGCTTGGCGGAGTCGTCAATGGCGTTCTTGTCGCCGGCGATGAAGTGATCGAATGGAGAATCAAAGGATACTTGAGTGCGTTCGTAGGACGCGATGGCGCGCAACAAGTCGGGACTATTGGGCGGACGGCCAAATACCCGCTGGAATGCCTGCTGGTATTCCTCGATACTGGCGATCTGCACCACAGCTGCATCCAGGGTTGGGTGACCCATCTCAACGGCATTGACAATCGGGAGCGCCGCCTGCTCCTCGAGCGTGTTCACTCGGCCGTCCCAGAACTGCGTCTTATTGTAAAGGGCATTCAGAATGGTCGGTGCATTGCGTTGGCCGACGCGGCCTTTTATACCAACAGAGGTGGATTTTCTGTCGGTGAAGGCGAGATCCGGATTATGGCAGGTGCTGCACGAGACGGTGCCGTCAACCGACAAGCGGCGGTCGAAAAAAAGTTTCTGCCCTAGGGAAATTTTCTCAGAGGTCTGCGGATTGTCAGCTGGAACTGCCTCTTGAGTCAGCTGTACTGGCACACCAACTTGTTGAAGCGACTTCGGCTGCGCCAAGGTGTCCGCTTCCGGAGTTGTCGGTCCTTTCGGACTAACTTTTTCTGCCGAACGTTCACAACCGACAATTAGTGTAACGATGCCGATGACGATTACAGCAAGGATCAAAAGGCGTTTCACTTAAAACGCAGTTTACCTGCCCTCCTATCTTTATGGAAGCTGGATAATTCAGTTAGCTTGATCGAGTCATGCCTTCGCGGAAGCTGGCGGCGTTTGTTGAGTCGTCGTAAGGTAATCGTAGATGGCCGAGAAATCTTCGATCTCATGTCCTTCGCGCATTGCAAAGCGATACAATTCAATGCTCACGAACTTCCAATCCAAATTCCAACCAGAAAGACCAAGACTCCACGCACGATCACTTGAAATGCGGCGCGGAGAAATGGCGTATCCATATATCGCTTTCGGATCCAACTAATGGCCAAGAGTTCAATTGCCACAATCACAACGGCAATCGCCGTTGCAGTTCGAAATTCTGGAATCAAATATGGCAACGTGTGACCAATTCCCGCGTTGCAGTCCTCAATCCGCAGACGGACTCGCGCAGCAAAGGTCTGCCGCGGCCGGTCAGCGTCCCTCGTACGGCAGACCCGTTGACTGGACTTGGCGGGCACGCCGTCCACGGAAATCCGTGGGCCCAAGATGTACGACCACATCCTAATGCGCGGATTACCGGTCATCAGTGCGGCTTTCACTTGATGGCCCACGCGGTGCCCTTTCCGAATCGTCATCGAAGGATCAACCTCGACGTGCAACTCGACGAACAATTGCGTCCCGCTTTTTCTAACAAGACATTTTTCGATTCGCTGCACGCCCGGCTGGTTTTCCGCAGCCACGCGAATGGAATCGCGGAGTTGTGGAGATACCGCACGGTCGGTTGCATCATAAACAGAACTTTTCACGATGCGGAATGCGTTCGTTAGGATAACAGAGCATGCGGCGAGCGCGCCCCAGTCGTCCGCCATTTCCCATCCTTTCCCACCAATGAGCGCGATCGTAATTCCAACGGCGGCCGCAGCAGAGGTGATCGCGTCAGAACGGTGATGCCAGGCATCGCCCTTGAGTGCATTTGAATCGAAGGTATCTGCGGCCGCGAAGACGCGGCGTGAAAGTAACTCTTTGACCGCGATCACGCCGATTACCACCGGCAATGTGAACCACGCCGGCGAATGGTGCGGAGTCCTGATTTCGAGAATGGATTGATAACCAATTAAACCAGCGGCTGCGAACAAAGCGCCGCCGGAAAACATTCCCGTCAGCGCGTCGATTTTTCCGTGTCCGTAAGGATGGTCTACATCAGCCGGCCTTGAGCGACCAGCGAAAACCAGCCCAGGTGACGACCGACGAAAAGATATCGCTGGCGGATTCAATTCCATCGGCGATGAGCTGGCGACTTGCGAGGCGATTAAGAGCTTCCAAATCCAATCCACAGATGACTCCACGCAGCAGAGATTTGCTCCGACTGGCCAAGCTAAGGATGCGAATATCATTTCTTCACGGCCGGAGGACTGGGCGAAGCCGTAGCAGTCGTCGAGGCGAGGCGGACGGTTGTTCCGGTAGTGAGCGAATCAGCCGGATTGACTATAACTTTATCGGACGGAGTAACGCCTTGGACGATTTCGATGGTGGTGCCGAAATCGCGGCCGACTTTGATGTCGTGAAGTTCAACGCTGTTATCGGGTTTCACGACCCCGACTTGTAACCCCTGCGCACGGAACAACAGCGTATTGTTTGGCAAAGTAACGACTTGTCCTAACGAACCCGAAGTTAGACTCACCTGCGCATAGCTGCCTGGCTGAATCTCATTGTTCGGGTTGTCCATGTGGAGTTCGACCAGAAGCGTCCGGGAATTCGGCGTGATCGATTCCGAGGTTGTCGCAACTTTCGCCGGCAACCTCTTGCTCAGATCTGAAAAGACGACATCGATCGATTGCCCGACGCGAATATCGGCAGCGTTCGCTTGCGGAACGCGGAAATAAATACGCAGCGGGTTGGTTTGCTGGATATGGAACATTTCCATATTCGTGTTGTTCGCTGTAATCAGATCGCCCACGTTCGTATTGCGCGCAGTGATGACGCCTGGAAACGGTGCGGTCACGCGTTTAAATGCGACCATCTGTTCGAGAACCCGAAGGTTGGCGGCGAAGGCATCTGCATTAGCCTTGGTCGTCGCCTGGTTGGTAGCTGTGTTGTCGGCGTCGAGCTCGGAGACGACGCCTTCGTGCCATAACTTCTGCCATTTGTCGTTCGTGATTTTGGCTAATTGGGAGCTTCCTTGCGCGAGCGTGGCCTGGGAACCGGCCTGCTCAAGCTGATGGTCAAGATCAGGTGTGTCGATCTCAGCCAGCAATTGGTTTTGCTCAACGTGTGCCCCGATGTCTACGAGCCAGCTTTTGAGGTACCCGTTAACCCGCGAAAAGATACTCGCTTCCTGCCACGGTCTGACCTCAGCTGGAAGCATAAGTCCATCGGGAGGCGCACCAGTACTTGGCGAAACTACCGATACGGTTGGTACTGCCAACTGATTCGTATCCGAGGCGGCTCGTTCACGCAGTGATAATCGCGGCACGAAACCCACCACCAGCGCACCAAGCAAAACCGCGGCGCCAACTACAGCAGTACGACGAAATCCGCGTTGGCCGGTAATAGAAGCCTCCTTAGATGGAACTGGCCTTCCGGTTACCTGTTTGTTTTCCGAGTTAATGTTACCAAGCGTTGTTGTAGTCATAGGATACGATGATGGCTAAGTCGCAGGAGCCGGCGGAGCCAAACCTTGCGACGAACTTGTTTCTTCGGGTTTTAAATCCGACGGTGTGGGAGAAGAGCGGTGCAGAAGGCTGAACACCACCGGCACAAACAGCAATGTGGCAAAAGTCGCGATCATCAAACCACCAATGACACCGCGGCCGAGCGGCGCGTTCTGCTCGCCGCCTTCACCGAGCCCGAGCGACATTGGTAGCATGCCGATGATCATTGCCAGAGCAGTCATCAAAACCGGACGCAAACGAGTGCTGCCGGCTTCCCAGGCGGCCCGCACGGGATCCATCCCTTCGGCCAGGCGCTGTCGCGCGAAGGTAACGACCAGGACAGAATTCGCGGTGGCGACACCCATGCACATGATCGCGCCCATCATTGCCGGCACGCTTAGTGTTGTGCTTGTGATATGCAGTCCCCAAATCACGCCAGCGAGCGCTCCAGTAAGTGCGGTAAGGATAATAAATGGATCGAGCCAGCTCTGAAAATTGACAACGAGCAGCATGTAGATCAGTGCCACCGACATCACCAGGCCGATCGCCAAACCGAAGAAGCTCGTGCTCATGGTCAGGGCCTGACCCCGGATGATAATCGAAACACCGCGCGGCAAAGTTTTTTCCGCCTGCGCAATGATCGGTTTAATATCGCTTAAGACGCCACCCAGATCGCGGTTGGCAACTCCACCGTAAATGTCGACAACCGGGATGATGTTGTAGTGCGAGTAAATCGGCTGGCTGGTGATGCGCGAAACTGATGCGAGGTTCGACAAGATCTGGCCGTTTGCTGCGCCTGGCGTCGAAGCGCTCACCGGCACCGATTGAAGCGCCGCAAGCGACTCCAGTCGGTACTCTGGAGCACGGATATTGACGAGATACTGAACGCCGGTGGTTATGTCGAGCCAGTAGCTCGGCTGGACCTGGCCGCTGCCGCTTAGACTGAGCAGGACCGAAGAAGCTACCTGTTGCTCGGTCAAACCGATGCCGGACGCTTTGGTGCGGTCGACGGAGAACTGGAGCCGTTGTAAGTCATCCGGCTGCTGAATCCGAACGTCAACGGCCCCGCGAACACGACGAATCTTCTCAGCCAGGTCAGCAGCCACCTTTTGATCGGCCGCCAGGTCGCGGCCTGTAACCTGAATATCCAAAGGCGCAGGTAACCCGAAGTTGATCGTCTGCGTGGTAATGTCGGCCGGCAGGAAATAGAAGACAACGCCAGGAAACTGCTGGTGAAGGCTAAGCCGCAGCTGCCTTATGTAGCCTGCCGTAGGTCCGTGGTTCTTCTGCAAAGCGACCGTGATGTCCGCATCGGCGGGTCCGCTGACGCCGCTATCGCTGTAAGAGAGATTTATGCCCGATACAGGCAGGCCAATGTTGTCGACAATCCCCTGAAGTTCGTTCGCCGGGATCTGGCGTCTTATCGTGGCTTCCACCTGGTCGACAACGTTGGCCGTTTCTTCAACACGCGTTCCCGTAGCTGCGCGCACATGCAACCGAAATGTGCCCGCGTCCACTGACGGAAAGAAGTCCTGGCCGAGAAATGGTACAAGAACCCAGGAGCCGGCGCAGAAGGCGAGAAAGGCCACGGCGAAAACCCCACGGTGGTTGAGGATTGTGCCTAACAAGCCTCGATAGGAGGAGCGGAATCGATCAAAGCCGCGTTCAAAAGCGTGCTGGAAGGCAACGAACGGCCGCACCCACAAAGTAACATGTCCATCTTTCTCCGACTTCTGGTTATGGCGTTCGAACCACATTACTAATGTCGGAACCAGGGTGCGGGATAAGACATACGATGCGATGACGGCAAAGACGACTGCCTCCGCGAACGGCACAAACAGATAATGGGCGACTCCGGAAAGAAAGAACATCGGGATAAAAACAATGCAGATACAAAAAGTGGAGACCAAAGCCGGTAGCGCGATTTCGCCTGCGCCCTTGAGAATTGCGTCCTCCAGTTTTTCTCCGAGGCCCATGTGGCGCTCGATGTTCTCGATGGTGACCGTGGCGTCATCGACCAGAATCCCTACGGCCAGCGCAAGCCCGCCAAGTGTCATCAGGTTGATTGTTTCTCCCAAGGCGCTTAGCACCGCGAGCGAGGCAAGAACCGAAAGGGGAATCGAGATCGCGACGACGATGGTGCTTCTCCACGAACCGAGAAAAAGAAGAATCATCAAAGCGGTCAATGCTCCAGCGATCACTCCTTCTCTGACGACGCCGCTGATGGCGGCGCGGACAAAGACCGATTGATCGGAAAATTCTGTCACACGCACGGCGCTGTTGACTGTCTTGAGGACGTTGGCCATCGCCTGTTTGGCTCCGGACACGACGCTGAGCGTAGAAGCGTTGCCGTTTTTCAGAAGGACCATCAGCACGCTGCGAACGCCATTCTGCCTGACGATATTCGTTTGAGGATCGTAGCCGTCACGTACCTGGGCCACGTCCTTCACTCGAATAGTTGCGCCATCGATGGTTTTGATCGGCAGCTCGTTCAGCGAATCGATCTTTAGCGGAAAAGTGTTAACGTCGACCTGATATTGCTTCGGGCCGAGTTTGACTGTGCCGCTGGGGAAGACCAGTGCCTGCGCGTTGACCGCGCTCGTGACGTCGCTCTGCGTCAGACTCTTTTCCTGAAGCTTTCTAAGATCGAGATCAATCGAGACGAGCCGTTGTTTGCCGCCGTAAGGGTACGGAATCGCGATCCCGGGGACGGTGATTAATCCGACACGCAACTGATTGAGCGCGATGTCGGCTGCTTGTTGTTCGGAAATGCCCTCGCCGCCGACGCCATACTGAAGAACAGGAACGTCGGATGCGCTGTACTGAATGATCAGAGGCGGCGTCGTTCCGGGTGGTAGCTGTCGCAAGATCGTTTGCGAAACGGCGGTGATTTGGGCGACGGCTGTTGAAATCGTTACGGTCGGCTGAAAAAATACTTTGATAATTCCGATGCCGTCATAGGAGGTCGATTCGATGTGCTGGATATCGTTGACCGTGGTCGTGAGCACGCGTTCTTCGGTGTAAACCATGCGCTGTTCAATGTCCTTGGCGCTCAGACCGGTGAAGTTCCAGATGATGCTGACCACTGGAATATTAATCTCCGGCAAGACGTCGGTCGGTGTCCGAAGCAGTACAAAAGGCGTGACTAGGAGTAGTAGCAACGCCGCCACTACGAACGTGTAAGGCCTTTTAAGAGCTAAACGAATGATCCACATGGCTTAAAGCTTTTTTATTTAACTCGCCAACGCTATCATCCCAATGCCGAGCTCTGCCACTGCGCATGCGAAGGATTTATTCCTGACTCCTATTGGCTCATTGCCATTCCCTCTTTCGGGAGATGCCATCTGCGCCGCAAGCGCGAGGCGAGTAGATCTCAGACAACCGCGCCTGACTCGGCAGCCGGGCTGCTAGCCTGGCGGAAAGCGTATTCGGCAGGCAAGCTGCCTGCCGGCCGACCAGCCTGGCAGCCTGTCATCCCGCGTGCGCTCGAAAGTAGTGTAGTGCAAGGGACGCCACGCTGCAGCGTCCCGTCGGCGCAGCGCGCCGACCTTACCACCAACGTTAGAAATTCGATACCGTCTCGTTGGGCGAGGCAGGTCAAAGCAGAAACATACCGAGCGCCGCGCCAATCATCGCGCAGGTGGTAATGGCAACCAGCACTGTCGTGACCAATGGAGCTGGGTGGTTGCGCATGAGCTTGCGGTCGGTCGCCACGATAAGAATGGCGACCAGCAAAAACGGTGCGAGCAGGCCGTTAAGCACAGCGGACCAAACAAGGGCTTTGATCGCGTTGATGTTCGCAAAGTCGATCGCGATTCCGACCAGCGTAGACAGGATGATGATGGCGTAAAAAGCCCGCGCGGTCCTAAAACTCTTGTTTATCCCAACGCGCCAGCCGAAAATCTCGCCAGCCGCATAAGCCGCCGAAGCCGACATGATAGGGACAGCGAGAAAGCCGACAGCGATGATCCCAAGAGTGAAAAGCAGTGCGGCAAGATTGCCTGCCAACGGACGTAATGCCTCCGCGGCGCCCTGGGAAGTTTCAATATGAGTGATCCCGTCTCGGTGCAGCGTCAGCGCGGTAGTCAGGATTATGAAATACATCCCGACATTGGAAAAGAACGTGCCGACGCCAACGTCCAATCCCCGGGTCAAGAGGCGTGCTCGCATAGCAGTCGTCGGCGCGCGCTTGCGTGCCGCTGACTTCGCCTCCTCGACTTCCTGTGATGCCTGCCAGAAAAACAGGTAAGGGCTGATTGTCGTCCCGAGCACGCCAACCAGCATTGCCCATCCCTCTCGCGTGGTGGGCAGCGATGGAACAAACGTAGCGTGGACCACGGCCGGCCAATCCGGACGAACAATGAACGCCGTAACGATATAAGCGGACAGGGA
>WNFQ01003673.1_pt1 | contig 11181 bp, 6 predicted proteins | sample 5400171 | NCBI WGS metagenome assembly WNFQ01 (sample SAMN13153356, study PRJNA577476) | soil metagenome | isolation source: 20 cm soil under Madrone tree | place: USA:California | collected 2016-06-14 | reverse complement strand
GACGAAGCCCGGTCAAGGGCGTTTGTGCCGTCTGAATGCATTCGACGAAGTGTTCGGCTTCAACGCGCAAAGGCTCGGTGAACTTAATTTCAGGTAGAACAATATCGCCACTCCTATAGTTGAACTGGGCGCGCTGTGGATTATCGAAGTCCATGTGCTCACCCAACACCGCCTTGCGATCGATTCCTTTGTCATAGATCGCGATTTTATTGTCCGCCACATCGTCGTACACAACCATCTTACGTGAGCCAACAACGATCATTTTCCGCACTTTTTGTGGGTCGAGCCAGCTTACGTGAACATTGGCAATGATCTTGCCCGGGTACTCCAAATTCAAAAAGACAACGTCATCAATCCCTTCCTGCATATAAGCCATCCCCTGACGCCGCACCGCAACAGGTTCAACATCATCGAGCCAGTACTGAATAATGCTCACGTCGTGCGGGGCAAAGTTCCATAACGCATCAATGTCGTCGCGGATCCGACCGAGATTGAGGCGCTGACTATAGATGTAACGAACCTCACCCAGCTCTCCTGCGTTAAGTAACTGCTTCACGTAGCGCACCGCCGAATTATAGACAAAGGTATGCCCAGCCATGACAATCAGGTGTTTGGCGTTCGCTTGTTTCGCAAGCTCGTCTACTTCGGATACTTTGGTTGCCAGCGGTTTCTCGACGAAGACATGCTTGCCAGCGCTAAGCGCATTACTGGCCAAAGCAAAATGGGAACCAGCTGGTGTTGCGACAATAACTGCATCAACTTCGGGGTCGCTCAGGACGGTATCGGCCGTATCAACTGCCGAAGTGCGGGGAAAGTTTTTTTCCACGAAGGCGCGGCGCTCCGGACTGGAATCGACGACGTATTTTACCGAACAAGTCGATAGGGCGGAAAAGTTTCGTAGCAGATTGGGACCCCAATACCCACACCCGATTTGCGCAAATATCAGAGGTCTCGATTCCATGCCTAAACAGAATGACGCTTTTTTCTAGTAACGTGCAGAATCAAATTGCCGGAGCGATTTCCTTGGCATCATCGAGAAGAACTTCGGAGAAGGACGGATCGATGGCGCAGTCCTTCATCGTTTTTGACTGGGAACGCCGACTGGTTTGGTAGGAACGAATTCGTATTCCCGGGAGGCGGGTTTCGCTCCGACTTGAAGCTAACGCCGCCTCGCTCCCGCTAGATCCAAGCCTTACCTCCCTCCGACGCCGAAACCACTGCGCCGCCTCAGCAGCGGTGCAGAACCATGCACCGGCCGATTTGAACTTCTCGACCAACTCGGCGTAAAAATCGTCCCACAATCGTTCTGGAGCAATACTTCGATCGTGCCAATTAACCATAAGAACGCCTCCAAATTGTCCCATGTCCTTCACCATACCGTCTATTCGCACCATCGCTTGTTCGGGAGACAAGTGCAGATAGGCAGGGTAGAAGAGCGCTGTATCCATGATATGCAAAGGCAGTTCGAGCAGGCGCTTTGTTCCAAATGGTCTGAATGCCTGCGTCGTACCGGCACGATAACCAATGGTTTCGTTATAGCCTACCGTACTATCGTAAGAGAAGCCTGCCTCCTCGAGTTTGCCGGCTGATTCAGAATCGAAGAATAGCCAATGCATTCGTACTCCGACCTCCGAAGTACGAGTGAGCGCCTGGATTTGCTCGCGTTCCTTTCTCGCCTCAGCGGTATCCCGCCAAGCGTCGATCCCATGAACGCCAATTTCGCCGCGCCGTGCCATAATTTCAGCAACACTTGGTTGTAGCTGAGAAAGATCGTAGCGAGCGGCACGTCGCGTCAATCGCGCACCGGTTGATGTCATTCCCGTTTCGCCTTTCTTGGGAATGATGAAGAAGGTAGAAGCGGGATCCACTTCCAGATAGCGCTCGAGCCTTCTCCAAAAGTCGGGTAGTATCCGAAGATAGACCAAGGGAAGAGACACGATCGCTAACCAATTGCGAGCAACCTGACGGGGCGACTTCCGGCCTTGGAAAAGCTCCAATATTGATCCAATGCTCGCACGATAAAGGAATCCCAATACCGTGTGATCACACTTATGATTGGTGATGCCGAAATGATCTACATCGTGCGTCAAACATACAATGAAGTTATAACCTGCTGGAACGGGAGGCACTTCTTCGAATGGTATTTGATGCTCGACAAGGATGTCGCGAAGAATAGTAATGTGAATTTCGATGGATGGGACGTGCGCGAACTGAAGAGGTTGACCCTGAGAAAGTAGATGGCGCACCTCAGCAAAGAGATCATATCCAATCCGAATGAACAATTGCCCGGCAATTCTGATTTCCGCGGCAAGGGAATACTTCGTTTTTCCCGCGACCGGACCATGTCGCTTTCCGTTTGCCACGACGGCAAGACCCCCATAAACTGGCAGCCGCCATCCACGATAAGAGGGTATCTCCTCTGAACGGTCCTGCCGCAGCACTTGCAATTGATGTTGCTGATCAAACGGAAGCTCCTTCGATGCATATATCAGAACGAGATCTGCCCGAATATCGGTCGGGATAATGCCGCAGCAGATAACCACGTCATATTCTTCACCGCTGCGGTAAAACTCCCATGCGGTCTTAAACAATTCGAAGAATTCGCTGGTGGCAACCCGATGCTCAGGATTCGTCGCAACGGCGATCATATCAGTTTCGCCATCGCGGGTCTTCGCTCGCTATCTGGTTGGGCCCCCTCGTCTGGAAAATAGCCAGTCCGCTTTGGACTCCTTCCCAGAGCGGGAGCGAAGGGATCTTATTACAGCCAACGGATCCCAAGTCTATTGCGAACCTTGACTCAGAGAAGCTCACCTACGGCATCTAAGAACTGCGCCTTTTCGCGCGTCCAGGTATGGTCGAGATATACCCGCTGACCACGCCGAGTTGTCTCAACGATTTCCTTAGGATGTGAGAAAGCATACTCAATCTGGTGCGCTAAGTCTCTGGCATTGCCAAGTTCGAAAAAGACCAAATCGCCATCGCCGAAATAATCCTGAATGGCTTTCGTCCTGGGAGCGATGACCGGTTTGCCCAATGCAAGATACTCAAAAATCCGTGTCGGGGTGTTAATTTCGGTAAAGATATTTTTATGGTTAGGTATAATACCGAGATCGCAGTCGGTAATGGCTTCTACGATTCCGTTCAAGTTTTGAACACCAAGATAATTAATGTTGTTCTCGAGATCTCGTTCGCGGGCCATCTCCATCACGTTCTCCAAGAAAGGCGTCCTATCCCCGCAAACGACGAGTTTAACGTTTGGGATTGATCTCCGCACGGTCTCAAGCGCTTCCACCGCGAGGTCGAGACCATTTCTGGCAACAAGAGAACCATGATAGAGAATCTTATAAGGCTTTTCTATCGTCCGATCATTCGATCCGTTCAGGTTAGCCGGCCGGAAACGGAATATGTAATCGTCGGGCGAGTTAAGGACGACCCGGATTTTATCGGGCCGACAACTTCGGGCGGAGTAGAGATTCTGACACGCAATATTAACCGTCAACACCAGATCAGAGAATGCGATGCTCCTTTTCTCCATCGTTTTCAAGACACGAACGCTCAGGCTCTCAGGCGTAAGCTTAAAAATGGTCTGCATCAACTCCGGCATGGGATCGTGGAGATCAAGAATGAGCTTCGAACCACGCACCTTGGCCGCTGCCGCCGCAAAAATCAAAACATCAGGCATGTTATGAACATGGATGAAGTCGTAACGCTTACGCAACGAGCGTATGGTCAGGTAAACAAAAGAAATTAGGATGAAAGCCGAATACTGACCAAGATAGGCCAGCTTCCCGCCGCGGTATCGCCTAAATGGAACGCGAGAAACGTTTACTCCATTGACGTTTTCGTGCCGCGGCTCTCTTTCGTTTTGCTGCATACACAGCAAATCAACGGTGGCCCCTTCCCGCGTCAGCGCTTCGGCCGCCCGCCTCGGACGCGGGTCTGCCGGATAATTTGAAAATAAGAGCACAGCTACCTTCTTCCCATGAAGTCGACGATCCTTCTTCGTCGAAAACACTTGCCCGCCTGATCTTCCTTCTAGGTCGGGTATTGTCGCTGAGGGCTGCAGTTGCCATCCATTCAAGTCAATGGATGCCGCCGGTTCGCTCATGAGTTGGGTATTTCTCATGTCGAGCACATGAGAAGCGACTTCACGGGGCAAGGCGTGCCAGCACGCCTCTGCATATTTGTCGTGAACGTATTGCAAGAATTCGCGATAACGCTCAACCGGATATTCAACCGAAGCATCGGCCGGATCCTGAAATGCCATGTAGTCCGGATGGGTATCTAACAAAGCCATTCCGCCATGCTTGGCGATCCAATCTAGTTTGCGAATCCAGACCTCGGAAGTTTCGTGACGCAGGAGCAAGAAAAGTGTCGAATCCTGCGGCAGGGTATAAGGTAACTCCAAGTAGCCCTCTCCATTGCCATTAGTCTGGTGATTTGCCTCCGAGCGAGCGATAAAAAATGGGAAAATGGTATGTCGTCCCTCCGGCTGGGGCTCGAACGGGTCGGTGTCAAAGGTGGACATGTCGTAGCGAATGGCCAGCTGATGCAACCAGTCGAGTTTGTGCAGCATAAAGCCCGATCTAAAGCCCTCAGCCTTCCAATCGGCCAGATACTCATTGATTCGTTTGGCTTTTCCCACAAAACCGCGCCAGGTGCGATATAAGCGGCCGTCGTGATGAAGATCATGCACCCCAATTTCGAAGCCTTCGGAAGTAAGTTCCTCGCGTAGCTCGGGCGGAACGGCGTATTGTCCAGCGGGAATGAAGTTAAAGCATGATCGAAAGCCGAGTTCAGATTCAAGCTCAGCCAAGCGACGGCAGCGCCGCAGACCTACCGGACCCTCGACGTCATGAGTCAAAACCAAGGCAAACTTTTTGCCATCAGGCCAGCCTTGCCACCCGGGCGGAGTCTGCTCGGAGCCAGGCATGATCGGCCAGACGTCCTGTACTCTCGCCTCCAGTCGCAGAGCAATTCTGCGGCGAACGGCCGCGCGCAGGGCCCGGGGAATGAATGGCTTAAGCTGATAATAGATTCTATTTCGTAACATGACTACGAACTACCGAACTGAATTGCAACAAGTACAGTTCTTCCAAGACGGGAAAGAAAAGTGATGGAAGCTTCGATCTGGGAGCCGGCCTAACTTCAGCCTTCAAGCCAGCCCGGACCGTAACTACGCGTCTTATTCAAGACCACCGCTACGTCCGCTCGCGCTCCGACAAGCTCACGATAACCGCGTTTTACCACCTCACGATTGGTCTTCTCTGCTTCTACCACCACCAGAACCTTGTCCATCAGCGCGGCCAAACCAATGGTTGGACTGGTTTGGTTAATTGGCGGCATATCGAAAATGATGTAGTCGAAATCGCTGGCCTTGAGGTTTGGCACCAACGCGAAGAATTTTTTGAGTCCAAGATGCGCGGATTTGTTCCCGGATCGGTTGATTGTTGCCAGGTAAAGATTATCGGCAGCGGAAGCGATCTCCGCTTGGGGTTCAATGGCCGCAGTGAGAGAGGCCGCGGGACGGCCGGCAAAGAACGGATGAACTTCACCATTGGCAGCATTTACATCGACAAGAAGAACTTTACCATCGCCGGTTTCCGAGAGAGCAGCAGCGACGCCGGCAGCGAGAGTCGAAGTTCCCGAGCCTTCGCCGAAGCCCGTAACGCCTATCAACTTTGGCTTATGGGTAACTCCATGGAGTTCGAAATATAAGCCGAGACGATCCCGAATCGCCTCCGAATAGGGACGAATGAAATGCTCGACCTCCCATGGAGCAAGATTGGACTTGCCGTTAGCGGGCGCTTCCTTACTGGCCCGCCGACCACTTTTCCAAGGCAGGCGCAGGCGACCATTCGTGCCTTGATAAGGAATCGTAAGCATAACGGGCGAGCGCAGCTGCAGCTCGATTTCCGAGCGACGTTTGTAACTATGACTCAAAACGAGCTCGAAGAGCAGAGCAACAGCGAGTCCCAAAGCGAGTCCACCTCCGGCAAATCCCAGCGCGATCTTGTCGCGAGTCGTTGTAACTTTTCCCGGCGGTGAAGGTCGTTGGATCGCGCTAATGTTCGGCATCTTGGAAGGATCAAGGGCCTCGTCCACACGTGCCTTCTGCAGAGTCCCAGAATAGTATTTGTAATCTTGCTCCTCTAGCTCCTTGGCGCGCTCAAGACTGGCAATTTGCGGTCCGATGTCGGCCAGCTGTTTCATCCGATCCTGCGACTCGATTTTTTGGCGACGCAGATCGTCCAGTTTTGACTTCATCCCCGCAAGACGCGCACGCTCAACCCGTAAGTCCAACTGGCCCGAGCCCCTTGTTCCAGTAATTGCGAGCTCAGGGAACTTCTTTTCAAAATCCCGTTTTTGGTTCTCCAGCTCGTTGATGTGCGCCTGGTTCATTTTCACCAGTACATTTTCAGGAGTATACTTGGCGGACATCTCGAGTTGAGTCTCGCGCAGCTTCGTCAGATTAGTCACTAGCGCCTGATAGTCGCCGATGTCCTTGGTCGATGCCTGCTGGGGCGGCGGTGCAGCGTTATCCTTTGCTTTATCCTTGGTGTTATCCGTCTCATTCAAATCTACTGGCAATCCACCTCGCTCAATCTGTTTCACTTTGGCTTGCTGCTCGGCTAGATCGTTTTCGGCCGCTCTTAGTTGCTCCTCGGTGTGCGAGGACTGCGCATTAAGGCTAGCCATACTATCCGCGAGCGAGATCACTCCCGCCTTGGCCTTGAGCGCCTTGAGCGCGTCTTCCGTCTGGTTGAGTCGAGCGCGAATTTGATCAGATTGCTGACTGACAAAGTCGAACGCGCCAGCCGACCTGTGCACTTCAAGATGCTTGGTAAAGTAACGAGTGACCAGTTCATTCAGAACGGCGGTAGCAACTTCCGGTTTCCTATTTGTGTAAGAGATCCCGATGATGTTACTTCCCTTGGATGTAGTCGTAGAAAGGCCCGAGTTAATTGCGGCCGCAGCTCCCACGACCGTTGGCGCTTTTGCATCAGGAAGCACTCGGTTGGGCCCCAATGCCTCTGCTACCTGAACCGACAAATCCCAACTCGTTAAAATCGAAATCTCCGCTGCGATAACAGCGTCGATCGTTAAGCCGGTTCCACTCCCACCTCTGGCCGAGGTTCCGGTCACGGCATCCACGGGATCATAACCGCTCCTTTCCAACACATAACGAACGAGCAGCCTCGCATCCGACTCGTACGCTGCCGGGTAGAAATAGTAAACCGCCACCGCGATAACAATTCCGGCAAGGGCGAGGGCTAAGATCGTTCGCTTCCATTTGAAGAGCGCGAACAAAACATTGGTTAGATTAATTTTGGACGGTTCAGGATCGTTTCGATGTTCGGGCATAACATTATGGGAGGAAGTGCATCAGTCGAGATGCGGATATATCATAGCACCAGCCAGCCTATTAAGCGAGGCCGGTAACGCGCGAAAAATACGTTTGTGAAATGTGGAACGCCTGTCGCAGGAATGTTTCCAAGACGCACTCGCCGTATCAAAGCGAGCGTAACCTATTGTTTCTTCGGTCGCACCCCACGAAAGTTTGAAACGCCGCAGGCCTTGATTTTCTGTGTCGGTCCTCCCGAGGTGCAATACTTCAGCGCCTTCCTCGGCCAAATACCTTATTGCTTCAAACATGGCGAGGTTATTGGGGCGAAGCTCCTGCAACCTGTCATCGGACGCGCCAAATTTATAGACGGCATGGCGCCCCAGCTTAAAAAATATGGCGGCCGCGATGGGGCCTCTTTGACATTCGACGAGAACAATAAACCCCAAACCGGCGCTAATTAGATGCCGTTGAATATTTATAAAAAAAGATCGCGGCTGCGGTGGTACTCCATGGCGGCGGCGGGTCCGGACGTGCAGGTTGTAAAACTGAGCCATCGCCGCTGGGCTAGATTGGATGCTTACACTTAGTCCACTGCGCTGCGCTTTGCGTATTGCTCGCTGAACCGAGCTCGAAAAATTCGAAGCGAGCGCCTCCGGACCGATTCTCAAATCAAGAAAGTGGCCGTAATAACACTCGGAAGCTGGCACATCAATGGGAACGATTGAAGGGCCCCGTAGCTCGAAGTAGCTCCAGCGTCGCTCACGCGCGATCTGCTGTAACTTTTGCGCCACCAGCTCGTGCCCAAAGGTACTAAAGGTAAGCGGGGAACAATAGTCGCTAAATGGCAGGCACAGGCCACGCGAGGTCGTCAGCACGCTCTGGACTTCCATCATTGGAACCAGCGCGAGCAGGCTACCATTGAACGACATTTGGACATAGCACGGACGATGACCGTAGGTGTCAACCAACACACGTGCCCAAGCCGTTGAATGAAAGATCGTCGCATCAGGATGCGTACTGATGGCGTCCTCCCATTTCCTGTCCACCAAAGGGTTCATCAGAACCGCATTTAATGATCGCCCGGCGGATTGCGCGTTCGTCTCCTCGTCTAGCCGCGGTAACGATCGGAGCAATGGCGCGCCCGAAACCGACGCCGCGGCTTTTGCCTGACCCGCTGTTTGCCTGACTGCTTTCAGGCTATTGCTCCCGCACTAATGGTTTCTGTAACGGTTTCGATGACAAATTCTATCTGTGCTTCCGTAAGCTCCGGAAACATCGGTAAGGAGAGGAACTCGTTCGCAATCTGCTCCGAAACTGGGAACGCGCCCCGCTGATGACCCAGGCTCACATAAGCCTGCTGAAGATGAACCGGAACCGGATAATGCACGCCGCATCCAATCCCCTTCCTTTCCAACTGCCGCATCACTTCGTCGCGATCCCGCACGCGAAGAGCATAGACGTGGTAGACGTGGCGAGCGTACTCAGCTTCAAGCGGAGGGATGATTTCTTCTACCTCTTTAAATGCCCCGTCGTATCGGGCCGCATGTGTCCGGCGTAGCTCGTTGCCCCGGTCAAGGTGTCGCAACTTGATCGCGAGACATGCGCCCTGAATTGCATCCATTCGGCAGTTCCAGCCGACCATGGTATGATGGTATTTCCGGGTCTGGCCGTGGTCGCGCAGCACGCGAATCTTGTCGGCCAGTTCGAGGTCATTTGTGACGATGGCACCCGCTTCACCAAGCGCGCCAAGGTTTTTCCCAGGATAAAAACTGAAGCAACCAATTTCGCCCATCGACCCAGCTCGTCGCTTCTTGTATTCGGCACCGTGTGCTTGCGCAGCATCCTCGACCACGACCAAGCCATGCTGGCGGGCAAACTTTAGAATCGGATCCATGTCGGCGGTTTGGCCAAAAAGATGAACCGGAACGATAGCTTTCGTACGACTCGTTAGGACATTGGCCAACGCCCGAGGATCCATTGTGTAGGTGCGTTCGTCGACATCGACGAAGACAGGCTTCGCGCCACAATAAGTAATGGCCTCAGCCGTTGCCATGAAGGTGCTCGGCACCGTGATCACTTCGTCGCCCGGGCCGACCCCACAAGCCAACAATGCCAGCCAAACTGCTTCGGTTCCGCTACCCAAACCAACCGCATAGTCGCATTTGCAAAAGGCAGCGAATGCCTCCTCAAAATCCGCGACCGCAGGGCCACCGGCGAAAATGCCACTATCGATCACTTCGGCGATCGCGGTTTTAAAATGGCCGCGCAAAGGAGCGTGATGAACTTTAAGATCTAAAAATGGGACTTTCATTGGTAGAGGCAAAGCGATTCTTGAGCACGCGCGCGGGGTTCCCCGCAACTGTAGTGTTGGCTGGCACGTCCCCGGTTACGACACTACCCGCACCGACGATTGCGTTTTCGCCGACGGTGATCCCGCCAAGCAAAGTTACACCCGATCCGATCGAGGCGCCGCGCTTGACCAGGGTTACTTCGCAACTCCAATCGTCTTCAGTCTTCAACTGGCCGTTGCGGTTGGTTGCGCGCGGATAGCGATCGTTGATAAACGTGACGCCGTGCCCGATGAAGACGTTGTCTTCCAGGGTCACGCCTTCACAAATAAACGTGTGACTCGAAATCTTACAGCGCGCGCCGATTCTGGCGTTTTTTTGGATCTCGACAAAAGATCCAATCTTGGTCTCGTCGCCAATCTCACAACCATAGAGGTTGACGAAACCAAAAATGCGCACGTCGCGCCCTAGCTTCACGTCTGGCGCGATTAATTGCTGTGCCCCACGGGCGTCGCTCATACGGCCACGGGTCCGACCTGAACGGCGCCGCGACTTTGCCTCGGGCGCGGCGACACAACGCCATCATCACGTTTGCGAAGGAAATTCACGGGTGCGCCGTTTGCTTTGAGCGAAGCAGTCGCCGCTTCCAGAATAGTGACTAGTTCCAAGCCGGAGCGGCCGCTGGTCGTCGGCTCCATTCCGCTTTCGATGCAATCGATAAAATGCTGGCACTCCACCTTTAGCGGTTCCTCTTGCTGAATGTGGGGAATATAGCTGTCCCCATAGTGATAGGAGTAATGAAACTCGGCGAAGGTATCGTAATGCGGGGGACGATCGACTCGCACATCGTAAACTCGGATTTTTTCCAACGGCTGTAGATCATCGTAAACGATCATCCGCCGCGTCCCGACGATGGTCATTTCTCGAACCTTGCGCGGCTCCAGCCAACTACTTTGGATGGTCGCGAATTTCTTGTTACGGAAGGAAAGCGAAAGATTTGTGACGTCTTCAATTCCCGCGGTTACGTGCGCGTTGCCCTGGCAGTTCACTGTCAGTGGCAATTCGCCAAGAATATGCAAGATGATGGAAATATCGTGTGGTGCCAGGTCCCAAACGACGTTGATGTCCTTTTGAAATAATCCGAGATTGAGCCGGCGCGAGTTGATGTAGCGAATGTCGCCAATATCGCCGGCGTTAATGATATCGCAGATTTTCCGCACGGAAGCCGAGTAGAGGAAAGTGTGGCCGCTCATGAGCACGACACCCTTTTCGTCGGCAATTTCGATCAATTCCTCACACTCCGCCGAAGATGCAGCAAGCGGCTTTTCCACCAGCGTATGCTTGCCGGCGAGCAAGCTCGCTTTGGCAAGTTTGTAATGATAGGCAACCGGAGTAGCGATGGCGAGGGCATGGACCTCAGGATCGCTGATTAAGATAGCGGCATCGGTGTGCGCATCGACGTCAGAATACAGCGTGCGCAAATGGCGCAACCGACTCTCATTCATGTCACAAATTGCCTTGAGACGGCAACTGCTGAGCGCCTTG
>WNFQ01033279.1_pt1 | contig 11182 bp, 9 predicted proteins | sample 5400171 | NCBI WGS metagenome assembly WNFQ01 (sample SAMN13153356, study PRJNA577476) | soil metagenome | isolation source: 20 cm soil under Madrone tree | place: USA:California | collected 2016-06-14 | reverse complement strand
CTCTTCGAGCTCTCCGGCCACGGCATCACGTTTTTTGTGACCACTCACTACATGGACGAGGCTGAGCGTTGCAGCCACGTCGCGTACATTTATTACGGCAAGCTCATCGCCGATGGCACGCCCAATTCGCTCCGGGAGCTTCCCGACGTTCAGCCGCAAGGCACCTTCCGCGTGGAGATTACCACGCCCGAAGTCACGCGCGCGCTTCGCTTCGCGCGCCAGATTCCCGGCATCCGCAGTGCCACCATTTTCGGGCAGTCCATCCATGCGCTTATCGAAGACCGCTGCAATCTCGGCGATCTCCGCAACCAGCTTTTGAAAAACGGCATTGCCGTCGCAGAGATACGACCGCTCGCCCCCAGCCTCGAAGACGTCTTCGTCGAGCTCACTTACAAGCACCAAGCTCTGCTTGAGGCTTCCAATGCGTAATTACTTTCGTGGCTTCGGCGCTGTTTTTTACAAGGAGGTCCTGCACGTCCGGCGCGATCCCGCGACGCTCTTTTTTTCTCTCGTGATTCCGCTATTGCAGATGGTGGTGCTCGGTTTTGGCATCGATACCAACATCCGCCAGGTCAACACCGTCGTGTATAACGCCGACGGCCGCCGCGAAAGCCGCGAACTCCTCGACCGCCTGAAAAATTCCGACACCTTCCATATTTTCCGTTCCGTCGATAACGACAAAGATCTCAACGACGCCATCATCGCCGGCAGAGCTCGCGTCGGCATAAAAATTCCAGTGGATTATTCGGATCGGCTCATCCACAACATGAGCGCCCAGGTCCTTGTGCTCATCGACGGCTCGGACTCTTCGGTTGCCGGCCAGGCCATTAACGTTACTACCGCCATCGGCCTGGATGAATCCCTTCGCCGCGTCCTCGCGGATCGTTCCACCTTTGCCGTCGACATGCGGCCTAAAATTCTGTTCAACCCGGACTCGCGTTCCCCTAATTTCCTCTTGCCCGGCTTGACCGCCATTCTCCTGCTGAACGTCACCACCTTCCTCACGGCGTTCTCCATCGTCCGCGAAAAAGAACGCGGCACGCTTGAACAGTTGTTCGTGACGCCTGTTCGCCCCATGGGTCTGCTTCTTGGCAAACTCCTTCCCTACCTAGCGATCGGGTTTGCGGAACTTTGTGCGATTGTTACCTTCATGCGCTTTGTCTTTCAGGTCCCCATTCATGGAAGCGTCTTTCTTTTGGGATTCCTTTCCATTCCCTATCTGTTCGTTTCCCTTTCCATTGGAATCCTCGTCTCCAGCAAAGCCAAGACGCAGTCCGAAGCCATCCAACTCGCCTTTTTGACCTTTCTTCCCAGCATCTTTTTCTCCGGCTACATTTTCCCGCGCGAGACCATGCCGACTTTCTTCTACGTCATCAGCTACTTCATTCCCGCGAGCTATTTCATCAACATCACCCGCGGCATTATCCTCCGTGGCGCCGGCATCACCCAGCTCTGGACCGACGGCCTGGCCCTCTTCGCGATCGGCTCGTTTCTGCTGATCATTGCCGCCCGCCGCTTCCAAAATAAAGTCATCATGGCTTAAGCAGATCTCGGGTATTTTCAGGCGCTTGCTTTGCGGTGAAACGTTGTGTCTGGGAAAGCTGAAGGGCTATCCCATAAGTTTCTGGCCAACCCTTGGAATCTCATGCACGTGCGAGGAGTCATACCCATGAGAAAACCAGTACTCGCGTCTCTCTTTGCCAGCATCCTGCTGCTCGGCCTTGTTCCGATATTGGAAATCGGTCCCGCCAGCGAATTTCATGTCCTGGCGCAAAGCACCAATCCCGATCCAGCGAACGAGCACGCTTGTCCAAGCCAAACCGGCGCGGGCGGTGGCGCCGAAGCGATTCCGGCTTTCGTCGGCCCAGGGATTGACGGCTTCAGCCCCAATCAAAGCCTGTGCTTGCCTCAATTGGCTCCTGTGCCCAGCGGGTCAAGCCCTTTCGCTTTCATCGTGCAAGGCCTGGAACCGGGTGACCGTGTCGATTCTCAGGGAACTATTTACGTCGAGTCCATTCGCGGGGTTCCCGGCGGCGTGGATCTCTGGCGCTGGAATCAATCCATTGAAGGCGCGCCTAACTCCAATGGAACCTTGCCTTTTAAATATGAAGGTCAGCCCGACAACTGCGGCATCTTCGGACTGAACGGCGGGGGCTGCGTCAACAACGTGGGCAGCCCAACCAATCTTGGCGTCGCTCCCGGAGGCGGCGACGCAGACATCGCGGTCAACGCGCCCGATCCTAACAATTCCGCCATTCCAAACCTGGCCTTCACCAGCCTCACTCTCGCACCCGGCGTCACGGCGACCAATTCCAGGAACCGCGGCGATGTGTTCTTTACTCCACCCAACGTCGTGGCAGCGTTGGTCCCCGGAGACGACCGCATGTGGAATGATGCGTTCGATGATCCTTCCACCGTGTATATCAACTATCACGACCTGGCTACTTTCAACATCGAGGTGCAACGCTCCAACAACGGCGGTCTAACCTATGTCGCCGGCATCGGTGAAGGCATAGACGCCGCAACCCTTCCGGCCGCAGGCAGCACGGTGCCGACGGACAGCGGAAACGTCGCCGCGCAGATCAAAGTCGACCACAACACCAGCTCCTGCCCAAGCAGAGGAAATCTATACGTCGCCTTCGTGGCGCCCGATAGCGTCACGGAAAACGCGAGCACTGGCCCACTTCGTAGCGTGTACGTTGGAGTCTCCACGGATGCGGGCCTGGATGCACCAACCATCACGTTTACAGATCACAAGGTATTTACCAGTCCGGCGGGGTCGCCGGGAGCGGCCAACGGCGGTAACAATATTTTTCCTGCGCTCGCGGTGGATAATTTCGGCTATGTCTATACGGTCTGGTCAGATAACCAAAATATTTGGCTCTCCTCGTCCTCGGATCTGGGCAACACGTGGACGTCTCCCGTACAGGTTAATCATGACGGAACCGTTGGCAAGTCCAATGTGTTTCCATGGGTGGCCGCCGACGCCAACGGCCATGTCGTCGTGACGTGGCTGGGATCGAGCCTCGCGGGCAACTCCAACAATGTCGCTGCCATGCAGGCAACTTGCACCGATGGCACCAACAATTGCTGGGCGCAGTGGAACGTCTATATGGCGGAATCCGTGAACGGCCACGTGGCGATCCCGTCTTTCACGCAGCACATTGCTAGTGACCATTTCATTCACGCAGGAACTGTTTGTACCAACGGCACCGGCTGTTCCAATGGCGACAGCCGCGCGCTTGCCGACTTCTTCCAGGTGGCGCTGGACACGCAGCACCGCGCCAATATTGCTTTCTCCGACGACCATCTCGCCAGCCCGCTTTGCTCGCAGCAAAGCCCCGGCCACTGTGCGAACAACGATCCTTCAACGTTCCGCGTGGCTGTGCCGTATTTCACGTACCAGCTCAAGCCCAACAAGCACATCGTCACTACCGGCGTTTGCGCCCGGTAACCAGGACCGGTTTCAGCCGCACCGGCTCAAACAGTTCCGGGCTTTCAGTAGTGACTCACTCTAATAATGAGCCACTACGCGGGTTTCCTCATTTTTGCTTTTGGACGGGCTCGGCGTATTCTGTTGCATTACGAAGACGTCGAAGGGAACAGCCGTGTCCTGTCCGATCTGCGAAAAACGCAAACCCGCTCGCTTTTGTCCCGCAAAGGGCGAGAAAATCTGCGCGGTGTGCTGCGGCACCGAACGGGAAGTCTCAATCGATTGCCCGACGGATTGCTCCTATCTCGTCTCCGCACATCGCTATGAAGACGGACACCAGCGCTCTCTGCCTGCGGACACTCCCCTGCTCGACGATAAAATTCCCCAGGATATCGTGCACACCCACCAGCAACTAATGGCCGCGCTGGCCTTCTCTATCGCGAAGTTCTGTGCCGTCCAGCCAACCGCAGTGGACACCGACGTCCTCACCGCCATCGAAGCCCTGGCCCAGACTTACAAGACGCTCAGCTCAGGAATCATCTACGAAAAACCGCCGGAAGCGCCCCTTCCACGGGAACTCTACGCCGCACTGATCGCCTTCCTGAGCGAAGTAAAAAAACAGCAAGCGGAGCGCGCGAACTCCGCCGCCCTCAAAGATATGGACTTGTTTTATCTGTGGGTTTTTCTCTACCGCATGGGCCTGTTGCGCACCAACGGCCGCCCGCGTTCCCGCCGCTTCATCGAGTTTCTGCGCAGCCAGTTCCCGCAATCCCCCGAACTCAAGCGCGAAGAATCTCGCATTATCGTCCCGTAAATTTCTTGGAGTGCGGGAGCCTGCTGGCGCTTTTCCTGCAGCCTTACTTCACCCCGTCGCGCAAGCCCGTTCTCGATCTAACCCTTGCCCCACCACGCCAGCATCCCAACTCAGAGCCATCTGCGAGCAAGGCGACTTGCCCTTCGCCTCCACCCACGGCCGCGCCGCATAACCAAACTTCTCCCGGATCCTGGCCACTCGTTGCGAAGCCTTTTTTCGATACTCTTCCGGTGCATACCCATTCTTCGCATACCACTCGTCATACTGCTTCGCGAGCCGCGGAAACTTTTCCCGCACGAACGGCAAGAACTGCTTCGCAGAAGACGGCATGAGGAACAGCACGCCCGAAAAGAACCACTGCGCGCCAGCCCCTTTCGCCGCCGCCGCAACGGCCTCCAGGTCGCCATCGCGATCGGTGATACCAGGGATCAGCGGTGAAGCCGAGACCCCTACGGGAAGCCCCGCTTCTCGTAACTGCTTCACCGCCGCCAGCCGCAAATCGGGCCGCGGCGCGCGCGGCTCCAGCAGCCGCGTCAGCCCCGCACGCAACGTGGTGATGGTGATGTCGATCCCCAGATTCGACCGCTCCGCAATCCGTTGGAGCACGTCGATGTCCCGCACGATCTGGTTCGACTTGGTGATGATCGAAACGCTCAGCCCTTCCTTCTTCGCTAATTCCTCGAGGCAGGCGCGCGTCACCCCATACTCCCGCTCGGCTGGCTGATAGGGATCCGTGGCCGTCCCAATCGCGATATGGTCCGGCCGCGACCCACCAGAGCCCTAACTCGCATCCCCGGTAAGGATTGATGGTCCATTCGAAGGGCACACGTTTCGAATCGCAACGGTTCAGGATCGACTTCACAGGAAGCACAAAATATTCCGGCTTCTCCGCCGATTTCCGCCGGGTTTCCGCCGGCGGGGAGGATGCTGCGAGGCGGGCGATGCCAACCAGCCGCGCTTGCGCGCGTTCTGGGGGTACCGCGACAGCATTTCGCACCGGACCTGTTTCACGGTTTTGGTTTCCGCGCTGGGTCTCTGACGTCGGGGGGCAATCCGACGTCGCTGGATCTGAAATGTTGCCGCGTTGGTCCGCGACCGGGGCCGGGCCTTGGACCACATGCGTTGAGCTTACAACTTCAGGGCACTCAGGAAAGAGACCTACTGAGGCTGATAAGACGTTGCGGCGTCGAAAGCGAAAAGGCGGCGCCGATAAGGAGTGAACTGGAGACATAGCCCACCTCGAAACACCGGGCGAGTATTTCGCTTTTTATTCGCTATGTCAAGCAATAGTTTCGCTTGTTATTCGCTACTGCCATAGCTGGCCCCACTCCCGTTCAAGCGTACCTCCTCGGATACATCTGTTGGACCGCGTGCCCGCAAGCAATTGCCTCTCCCGCCCTCAGAGGGTATTCTCTCTGTCCGGGAGAACCGCAGTCCCCATGCCTAAAGGATTGAAACAATTTCTGCTTGGTGGGGTCTTGTTATTGGGCGGCCTGCCAGCGCTTACTTGCGGCCAAAACCCTCCGCCGGTAAAGAAACCGGTGCAGGTCCCCGCGGGGCCTCCCACACCCCAGTCGACTCATTACCCCATATTTATCCTGGCGTTTGGAAACGAGCCCAATTGGAGCCTGCGCGTTGGCCAAAAGGGGCCCGAACGGCTGGATCGCCCGGGGTATCCGCCGATACCGCTCGAACCTGCCGAGGTCACCCACGAAGCCGCCGCCGATTCCTGGACTTACCACGCCAAGGATACTGCAACCGGTGCTCCCGTCGCGCTGCACCTGTCGCGCGAAGCGTGTACCGAAGCCAAGAACGATACCCTGACGCCTACACCGCCACCTTCTGGGAAGTACCCGTTCCGCGCCTCCGTCGATCACGCGCAGCTCGGTTCCATGAATGGTTGCGCCCGGATCGCTGCTGAGCTGTTTCCTCGGATCAACAACCAACCCGACGAGGAAGAAGATCCCGATAAGAAGAAGCCGCCAGCTCCGACGATCACCAACTTCAAGGCCCCTGTGGCTGTGGCTTACTTGAATTCAACTGGCGCGATAGTCCTGAGCCGGGGGAAGGCGAAAAAAGTCGTGGCGCCTGAGGGCTCTGAATTGGCGCTCTCCCACGATGGCAAGAAACTCCTCTATACGCGGTCTGATTCAAAGACCGGCCCCGAGCGCACCATCGTTCTCTACGATTTTGACTCGGCGAAATCCCTCGAGCTAGTGCATGGATATGTTCGGCAAGCCTTTTGGTCCCCCGATGACTCGCACATCGCCTATCTCAAAGCCCAGGATCGTTCCTGGCAAGCCTGGACATTCGCGACTAGCAGTCCAGAATCGGCCGTCGCCTTTTCTCCACAGCCCGTCAGCGCTCTTCACGGCTGGATTGACAACCACACCCTGGTGGCGACGGATATGCTCAATGCCTATTGGCTCAGTGACGAAACTCTGCCTCAGGCCGTGGCGCTCAAGGACATCTACGGGCCCACATTTCAAGTCATGAGTTCGGACACGATTCGCGTCAGCCCCATCAATCCGGACTTGCTGCTCGTTTCAGCCGACTATCTTTCGGCTCCGACTGGGGCTCCCGTTGATTCCATGGGTTTAGCAGCGGGGTTCTTCCTCTATGAATTGCGCTCAAAGCGTCGCGCCACGTTATGCCCGCCTGATCAGTGGGGTCGCGCGGCGGAATGGTCGCGCGACAGCCTCCAGGTTTTCTTCAATGGAATGGATTCTTCACATCGTCCCATCGTCAATCGGATCTTTTGGGACGGCACCAGCTTGCTGCGTACGCTCACTGGCAGCAATTACGTCGTCGGCCAGTAATTCACTCAATTAAGGCGTTGCCGGGGCACCCCGCCGGTGCCCGATACGTCGCAGGCGGTTGATTCCCTGGCAGGTAGTGACGGAATGGAGTATGCTTAGTATTGTGAGTACTAGTCCCACTCCAGTCCTTCAAAAGGTCGGCATTCTTGTCCTGGATAACGACGCCACGGGCGGAACCGCCGTCAAGCAAATCCTGGATTCTGAAGGTCAAGCAAATCCTGGATTCTGAAGGATGGCGGGTTCGCGTCGTTCCCGATGTCCAGTTGCTGCTGGCCGAATTGAAAACCGGTGAATGGTCCCTGGTGATCGCCAACGTAGCTCTTACCGGAGTTGAAGGCCCGGTCTTCGTGACCTTGCGTGAGCTTGCCAGCGTATCTGCCGCCGACGGTGGCCGTGTTCGTGTCCTGTACCTGATACCGGAAATGGCCAGCGCCCAGTACCTTGCTCCGCTGGAAAGGGCGCGGATGCCTTATGTACTTCGTCCTTACCACCTTCACGACTTTCTTGAAAAAGTCAGCGATCTGCTCGTCGAAGTGAAGGCCATCGAAGGCCCTATCCGCCAGGTTCGCCACGAGTTCGGCGCTTTGCGCAAGAAAAAGAAACTGGCAAGTCGTTCCAACTCCATGTTCGCTTCGCGCGACTCTTTCTCCTACTCTGACGAGGAACTTGCTGAATACGAGAAAGCAGAAAGCGAAGCCTCCAGTTCCAAGCGCAACAAGCCCCGTACCAACCTTGGCGGCTCCGACCGCTAACCGTATCAATCGCGATTCAACTCAAAACCAGATTCCCGTGCAAGAAGTTTCCGCCTCCCCGTTCTAACTCCGAATCGTGCCCTCGCTGGTTCGCTCTGACCGCAACCGAGGTCACGCACAGGAGGCTTTCATGGAACGCTCGATTTTCACCGCGCTCTTCGGCGGACTTCTTGGCATCACGGCGTTTGGCGGTTTGGCTTTAGTGGGCTCAGTTCCCGGAACCCCCGAGCCTCCACCGTCACGACCCGAAGGCGAATGGCGCCTTCTCGATCCCGTCAGTTACGAGAACATCTCCCTCTACCCCGTGGTCAGCTCCTACAGCCAAGACACCAGTTCCTTCCTCACTCTCGAGGAAGGTCTCGCCACCGGCGAAGTGGCGGTGCGCGAAAAAGGCTCGGAAACCATGGTGCGAGGTCGCGACGGCCGTCCCGTCTATATTCCACAGCCCAGCAGCGGTGGATCGGTCAACCAGCTTGTCCTCATTAATCGCAGCAGGCGCCCGCTCTTGCTCCTAGCGGGCGAACTCGTCAGCGGGGGCAAGCAGGATCGCGTCATTGGCAAGGACCGCATCGTTCCCGCAGGCGGACCTCCTCTCCCGCTCGATGTGTTCTGCGTAGAGCATGGCCGCTGGACCGGCAGCGCGCAATTCGCCGCCGCGAATACCATCGTTCACCCCAGCGTGCGCGAAAGTGCGGCGGTTGATCAGGTTCAAACGAAAGTCTGGGAATCTGTTCGCAACGGCACAAATGTAGCTCCGCCTCCAGCGGCTCCCGCCGCGAGAATCGCCCAGCCCAATATTCAAGGCGCGATCGCCGGCAATGGCCGCACGGAAGCATACGAGAAAATCTACGAGTCGCGCGCCGTTGGCGTATCGATCGATGATTTTGTCGACGAAGTGCAGCGCCGGTTCCACAGCGCAAATTGGCGCAAATTGCTTCGCAGCTACGCCGTAGAAGCCCTCACTCGTCCCAGCTACCGCATGGCCGCTTCGCGCGACAATGCGAACGAGTTTTTGCGTCGATTGAACGGCCGCGAAACTCAGGAAACTGAGCCCGGCGTGTACCGTTGGCGCGAAATCAAGGAAGGTCAACTCGCCCAAATCGAGTTAGACGCGCTCCAGCCCAAGCCGATGACCTTGCACCGGCTGCTCTTGCATCGCACCAGTTGAAGCGAACAAGGCGTCCGCACTTGTAGGGACGCCAGCCGCCGCCGGCGTTCCTACTTGGCGGATACAAAACGTCGTACCGTGCTGCGATCAGGCGTTTCCTCGAGCAGTTGTTTCACATACTTTTTCAGAAGCGGATGCAGTGTATCCGCCGCAATTTCCGCTAACGGCACCAGCACAAACCGCCGCAGATGCATTCTTGGGTGTGGCACCTGCAATTCCGGCGTGTCAATCATCTCTGCGCCATAAAGGAGAATGTCCAAGTCCATGAGCCGTGGCCCTTTCGTCACCAGCTTCTTGCTTCCCATTTTTGCTTCGATTTCGCGCAAAGCTCGCAATAGCATGAACGGGTCAAGATGCGATTCCACTTCCACGGCACAATTTAGAAACCAAGGCTGCTCCAGCAAATCCACTGGTTCCGTCTCGTAGAAGGACGACACTCTTGTCACCGCCACACCCGCGTGCGGCAATTCATCAATGGCCGCGCGCAAATTCGCTTCTCTGTCCCCTACGTTTGATCCCAGCGAAAGGTAAACCTTCGTTTCAGCCATGCGCGTGCATCGGCGAACCTACTTCACCGTGTCCGCGCCCGCCTTCGCGCACTGCGCATCCTGCGCGCTCGTCGCACCGCTCACGCCAATGGCGCCGACAATCTTTCCATCCATCAGCAGCGGAATTCCTCCCTCCACCGGCGTCACTCCTTTAAGCCGCAGTACACGCAGACCGTCCCCACCTGCTGCCAACGCGTCCTGAAATGCCTTGGTCGGCCGCTTGAACATTGCGGCTGTCCGCGCCTTGTCGATGGCCACTTCGGCGCTGCCGAGTTGCGTGTTGTCCATTTTTTCGTAATAAATAAGCGTGCCCGCCGGACCAACGATCGCCACTGCCACGGTCCAGTTATTCTTTGCGGCCTCTGCAAGCGCAGGTGCCGCAGCCTTCCTGGCATTCTCCAAGCTAATGGCCGGTCCGTACGGATTCGGCATTTGCGCCACCGCGCTTCCCAGCGCACCTAACGCGACGAGCAACAGAACGAGAATCTTCAACATGCTTTTCCGTGACATGTTTTCTCCTCCTCGAATTCGATCAGCGACAGCATTTACCCCGCAACGCACCTTAGACCACCTGGAAACTCGCACGCGGACTTTTTCACTCACTTGCTATCAGCCACGCAAACGAAATTGCCCGCGTCGTTGGTGTCTCCTTTGCCCTTGTACTTGCCGAACTGCGGATAGGGACAAAGTGGCCGCGTCATTTTCGCGCTTTTCGCCGGGTCCCCGGCTTCATTTTTTGTCGCTACGATCACGTTAGGCGCAATTCCTTTCTCGACCCACTGTTCGAGCGCCAGCGACACGTTGTGCTGCGCATCCTTCGCGCCACCGCCCATCCCGAAGGAATCGGGCCCCGGTCCACCGCCGCAGTGCTGCATTCCCGGCACCATATAGAGCCGTACGAACGCCTCTGGCTCTTGCGCGCGCATTCTGTTGAGCACGTCGTTGTAATAATCAACGGTGTTGAGCGCCGAAATGGCCGGATCGTTCCACCCGTGATAGAGAATCAGCTTCCCGCCTCGCGTCTTGAACGCCGCGAGATTTGCTTCCGTCGCATTCAAGGATTGCGCCGTCTTCTCATCCGCCGCTTTCAACGCTAGATCGACTTTGGCGTCGCGATAATTCCAGTCCGCCTTCTCATAAACCATGTTGGAAAAATATCCTCCGCCGAAGGCGAACATCAGACTCTTGCCCGCCGCAATTCCTGTAATCCACGTGCTCCATCCTCCTGGTCCTTCCTCTGCTCCGGGCAAATAGCCTGGAAAAATCTTGTTTCCTTTCGCATCGTTCGGCCCTTCGTATAATTTCTTCAGTGCTGCCACTTGCGGGGCGGTCAGGCATTTCTCCGAATCGCCGGCTTTGCAAAGCATCGTTGCCGGATCGAATTGGCACTTCCTCGGATCGTTCACGATGCCGTCAGCCACTCCATCCTGCGCGTCGCAAGCAGCGTTCACCGCGCTCGCTATCGCCGGCAGCTTGCTCGCCGGGATATAACTCGCCGGATCCAGCGTCGTCGCCTGCGCATCCGCGAGCGCCTTGGTCAGCAGGTGCGTCCAGAAGTTGGCCGGCGCTCCCGCAATGATTCCGTCGTAATCTTCGGGGAAGCGCTGCGCTTCCATCAATGCTTGCCGCCCGCCGTTCGAACAACCCG
>WNFQ01012634.1_pt1 | contig 11182 bp, 4 predicted proteins | sample 5400171 | NCBI WGS metagenome assembly WNFQ01 (sample SAMN13153356, study PRJNA577476) | soil metagenome | isolation source: 20 cm soil under Madrone tree | place: USA:California | collected 2016-06-14 | reverse complement strand
TGCGGAAGAGAGTTTCCTGACAGGTGAGCGGAACCGGAGGCTGGAACTGGCCGTCCGGGAGATGCTCGAGTCCCTCAGCGCTGCCGGTGATGCCGACGTATTTTTCAACGAGGTCGTAATACGGCTCGATATCTTTGTAACTGAGCGGCCAGTCTTCGCCGTAACCGTCGTGCGAGGCGGCCTTGAAATCCCAATCGCTGAAGCGCAGGCTCACGCGGCCCCACACGTTGGTGCGTCCGCCGGTCATGCGCAGCCGGCCCATCCAATTGAACGGCTTGTCCGCGGGCGTTGTATAAGGCTCTTCAAGATCGTTGACGAACCAGTTGTAGGTGTACTCGTTGCAAACGCCAAATTTGACTTGGATGGGACGCGTCTTGCGGATGATTTCCGGGGCCATGTTGCGGTATTTGAGCTCGAACGCGGGTTTGTGTTCGGTGAAATTCTTATCGGACTGCGGGCGGCCCGCTTCGAGCAGCGCGACCTTCAGGCCGGCTTCCGCGAGACGCTTGCAGGCCCAGCCCCCGGATGCGCCGGAACCGACGACGAGGACGTCGTAAGACTGCTTTTTCTGCTCGGCCATGAATTCCAATTCGAACTGGGATGCTAACAAGCGGGTGGAAGCAGGTCAATCGAGAACGAAACCAGACTCCTTGTTCTTGTGAGCGATTGAGCGTGAGTGATACCATCAGCGCGAAAATTGGGGGAGGCGGAAGGACTGGAATGGGCAAAGTGAGCGCATTGCCAATTATCCCGGCGGAAGCAGCCCAAGCCGGGCGGCTGACGCGGCGGGAGATGGTGCAACGGCTAATCGCAGGTGCAGGCGCCGGGGCGGCGTGGCCGCTGGTGGCGGCTTCGCATCCGATTTATGAACATCTGGCCAATGGCGCGATTTTCGAAGAGACAGAGAAGCTTGCGGCCGCGGAATGGAAGCCGCTTTTCCTCAATGGGCAGCAGGAAGAAACGCTGGCTGCGCTTGCCGAAACAATTGTTCCCGGAGCCCGGAGGGCGCTTGCGGACCGCTTCATTGATTTGCTTTTGAGCGTGGATACGGCTGAGCACCGAGAGAATTTTGTGGATTCACTTACGGCGTTCGAAACGGAGTCCGAGAAACGATTCGGAAAGCGATTCCCTGCTCTCAACGCCGGCGAGCAAAATGCGTTGATTACGGATGCTTCGACGCAACCGGCAAAAGAGAATTCATCGGGCACCGACGGAACAGTAAAAACGGGTCTGCGCAAGCACTTCGAGAATTTGAAGGGATGGATCAGCGGAGCCTATTACTCCTCGGAAGCAGGCATGCGAGAGCTGGGATGGACCGAGGACCGCGTTTTTGAAAAGTTTCCCGGTTGCGAGCATCCTGAAGGACACCACTAAAGGGAGTTCCATGAGCCTATTATCCAATTCCAATCGCAGAGAATTTCTTCGCGGTGCGGCGCTGACGGGTGCGGGGCTGGCGCTTTCCAACGGGCTGCTTGCCGCAAAGGAAAAGACCGTGCTTGTTTTCACGAAATCCTCGGGGTGGGAACACGATGTAGTAAAAAGAATCGACGGAAAGCCGAGCATCGTGGACGACGCGGTGACGGACCTAGGAAACCGGCACGGATACAAGGTGGGCGTGACCAAGGATGGGCGCATTTTCGATTCGAAAGAGTTCCACTCCTACGCTGCGCTGGTGTTTTTCACCACCGGCGATCTCACGACGCTGGGCACGGACGGCAAGCCGCCGATGTCCGCCAAAAGCAAGCAGAATTTCCTGGACGCCATAAGTGGCGGTATGGGATTTGTAGGCGTGCACGCAGCAAGCGACACGTTCCACACACAGCCCGATCCGCCGGACCGTTCAAACCGCTACATCGCGCACGGCGACAAAGAAGATCCCTACCTCCAAATGCTTGGCGCGGAATTTATCGTGCACGGCAGCGAGCCGCGGCTGCAGGACGCCCCTCTGATCGTGAACGACGCGAAATTTCCCGGGCTGGAACACGTGAATTCGCCCGTGAGTTTCAACGAAGAGTGGTATTCGCTAAAGGATTTTGTGCCGGATCTGCACGTCATCCTCACTCTCGATACGCACGGGATGAAGGGCGAATGCTACCAGCGCGCGCCATACCCCGTGACATGGGCGCGGCTGCACGGCAAGGGGCGCGTGTTTTACACCGCCATGGGCGACAGGCCGGAGAACTGGAAGAATGAGTTCTTCCTGAATCTGCTCGGCGGTGGGATTCGCTGGGCGATTGGCGACGCGAGCGCGCAATTGGACGCCAATTTGAAGCAAGCCGCGCCGGGCTACGCGGAAATCCCACCGCCACAACCTCGCGGCAAGTAATCCCTGCCTCGTTTCGATCGCCGGACGCAGAATCCCAGCGCCCATGCCACGGGCAACCTTGCGCAGTCGAATTAGACGCTTCGCGTGCCTCTGCGGTATCTTCAAAGCAGGTTCGATGTGAGGCGATGAGCGGAAGATGATGCAGAGTGGCGGGATTCACCAAATCGAGCTGGTTCTCCTCTTGTTGCTGCTTTTTGTGGTCGTGTTTGCAGCCCTCGCGCGTAAGCTGCAGACGCCTTATCCCATCGTACTGGTGATCGCCGGCCTGCTGCTCAGCTTCGTGCCGGGAATTCCGAAAGTTTCGCTGAACCCGGACATCATTTTTCTGGTCGTTTTGCCGCCGCTGCTGTACGCCGCGGCGTGGGTCACTTCCTGGCGCGAGTTCAAATTTAATTTGGTCAGCATTCTCATGCTGGCTTTCGGCCTCGTGGGATTCACGGTCGTGGGCGTAGCGGCCACTACAAAGTGGGTGTTCGCCGGATTTGACTGGCGGCTGGGCTTCGTCCTGGGAGCAGTGGTGGCCACGACCGACGCCATTGCCGCAAGCTCCATCGCTAAACGCATTGGATTGCCGCAGCGCATCGTGGACATCCTCGAGGGCGAAAGCCTGGTGAACGATGCGACGGGGTTGCTGGCCCTGGAATTCGGCGTCGCGATCGTGGTGAGCGGTCAAACGCCGACGGTGGGTGCGGGCTTGTTGCGTCTGGCCTATCTCACGATTGCGGGGCTCGCGCTCGGCCTGCTCGTTGGCGTTGTCGTAGCCCGGATTCACAAGCTCATCGACGATGGCCCCATCGAGATCACGCTGACCCTCCTGGTTCCCTACGTGGCCTACCTCGCAGCGGAGGCGATTCACGCTTCGGGAGTGCTGGCGGTGGTGGCGTGCGGACTGTACTTGAGCCGTCAGAGTTCGCAATTTTTCTCGCCAAACGTGCGCATGCAGGCCTGGGCGGTGTGGGATGCGCTGACTTTCGTCCTGAACGGGCTGGTTTTTGTGTTGATCGGGTTGCAATTACATTTCGTACTCGCAGGAATTTACAACTACAGCTTGAAGCAACTCCTGCTATATGGCGCGCTTTTTAGTGTGCTCGTAATTGTGCTGCGGCTGGTCTGGATGTTCCCGGGCGCGTATCTTGCCAACGTGATACGGAGACGTTTGCTGCATCAGGATATGCGATTGCTGTCCACGCGGCAAATCTTCGTGGTGGGCTGGACAGGAATGCGCGGAGTGGTGGCGCTGGCCGCCGCGATTGCGCTTCCGGAGGCGTTGGCGGACGGGAGCCCGTTTCCGCAGCGCAACTTGATCGTGTTCCTGACGTTTAGCGTGATCCTCGTGACGCTGGTGTTGCAGGGCTTGACGCTGCCGCCGCTGATTCGCGCGCTCGGGCTTGCTGGGACGACGGGCCGCGAATCCGAGGAAGACGAGGCGCGAAAGGCCATGGTCGAGGCCGCGCTTGCGCACCTTCAGAACGCGCGGAAGAAAGATGGCGACGAGTTTGGCGGCGTGTACGAGGATTTCGAGGCGCGTTACAAGCACCGCCTCGCCAAATTGACCGGGACCGCCGATGAACAAATTGGCGCGAACCCCGCGGTGTACGCTCGCTACGTGGAGTTCGCGCGCGAGTTGCTGCGCGCCGAGCGCGAGACCGCCATGAAACTGCGCGACGAAGGGCGCATCAATGATGAAGTCTTGCGGAGGGTCGAACACGAGCTGGACCTGAGCGAAGAGCGCCTGTCGCTGATGTAGTCATTCGCGGACTCGCCCGGCGGGACTCTTTCCCGCGCGCTATGATAAACTTTGGTGGTTCCTCCGGTGGGGCCGTGGCGCAGTTGGGAGCGCGCCTCGATGGCATCGAGGAGGTCGTGGGTTCGAATCCCATCGGCTCCACCAAAGATACAGAACATGTCCTACCAGTTGTACGTTCTCCAAAGTCAAAGCACGAATCGCTACTACATCGGTCAGACTCAGGATGTTCAGAACCGCTTGACTTACCATAACGCCTACTACTCGAAGGCATTGAAGAATCGCGGGCCTTGGCGGCTGGTTTACTCAGAGGGATATGCCACACGGGCAGAAGCCATGCGGCGTGAGCGTCAAATCAAGTCGTGGAAAGAACACGCGATGATTGAGCGGTTGGTTGGCGCGTCCCGGTCGTAACCGGGAAGGTCGTGGGTTCGAATCCCATCGGCTCCACCAACTTATTCTTTTCTTTTCAATCCGATAGCAAAGATTTCAAGGGGCTGTCCCTCGCCAGAATTGAGAACACGTTTGAAATGAATAGCAGGCGGAGAGGCCTGAAGCATTGTGACGCAAACCAGATTCGAGGCCTTGCGGAGTTTTGGCAAACTACAGGCAGTACGGGGCGCTATCTCACCGCACAAACAAAAGGTGCCATACGTCCGTTTTGTCCCACTATCCGAATACCAATCGCAGCGCCGGCTCCGGGTTCCTCCCAGGTGAGCTTCGAAAGAGTATAGTTTCAACACGAAACGTTCTTCTCTTGACTTGTAATTGATGAGGCCGGCCGATAACCGGAGTTTCGTAAACAAAACAAAAACGCATAGTCCTCGCATTGTGAAACGATTTGCTGGGAAACGACGCCATCCCTGAAGTAATACGCGCGCGAGCGCGGCATCAGATCTACACAAGCGGCGGTCTAGGAGTGCTCCCAGGCCCGGGACTTAGAACTGTTTTACAAACAAGCATTTACTTGACTTCATAGCTAGTGTTTCGTAAGGTTCCGATTGGCCTGCGATGGCCGGGGCTGTGCTTGGCGTTGGCACTGCATCAACCGCAAGGCGGCTAACGACTCTCCTTCCAGCCCGGAGTTCGTCATGAGATTGTGGACTCGATCCACCCTCGGGCCCTGCATTGCGCTACTGCTTTGCGCGCTGATGGCGGCCCCTTCCGCAGTGGCGCAAATTGCCGGAACAAACGTCAACATGGTTTCTGGCACGCAGTGGCCTGGCGGAGATCCCTTCCTGCAGCGGCAGAATGAGCCTTCGATTGCCGTCTCTTCGCGGAATCCATTCCATTTGCTCGCGGGTGCCAATGACTACCGGACGGTGGATCTTGCACTGACGACCAACGGCGAAACCGGTGACGCCTGGCTCGGACTCTTCAAATCTCTTGATGGCGGCGCCACCTGGCGCAGCACTCTGCTTCCCGGATGCCCCTACAATACTTCGATATGCGCCGGTGCGCCCGCAGTGAAAAATGCGGGCTACCAGGCGGCGGCGGATCCCACGGTTCGCGCCGGCACCAACGGAATGTTTTATTATGCCGGGCTGGTTTTCAATCGCGGACTCAATCCAGCGAGCGCGATCATCGTTTCACGCCTGATCGATCTCAACAACAAAGAAAACGCCGATCCAAACGACATCCTGAATGGCGATTCGATTCAGTACATCGGCACATCCATCCTCGCTACTGGAACATCTTCACAATTCCTTGATAAGCCCACGATGGCTGTGGACATCCCGCGTTTCGGCGCTACCACATGCAACCTCACGGTCAATCAGCCGGGCAACGGTGTAGTACATCAGAGTTTTGCCGCCGGAAACGTTTACGTGGCTTACACTGCGTTTTCAGAAGCGCCCAATACGGACCCAGAGACTGCCACCGGTCCTCAACTATCGAAACTGTACTTTGTGCGCTCGACGAACTGCGGCGCGAGCTGGAGCACCCCGGTGATGATCAGCGGAAACACCGCCATCAACCAGGGCGCCAGTATTGCCATTGATCCCATGACCGGGATCGTGTATGTGGCCTGGAGGGAATTCCACTATCAGTTAGGGACGACCAATCAGCCGGATGCCATTGTGGTGGCAGGGTCCATCAATGGCGGCAAGACCTTTCTTCCGCCTTTGCGCATCAGTACGTTCACGCCGTTTGATGAAGGCACGACCAATACTTCCTTCCGCACCAACGCATATCCCTCAATTGCCGTGGACAACAGGAGCCGGGTCTATGTCGCATATTCCGCGCGCAACGCGGTTCCCAGTGGCGACGCAAGAATTGTACTGACGAATGCCCTTTTCGGGCTCATTTGGTCCGCACCCACTGTTGTCGATAGTCCTAGCGTCGATCCCAACAATAATCCCTCCGGCCGTGGGCATCAGATCATGCCAACGCTCACTTTCGCCGGAGGGAAACTCTCTCTCCTTTACTATGATTTGCGGCTCGATCATACCGTCAACACCTACGCTCCTCTTTTCATCCTGGGCCAACCGACAGGCTTGTACACTTTGTTTCCGAAGCTCGCTGGAGAACTGGGCCTGACACCGCCGCAAACCGGTGCCGTCTTTAACCAATATATTGACGATTCCACGATCACCATTCGGCGCCACACCTTCGACCTGCGCATGGCGCAAGCGTCTCCCGGAAAATTACCAGTTTTCGCTCCGTCGGTTCTTGTCTCGCAGTATGCATACGGGTGCTGCGCCACGAACCAGACCGACATTGAACAGCTCGAATTTAACGCCCCGAACCTCCCCATTTTCCGATCCGGCACTGCACCGTTCATGGGCGATTATGTGGACCTCGCAGCGGGACCTTCCTTCCTTCCGCCGACCGCCGCAGTTGTGGGTAACGACGGCGATAGTGACGCCGACGACTGGCGGTACAATCTCAGTTCTTCCAATCCCACAATCTTTCATGCTGCGTGGACTGACAATCGCGACGTCCAGGCTCCCGCCGATGGCAACTGGACGCATTACACCCCTCCCAACTCACCCTCACGTGGGTCGACAAGTATTTTCCAGCCGGGAACTTCCGTTCCATCGTGTCAGGTTGGATTCACCGGCTCGCGCAACCAGAATATTTACACCGCTCCCATCAGCAACGGCCTCGTCTTCGGCGCCCCCGGCAACACCAAGCAGCTAGGCACGACGGTATTCAACGGCCAGACTTTTCCCTTTCAGCGGGCGTTTGCCGTTGTGACACAAAATACAACCAGCTTGATCAAAAGCTTCCGGATGACAATTGCCAACCAACCTCCCGGCGGAAACGCATCCTTCCTGCAGTTCGCCCAATTGACCTCGCTGGATCTTAGTACCCCCCCTCTTTCGAGCGCTTCCCGTCCGGTATTCGTCACTTCCACAAATCCGACTGCCAGCGTCACTGTGAATATCGCGGAAATTACGGCTCCCCAGGGGACGCTTGTTCAAAATGGTTTGTCAAGTTCCACAACACTGAATCCCGATCCCACGAATCCGACGATCTCGAATCCCACGATCTCGAATCCAACAATTTCGAACCCTACGATCTCGAATTTCGAAGTCACCAATCCGACAATTTCAAACCCTACGATCACCAATCCGACAATTTCAAACCCTACGATCACCAATCCGACGATTTCAAACCCCACGATCTCGAATGCACCATTTCAGAGCGTCAGCGTTGTCAATCCCACGATCACCAATCCAACGATCAGCAACCCCACGATCAGCAACGCTTCTATCGCAAATCCGACGATCAGCAACCCCACCATCTCCAATCTCAATCCCGCCAATACAAGCATTTCCGACACTCAGTGGGCGGTCAGCAACACTGGCAACACGACCGGTTCGTTCACTATCAACCTGGCCTCGAGTTCCCCGGTACCGCTCGGAAATGTCCTTCAGCTCATCATCTCCAAGCTCTATCAAACTCCGGCGGCACCAACGGGACAAGATTGCAACTTAAAGGTCGAAACGCACAATCAGATCGTAACCAATATCGTCAACCCTGCCTTACTGAACCCCACGGATCCCACGATCAGCAATCCGACGATCACTAACCCAACCATTTCCAATGCGACTGTTGCGCTGGACCCCGGCGAAACCGCCAACGTCATCATTCGCGTCGTCAACACGAACACGCAAACATTTCCTACTTTCAATCCGTCGGCGAGCGTCACGCCGGTGGTCGTCTCCCAGGCGGTTCCGACGCAAACGGTTCTCAGCAGCGGTGGTGGCACTCCTCCCCCGCCTCCCATAACCGTGCCTCCGCTGCAAATCACGACCACGAGCCTTCCTGACGCCGTGACCGGATTGCTGTATGTTGTCGCGATCCAAACCGTCGGCGGAAATCCCACCGCGCATACGTTCTCGGTGACGGCAGGCGCGCTTCCGACAGCTTTGACGTTGGATCCGGTGACAGGCGCGATCGCCGGCGTGGTCCAGGCGACCGGCACTGCGACTTTTTCGTTCCAGGTGCGAGTGCAAGATGTGGGCTCTCCGTCATTCCCTCAACACACCACTACGCAGAACTTGAGTATTCGGGTGGGATCCGCGCTGGTCTTTGCTCCAACGACGCTGCCGCAGGCAACACAGGGAGTGTCGTATAGCCAGACAATTGCGGTTACCGGCGGCCTGGGTGCCATCGGTCTGTCACTTGTGGGAGGCAACCTGCCTCCGGGGCTCACGTTCAACGGTCCTTCGGGCGTGATCTCTGGGATTCCGACAGCCAGTGGACCCTTCAGCTTTACATTGCAGGCCACCGACGGCGCCAGTCCGCCGCAGATCGTATCTCAGAGCTACACGATCAATGTTGTCAGCGTCGCGCAGGTCCCTGCGAACGTCACCTTCGTAACGCAGCCCGGCAATTCAGTGGGGGGGCAAATCCTCACGGGCAGTCCGGTGATTGTGCAGGTCACGGACAATACTGGCGCGGCGATTCCAGGGGCGAATGTAGCGATGACGTTCAATCCTCCACCGCCATGTTCGGCGGCCACATTGAGCGGCACATTGGCGCAGACCACCAACGCCCAAGGACAGGCCACCTTCAGTGATCTGTTCGTTGATCGCGGACAGCTTGGCTATACCCTGCTGGCCATATCGGCAAATGCAACCGCCGTTTCCAATCCCTTCACCGTCAATGGCTTCTGCGCAACTTCGAGCCTTTCTACGCCTCGCGAACTGCACACCGAGGTTTTGCTCGGGAACGGCAAAGTGCTTCTAGCCGGCGGGACAAATACGAGTGGCAACGTTCTGAACACGGCGGAGATATACGACCCCGTCGCGGGTACGTTTTCTTCGACCGGAAACTTGACCGCCCCCAACGGTCGTGCGACTCATGCGAGCGTGCTGCTCCCGAACGGTCAGGTGCTTCTGCTCGGCGGCCTCGATAATGCTGGCAATCCCCTCGCCACGGCTGAATTGTATGACCCCACGAACGGAGGTTTTTTCCCAACCGGCAGCATGGCTCAGGCGAGAAATCGGGTCAGCGCTGTTCTCTTGGCAAATGGAAAAGTACTCGTGAGCGGGGGCGTCAATGCCGCCGGGGCCTTGAACAGCGCCGAAGTCTACGACCCGGCAACAGGCTCGTTCATCCTTACGGGCAATATGAATCAGGCGCGCGCTCGCCACACCATGACGCTTTTGCCCAACGGAAGGGTGCTCATCACCGGTGGCCGCAGCTTTGGCGGCCTTCCCGTTACGGTCTTCGCAAGCGCTGAAATTTTTGACCCCACGGCCAATAGTGGTGTCGGGGCGTTTACCTCCACTGGGAACATGAACAGTCCACGTGATGAAGGAAGCGCTACGCTGCTGCCGAACGGCACTGTGCTCTTAACGGGGGGCTTCGTCAGTTATCAGACGAACTTGTCAGCGTCCAGCGCCGAGACTTTTGATCCTGCCACAGGCGTGTTTACCCTCGTTGGTAGCATGAGTACATTGCGCGCCCACCAAACGAGTTCGCTCCTGCCGGATGGGACCGTTTTGATTGCTGGCGGCGTCCCGGATACAGGAACCACTACACCTGCCGCATCCTCTGCGGAAATTTTCAATGCTGCAATTGGTACGTTCAGCCCGACCGGTACATTGACACTGGGCCGTGAATTTGCCCAGTCCGTTGTCCTGCCGACGGGTAATCCATTGGTATCCGGTGGTGATGACGGCGTTACCACCACCTCCAACCAGGAGATCTACTACAGCACTGCGACGCTAGCACCGCTCACGATCACCACCACTTCGATTCCCAATGGGTCTACCGGGCAGCCTTACACGCAGATTCTGCTGGAGCAAGGTGGCGTTGGTAACTTGACGTGGACCGAAACTGGATCGCTGCCGGCGGGCATGAGCTTCAGCAGCCAGGGCGTGCTGAGTGGAACGCCGACGGTGGCAGGTTCCTTCCCAATCGCAGTAACGTTGACGGACAGCAGCACCCCCGCCAAGTCCGCAAGCAGCAACTTGATACTCACCGTAACTACGGCGCCTCTCGTGTTCACTTCTTCGACGGTGCCGACGGCCGTGGTCGGGCGGCCCTACATCCAGGCGCTGCCGGTGGCAGGAGGAACGCAGCCTTACAACGCCACGGTGACCGGCGGCACGCTGCCACCAGGGCTAAACCTGAGTAGCGGCGGAGTGCTGAACGGTACGCCTTCGGGCACGGGAAATTTTACTTTCAACGTGACGGTCACGGACTCCTCGACACCCACGAAAACCGCCACACAGACCTTGACCATGGGGGTCAATACTCTGGTCATTACCACGACCGTGCTGCCCAACGGCATCGTGGGAGTGCCCTACACCGCGCCCATCACGACAACGGGCGGTACCTTGCCGCTGTCCTTCTCCTTGACGAACACCGCATTTCCGCCGGGACTATTTATCCAGCAGCCGTCCCAGGTTCCTCCGTCCTCCACCGGTGCGCTCGCAGGGACACCCACGCTCGCGGGTACGTACACCTTCTCTGAATCGGTTGTGGATCACTCCACGCCAATACAAACTGCCACAGAAGATTATACGGTCACCATCGCGCCTTCTGGGACCCCCGCTCCAGCAACGGTCACCTTTGTGAGCCAGCCGCAAAACTCGATTGGCGGACAAACGCTGTCGGGCAGCTCGGTGGTTGTGCGCGTGGCCGACGCCAAC
>WNFQ01008212.1_pt1 | contig 11183 bp, 12 predicted proteins | sample 5400171 | NCBI WGS metagenome assembly WNFQ01 (sample SAMN13153356, study PRJNA577476) | soil metagenome | isolation source: 20 cm soil under Madrone tree | place: USA:California | collected 2016-06-14 | reverse complement strand
AGACGGTTATGGACCCGGGTCTCTACTGGTTGGGACTTCTGTTTGTGACCATCGGCACAGGCCTGACGGTCGCCGCTCTCGACGGCCCGAACGGGATCATGCCGAACACGTCGAGCACCGGTGCGTCTTTCCAGACGCTCGGTTCGGTGGCCAACGGCTACAAGCTCACCGGGCAGGGCACGGGATCCATGCCGACCTCGTTCCCGGCAAGTGCCGTGGCCACGTCCGGGGCGCCGTATATTGCCATACAGGTCAACATCAACGCTACGAACTGAGGAATGATCATGGCTCGACATGTCAGACAACTCTCGTCCCCATCGATTTCTAGCGGTGGAGGAATCCAGAGTTTCTCAGTAGGACCAGCCGACTACATCGGAGATCTTGTAACCGCAGCGATCGATTTCGCAGGGGCCGATCCAATGGTCATTTTGTCTCAGGGCCCTGTGGCCAATGCGGATGGAACGTTGATTGGCTGGCAAGCTGTCGTGCGCAATGACGACTCGTCCTCCCACACGTTCTACATCACGACCGTGTCTGAGTAAGGAGAGATCATGGCTGCCGACTTCGGGCCCTGCGCTCCATGGGATGTCCGGTGGACGTGTGACGTCTCTGCGGAGTCCCCTACTGCTACCGGCATTGCGGTCTCTTCCGCCACCTATGTCCTGTGGGGTCTGTCCGGCCGTCAGTTCGGTACCTGCCAGGTGACCCTTCGGCCGTGCCGGAAGGAGTGCTACGACCAGACATGGTGGAACTCTTACTCCATGCCCTGGACGTCGTACTGGGACTACGCGGACAGCAATTATCCGTGGTTCGTTCTCGGATGTGGAGGCTGCCGTGGCGGTTGCTCCTGTTCCGCGGTCTCAGAGGTAGTTCTTCCGAGCCCTGTCTCTTCCGTCGTCTCCGTAAAGCTGGACGGATCAGTTGCCCCGAGCGGGAACTACCGACTGGACAACAACCGGCTCTTGGTCCGTACCGACGGCCAGCAGTGGCCTAGCTGCAACAACCTGAACAAGGACGACAGCCAGGTGGGCACCTGGTCAGTGACGGCCATGTACGGCCAGCCCGTTCCTTCTCCTGGACAGCTTGCGGTGGGGGAACTGGCGTGCGAGCTGCTGAAGGCCATGCGCGGTGAGGAATGCAGGCTCCCACCGGGAGTTACCCAGCTCACCAGGCAGGGAGTGACGATCTCCATCCCTGACTTTGGAACTCTGTTCAAGGACGGCAGGACAGGTCTTTATCTCACTGACATGTTCCTGGCCACTGTGAATCCTCATCGTCTCCAGCAGAGATCAAGGATCTACAGTGTGGACAGGCCCGTCCCTAGGCGGACGTCATGATCAAGGGTGATGACAAGTGGTACACGGTCTGTAATGCGGTCTTGGGGGCGGCTGTCGCTGGGCTCGGTACTCCGGTGAACCGTGCCCTGATCACCACAGGACAGATTGCCTGGGATGACTGCTGCGAAGGGCAGCTTGCCGTGTCGTACACCAGGACATCTCCCACGGAGTCTTTCCCTACCGAACAGATCATTCTTGCGGCGAACAGTCCAGGAGACTGTTCTCCCGCGTACGAGATAGGGGAGATCACTGTTCAGATTGTCAGGTGTGCTCCCCAGGCTCTGAACGGACAGAACGCCCCTTCTCCTTCTGCTCTGTCGGCGTACGCTCTTCAGACCTTGATCGATGCAAACCAGGTGCGCCGTTCAGTGACCTTGGCCCTGTGCCAGTTGAAGGCAGACGTTCCCAACAAGTTCGACTACTTCATCCGGCCTCAGCTCATGATTGGACCTGAGGGCGGCTGCTCTGGATCAGAGCTGTACCTCTACACAGGACTGGCGGTTGGCTGATGGGAAGCGACTTTCTGACGATCAATCCTGCTGCCGCGGGTGCTCTTGCCCGTGAGGGAGCTGCTGTTCTGGTTGCCAAGATCACTTTGGATACTGCGGCCCACGCCAGGATGATTGCCCCTGGGACAATGAAGGAGAAGATCAGGCCCATTGTCACCGGAAGAGGATCACCACTGGGGATCGTCATGGTGGACCACCCGGCAGCGCTGTTCGTTCTGACGGGAACTGCTGCCCATGACATCTTCCCGAAGAACAAGTCGGTACTCCGGTTCAAGCCCAGAGGATCGAATTCGTACGTGTTCACCAGGAAGGTCCACCACCCCGGATACAAGGGTGACAACTTCCTTTGGAAGGCTCTGATGCAGGCACGTGCTCTCTGATCTTGGATGAGTATGCACTTCATTCTTACTGCCAAGTAGCTGCCCAAAGATGATAAAGCTCTGACCTGCAACTATCCCTGAATCATGAAGGGTGGTGCGCAGGTACCAGACATGTTAAAGGATCTCATTAGAAAGCCGTACAGAGCTTTTCTGACTCTACGTGATAGTAACTTTTCTCATTACTACTCAAGGTAACTGCATAACTCCCCTGGTCAGTGCATATCTTCATCTCCGGAAAGATCTTACTGATTCTGGTTCTAGACTGCCGGACATGACGATCAAGGATTTTTCGAGACCTGCAAAGGTCATTCAGTTCACGATCGACGAGGACACGTTCACCGTCGTCCCACGGCTTCCCGCTCAGACCCTGATCGATTTCACACTCCGGGTCGAGAAGATGGGTGATGCTCCGACCAGCAAGCAGAGCATTGACGCCATGATCGACACCCTGAAGATGGTGCTGATGCCTGACTCGTACAAGGTCTTTCACGACCGGATGAAGGACGAGGTTCGACCGGTAGAGCTGGCACAGGCTCAGGAAATCATAGAATGGATCATGGGTGAGTACGGCATGCGCCCTACCCAGTCGCCAGAGCCATCATCCAATGGGCAACTCAACCCGGCATCTGGCACGAACTCGACGGAGATTTCACAGGCCGCGGTATAGACCTGCTGGAACTGGACGCCGACCGGTTCCTGAATGTCATCTACAGCGTGATGGTGTCCAGGCTGAGAGTCGATGATGACGAAGACGCAGATGACGTCCGACGCGGATTTGACAATGAGTTCGGAGTCGTCAGATGGCAGGTCCCAGGCGGGGGCAACAAGTACGCGGACGTAAAGATCGAGGAAGGCGCTCCGTCCTGGTGGGTGGACGATGAAGAAGCAAGTCAGTCGGCTCTTGCAACCATGAGAAAGATGGGAGCGAATGTCTGATGGCTAAACGGACATGAAGGTGGCCCGGACCCAGTTGGACGGGTCGGCGGCTGGACTCAGAGCTGCTGCTTCCACCGTTACTCCCGCAATGGCGAAGATCGGCAAGGGCGTCACTCTAGTTGGTGTCGGTGTGGCCATAGCAGCTACCAAAATGGCCGGAGATTTTCAGGCGGAGACCGCGGTACTTCAGACTGCTGCTGGCGAGACGTCCAAGGGCCTCAAGACCGTACGTGCCGGAATCCTGGACATTGCCAAGGGGACCGGGACAGGGATAAAAGACCTGACTGACGGCATGTACACCATTGAGAAGGCAGGGTTCCGAGGGGCGGAAGGACTCAAGATCCTCAAGGCGGCAGCCCAGGGTGCCCGCGAGGAGAACGCCAAGTTGTCAGATGTGACGAATGCCATGACTTCCATCATGGCTTCCTATCATTTGAAGGCAAATAAGTCCCTGGCTGCTCCGAACGCGGTGGCGTCCAGGGAGATGGCGCGCTTCGGTCTGTCTTCCGTGGACGTCAGTACCAAGCTCGGCAAGAGAGGTCTTACAGGAACCTTTGATCTTCTGACGGAGACGATCCTCAAGAAGATGGGCCCGAACGGCCAGATCCTCATGAGTGCGTTCGAAGGGACCAAGCAGTCAGCAGAAGACGCCAGGATCATGATCAGTAAGCTGCCCCCTGAGCTTAGGAAGCAGTCTCAGGCATTCCTTGACGGAACGATCCAGTTGGACGACTGGAAGGCTGTAGTCAAGGGATCCACGCTGACTCAACAGCCGATGCTCAGGGGTCTGACGACTCTGGTCAATCGTTCCCGTGGGTTCAGCCGGGAACTCAAAGCCGGTAGTCCGGCTGCGAAGACGTACACCGATGCCCTCAAGAAAATGACGGGTGGGGCCATCGGCCTGAACACGACCTTGCAGCTTACTGGGGAGTCGGCAGCCGGGAACAAGGAACGTGTAGCAAAGATCGGAGAGTCCTTCCGCCATGTCACTAAAGACGTGGAGGGATGGAAGACCACTCAGAATCTTCTCAACGTCCAGATGGCCAGGGCGAAACAGGGGATAAATGTCCTGATGATCGAGATCGGGACCAAGCTGATTCCTGTGGTGAGTGCACTGGTGGGGTTCTTCGTGAAGCACAACACCGTGACTCTGGTGATGATCGGACTTCTGGCGTCCCTTCTCATTGCAATCTCTGCTGTCTACATCGGATACAAGACCTACAAAACGTATATGGCTATCGCTACTGCGTACAACTGGCTGTTCGTGGCATCTGTGAATGCTGAAACGGGTGCCGTGTCCTTGTCCAACGCGGCATTGATCAGTCAGAAAGTTGTGATGATCGCTGGTGCAGCCGCTACTCTGATCGCTACTGCTGCCACGACCGCTTTTGGAGTGGCCCTGGCTATCGTGACGTCTCCCATCACCCTGGTTGTGGTGGGGATCGCGGCCCTGGTCGCGGGGATTGTCTATCTGGCGACTCAGACTCAGTTCTTCCAGAAGACGTGGTCTGCGGTCTGGGGGTTCATCAAAAAGATCGTTGGAGAAACGGTCAAGTGGCTCAAGAACAACTGGCAATTGGTGATCTTCACTATTCTTACCGGGGGTATCGGTCTAGCGGCTGCAATGATCGTCAGGCACTGGGACCAGATCGTATCAGGGGCGAAGATCGCATTTCATGCCGTGATCAAGTGGGCAGAATGGCTCGGGGGTGTCCTGGTCACGTTCTTCACGGGACTTCCCGGGAAGCTCGCATCGTTCTTCTCTTCATTGCCTGGAATTTTTGGAAGGTTCTTCTCTTCTCTTCCAGGGATCGTAGGGGGAGCCTTTGTTACTGCCGGGAAAGCAATCGGGACGTTCTTCAGTGAGCTTCCCGGGAACATCATCAGATGGACCACTGGGTTCAACAAGACTTTGATCAAGGTCGGCGGGGATCTGATCGGCGGTCTCTTCAGCGGGATCACTGACTTCTTCACCAAGACGATTCCCCAGATCGCCAAGAACGTAAAGGACGGGGTTGTCAGCTTCTTCAAGGCTGTGTTCGGGATCAAGTCCCCGTCCACAGTGATGGCAAGTATCGGCATGGATCTCATCCGTGGCCTGCTCAAAGGAATGCTCAAGATAGCTACTTCATTGGTCGACTGGCTGTCACAGCACATCGGACAGCCAATCGTCAACTTGTTCACCAAAACCATTCCCAACGCAGCCGGGACCTTCAGGACCAAAGTGGCCGAAGCATGGAACGGCCTGATGAATGGACTGGAAAAGATCTGGGGGATGATAAAGAGAGGAGTCCTGGACCCGATTGTCAACCTGTTCACCAAGACCATCCCTAATGCGGGAAAATCAGTCCGGGACGCACTCACCGGTTTCATCCGGACCATGGCTCTTCACGTGCTCGATGCCTTCGGATCGATCATTCACGGAGCAGCCAAGATCTTTGGATGGGTGCCAGGTATCGGGGGGAAGCTGAAGAAAGCCTCCAACGCGTTCGACACCTTCAGGGATAACGTAAACAAGGCCCTGGGAGGGATCAACTCCAAGAAAGTCACTGTCCCGGTCGTCTTCCACACGAGTGGAGGCCGTCAGTTCTATGCGACCGGCGGGCAGATCGACGGCCCCGGGACCGAGACGAGTGACGAAGTTCCCATCTGGGCTTCAAAGGGTGAGCACATGCTCTCGGCCAAGGAGGTCAAGGGCCTGGGCGGACACAAAGCAGTGGAGAGGCTGCGCGCGGGAGCCCGCGCTGGAGAGTACGGATACGCACAGGGCGGAGAAGTAGGAGTCCAGTCGTCCGTTCCTTCCAGGGGAACCGTTAACAGCAAGATCTCTAAGGCTGTTGCAGCGATCGTGAAGGCCAACGCAGCGAAAATCTTCGACAGCATGATCCCGAATATCGGATCAGGTGGTGGCGCTGGAGTGAAGCGCTGGACGGCCACTGTTCAGGGCGTACTCCGGATGCTGGGTCAGTCTCTGAACTGGACAGCTACCGTTCTTCGTCGTATGAACCAGGAGTCAGGCGGAAATCCGAACATCGTCAACCGATGGGACAGTAACTGGCAGGCGGGACACCCGTCCGTTGGACTGATGCAAGTTATCCGCGGGACCTTCAATACGTACGCAGGCCGTTACCGCAGGGTTGGTCCGTTCAGCTATGGGGTGTCCACCAACCCGAGCGCCAACGTATATGCCGGACTGAACTACGCCACCCATAGATATGGATCACTGGCTGCCCTGAACCGCCCTGGTGGATATGATCTTGGTGGTATTGCCAGGGGCGTGGGCCTGCTTGCGAAGTACACGAACCATCCGGAGAGGGTGCTGAGCCCCCGGCAGACGGCCGCATTTGAGCGTCTCGTCAGCAAGCTCCCCTCCAGTGGAGGGGGTTCCTCGGCTCTGGTGATCGAGCGTCTCGTTCTGGAAAACCACGGTGTGATCGGTTCTCAGCATGAGCTGGAGAACTGGCTCGTTGACTCTCTTGACCAGCTCAGGCGGAAGGGGCGGATCAAGTAATGGCCGTTCTCTTCCGTTCGATAGGGACCCGACTCAAGGTCGACACTTCAGTAGGTGCTCCCGGGTCGGGGAATCAGAACGTCAGCATGCCAGCCGGGCATGTCAGTACTGACGGTCTGATTCTGTACGTCCTGACAGATGACAACACGAACACAACCGCGGATCCAACCGGATGGACCAGGCTGTTCTTCATCACTCCTGGTGCGTCGGTAGGATCTCCGTACACTCCCCGCGCCCACCTGAAGGTCTACTACCGGGTTGACGACGGATCGCTCGGGGCTTCTGTCCCCCTGACCTTCAATGTGTCGAGTTCCTGGCCAGCGGGGAAGCCAGAAGTTTTGGCATTCATTGAGGCGTACAGCGGTGTAGACATCACGGGGATGATCGGCGAGTGGAACTGGACCACCACCACTTCAACTACCGCGGCACAGGCTCATCCTCAGCTCACTCTTGCGACTGCCAACAACTGGCTGGTCACTTACCGGGCTGTCTCTTCGGACTCCCCCGGAGCAACTTTCACGAACTCTGTTGGCACAGATGCTGAACGCCAGGACGATATTGACACGATCAACGAACTCGCCTGTGCGACCTACGACAGTAACGCCGATCTGAGTTCGGGTCTTCAGACCCAGCGGACCACCACGGCCAGCAGGCTGGCAACCTACGGTTCGATCATGGTGTCGATCGCCCTGCGTCCTGCGGGGGCCGCGGGAACCACAACGGTTCTTGCGGGAACGGCAAAGATCTCTCTCTCCGCCAAGAACGTTTCTCCCGCGGTAACCACCGGACCGTGGGATCTGTGCGGACCGGGTGGGCTCCCGACGTACTCTCTGGCGGTTGACTGGGACCAGAACGGATCCTTCGTCCAAACAGGGATGCTCCTGCTCGGGCTCTCCGGTGACTCCCCTGATGAGGTCACCTCCAACGTTCTGAACGAAGTGACGATCTCCTACGGGCGCGACCAGGACAGACAGCTCTCTCCGGGAGCAGTGGGGAATGCCAGTGCCCGGCTGTGCAATGTGGACAGGATCTACAACCCGGAGAACCGGACGAGTCCTCTTTACGGGGATCTTGATCCTGCGCGTGAAGCCCGTATCCAGACTGTCTGGGCAGGACAGACGTTCCCTCTCTTCCGGGGGAGGATTGACGATTACAACATCAACGCAGACTTCGAGGACAGGTCAGTGTCCTTCACCTTCCTGGACGGTCTGAGCCTGCTCCAGGGGGTCAAGCTGTCCACAGCGGTATACGAATCTCTGCGGACCGGGGACATCGTCAACATCATTTTGAATGAGGCAGGATGGACAGGTCCCCGGGACATTGACCTGGGGGCGACCATCGTCAAGTTCTGGTGGGCGGAAGGAACTGATGCCCTGACTGCCGTCCAGGAGATCGTCAGGTCGGAGGGTCCTCCGTCTGTGGCTTATGTCGCTCCTGACGGGACGTTCGTTTTCAGGGCCAGGCATCACCGTCTCCTGCGTCAGCAGTCGGTGAATGTACAGGGAACCTTTGCGGCGAAGGCACTGGGGGACTGCTCTGCGGTTGCTCCGGTCGGCCTGGACATCGCCAAGCCTTTCTCGTATGCCCATGGCTGGAGGGACATCATCAACTCTGTGTCCTTCGAGGTCACGGAGCGGGTGGCCAGTCCTGACATCTCGGATGTCTGGACGTCGGAGGACACCATCACGCTGGCCATCGGGCAGGGTATCTCGATCAACATATCGGGAAGTGATCCCTTCCAGGATGCGATCACTCCTGTGTCAGGGACCGATTTCACCGTCTCGGGTGCAGGGACAGTCAATGTCGGCCTGAACCGTGATTCAGGTCAGTCGGTTCAGATCACTCTCACTGCCGTCGGGGGCGGGGTCACTGTCCAGGGACTGAAGCTGAGAGCGCGTCCTATCCCGGTTCTCCGTACGGTCAAGGTTGACCGGGTGGATGCAGGATCGATCACTTCGCATGGAGAGCGGACCTACCCGGACACTGCTCCGTGGGCGAACGTAAATGACTCAAGTGCCATAGCTGACATGATCCTTCTCCACTACGCGCAGAGGCGTCCCACGGTTCAGCTCCGGGTTGTCACCAAGGACCCGACTCACTTCCTTCAGGTTCTCCAGAGAACAATTTCGGACCGTGTCCACATCAGAAACGACGAAATGTCGATCGATGATGACTTCTTCGTGGAGAGAGTCACCCACTCACTTCAGCGCTTCAACGCTCCTGGACGTCCACCAGTCCATTCCGTGGTTCTGGGCTGCGAGAAAGACCTTGCTCAGAACGTGAACCCCTTCCGGTTCGATGTCCGGGGATCCGGGTTCAACGACGGAACGTTTGATCCGATCCAGACGGACAACGCAGCCACAGTGTTCATTTTCGACAATCCGGTACAGGGCCAGTTCGATACAGGCCTCTTTGGGACGTGAGGACAGATGACCTACGAAGAACCCGTGGAGCGCGTCCCGGTCGCCCGCGCGTACGTCTACTGCGGTGACTGGGTGGCCGACTGCCCGCGCATCGAAGAGGGCACGTGGTCTACCGATTACCGTCAGCGGTCCTGCGGGAATGTGGAGTTCCTCTACGTGCCGTCCCGCATGAACGGTCCCCGTCACCTGCGCCGGGAGTTCTACATGTGCTCGAACTGCGGGATGCAGTCCGGCATCGACTGGCCGCGCCGGGAAGAGGCCATTCTCCAAGTTCTCATGCTCCGGCCAGTCCCGAGTAACAGGAACTGGTACCCGAAGGATCATCCGGTTGCGGTGCACTTCCGGATTCCGCACGGTCAGAGTATTGATGATCTGTTGAACGAGAATGAGGAGCACAAGATCGACAATGCTCCTCTGAGGGGGCTCCTGTGACTTGGTCCAGCCCAATGACCGCGGTAGCAGGAGCCACGTTCACCGCGGCGCAATTCAATCAGTACGTGCGCGACAACCTGAACGAGACAGCTCCTGCCAAAGCGACTGCCGCATCCCAGATCTTTGTTTCCACCGGGGCGAATGCGATCGTCACCAGGACGCCGACAACGGCCACGGTTCTGACGAGTGAGACATCAACGAGCACCAGTTACGGAGATCTTGCCACACCTGGACCCAGTGTCACCGTGACCACCGGGACTATCGCCATTGTGGCCTTCGCCGCGAGCTGCTCGAACAGCGGTGCAAACCAGGCGGAGTTGGTGAGTGTCGAAGTATCAGGGGCCTCTTCGGTGGCAGCATCCGACAACTGGTCTCTTGTGGTTGACGGCCTGCCCGCAGGGCAGTCGATCCGGGCAGGAGTGACTCACATCTTCACCGGTCTTACCGCGGGGACGAACACATTCAAAATGAAGTACAGGTGCGGCACCATCACTGGAACCTTCCTTCAACGAGAGATCAACGTCATCCCCCTGTGAGGAGGTGGGCATTATGGCCTGGACAAGTCCAATGACCGCTATCGCGGGGAGTGTGTTCACTGCGTCGCAGTTCAATACTTTCGTCAGAGACAACCTGGCGGAGACCGCTCCTGCCAAGGCCACCACTCCAGGGTCTTTCTTCGCCACTTCCGCCACGAACCAGATCGCCGAACGGATCCCCAATGCTTCTGTGAACCTGACTCCTGACACTACGACTTCCACTAGCTACACCGACCTGGACGGAGGGGCGGGACCGTCTCTCTCGATCACTACCGGTGTTGCCTGTCTTGTGATCATCAGTGCGGCCGTGCAGAACAGTACGACTTTTTCAGCTCGCATGACCTACGACATATCCGGGGCCACTTCCAGAACGGGAGCAGACAACCGCGGCATTGCTTCCTTCGGAGCAGCCAGTGTGGGGAACAACCTCGGGGTCACCGTGCTGGAGCAGGGTCTCACCCCTGGTGTGAACATCTTCACGGGGAAGTAGCGGGTAGCAGGCGGTACGGGATCGTTCAACTCCAGGCGCATCCAAGTCGTCCCCTTCTGAGGAGAACTCATGGCAACGATCAAGCAGTACACCATGAGGCTCTGGGGTGCGCAGAAGGTTGTCACTCAGAAGCTCGGGGCTGACATCACCTGGGGTGCAGTGGATGTCCGGGCGGCTGCTCTGACGAGTGATGTTCTGCTCGCCGGACTGATCAAAATCCTGGTGGACAAAGGACTGATCACTGACCAGGATCTGACGACCGTATACAGCGCGATAGCCAACTCGAACTTCCCCCAGCTCCCCGTGAATGCCCCCAGCTCCATGGACGGCATCCCTGTTCCGGATCCTGATCTGGGGGTGTGACACATGGCCTGGACTTCTCCCATGACCGCGATCGCGGGTTCAGTGTTCACTGCGGCACAGTTCAATACTTTTGTCAGGGACAACTTCGCCGAGACGGCTCCTGCCAAGGCGACGGTTCCAGGATCCTATTTTGCTGTGTCGGGTACGAACCAGATTGCCCAGCGGACTCCTGCCCAGGCCTCAGTGAACGTGAGCGGCACAACCACGAGTACATCGTATGTAGATCTTTCTCCGCCTGGTCCTTCCGTCACGGTCACGACCGGGTC
>WNFQ01003672.1_pt1 | contig 11183 bp, 11 predicted proteins | sample 5400171 | NCBI WGS metagenome assembly WNFQ01 (sample SAMN13153356, study PRJNA577476) | soil metagenome | isolation source: 20 cm soil under Madrone tree | place: USA:California | collected 2016-06-14 | reverse complement strand
ACTGATCAGGTTGCGCGGCAGGTTGGCCAGCACGATCCTCCCGATCGCGCCGTCGCGCTCAAAACGAATGGTCTTCATGATTAAAATCCTCGAAAAGTGGCTAGGCGCGGCGCTGCACTGGCAGCAGAAGGTGTGAGGGCCGAGCCGCGTCGTGATAGACCTCGTGCGTCACCGTCTCGCTGCGGCAGATGTGGTAAGGGATGTACTCCACGCCGGTCATCGCTCCGGTGCCATCGGGCACGTCCAGCGTCGTGATCTCCAGGCAGATGCGATGGCCGGCTTTGAAGCGGTTGGCGGTCGACTGGATCTCGATCTGGTACTCGATGACCTCACCGGGAGTGACCGGCTTGATCGACGCTCGGGTGATCTTGTGGAAGGGCTTCTCGGGCGTCGATCGCTTCTCGTCGAGCGCGCGGTACGATGCCTTTAGCCAGCCGCGCGTCAGTTCGCGTTCCGGCAGATCGTCGCGCACCGTTCGTTCGCCGACTCGCGCCGTCACGACCGAGACGTCGGGACCGACGTCCTTCAGCACTATGATCCAGTTCGTGTCTGTCTTGTCGATGGCGGCGTGCAGGGTAAGGCTGATCGGACCGACCACGTCGACATCTTCCGGGAGCGGCTCGGTCAGATAGCGCAGCTTCTCGACCTTCATCGTCTTGCGCAGCGGCATCTGGGTGAACACGTCGGGTTCACGCAGTGCATCGCCGGCCTCCTCTTCAGAGGGAGGCGGCGTGGTCGACAGGGTCTCCCAGTCGCTCAGGTAATACTTCACGTAGTTTGTCTCGGGGGGCGGCCAGGTGGTGGACGTGCACCAGCTGTTGGCGCCCATGAGCCAGTACCTGACCGGCGGCTCATCCATGATGCCGGTGTCGATGCCCTTCAACCAATAGTCGTACCAGCGCAGGATCTCGTCGTGATACTGCCGGAACGGCCTCTCGAGGTGCGCCGGCCCGGTCAGAATCATCTTCTTCTGGCCTCCGCCATCACCGTGCTTGAAATACTCTTGGGCACCAATCCAATGCTGCTTGTACGTGTACGCGTAATAGCCGGAGCCGGTGTAGAAGGGTATCTTGATCTTCTTGAAGTCCGCTTCCGTCTTCTCCACCGTGCCTTCCGCATCCCACGGGCGCACCATCGCGTTGTACATGACGCCGCTGCGCTGCCCCTTCTGGGTCAGAATGTTGAACAGGTTGGTGTACATCTTGAAGTCGGGGTTCGCCATCGCGACCCGCAGCAGCTCCTCATCCTGCTCGGAAAGCGGGCCCGGCACACCGCGCTTTTCGTGGACGGTGCTGAAGACTTCGAGACAGTAGAAGAAAGCGTGCAGGACGCCACCGGGATAGGTGTCGCGGAAGCCGAATATGCCACCGTAGGCGGAGGCCGGATCATAGGGGAAGATCGCCTTCAGCGCGGGATGTCCCTGCCTCGCGGCCAGCCATTGTTCGGCCGCGAAACCCGAGATGCCGACCATACCGATCTTCCCATTGCACCAAGGCTGTTGCGTCAGCCACTCGGCGATATCGTAGTGGTCGGTGTCCGCCTCGTGGAAGCGGCCTTCCGACTTGCCGCTGCCGCGCTGCTGCACGACCACGTGGACATAGCCGTTGGCGACGATCCGGCGCGTATCGCCTGCTTCGATCGGCCCGAACCAGAGCGGCGCGTGCGCCGGCTGCGGCGACAGGACGTTCGAGACATCCGGCCCCTGCATGTCCTTGTTGTGAAAGGCAGTCGCATAGAGGACCGGGTAGACCCCCTTGGCATCCGGCCGGTACACGTCCAATGCCACGCGGGTGCCGTCCCGCATCGTGATCAAAATATCACGCTCTTGAATCATTCTTCGTCTCCCGTCGCCAGATCCCGTCCGAAAAGATGGCTTTCAGCGCCGGACGGCCCTGAGCCGCCACCCGCCACTGCACGCCGGCATAGCCCGAATGGTCGCACTCCCCAAACCCGCTGCGGATTCCGGCGGAGCGGGTGAGAGGGTGCCGCAAGACCGCGCCTGGAGGATTGACGAATTCCACTGCGAATGGAACCCGTCGGCAATCGCGGTTCCGCCCAGACCCCTTTTCAATTTCGGTCAATTCCCCTGCGAGCGTCTCCACGCATCCGGGCTCGCGCCGGTGGCGGCGCGAAACGTGCGACTGAAATGGCTTTGCTCGGAGAAGCCGGTCTCGAGAGCAATGTCCACGAGATTACGGCCTGAATCGGCGAGCATAGCCTTGGCAGACTCGATGCGCGCGTCCAGGAACCACTTGTGCGGCGTCGTCCCCGTGGAAACTTTGAATGCACGTCCGAACTGCGAGCACGACAACCCCGCGAGACCGGCCAGATCCGACAACCGAATGGGTCGATCGACGCTATCGCGCATGAATTCGGTGACCCGTGACAATTGCCCCCGGGTCAATCCCAGCCGCCGATCGGGCGAGCGCTTCACTTTATTCAGCTGCGCCAGGCGCCCGATCATAGCCGTGACCAGACTGTCGCCGAAGAGCACAAAGCCCGCCATCTCCTCCTCGCTGGCGATCAGCAGGCGTCCCAACGCCTGCAAACGTTCGTCAAAAAACATGAGGTGCGGGTCGGCCAATTGGGCCACGGAGAACTCCCCTGCGGTGACTTCCAGCACGCGCTCGATGTCGAGGATCACGCGCACCTCATCGAATTGAACCATTCCGTCCGAATAGCCCCAGATGGGGAGGCCGGCAGGAATGACGCTCGAGTGACCGACGCGGTGCCGGCGCCATACCTCTGCCGCGGCGGGCGTCCTCACATCGATCGTCGCGCGCGCCTCGCAGCGGCCGCCGGCCTCGTTCACGACAATGGACAGAATCGGGCGGTCGCAAAGCAGTCGCTGCCAGGCGCAGCCCGGCAGAACCTGCTGCTGGATACAGTGCACAGCCATCCCACTCCAGCAATGACTGCGGATGCGAGCGCTGCCCAAATTGTGCGGATCGCGGCTGCCGAGATCCAACTGTCGTACCCCCCTCGTCCCGCGGCCGGCCCCTTCGAAACCCGAGGTGCTCTGCGGCGGCGACGATTTCACCTCGAATGGTTCTAGCGCAGGAACACCCACCCTGTCAATCGGGCGGCGGGGCGGCTCCGTTCGGGCCGCGCACCTTAGGTTTGATTTGCGGGCGAATTCCGGTGTCGATCCCAAACGCGTGGGTCTGCATCAAGATCCTTCAGAATAGCCAGGTTTAACCTCCCACCCATCCCACACGTGGTAAAGTCATAGGCTGAAGTGCCGTGCCCGCCTCCAGTAGTTTTCCGACCGCGGTCACCGGCAAGGTACAAAAGCACTTGATGCGTGAACAAAGGCGCCGCGAGTCGACGACCCACGTGGAGTTCCCTCGGTGAATCCCCTGACCTTTCAATATGAGGCGCTCCCCGCGCGCGTGGTCTTTGGTGCAGGTACCCTCTCTCGGCTGCCCGAGGAGGCCGCACGATTGCAACTGCGGCGCGTGTTGATACTGAGCACTGCGGGGCACCGGGCGAACGCCGACCGTGTTGGTGCCTTGCTCGGGCCGCTCGCTGCCGAGGTGTTCGCGGGCGCAGTCATGCACACGCCCGGCCAGGTCACCGAGGTTGCCCTTGCCCTCGCCTCCCGTCTGCAAATAGACGGATTGATCGCCATCGGCGGCGGGTCGGCAATCGGGTTGAGCAAGGCCCTGGCTCTCCGGACCGATCTGCCGCAGATCGTGATCCCGACCACCTATGCCGGATCGGAGGCGACCCCGGTGCTGGGGGAGACCGTGGAAGGCGTCAAACGCACCCAGCGCTCCCCGAGAATTTTGCCGGAGACGATTCTGTACGACGTCGAGCTCACGGTTGGATTGCCGGTGCACGTGTCCATGGCTTCCGGTCTGAACGCCATGGCTCATGCCGCAGAAGCCCTTTACGCGGCCGACTGCAATCCCCTCACGAGCCTCATGGCCGAGGCCGCCTTGGTTGCGCTCATCGATGCCTTACCTCGAATACAGTCCCGACCGGACGACCTCGACGCTCGCAAGACTGCTCTTTACGGGGCGTGGCTGTGTGGATGCTGTCTGGGCGCCGTGGGAATGGGCCTCCATCACAAGCTCTGTCACACGCTGGGCGGGACATTCGGTCTACCGCACGCCGAGACTCACGCGATCCTGCTGCCACACGCACTGGCCTACAACCTACCCTTCGCTCCCGAGGCGCACCGCATCCTCGCCCTCGCTTTCCATCACGCGGATCCTGCGGTTGCGCTCGAGCAATTCTCTCGTCGGCTGGGTTTGCCGCGGGCGTTGTCCGAGCTCGGTATGCCTGAAGCGGCGATCGATCATGCCGCAGACCTCGCCGTGCGCAATCCTTATCCCAATCCCCGGCCTCTCGAGCGTGAGGCGCTGCGCGGGCTGCTGGCACGGGCATGGGCCGGAGATCCTCCCCTGACAGAACCCCAGGAGTAAACGGATGCGAGAATTCGATGAGACAACGATCACTGAGGCCGTCCTGGCACGTGTGCGGGGCGCACCCGACGCCCGCGTGCGGCAAGTCAGCGAAGCACTCGTGCGTCACCTGCACGCATTCATCCGTGAAGTGGAACCCACCGAGGCAGAATGGGAGTGGGGTATTCGCTTTCTCACGGAGATCGGCCAGCGGTGCACCGGGACTCGCCAGGAGTTCATCCTGTGGTCCGACACCTTGGGTGTCTCGATGCTGGTCGATGCGATGACCCATCGGCTGCCGCAGGGTGCGACCCAGACGACGATCCTCGGTCCTTTCTATGTCCCCCCGCCGTCGTTCCCGTCCGGAGCCGACATCAAGGGCCATCTTGCCGGCTTCCCGCTGTACTTGAGCGGCACGGTGAGCGGCACCGACGGCCGGCCCCTGGCTGGCGCCACCGTGGACATATGGCATTCGGACAGCGAAGGCTTCTACGATCTGCAGAAATTCGATGAACACCCGGACTTCGCCGGCAGAGGCCGGTTTCACACGGACGCGCACGGACGATTTCACCTCTGGACGATTCTCCCGTCCGCGTACCCCATCCCGCATGATGGTCCCGTGGGCAGGATGCTGGAAGCCCAAGGACGACATCCGTACCGACCCGCTCACGTCCATTACCTCATTACGGCCGGCGGCCACCGCAAGCTCGTCACGCACTTGTTTGTAGCCGGCGGTGAGTATCTGGACTCCGATGTCGTCTTTGGCGTGAAGAAGTCTCTGGTGCGCGAGTATGTGCAGCACTCGAGCGGCACCGCGCCCGACGGGCAGGTGATGCAGGGACAATGGTATAGTCTGCATCACGACTTCCGACTCGCCGCCGACCCATCGGCGAGCTCGACGTAAAATCCCCCGCGGAATCCGGTTGTCACCCCACCGTTTTTGACGGCTGCAATACGGAGCGTGCAGACCGTTGCCGGCGCGTGAGCCGCAGGTCTTCCGGGGACGACCGCTTTGATTCGGAGGTTTTCATGTCCCGCGCACTGCGACTTTGGCCGCTGCTTACCGGTACGCATCGTTACGAGAAGATCGTCTCCACCCGAAACAGAGGCCGGGGTCAGTTCATCGACGCCCCGATCCTGGCGTACCTGATCGAGACGCCGAACGGAAGAATCCTCTATGACGTGGGGTGTGACTATCGAAAGATAGCCACGCCGGAACTGCGCTCGAGATACTTCGATCCGATGCGCCCGATGTTCGAGCCACCCACCATGGCGGAGGATATGCGAATACCGCATTATCTTGGGAGGCTGGGCCTCACCTCGAAGGACATAGACGTGGTCTTTCTCGGACATCTGCACTTCGATCACGCGGGTGGACTTTGCGATCTCCCGGGTTGCGAAGTGCACGTGCATCGCGAGGAGATCGATGCGGCGATGACCGGGCTCGACGAAGGCGTATTCAACGATGAATGCGCGGATGCGGCGCGCTGGACACTGCAGAGCGGCGAATATGAGGTCGCGCCGGGCGTCCATGCCCTCGCCACTCCGGGCCACACCGCCGGCCACATGTCATTGCTCATCGAACTGCCGAAGGGACGCCCGGTCATCTTATGCGGTGACGCCGCGGACCTGCGCGAGAATCTCACCGACGAAGTGGCGCCGGGCTATTGTTGGCAAAACAACGAGGCCCTCGCCATCGACAGCATCCGCAGACTCAATGCCCTGTCTCGATCCGAGAATGCCGAACTCTGGCCGAATCACGATTTTGAGGCGTACCGGTCCTGGGCAACATTTCCCGCGTGGCACGACTAATTGCGCAGCGCAATGGCCCCGAAGGGGCGAGGCGCGCAGCGCCGAGTACTAGCTCGAGGCTGCGCCGCGATCGACGTGTCCGGTCAGCCGGTGCAGCACCGCAAGGTCGCTTTGCAGCCGTGAAGTCGCGCGTATCCTCGCCAATATCTGGCTCTCCAGCGCGAGGAATCCCGGCGAACGCTTGAGCTCCTGGGTGCGCTCGAGCGCCGGCGCCAGGTCGATACGCCAAACGGAATCGATATGGCCGGGTCCGGGAGCCAGCACGATCACACGATCGGCGAGATAAACGGCCTCCTCCACGTCGTGGGTGACGAAGAGGATGGTACGCTTCTCCAACGCCAGCAGGTGCAAAATCAGGTCGTGCATCACCTCGCGCGTTTGCGCGTCGAGCGCGCCGAAGGGCTCATCCATCAGCAGGATATGCGGCTTGGCGAGCAGCGCCCGAGCAATGGCGACGCGCTGGCGCATGCCACCCGACAGCGTGTGCGGATAGGCGTCGCGCACTCGGGTCAAGCCCATCAGCTCCAGCAGCAACACCGACCTTTCGGCGGCGATGCGAGCGTCGGCCACATGCGTGTCTCGACGGTTCGCAGCCAGGCGCCGACTGAAGCGAATATTCTCGATCACCGTGAGCCAGGGATAGAGGCTGTAGTCCTGAAAAACCATGGCCCGATTGCGGTCGGGTCCAAGTATGGGGCGATCGTCGACCACCACCTCGCCTCTGCTCAATGGCTCCAATCCGGCGATGATCCTCAGCAAGGTCGATTTGCCGCACCCTGAGGCACCCACGAAGGCCACGAATTCACCCGGCGCGACGCTGAAGGAGATGTCGCTCAGCGCGTCGAAGGGTCCCGCGGCGGTCGTGAATTGCTTGCCGAGCGCTCGCACCACGAGTCTATCGTTCATGTCGATCGCGCACCGGCCCACGGAAACAATCGGCGATGTGCCCAACGCAGTAGCTGGTCGGTGCCAAGACCGATCAATCCGATGACGATGATGCCGACGAAGATGCGATCGGTCTGCAGGAAGCGCTGTGCCTTCAAAATGGCGTATCCGAGTCCGCTATTGGCGGCCACCAGTTCGGCGACGACGAGATAGGTCCACGCCCATCCAAAGGTGATTCGCAGCGTGTCGAACATCGCCGGCATCGCCGAGCGCAACAGCACGAGGGTCATGACTTCTCTGTCCGTGGCGCCGAGCGTGCGCGCCCCTTCGACCTGTGGCATCGGCACACGCGCGACATCCTCGGACAGCATGATCACCAGCTGAAAGAATGTGCCGATCCAGATCACCGTGATCTTGGATGCCTCGCCGATGCCCGTCCACAGCAAGACGACCGGCACAAAGGCGACCGCCGGCAGGTAGCGCGCAAACTCCAGGAGCGGCTCGAAGAAGGCGCGCACCGGCCGATAGGCGCCGATGACCAGGCCGAGCGGCAGCGCCATCACCGCGGATGCGAGGAATCCGGCGGTCACGCGAAACGTGCTGATTCCCGCATCTTTCAGTAAATCGCCGTCGAGGAGCCATCCGACGAAACGTCGCAGCACCGCTCCCGGACCCGGCAGAAACAGCGGATCGACCAACCCCAGTGTGGTCACCGACCCCCACAACGCAAGCCACAGGCCGAAGCTCGCCGCGGCGATCGATACGTACAGCCGGCGATCGAGCGATCCGCGAATGGCCCACAACCGTGAATGCGCGCGCCGCGCCGCGGATGATTCGTCGTGCTGGCCGCGCAAAGCGCACTTCATGAAGACCACTCGGCCACCACGGCGTCGGTGTCCACGACCCGTCCGAGTATTCCGCCCTCGCCGGCGATGCAAGCCAGCATGGCGGCGTGAACGGCGGGATCACCGGCCGCACAGGCATCCGAGACTGTGGTGCAGTTGAATCCGCGGTCGACCGCCTCGCGCAGCGTCGAGTGTACGCAAATGTCGGTGGTCACTCCGGCAATGGTCAGGGAGGATATTCCTGCCGCACGCAGTATCAGCTCCAGATCCGTGGCGTAAAATGCACCGAAACCCGGTTTGTCGATGACGGTTTCACCCGGCAGCGGCGCTACGTCGGCGATGATCGCGTGCCCCGGCTCGCCGCGCACCAATAAACGGCCGAGAGGCCCGACGCTGCCGATGGGCGCACCGGAGCCGCCGGCGCGGCGCTGCTTGAACGCCGTGAGGTCGGACAAGTCGGCCCGGTGCCCTTCGCGGGTGTGAATCACGGGAATCGCCGCCGAGCGCGCCGCCGCCAGGAGTCGCCGCACCGGCGCGATCGTCCGGCGCAGGATGCTTACATCCACCCCGGTCTGCGCCACGTAGCCCAAGGGATCGAGGAAATCGCGCTGCATATCGATGACCAACAGCGCACTTGCGTGTGGTGCGGCCATGCGGTTCAAACTGCGGTCAGGAATGACACGCCGACGGCCCCGAGGAAGTCGTCGGCACGATTGCCGCTGACCGACACCGTACCGTAATTTTCAGCCATCACGCGCGAAACACGATGTCGATGAAAGCTGCCGAGCAGATCGCGGCAGGCAATCACTTGCCGGTCCTTCTCCGCGTACAGGGAACGGTGCAATGCCGGCAACCGGTACCAAGGCACGCTCGGCCGTACGTGGTGAGCATTGTGATAGGGAAAATTGAGTACCAGGAGATTCAGCCACCGCCGGCGTTCGCCAAGCAGATTCGAATAGGTGTTTTCATACTCAAAACGCAGATCGCGCCGCGGATCGGGCACAGCCGCCTCCAGGGAGTGTGAGGCGAACACCTCATAGGTATGCTGGAACGCGTCCATGAAGCGCAATACCGTCATGAAAAGCACATAGGCTACGGCGTACAGCAGCACCGCCTTCACCGATATCAGCGCCAGCGCGCAGAAAAAGGCGACCCGCACCGCCAGTACCACCAGGACGCGGGTCCGCTCGGCGGCGCTACCCCCTGAAAATGGAGCTGCCAAGATCATGCCGCGCATCAACAATTCGACGGCCGGCACATACGCCCATTCCAATGCCAGCACGCAGCGTCGCATCCAGCCCGGACTGTCGCGCAGCGCGGCGCGGTAATCGAATGTAACGACATCGAGCCGATCCGAATGATGGCGCAGGTGCTTTTTCTTCAGCCGCTGATAGTTTGCGAGACATGCGCCGTTGATCCAGCTCATCAGCATGCCCAGCCGATCATTGGCGGCGGTGCCGGCAAAAATGGCGTGATGGACGCAGTCATGAATGAGGTAGGCCGAATAGATGAGTGCGTGCGCCGTCAGCAGCACGCCGACCGCATTCAGCCCAATGGCCGGCCGGGTCAGCATCCAGATGCCGAATGGCCATCCGAGCAACGTATAGGACATCACCAGTAGGTTGGGCCACGCACGCCCGGAACGCCGGAAAGTTGGCTTCATCTCATCCTCCGGGACTGGCTTGCAGAGCGTGGACGAAGCTTGCATCGAAGGTACCCTCGATGGGCGGAGGCACGTCGATCTGTCCCTCGCGCTTGAGAATATCGGCGATGATCTTACCGCTGGCATAAAACGACGGCAGGACGGTGGCCTTTTTGAAGACATCGCCAAGGTCGGCCAACGCCGGATTCTCAACGTTGGCCAGCTGCTCTTGAACTTCCGCCGTGCTGATCTCCAAGGTCTTGGCGATGATGGCGGCGGCCTGGGCCGGATTGGCCTTCATGAACGCCAGACCGTCCATCGTGCCCCGAATCAACGCTGCGACCCACTGCGGATTCCTGGCAATCACGCTGTCCTTGAACACCAAGACGTCGGTGATCATGCCGCGCGCCTCGCGCGAGGACAACAAGACGTGGAAACGCTTGCCGCCGCTCGATTTGACGATCACCGAGACATTGGGTTCATAACTGACGCCGACATCGGCCGATCCCCCCGCCATGATGCCCACCACACCCTCCGGCGTCGTGTTGACCGGTTGAATGTCCCTTTCCGACAGGCCGCCTTTGGCGAGTGCATAACCCAGCAAGAAATCCGACGGAGATGCCGACATGAAGGCGACTTTTCGGCCCTTCAAATCCTTGATGCTCTGAATCGGAGCACCTGCGAGGATGGCATCGCCGCCCACCGAGTAATCCAAGGGCATGACCACCTTGAGCTTCCAACCCCGGGCGTTGGCCGCAATCACCTGATCGTAGGTCAGAGTCGTCGCATCGATTTCGCCGCTCTGCACGGCACCCGGCATCAATGAATTGTCGCTGAAGTTGACGAGTCTCACGTCGATGCCGTACTTCTTGTAGTAGCCGTTGGCCGCCGCGCAATAGATGGGGCCGTAACCAATCCACGTCACGACTCCCAAGGTGACGGGAGTGCCGGCGCCGGCCGGCCGTGCAGTGGACAGCAGGCTCGCCAGTACGAGCACACCCAAGAGACGTTTCGCGACCTGCTTCATCCGATACTCCTCACCATTCTTTGAAGGAATAACCGACCGTAATCCCGATGGTGCGCGGCTGAGACACCACCGCTTGAAAGCGATTGCCGAAGATGGCCGGATCCTGGTAGGACGTGATGCCGAGGTTGTTGGTCAGATTGTTGACGTAGAGCGTCGTGTTCCAATGTGAACGCGCGAAACTCACGCGAGTGTCCGCCAAGGTGTAGCCGGCCACCGTGGGGACCGTGGCCGAAAGCGCCGGGATGATTGAACTTTGGTAATGAGCCCCGATGGCGTAGCGCAATTGACCCCCGGCGATCGGGACGTGCCCATACTCGAGGTTGATGGCGGCGCTCGACTTCGGGGTTCCGGGCAATGGGCTGCCGAGCGCAGGGGGCGGAGCGGACACATTGGGATACACGAACAAGGGGTTGATCGACGTCAGCTTGGTCTTATCGTAGGTATAGTCCAGACGCGCCTCGAAATGCTGCGTCAACAGGGCGTCGAACTCCAGCTCGACTCCGCGGCTGTATGCCTGACCTACATTGAGCGATGCGGGCAGCACGAGCGGCGTCAAATCCACG